>Ga0163217_1061881_pt1 | contig 11252 bp, 16 predicted proteins | sample SynspAceP_FD_185933 | JGI IMG/M metagenome (GOLD analysis project Ga0163217, IMG submission 185933) | Saline lake microbial communities from Ace Lake in Antarctica - Synechococcus sp. Ace-P (PacBio error correction) | ecosystem: Environmental > Aquatic > Non-marine Saline and Alkaline > Saline ... | reverse complement strand
GATACCCTGCACCCAAAGGCACCGTCATCCTCGCGAACGCGCACTGCTGTCCGGAATTAAATTCATAAGCGGCAACGCACCCCCTGAACCGCTGCAGTTCCAGTCGTTGTCGTTGCCTTCGGCACCAAGAAGTCATGGGTCTGTTTCTTTACGCTGAACAGGACCTCTCTCAAGTTTCAGTCAGGCCAGTTGGCGCAAAGGACCTGCGATGTAGCACTGACGTGTTCTGGTTATTGCAAGCAAACAGATAAGAGTGATCAAAGCGGTTAAATATTCTGCACCTTGACGGCATTTTTTTCGCTGCGGCGAGAACTTCCGGATCTTCAAGGTTTTGCTTTCAGCCATTTTGAAGAGAAACAGCTCAATTGCCCCAGCGCGGGGGGCGGGGCCCGTTGTAGCGCTCGGCAATGAATGTGGGCTGGCGTATTCCAGGTCGTTGGTAGCTAGGCACCAACGCGGGGGCCTTGCCGTCTTTTCGCTCCCACCGTTACTTGCGGAAAACGGGGTGCCGTTAGTACTCGTTGATGCGTTTTGCCGCCGGGACGCGAGTTTGAAGCTGACAGGGTGATCGGCCAGAATCTGCGGTTGCTGGGAATCGAGCAGGGTTCTTGTCCTCCTCGAGGTTGATACCGGGCGTACTCTTGAGTCGAGCTCGTGTGGAACGAAGCAAGCCTCTGAACAGTGGGATCTGATACCACCAGTTGTAGTCGCAGTAAGCCTTTGTATCAAGACATAAACCTGACCCTTGGCAATGGGCATCTTTGCCGCCGATTTTCGATGTTCATTGACGTTTCGGCGCAGTGATGATGCTTTCGAACGGCGGTCCAGCTGTCCGAAGGTCATCAGTACATGGGACCTTCAGCCCTTGTGTGCGGTGGCTGGGTTATCTTTGTGACCAGTCGTCGTAACCACCCCTCAGCGGAATGGGGCGTGGAATCCAGCAAGTAAGAGTAAGGTCGCCTACTTCCTGCCGTGGGAAGCGCGGCCCCACCTTGGCCATCAGCTGCCGGCACACGGCCTCAAACAGGCCAGCTGGACCGCTGTGGATTTGGCATCGGCCAGCGTTGGAACGCCGGTAGTGCGGAGTTCCAAGGGTGGTAATGGATGCAGCTTCTTGACTGTTAAAAGCCTGGCTCCAACCTCTCTGAGGCTGCGTGGCCCCACCCCCCCTGAGATTCTGGGCGTACATCAGCGGCAAGAGTTGATCCCAGGTCTGAACCCTATTGCAGTGCTTGTCTTGCATCGAACTGGACGGCACGTAGTTTTTTTCAAAACGGGGGTTGGCAAACCTTTTAAGGTCGGCAAAATCGAGGTATTTTGTATAATGTTGCATCCGGCTTGAGTTTGTTGAGTCGCATCAACGGTTTTTACCCTTTTCAGACTCAGCTGCTGGCAACCCTTCAGTTAAGCCCCCAAAATTATATTCCGGACAGCAGTGCTCGAATCGCGGGGATCCATTCGGTTTTTTTTCTGGCTGACAAAGCTGAAGTGAGGCCGCGAGGACCGCATTGGATTCCGCCTTCGCGGGAATGACGGGATGTGGGGGGGCTGGAAGTTAGAATTTGTAGTTTGGGCACAGGAAACGGGGAGAGCTAGGTTGATAACTTGGTAACCCTCAGCCATCGTCATCCCTCGCGAACGCGGGGATCCATTCGGTTTTTTATCTTCTTGGCTGAGAGATGGGAGTGAGCCGCGGAGCCACTTGGATTCCCGCCTGGCGCGGGAATGACGATTTTGGCGGGGGGCCCGCAGGGTGGGACGTTTTAAACGTCCTCCCCCAAAAAGCCGGCACTGACTTGCCGATGCCCATAATGCGCATAGGAGCCGCCCTGCAGCGAGCACCTGCATTGGGTGCCGTCTTACGATAATTCGGCCTTGATCCAATCACGATCAAATCTGGGTCCATTCGCCGCAATGGGTCGACAGGCGGTGGGCAATGGCAATCCACGTTCTTGCCCTGCATCAGGTGTTGAGGCTGTTCCTGGATCGCCGCTTTCGACTTCTGAGTTCAAGGCTGAGCGTGCCTCGTCAGAATCAGGAATCGGGCGTCCTTGAGCATCACTCGGGGGCAATGGCGATTACGCTGGCGGTTGAGCACGCGGGAGTTTGACGCGCGTTCACCCACATGCGCATCGAAACCGGTAACGGCCTTTTGGCATCCTCCAGCTCCGCGATGACAATGCTTCGGAGCGAGCCTGCTTCGGCGGCTGGATCAGCCATGGCCTCGTTCGCATGCCGGGCGGCCACGTAACGGATGTGTTCGCGAACCGAGCTGTGCAGCAGCGATGTGTCCTTGGTGACCATGCCGATTATGCTGGCGCAAGGATTCCTGGTTTACCTTCGGCGATGTTTCTTGACCGCTCGATCAGAATGGCGTTCCACCTTCCACGTCATGGAAGGGCGCAGCAGCAAATTGACCAGCGTCGATTTTGCCCCGCGCCGGGAGCGGCCGACCAGGCCGATCTTTTTCGCCTGGCTTTTGATGGTTCAGGTCCAAGTCCGTCGGAATAACCCCTTGATTCCTTGCCGTAATTGAAAGAGCACGTGGTCAAAGCGGATTCTCGCCGCGATCCACCTTCAAGTCAGGTGCAGTTTTCACGTCCTGCACAATCTGTGGCGTTTGAGGATGAGAGTGATGCCGTCCTGCACAGACCGATGTTTTCGAACAGCGCCGACAGTCCCACAGAATCCACTGCGGACATTACCCCACAAGCAGCGAGTACCCCAGCCCGCGTGGGAACCGCAACAGCGCAATGCTGGCAGCTTCGTTAAGCCAAAGCACAGGATCGCCAGCGAGGGTCACGCTGACCAGCAGCAGGCCGTTGAGCATGATAAGCAGGGAAGTGACCTGGGTGACCCGGGCGCCATGAGTCTGCTTGTACACCGTTGAGCAAAAACCGTCCATGCCTTCGCGCGCGTAGGTCGACTCACGGCGCGCGAGTGGAGAACAAAGCTTTACTGTCTGGATATTGGGTATAGCTGTCGACGATCCGGCCGGTCATCACCGAGCGGCGCATCGGCCTGGCGCTTCGGCGATTTGCCCATCTTTCGGGAGTATAAATGCGGCATCAGCAGCACATAAGCCGAGCATCCAGCCAATCATCGGCAGGGTCAGGCGCCGGTTCGGCCAAACCGACCACAACAGGGGTGACCGAGGAAGTTAGGACCACGGACATAGACTTGAGTACGTCGATCAGCATTGATTAACGCTACTCGCGCCACGCCAGAGCGGGTTCTGAATCAGGCTTGCGTCGCGATACCGCCGGACAAATTCATCCTGTAGGAAGGGGCCATGGATTGCTTAGAGCAGGTAGCGGATGCACCAGCCAGCGGATTGCTCCATCGGGTAGTTGCCCCCATCAGCGTCTGGTGGCTAACTAGGAGTTGCTTGATATCATCAGGGGCAACCAACAGCATCACGAGCGGCCCATGCCGACGAGCTTCCAGGCCTTCGTTCTGATTAAAGGATCTCGCGGTTTCTGCACCGAGAGCCAGTCGACGATGATTGCCAGGAAGCTGAACAGCCAGATTCGGTATCGGCAATTGCCGGCCATCCAACACTGAGCGAGATGATCAGATACAACCAACTGCCACGGGTGAAGTTCAGCAGAAGGCGGCAGCTGTGCGCGGGCGGCTCCTGGGTCGTCGGTGGGGAAGGGGGTTCAGCTCGGTTGTTCAAACCCAGCGAAAACATGGAAGTGGCCTGTGCGGGTGCGGCGGGAGGGTCGGGTATTATTGCGCGGCGGGGTTGGCCGGCCTCAAAAGAGTACAGATGGGTTTGGAGGTTGCGGGGACTGTACTGCGTTCACCTGCGTTTTGTATGGGTGATTCCGGGTTTGCTGGCCGGAGGGGGTGTAAGATCGGGGTTTGCTGACCAGGGAGTCGAGCTGTGAAGGTGCCCAGCGGGTTTTATATGATGGCGTTCGAGGTATTCAAGGCACGCTTTATATCGGTTGTGGACCTCAGATCTGGTTCTGCGGTGTGGCCAGCATCATGTGAGGGCGTTCGTTGACGGATCACTGAGCGTCGGGGTGAAGCTGTTAGGTTTGGTATGAATTTGCATGGGTCGAGCAGGCGGCTATTTGGCTCGGGATAAGAGGCTTGAAGAAGTGGAACCGAGCGTGGAAGGTGCGGCTTATTGAGGAAGGAAATCTGGCTTTGGCAGGATTTGTGGACGAGATTTGTGAGTTAAGGAGCGCCTAACCTGTCATTCCCGTGCAGCGGGAACCAGGCGGACTCATATGGGGACTTCGTTGGTTATCAGTGGTACTGAGTTACACCGGTTGGCTCTGCCGCAGTTTGCAGTTTTGCCAGGGTACGGGTCGTGGACTGACGTGGGAAGTTTGCCTGAAACACCGCCTGGATTTCCCGCCTGCGCTATACGGGGAATTTTGACGAACATGAGTAGTAGCGGAGGATAGGGCTGGTATGCCGCCAGCATAGAGTGTGCGCGGTCTTATTCGCACAGCTCCGTTCAGGAATGTCTTAGGTCATATCGCCACCCCTCGTTCATTTCCCGCGCAGGCGGGAATCAGGCGGGACTCATATGGGGGACTCGTTTGGTTATCAAGTGGTACTGAGGTACACGGTTTGGCTTCTACGCATGTGCAGTTTTTTGCAGGTACCGGGTTCGTGACTGACGGTGGAAGTTTGTTGAGGCACCGCTTGGATTCCCGCTTGGCGCGGGAATGACCGGAATCTAGCGGAGTAGTAGCGGAGATAGGCTGGCTTATTGCCGCTGCATCGGGTTGCGCGTCTATCGCATAGCGGCTGTTCAATGCATGTCATAAATTGTGTCTTTGGGTCACACCGCCACCCCCGTCATTTTCCCGCGCAGGCGGGAATCACAAGCGGACTCCAGAAATGACGCGCCTAACATGCAGGCAACGCCTATCCCTTACCGCCGCGCCTCTTCAACGTCTCAGCAATCATAAAACGCCAACTCCAGCGACTGATCGCATTTCAGACCATCGGATCACAATGGGGTGTGGTAACGGTCAGAAAGCCCGCCTCGGGTTCACGGGCGTTGCGCACCAATACATTTCGTAGACGTTCTGGCCGGTATTTCTGATTTGTGGATGCCGCCCGCCCAGGTACCTTTCTGCCGTTATGCACGGCCAAAAAAACTGCTCCACTTTCCCTGAGGATGCTGGCCGAAGTCGCGGGGTCTTGTAGCCGCTGGAGGCTTGATGAGTGATTGCCGTGCATGGGGGTCGGAGCTCCACAGCACTTGCTTATGCCTTCAACGCTTCAAGAGCTTGTACCAGCTTTGGCATATGCGCCTTCGACCTTGTCGGCACCCATACGCACGATTCAGATTCAGCCGGCCCGGATATTCATTTCCGGGGTTCATACATCGATGCAGGCCGCAGCAGCTCGTTCCGCGGTTGGTGCTGGGGCCGGTCTTGACGACCGATGGGTTGTTTGATGCCGCATGAATTCCACTCATGAGGCACGCCGGGCTGGCGGGTACGGTCGCCGATCCAGAGGCCATGTGCGCGGAGCAGTCGTTCACCAGTCGCCGGTTGAGGTCCTGTCCTGGCTGGTAAAAGGGCTTGTTCGTAGATTCAAACAACACGCTTTCATTGGCGGATAAGGAAGGATGTCTCGCGCAGTTGCGCGCTGGTGTTCCAGACGACGCGCAGGCGCGGCATGGAATGCAAGGTTTCGTCGTGCGGCTGGCCAAGGTGCTCGAAGCGGTGACTTGTCGGCGGAGTTTCGGGCAATGAAAGGTCCAGGTTCCCACTGGCTGCAACTTTGTTCCCAGGTGGCGAAGCCGCCTGAAGGCGGAAGGCGCGCAGCAGGTAAGCGTGGCCGTTGCCTGGTGGGTAGGCCCCATTAGCAGGGGCGCTTGTGGCATCTCGTTGCGCGCCCGCAGGCCTCGAAGGCCGATGCTGTTTGACCTGATATCACGCGATAGCGGGCAAGGTCATCGCGCCCTGGGTTTCAATCGTCGGCGGAGCGCGGCTGGCCGAACTGCCCGGCCATACGCCCAACTTTTAGACTTACGGGCAGCTGGCGGCAAAAGAGTCATGGACCACGGGCCCATCTTGCAGCAGCACCTTGAAGGTTTGTCGCGAATCTTCGGCCGCGGAGAACTCCGCAAGCTTTTCGGCGCAAGGTCACCACCTGCAACAGGAAGGCCGGCCCTGGGTAACTTTCGGAAAACTGGCGGGTAGTTCGCGTGCTTCCCCGGCAAAGAACCAGCGGTTGAGATAGCTGGCCAGCTTTGCTCTCTACCTGAGCCAGTTTCAGCGGCATCCTGAGGTAGGTAGGCTGCTGAATGAATGGGTTTTGCTTGCGCCAGCTATCGGGGGTCCAGGGTGCAGGTCATGGGGCTTCTTGGAATTGGGGTATTGAAGTTGCTGCAATTGCGTACTCTGAGTCATGACAATTCAGGGACAGCCCATCCCTTTTTTCAAGGCGTGTGTTGCGCGGCTTTGAGGCCTTTTTCGAATTGATAATGAGAGCGGCCTGCTACGAAGCCATTAACGTGACGATTACGGATGTGCTGCGTATAACGGGAGTCTTGTAGGGTTTATCGCTTTTTGTATTTTGGCAGCAGACCGAGCAGAGCTTGTTGTTTTCGAGACAGATCCCGCCTGGTTGGGGAGTTACGGACTACACGCGTGGCCAGATGCTCAGCCTTGTATTGGGCAAACATCGCCCGCAAACAGGTGACCTTATTGGGCCTGGCGTGGTGCGGCGCTGGTCCAATGCTTGCTGCGGCATTTTCAACCCGAGCAAGTCACCGGCGGTGGAGTTGCGTCACGGCGGTGAGTGGATGACGGGGCGTAAATGGTTTTGGGGTTGAGTGAGATCCGAGGCTGCAGATCAAGATTGCTGTGCGGAGCAGTACTCAGGAGTCGCCGGCCCGTTTGTGATCTTGCTGTTTGTCGATTTTATATGGTGAAGGCGGTAATCTCCCGGCTGGCAGTTACAGGCGGAATTCTCCCAGCGTTGCCAACCAGGCCGCCGCCCGGGACGGCTGCTGGTGATCAATCAGTGGCAGTTGGGCAACACCGGCAACCCCTACGCGGGGGGCCGTATGCGTGGAGCAATTTGTTCGCCAGTGATTATCTGAGGTGCCGACGGTAGAGGAGGGAATATTCTGCTGTTCTATTTTCCGGCCCAGCGGTAAGCTGTTTCTGCAGAAACTGGCGCTGCGGTTTCAGTGGGCGGAATGACCGAGTCGACGCTTGGTTCCCTAAGGCCCTAACAAATAGACGCTTCGCCGAGGCCAGCGAAGCGCCAAGAGATTGATTTAAGGCCGCAGTACATCATCAATCGCGAGCGAACTAGGTCGCTGTGGGTCGGTTGCATTCCACTCGCCCCAGGATTCCGGCCATAGAGTTCTGGGTTTGGCAACACCGTTCTACCAGCGGCGGAGGATGGCTGTGAGCAGGGCGAGTTACGCCGGAGCCGCAAAAACTTACCAGTTTCCTTTGCCGCTGTTCAGCCAGGGTGCGAAGCGTGCTTTCAAGACTGCTCCGGGATTGAGCCACTGGCCGCTGGCGCTTGATATTGCCTGGCGCAGGGAGCAGATTGGCGGGCGCCAGGGAATATGGCCCGGGCAAAACCGGATCAATCGGCTCGCTCTCACCACTGAAGGTGCCGGGCCGCGGGCGATCCAGTAGTTGCCAGCTTGGGTTCTTCGAGGGCGGGCCGGACAATGTCCGCTGCTTCTTACTAGTTTGTTCGGGATCGGCTGTTGCAGTAAGCTTGGCCTTCGGGCGACGGGTCTTTGGTGTTTTCCTGGCTACAGTGGCAGTTGTTTTGCGGGCATTCAGGCCTGCAGACCCCCGTCGCAGCACCATTGACCTGCGGATGGCCCGAGCCAGCGCAGTAGTAACCACACAGGCGCCAGCGGCAAAGAGCCCTGGTACCATTGTCAGTAGACCACCACCGAGCATCTTTATTCTCAGCCCGGCGCGGCGCAGGCGGGCTTTGCAAAAGCCGGGCTTTCGGAAGTGGGGGTGGCGTCCCGTGAACTCCCTAGGCACTATTGCGGGCAGGGACAGGTCCATCGGTCCAGATGCAGGTAAGCGGGCGGCGGGAATATTTTGCCCGGCGGCAAAAGTCGAATCTGCCTTGCTCCGGGTGTTTCCAGTGAAAAGCGGGTGTCGAAACAGACACAGGCTGGGGTCGTCCAGCATGGGTTCAGCCAGAGACTGTGCATCGATAAGCTGGGACATGGGCTGTCTCCGTTAAAAAGTGTGTTACTTGGAGTGTATCCCTCAGATTGCCGTGGCAAGCGCCATTTGGTCCCGACTTCATGGCGGAACCTGTTTTCCCTCTGGCGTATCCGGCCAAGGGAGTCGCTATTCTGGCAGCACACCACCTCAACAAGGAGCCGTTATGCCTGGTCCAACTGGAGTCATCAAGGCTGCTGGATATTTTCCACGCTGCTGTCTGGGCCTTTGCCTCATTGATTGCTGCCGATATGGGGGCGGAGGTGCTGCGCGTCGAATTCGCACTGAACGGGCGGATATGGTGCGTATGGCTGCCGCCACATTTGTTGAATGGGGTGTCGGACAGCCATGCTTACCTCCAATCGCAAAACAAGGAACTCCATCGTGGCTCAACCTTAAAACGGCCGGTAAGCCCAGGCCATTAGTGCGTTGGCTGATCGCTGAGTTACGACAATTCGTTATCGAGCAGTTTCGCCCTGGGGTATTGGACAAGGCTGGGCGGTGGGTTTGAGGGCGCTTAAGGCGATCAAACCCGCGGACTGATTTTGTCTCCATTCAACCGGGTTAGGGGACAGACGGGCCCTTTACCGCGATCGCGCCGGGCACGATGATCAATTATCTGGGCGGCTGTCGGCCTGGCCAGCTACACCGGGCCGGCAGCGCCGCCGGGCCTCTACCCGCTGGGCATGCAAGTTGCGGATATCGCCGGCGGATCGCTGGCATGCGGTGGGCCGGTCTGCTGGCGGCGGTGGATTCATTTGTACCGCACTGGTGAAGGCCAACAGGTAGATATCAGCAATAGACCCGGATTGCGTGTTCAGGCCTGAATTGCCATGGCAGGGTGCTGCCTGCCTGGCGGCGGGTGAGGAGCGGGGCTGGAAAGTTACGCTGCTCAAATGGCGGCAGCTTTTATTGATTATTAACCCCCATCCCGCGATGGCCGCTGGATGGCTGTCGGTAGCCTGAGCCGCAATTTCTCACGTGTTTGTGCGCAGGACTTCTTGGGGCCGCCCAGGAGCTGGCGAGCGTTTAGGTCTTCCCGCAACAAAAGAGCACCGGCAAGCGGCCCAAAACGGTTTGAGCGTGGGCCTTTTTTACAAGCGGATTTTGCCCACTGGTGCGAGGTGTTATGGCGGCAGTGGATGCCTGCGTCGAGGCCGGTGCTCTCGCTCGAAGCAGCTCGGAACATCCGCAGTCTGGCGGCCGGGGGTTGGTGCAGGTCCGTGCGGAATGGGCGGCGGCGAGCCAAGCGCAGATAAGCCTGCCCATCGTTATTTGGTAGTTGGGTTTGCGCCAGCGCCCCGGGCACAGGCGGCAAAGGGCGCATGGGCGAAGATTACTGAACGGAACTGCGCACATTGGGTCTAACCGAACAGGAGATTATACGGCTCTATGCGGCGCGGCCCGCGCCGTAAATGATGCTTGGCGGAGAATTGCGTCCGACACGGTACTTGCATTTGCCCTACAGATTTGTGAAGTTGGCGAAAACACTCATTAGGCCGGACATACCAATGTAATGGGGTATCCAGTTTCGCGAAGATCAGTGTTTAACGGGAGAATTTTTGTCATGACTCATATTCAACTCCATCACACCCGGCATTGGTGCGTTCAGAAACGCCTCGGCGGCCAACGGCATGCCGCGCTGGATCCCCAGCAAACCCTGGCCAACCGAGCTGGCGGAACGTCTGGGACTGGACAAGGGCAGCTTTGAACAGCAAGGCAGACGTATTTCGCCCCGCCCAAAGTGGCTGACGCATCCTGGGTTTTATTGGCGGGCCGGCTGGAGTCGCAGAAAGCCCTCCGGCGGCCCGATTTACTACCGAAACTGCAGAAGATGTATTGACCAGGGCAGTGGAAGGGCCGTTGAAACAGGGTTTTGCAGTGGCACCAGATTCTCGACGGCATGGCGTGCTTGCGCCGGGCATATTGGCCGCGGATATCCGACAAGACCTACAACCCTAGATTCAGACCGGCTGGCGGATATGGCCGAGCGGCTGATTTCCCCAAGTCGACTGACACAGCTACCGCGTGCCAGCCAACGCCCAGGCCCGCTTATGAAGCCCAGTCCCAGAGTTTTGATCTGTCCGTTCAACCACCGCGTGAGGCGACCGGCTACGTCATCAGCGTGGCTCAGGCGTCTGCGAGCATTGAGCAGCGGTTCAGGTTCGATGCCAGCGGTGCCAGTGGCGCAGGGTGAAACGTATTCAGGTTAGGCGGTTAAGGCAGGTAGAGATCGAGCGGCGACTGAAGACCAGGAGCGTGAGGCGTGACAAGTTGCTGGGGCAGGTGCAGGAGCTTTCGGACCAGTTCTATTCGGCGATTTTTACATGGGGCGCCTTTGACCGGGGGCGCTGGAGCTTTAAACCTGGACGGCAGCCAGTTTGGCATCCATTGGTCACTGAACCTGACCCAGACCAGTGTGCAGCCAAGTTCAGCGAACCTTAGTGGGCGGGTGTGGCGGGGCGAACACCATTCGAGTGCGGTGAATACCGATCTGCGCGATTTACGCCGGCGGCCTTTGCTGGAGGCGCTGCGCCAGTTCCAAACGCAGTTGACCATCCTCCCGAGCGAGACTTGCTGCGCGACCTGCTCAAGGGCGGTTTTGCAAATGGACGAGCGCTATCGATCAGGGTCGTCTGACAAGGCCATGAGCCTTCCTGAACCTGGCTGCTTGAAGCTGAAAATCAGGTTGAGCCAACGCCTGCGCAGGCTTTCCACTGGAGCCCGGCATCCTGAACAGTGGACCGCGCTGCAGGCCGCGGCTGGTTTAACTGCTGAAAAGCCTGCTGGCCAGTAAAATGCGCAGGTTTTGCCGCAGCGCCGGCATTGATTACTGCGGCGCGCTGCACCCCAGGGCGTAGTTTCGCTGGGGCGGAAGTGGACTTCTGACAGGGGCAGCCGCCAAGCGATAGTAAAACGTACGCGGCGTTTTAGGGTAGTTGTTAGGACACCCGCTGCGCTGGGCAGCTCGAAATAGCCCGGTCATGGAGCTCTGCCATTCCGGCCATGCGGCCGGATGCGCTGCCGAACAGTTGATCGGCCAATTCAGGTGCGGCCTCG
>Ga0163217_1060311_pt1 | contig 11252 bp, 9 predicted proteins | sample SynspAceP_FD_185933 | JGI IMG/M metagenome (GOLD analysis project Ga0163217, IMG submission 185933) | Saline lake microbial communities from Ace Lake in Antarctica - Synechococcus sp. Ace-P (PacBio error correction) | ecosystem: Environmental > Aquatic > Non-marine Saline and Alkaline > Saline ... | reverse complement strand
AAATCATCATAGCATATACATCACCGATGCCAATCGTACAAACAAGGAACTGTTCTATATCCAAGTCCAGTTCTTGAAATATCATAAAAAATAAAAAAAAAAAAAAAAAAAAAAAAAATCAGAAGTTCAATGATTTCTATTGCTCATTTATTTCTACTATTGGGTCTAACCAAGAATCACCAAAAACAAAAAAAACGATCCTCTATTAGAAAAAAGGGTGGGTAAAAAATTTCTTTCAAATAGCGTTTACCGTCACATCACTTCTCTTAAAGTCAGTTAAATGATTGAGACTCTTTGATATATCACAAAAACAATCTTCCCCTATCTCCAAATACCAATGTTTATCACGAATGCCAAATTCATTCCACTGGTAACGGACAATATGGCTCTTAAGTTTTCTGATATTGGCTACCTCTAGTATTTTTAGCATTCTTGGGACTCATCCCTGGCCAGAGCGATTCGAAGTTTTTTCCAGGTTGATCCCTTCCTTACTCACCAAGGCTATGCAAGCAGAAAACAATAACAAACAAACTGTTTTTAACTTGGGCGATAAATTTTTTGGCAATATCATCACCCTCAGAAGTTGTATGCGCAAAAAGGACCTGAAACAAAGTATTTTTTCAGAAGCATTATTTAAATTATTGGAGCACTGTTGAACTTTCCTTTTTTTGCCCCACTTTTGGTCTTGACATCAATTTGCCTTGCAGTTCTTTTCCTCCAAATACCAAGGGTCAATAAAACCAAGAATAGCCAACAGCAAGACCAAGTTCCTTATTTTAGCATAAAAGGGACAATTCCATAGCACTGTTCAAATTCTATTTATGGTATTCCTTGGCAATTTCAAAAGCATTAGCTCGCGTTTCCCATATTTTAATATTGTCAAGTATCCCCACAAAAAATTTCTTGCCACAAATTACTACCTATTAAAAAATATTGTAGTCGACCGTGTCATAGTCTTCGATAAGGCTGAAATCTTGTCTGTCTGCACCCCATTAACAAAAACCAAGAGCTCATTGTTTCAGCTTGGAATGCACTATATAAGCAACATGGGTCCATTCATTTAGTGGCACTGGGATGCCTCTGATATGATTAGTCTTTTAATACCCGCATGTAAAGGTTAATAAGCCCTCATGCAGTTTTAATACAAAATTATCCCTTTTCAAGTTATACATTGTTGTTTATTTAAACAGTAGTTTTACCCAGGCAGATATAGTTAAAAACTGCCCTTTTAAGGCTGTTTCTGCCTGTCAAGTCGGCAGTCTACATAAGCCCCACGCTTAAATAGCCTACCTTCCAGTGAACTTCATCCTCCTGAATTTTTTAACATTCATTAACAATTCAGTCTTTATAGTTTTTTCTGATCGCATTCCCTTTATTTGTCGTTCCCAAATACAAAAATGATCCGTTTAAGCCATATTCAAAATCGCAAGGGGAATCCAATAAATTTCTTTGAGGTTTATATTCCATTTTCTGGAGTGGGTATAAATAATATCAGGGGAAAAATAATACCGGCGTTGATGTGGAATAAAAGCTGGCAAAGTTATCTTTAAAAAGTCCATTGGAAGACTAAAAATACGGATTCCCACTATATAGATTTCTTATTGATTTTTTAAAATTTTTACACCAATTTCAACAATCCCTCTTTAGCACCGTACGGCCCCAAAAACTTTTCTTTTCTATTGAGGACCATTGGCAAGACTATCGCGGAACCAAAAGTAACTTTGGACAACTTTGAAATAAAATTGGGCATCTTTCCCAAATGCCACCAATAATCTTTCCAAAAATGCTATCCTTTATAAATTCCTTATCCGACACCTTTAAACACTAAACAACTCTCTTGCCGACAGGAAACCTCAAAGAACCCTTTACACTCGCGACCATGGTTGTTCCCAATAGTATTCGTTTCTACCTCCCCCCCCATTTTTTGAATAGGTATCCAACCGCAGAAAACCCATGACTGTGGATAAAAATCTTCGCATCAAAAACCTTATTCCCACCAAGAAAGCGAATCCCTTCTGCCCTATTAATGGACCTAAAACTGGCTCGTAATTCTCATTGTAATTTTGAAATATAGAAGCTATGGCGGTGGGCTTTACCTTCCGGAGAAGATCAGTAAATTATCCCGTTGTGTGATTCTGATCAATATCGATTAAAAACGTGGAATTAGTCGTATTTTCCATTTATCCTCTTCCGAAAGAAGATGATAATCCTTTGTGCTGTAGCCACACTTTTCAAAAAAAGAAGCAAAAAACACGAAGCACAATTTAGAATATAGACTTAATCTTAGCAAATATTTTACGGAATAAATCCCCCAGTTTGGGGCATTTCTGTTGACTACGCAATTCCTACTAAGAAATAAATAAAGTTTCATCAAAGTGAAATTACCCGAAGTATATCTTTACCTAAACAATTTACAATATTAAGTATTTTAAAAATCCCCCCTCGTAAAAAAAAGCTGAGAACTGCTTTACATTCTTTCGGGACCTGTATTCCAGTAGGCAAAGGCTGATTTTAATAACATCACCCACCTTCTTGGCCAATTGCAATCCTAAAAATCTTTTTGTTCTCATCCTGCTCCCCAAAAATAGAGGGAACATTTCTTGATAAAAAGGGAATTAAACTCCTTCACCAGATGCAAGTGTAATGGCACTAAAGCCGGACTTGTATTATCGGCTGCCAAACTGTATCGTATCTGGGAATTAACTGTAAATTTGCTTTAGTAACTCTTTCTCTCCCCACCTTTTCATGCAGATCTTCATACTTTGGAGAGCTGTTCAAGTCATTTCTTCAATTCTTCGGCCTTTCTCAAAATAGATTGGAATCCTGGCATAAGGTATACTGAATTAAATGGCCCCGTATTTCCTTGAAATTCCACAGGATTCCTCCGGGTGAACAAATTCTCTTTTTTGGATCAACCTTAGTAATATTAATACTTTTAATGGCACCTTGCCCCTATAAAATTTTATAAAGTTTCGTTTCTCCGCTAGGAGTAAATCTGTCCAACTTACCCAATTCTTCCAGAAATTTCTGCTTGCTAGGTCCTGGTCATATTCGTCATTAACTCATCGGCATCAACCACGGTTCCTTCCCTTACTTCTTTCTTTTCCCACTCGGTAATCCTACCTACCATAACTTTAGATGGTATAATTTTCCGCGCCACGAAATCCTAATTTTGCAGGATAAGGAACAATACCTTAAAGTGATAATCCTGCTCGTTGCCTACGGTATAAACCAGTTCGCCTTACATTCAGGATTATCTTTTAACTCTGCTGTATGCACGTCCGATATTCCTGGGTCATGTAAACGCGTTACCATCTGGAGCGAAGTACCCAAATCTTTTCATCCAGCCCCTCCTCTGTTTAAGTCGATCCAAACCACTGCCATCCTCCTTTTTTTATTAGAACACACCTTTTGCAAGCCATCAGCCACAAAATCTTTCCCAACAAATAGCCGGTGGTGCTCTCATAATAAAGTGATCAAAATCAACTCCCATTGTTTTTGTAAAGTAACCTCAAACCCCAGTAAAAAACCCATTGGTCATTGTCTTTCCACAAAGAAACAACCTCTTTATCACCAGCCTCCCATTTTCTTAGCATATCTTGAGCTTCCAACAAGATTGGAGGCCTTCTTTTTCTGCCACCTTTGCCATCTACTCCATTAGAAAAATCATAGTAGCTATTTCCGCCTTATAGGCTTTGTCAAAGGCCAACATAATAGTTCCCTACCAAGCTGGTATTCCCCTTTTAACCCAGTTTGTGACTCTCTCGGCGTTTTCCCGTTGCCAAAGCGTTGCCATGCCAAACATTGCTTTTTTACAAATATGATCCCTCTATTCCCATTAATGATTGAGGTCTTATAAACTTTCTTTGTCCCGGAAGCCTTTAGGTCTCCGCCACGGAGTATCCCCCCAACTTACGATTGTGTTCGTACATGTTGCCCAAATGGCAGAGTGGTGTTTATTGGTATGGCGGAAGAATGAGTTCCGACCTAATACATAGCCTCTCCTTTCACTTGGCTTACAAAAACCAAAATCCTTTCAGATCCCCTTACTCAGTAAAAAAATTAAGATAAATATTCGTTTCCCTAGTGTAATATTCAAAAATTCCTTTAACCACATTTGAAGTCGGTTACCTCATTTACTTGATCTTTCAAGAACTGCGCCTATTTGCTGCCCCTGATTTGCACAGATTTCCTTTCACAAATCGCAACTATTGGCAAAAATAACCGCTGTTAATTCACCAGCGAAAATCCTTTCGGGTAGGTTGAAATTCCACACTGGGCAAATCACTATATAACAAATTGACTGTCGCTAACGCTTACTTTTGTATACACTTATTAAGATAAGCGAGAGTACTATAGCTCTATCGGTGTCATGTGAATTTATCGTTCAATTTATAACGGCGGTGCAGAGTATATATGGCAAAAATTTTGATATTCTTCAACCCTCAGAGCTTAAGTTCTATATATATACGTCATATGATTATATATAATAGACCCATTTTATAGTCTTTCTAAAATACTATAATCTAGCTGTATATAATCATTATTAACTTTTCCTCTGATATCTATTAAAAATTCAACTTCACAAAAATTCTGATCATTATTTCTTGAGCAGGCTTTCGTTAATTGGGAGGGGTAATTTAGACGAGATAACCTAGCCATAAAGACGGTGAAGATTTTTAAACTTTATTTGCTCTTAAAGATCCGAAGTACACTAACTAAACCTATCTATGCTATTTTAACGTTATCCTCTATAACAATCAAAGAAATTACCCAATACAAAAATAGACAAAAGAATGTTGAAAAAACCTGTTTTACCTCCTAAAAAGAACGCTTTGCCTATGGACGGAAAGGCTTCTGCCCACCATCCCTATTTTATTTTTTTTTTTTTTTTTTATAGGACTATTAGTAACATAGCAAATTAAAATCTATTGATTTTAGACCACGGATAATAACATAATTCCTTATATATGAATTTATCAATAAGTATCATGTCCATCAATTCGTTTTTCGCACTAATCGCTACTAGTGAGAACGGTGGAACCTTGGAGCTTATCATCCCATATTACGAGAGCGTTCTACTCCTTACGAGAGATCCGATCTGCATAATACACCATCTACAGGGACAATACTTTATCAAAATTAAATTCTGATTACCAAGGGCTGTACAGAAATTTTCACAAAATTATTGGGTCATAGGGCGGTACAATTCTCGGCCGACATACCACTCACATAACGAGGACATCTAAAATCACGCTAGCTTAGGTTTCTTAACCCACCAATAGGACCGCCAAACTAATGACATGGGAAATAGGAATCAAAAAACATCATGCCTCAAAATTATACCGGCAACTTTTAGTAACTTTGTTTTTTAAAATCCATATTATCAAAATACTTCAATTCCGTTAACCTCGTAGAAATTAATTTGCTGGATCTTCTCTATCTCTGTTTGATCATGTGGCGTGATCCTGTAATTCTTAATTGTATTTGTGGCCTATGAAGCCTTCCTTACAATGCCATTGCAAGGCTCTATTTGGGTGAGAAACGATTTTGGTTATTTTTATTATATCTGACTGGGATGGTCCTTCTTTTGGGTTTTTTTGCAATTTGCCCTATCTCCTCTGGGAAAAAATTTAAGAACAGGCCAAGAAAAAATTATGATTTTAAAAAGACCCGTAATCCTACCATTTGTTTGGCATGACCGCTATTGTTATTATTAGTGCTGTTATGGGGGCAGGAATTTTTACTTCGGGCGGTATTATGTTATCTCTCATCTTATATTGCCAGCAAATTATAACCCTCCTTACCTTTCGATTTTGTCCCCCAGATATTTCTGGCCTGGAGTCACCTTTTACCAATGCGGGATTTACCGCTTGGTTCATTTTATGGACTTTTTGCAAGATTATTGGGTTATTTATTCTTTGTTAAAAAGAAAAAAGTACTGGTAAGTTCAACCATATAAGATTTTTATTATTCCAAACAAAGCTGCTCAGACAAGATAATTATGTGCCTCACCATTTATGACCAACAGTCTTCGGGTTAGTTGCAGCGATAGGCTTGGGGACTACCCATATATAACGGTGGTTTTAACTCACATAACCTCCACCAATTTCGGGCCTGACCTCTACCTTATTGTCTCACTTCTATTATATTCTGCTTTGTGGCTTTTTATTCGGCGTGGATAAGGCGTTAAACAAGGTGAATTACAGTATGTCTAAGGTACACATCATTATTACTTTGGCCGTACTGCTATTTACTCATAAATAGTGAACATTCTTAAAGGTTATAGGGAAATTTTTTGAGCGCCACTTCCTTCATTATTGATAATAGACTTCATACCTCTAAGTTGGCATATGGCAAGTTTACTATAATCCAGGCTTATAGATTTTCTTACTGATTTTACCTTCTATATCTCTTCTTTACAGGGATTTTTTATCGCGAGAATAATCTTTTTATTATATATAGGCGTAGTGCTAAGGCAGTTGCTTTTGGAGTATTGATCATCTCAGTTTGGGCACCTTTTTTTTGTGTTTTTCAGTTTTGCCACTCGCCTTTTCAGTTTATAGAGTTATGGGGAAGTTACAACAACTCTCGGAATTTGATGGCGTGTTTTCCTTATATTTCGTTTTTTGGGAATTATCCCTTTTGCCACACTTCTATAATATCACCACTCAAGTAGTATGCTGACGCCGTTTTTTTGGTAACCTCTGGTAAGACTCAGCTGTTGGTGTTAAGCATGTTTTTCGGACAGTGCGAAAAAAAGACCCCAGCAAGAAGCTATCGTTGTAATTTGGTCCCTTTTGGATTTTTTTGGCTACGATTTGCATTAATTTCTATTGGGCCATGCAAAACCCGAATATAATCTATATTGATAGCTCGCCCAAAAAGTTATTGATAAATTACCTCGTTACCCTTTGTCCATTTTTTATGGTCTTTATGGACTTATATTCTTTCTTCAAGGAACTTTTGGTGGCATCACAAAAACTTACTCCCTTAAAAGTAAAAAAAGGAATAATTAAGGTATTATTTGTTCTGTGGAAGCAAAACACTTCCAGCCATCATACAGCGAGCACTTCACCCCTCCACCTATGTTTTCAATGTACCAAAGAACTGTGGATAATGTCACAATGGCTTCTCTTATTAGACGTTAGTTGTTCCGGCCTTATAAACTAGGTAGGCCGCCTGTACTCATTACCAAATAAACGTTTTTTCTTCCCATACCAAGGACTTGAATAGCATATTCCCGGCAAAATTGGTGTTTTGGCCTCTTTCGGTAATGGCAATTAATCTCTTTTGCATCTTTTCTTGTAAACTAAAAGGTTTAGGACATTCTTTTTTTTCTTTTTTTGTCGTTCAATTGGAATCCAAACATATGACAGCAAACGTTTCTGCCCAAACACATCCATACGTTACGTATGATTAAATAGGTTTTCGCGCGCTCCCGGCCACGGATTGAATGAGTAAATAAAATGCGGATATATTCAAAAATCTCACAAAACTCACTCACAATAAATCTTTCATCTGCCCTATCGGAAATGAGCGCAGTACGCTTTTCATTAACCCTATCTAGAACAATACTTTCCGGTTCCTCCAAAAAAAAGCCTTCCTCCTCAGCAGAAGTATAAGTCCATTACATTTTCATCAGGGAAATCCTCTTTTGCCTCCAAAATTCGGCCAAGGATATCCTCCCTTCGTTCATTTGCTTCTGTTCCAGCGAACCATTGGATAAAATATCCTACTAAGATAAATAATCCCATCAGCATGAAAGACACCCAATTATTGGGGAATATAGGAATCTGGTTGTATCCATATCCTTTTGCGAAATACAGTCGAACAACACAATAACATTTACTCCCTTCCCTTTTAAAGCCAAAACAAACGATCAAAAACTCCTCCTGAATGGCCTTCACCGTTAATATCCCGAGTTTTTAAATCAAGATTCCTCCTTGAAAATAATATTTACTGCAGGTTGCTCGTTCATTCGGAAAATTGACAGGGAGACAGACAACCATTAATATATCTTACTCTGAAATTTGCATTTTATTATTTCACTTATCAAAATATTGGGCTATTACTCTCAAAATACTTTCGCATTCAAAGCGGTGTAAATATATTTTTATCTTATTTCCTTGATGGGCATTTACGAAGAAAATTAAGACTATTTTAATCCCTTACCAATGGTAAGGTGCTACATCTTAAAAGCGCCTTCTGTTTGGCAGATCTCTGAGTTAGGCACTATTCTCAACAGTAAAACCTATGTGTTCCCTTAACCAATTATTCAACCTTGTTTAAAAATTCACTGCTCAGAATACGTACTACACCGTTTGGGGGAAATGGAAAAAAATTGCTCCCTCAGTGAGTGGTGCTTACATCTCTCCTTTGGTAATCTCCAAAACATTGTACTTTCCAAAGTATCCAAACAGCCACTGATTTATTCCTCTTCCTTGTAAAAGCCATTTTTATGCAAAATGCCATATTCCTTCCCTACTGTCGCTTGAAAGCAACAATCTTTCAGTGCTCTCTATTTTTCACGGGCTATGGTGTTCGACTTTTCGAAGTTCAAAAGCCTTTACCTTTTTATGTGGAAATTGTTTTCGGTAATAAAAATCTACTGCTCTCCCTATTGGGTGGCGTGCCGTTAATTTATCGTGAAGTCTGCACCCGAATAAGGTTTCCATATTATATTAGTCCCCCAAGGCATTCACATCACCACCTTCAACTATGTATCCTCTTTAGGAGTGGGATAGATTATCTGGTTCTTTCATCGCATCTTATTAAGTACATATTTAATTAGCCTTGAAATCCTTCTCCCTATCTGGGAGGATATTTGCTTTTTAACTAGCTTATTATCTATAACAAAAGCAATATCCCTAGAAAATATTGATTACAATCCTGATAACCCCAGCGCCTTAAAAACCTGCCACATCATATTTGGCAAAATACTCTTGGCAAAACCATCCTATTTCTTTACCATGTCTGTCTCCATTGGGATAGGTCCCGGCCAAAATATGCTCCAAGGATTTGGCGATCGAAGGCTCCTCAGGCTTTGGTACAGGTTCCATCAGCTTTTTAGCCAGTTCCAAAAGCACCACGGATCTTAAATCGAAGTTTCATCCTGTACATTTTAAACTTTAGCATACCTGAATTTTAGGTAAAGATAGAGATAACTTATTTTGATACATAAAACTGCCCTTTGTATATTTTTATACAAAGGGGCAGTTTTAAAAACAAATTGATATTTTGTCTTATCGCTTCTCCACCCGGGAATAAAAGGCCTCAAATAGTCTCTTCCTATTATATACTTGTCTTGGACGACCCAAATTGGTTCGTTTTTCAATCTCATTTCTTCCCAATGGGGCAATCCAGTCCGGTAAGCGCCTAATGTGCCAAACATAACTGTGAACATTTTTCTGTTGGGATACCCCAATAGCCCTACTATATTTAATACCTGAGCAGTAAAAGATCCACATTTAGGATTATAATTTTCTAATTCTACCAAAAATATTTTATCTTTCCAGGCTTCCTTGGCTAAACTTTGGCTATATCCCAAAATTAGGATCATCAATACCAAATGCTGGCCAAACTTCCTCCGCGGGCACTTTTGGATAATCTTTGCTCTTGGATCATATAATTCTTGTTAAACTCTATGTCCAAAAGCATTTTTAAAACGGAATGGGATTCGCTCTTATCCTTGGCCTTGGCCATATATATTACTTTTTTAGTATCTCCGTCCATCAGCCTCAAATAGCTTCTAGCATTCTCTAATACTGCTTGTTTGCCCCACCGTGCAATGGGCTCCACAAAGAGGCTCATTAATCCGCAGAAAAATAGATTGCGAATAAACCTGCATGTGAAGGAACCTACAATACGGCATTCGAAGTGTAGAGCAATTTTTTTGCTCATGTGTTTCCGCGTGTAAGCATCAACAATTTATCGCAATTGCAATCTATAACAATCTTATTTGCGATTCATATCCTGATCTTGGTTTTACTTTAAACATCATTTTATGAATTATTCTCACACATAAACCCAAAGAAATCGTCCCCATAGCCTCTAATGGTTTAATCTTTTTTTGCTTTCCTTAAGGTCCAGGTCTACCAACACTGGGGATTTGGCCCAAGGATTTCTGAACAATGGCCCAATACATTCCTTTTTCGACGACACGCGTTTACAGATTGTGGGTTAAATAAAGCTATTCAAGCGCACTAGTTAAACTGGAGAGTTACGCCAATTTGGATGTGGCTGATTTTGGAAAAACCATCCTCTAAAAATCTTTCTTCATTCTCTTCATCTACATGGACTCACCCTTTAATATCTATGGATGGAATTTTTTTCCAAAACTGGCTCGTTTATTCCGGCAATCCCAAAAATCAAACAAATAGGGTCTACTTTCAGAAAATCGGTCTTTCTCAGCCATTTCCTCATAGAATATCCCTTCTGATACTCTTAAAAATCGCCCTTTTCACCATTCTAGGAATTTATAGCACCTCACAGGAGCCGGTTTTATTTCTTAAATCAAGTGGGTCTATTGTTATCATTCCCGTTAAGTGGCTCTCATCGTTTTGATGTCTATAAGCCAAATTCATTTTTCGTTTACTCTATAACTGGGAAATTCAAATATTTTTCCGTTGTATTCTAAACCTTGGTTATTCGGCCCATTTCTTTAATATTCCTGTTTTATTCAGATTCTTCGTAAAAATACTAAAAAAACACCCATAACGAGTAACTCAATACTCAAATATCTAACACGAGTCTAACTACATCTCTGATATTGATTCTGAAATCTTTCAGGAACCTGATATGTATTTTCGTTGAAATCCTAATATTGCATGGTAAAATGGTATATATAATTTATTGCCTCAATAGGTGCTCCTCACCAGATCAGTTCTTTCCCAAGGTGAACCTCATCTTTTTTGCATTGCTCTGGATCTCTTCCACTTAGGGTTTATCATTTACAAATACATCTAAAGCTTGATCTTAATACAAACCGAGGCATATTTTTAATTTTTATCGTCATAGGGTTTACCATCAAAGCTAAACCCAGTCTTTTCATATGTTTTCTACCCGTATTCTCTTAAGCCCTCCCGATTATTATTGCACCGAGGAAAACAAAAGGATTCCCGTTACGCCATTAGCCAACCCATTTGGCTGAATTACCATCATGGTTCGGACAAAACTAGGGCATAAAATAGAGAGCATTCATGGTTTTCCAATAGATCGAAATCTATTAAAAATCTTGCAGATTTCCGTGT
>Ga0163217_1033988_pt1 | contig 11252 bp, 14 predicted proteins | sample SynspAceP_FD_185933 | JGI IMG/M metagenome (GOLD analysis project Ga0163217, IMG submission 185933) | Saline lake microbial communities from Ace Lake in Antarctica - Synechococcus sp. Ace-P (PacBio error correction) | ecosystem: Environmental > Aquatic > Non-marine Saline and Alkaline > Saline ... | reverse complement strand
TTGTTTTTGAAACAACAAAAACATTATTTTGCCGAGAGATGAACCACGCCACGCTCCGCCGACCCAGAATGCAAATCTTTTTGGGCATTTGAAGGCAGATTGCGAGCGTCCCCTGCGCAAATCCCACTCTCTCTATTTGCTCCTCCTCGTGCTGTTGTCGGCTCCGTTTGTGGATTCGGGTACGGAGTTTTGTGAGCGAGCCATCGAGTCGGCGATGAGTAGACGCCGTTGATGGGTATTTGCGCAGGGGACATTGTCTCGCGGCCCTGCCCCCCCCTCCCATACGACAATACAAGGAACAATCATGCCGCCTTCATCAATTGCATTTCTGCGCGCGGCGATTGGGTCATGCTTCGGCAATTTTGTTTCACCCGCTGGAGAAAATCAGGGAGCCTCGTACCCGCTGGTCGGTGACAGCGGGCCGACAGCAAGCCGTTGACTCTGCTTTATGATCCATTTCTATTTGCCGGCTGGGCGCGCGACGGAGTTTCGCAGCCCTATGTAAATGGAGCAATCTCTACATCCTCGTGAGCCAGGCCCGGCCGCACAGGGCAGAAGATCGTCCCGCTGCAAATCTTGCGCGCTAATCATATCGCCATGACTCCGCCGATGGGGCCGGAATTCTTCGCTCGGTTCCAGTCGATTTGACTGGGACGCGAATGCGAAATGCCGGATAGTAAACGCAAGCTCTCCCCAGGCCTCAATGCCGACCCGGGGAATGATTGGCCTATGGGCACCAAGCTGGCAGCAATCAAAAGCCCGGGTCTTTGTCGCTTCCGGCGCCGGTATTCGGTCGCATGATGCACTGCGGAAGAAGTTTATTGCACTCGCTGAACTGCATCAGGCCACCTGTGTTTGTTGCTTTCGATGGCCCGCTCGCTGCGGCTTTTCCGAGGACCACGCGCTGTTTGCCCGATATTTCTGGGCCGCTTTCCGAGAGAGCCTATGTTTGCGGCGCGACGGCCATGACTGTATTAGTGCTACGGCGCGCCGGGCGTTTACCTATATGCAGAAGGCAGCGGAACCGCATGTTGCCGTGGCGACAGAACTGATCCAGTTGCGATGGATCGCAAGCCGCCGAGCTGGCTTCCAACGGGGCCTACGTCGCGATGATGCGCAATCTGAATTCCACCTTGTGGCGACCTGATGGAATATTGCGCCGGGAGGCTCTCGCGCGCGATTTCCTGCACACCGAAAAAGCGCATCTGGCCCCGCTGGATGGTAAAGGCCTTCTTGCTCACCCTTTGTTGCTTCAGCAGGTCGCCAGGCAGCGCGCCTTGGAAAACTCGATCTTCGGTGGAGGAAGCGCGAGCACCGTGGCGCCATGCAACGATCATTTGCCGATCCATTCGCAAGGATGGTTCTATACGGACAGCATCGGGCGGGCTCGGCACGGTTTGCCGCAGTTCCCATCGCATGGCATTGGCGCGGGTCCGGACGAGCCGAGTGATTGCGCTTGTGGGGCGAGTGCGTTCGGCCAATGATACTGCGAATTCAGGGATATGTCGGGCGGCAGCGCTTGATCTGAAACGTCACCTTTCAATCATCAATGAAAATCATCGCTACGGCGCTGACAAGCTTTTGGTCGGTTTTCGCATTGCAGGAATTGCCGGGCACGAATCTAGGCGGGCGGGACTTTGTCGGGCTTGCCGAAGCGCAGGTGTGTCAAAGGCGAGCGAGTATCGGATGCGGCGGCGCTGGAGGTTGCCACTGAGACAAGGCCTTTACACAAACGGAACCTTGCCTAATTGAGGGATTGTATGATTGATTGAAAACTGGGCGTCGTGGCAGCAGGTCGGGACAGGTCAGCAACGGCCTGTGCAGAGGCTCATGGCAGATGCCGGTGCTGCGCAACCGCCGCCATCTGCTCGATCGCCGCTATAGGAGATTCGGACATGGCCGTCTATCGGGTTCGTTTCATGGTGCCTTGGGGCGGGCCAACAACTTGTCGGGGCATTATTCAGTGACTGCGGCTTGCGGGACAGGGAATGTCATCTATGCATCGCGACCGGGCTAGGGAGAAGGCTCCATTCGAGGTGCATCCGGGGACATTACCTTGTCCGATCAACATATCCGACTGATTGGCGTGATTGATCATTATATTCAAGGACATTATACTTGGTCGTGGCACAGCTATGGCGGCATGGTGATTGCGGACGTCGCAGCCTGCGGCATGATCAGATGCGGACATTGCATCTATTCGATCGTTCTTCCGACGATGGCGAGGCCCTTTGGGACATCGCCCGCGATCGTCGCGCCAAAAATTTATTGATGCGCAGCGTGATGCACCGGTTGGTGGTTGCACCATTCCCCGGATCACCGTCCGCATTTGAAACGCGCATTGCCGCTGGAGCTAACGCTGACCGACCGGTCCAGCTGAATGACGAGATTTGAAGAGCATCAATAAAAAAGAAACAATACCTATATTTATGCAACGCAGGGGTTGCTCCGACCGTTATTCACCAAATTTTATGAAACGGGTTGAAAAGCGACCAGCAAATGGCTCACGCATTCGATCAACACCAGCACGGTGTGATGCAGGATGATCCCTGACGGGCTCGCGACCTTTTTTTGCTTGCCTCCGGGAAAAGCCCAGCGGGAGCCGAAAAACAGGTGCCTGGAAATTTGCTTTTCGATTCAAATCGCCCCAAGCTTGGCCTAACTAAAGCCAGTCAGGTCTTTCATCCTCGATTTATTGTACAGCTTCAGCCATCGAGAAGGAGCCAGGCAGCGGCACATGAGCGATTCCATAGCCATGAGTAAGGACACTTTGAGGCAGCCCAGGCCGGCAGCCAAGAGGCACCCGCCAGATAAGGGGAAAGCGCCGCACCGCGCCGTCAACCACTGAAGCGCAACATCCGGTGCCCGTGGCCGAAAGCTGGGTCGGATAGCTCGCGGGGCAAAGCCGTATTAGAAATCCGACGATTGACTGCAATGTGAACAGAGCCCACTGCAATGACGCCGAGGGCCAGCCCGAGCAGCGAGCTGTGACCGAAACAAATTGCCGCGACGACAAACGCCAGCGAGAAGCGCGAGTGCAACCTGCGTGGGAGCGTCTTCACACCGGAATTTGTGCAATGAACCAGCGAATGCTGCGCCACCCAAAGCGCCCCGCAAGATTTGGCAATAGGCCAATACGCTAGGCGCCTTTCAGAGCGGGTGAAGCCCTCTGGCCGGGCAAAAAACATTGCGGATCGGAGATGCATGTCGGTGCCAGCTTTCAGAAATAATAGAAGTTCAGTGATTGGAAGGACTCAGCCAACGCGAGAATGAAGGTTGTCCAACGGATCATTGCCGACTGAAACATCCATGATTCTCGCCTTGACCGCACCGAGTGCCAAGTGCGGGCAAAGCGTCAATGGTCTGATGTCCGTCAGCCGTGCGAGTATCTGTTTGATGCGGACTTAGCGCATTCTGTTCCGTCTTTTCTGGTTCAGGAATGCCGGGCGTTTCGGGCGACGACAAAAGAACCATCGGAATCAATATGATGGCGGTCCATGATGCCGCCAAAAACAGGGAAAACGATCGCCAATCACGGAGTTTGGAGCAAGTCTCGGACTGCAACAAGTCCGCCGAAAAAAAGCGCCCAGGGATAGCGCTCCACCAATTAGCGCCATCGCGACGACTGCGTGGATTCTTGCTGGGAAAGCTCTGCCGTAACGCATTGATCGAACGCCAGCATATCCACCGATGCCACAGGCCCGGTCAAAAAAGCGCCAGGCAAGACAAAGGCCTGCGGGCTGTCCGCCAGTGGTTCGCCGAAGAAACATCCCCGAAGCATTCAGCGTCAGCAGAATAATTATTCGTCGGTCGCCTGCCATATTTGTCCGCTGCACCTGACCGAGCAAAAGCGAACCAAAAACCCATGCAACCAAGTTCCAATCTAATCCGGGGGGGGAAACCCAGCACCGCGCGAGGCCACTCGGCACCAAGGCCCCCATTCGGCCATTGATACCTCGGACGGCGCAAGGCACGACTGGGACAAAATCGTTCAACATGCCACTCGAGCGCATTTTCAACAATGTCCATCAGCGCTTTTTATGGCGACCATGCACTGAAATGCATTTGCCAATCGTCGATATCTCGCGGGATTTGCGGACATGCAGGATTCCGCCTCAGCGGTTTTTTATTGTTCATTATAGTCAGGCTTGCGGCTCACAACACTTGGTTGTGCACCGGCTGGTCCTGGCCACCAGCAAGCGCGTTCATTCAGCGCGTTCGGTGAGGCATATTACAATCAGCATTTTCTGCGTTTCAATTCACCATTCTGCGCAGTTCTCGCCCCAATAGGGGATACGCCAGCGCTATTCTTGATCCATCTTGCTGCGGCCGATGCAGCCGGCTAATTGACATCGACCAACTCGACCGATTCGGTGTGCCTTTCACGCGCCCAGGATCCGGGGATTTGGTGTGGGCGAATTAATCTCCTCGCCTCAGGTCACGGCTATTTGCAACAGACGGTGCCATGAGACCTGTTTCACCCCATTATTTTCATGCAGGCGATTCCGAGCACGGCACGATTCGCCGAAACATGACGGGCAACTCGGTCGACACGCTTCAACTTCAGGTGGTGAAAAACGTATGAAGACCTCCCCCGGACACCAACCAATGTCCTTTCTTGCGATCACAGAATATGAGAATTCCGATCTCATTCAATTCTCCGACATCGCCAGGATTCGATGCCATCCGAAATTGCCGGACTTCGCGGTCTCTTCGGGCTTTTCAGAAATAGCTGTCCGACAACCAGCACCGCCCGGACAACGATTTCTCCCGATTCCACCCAAGCGCATGAAATTGCCATCAATTACCATCAGCGAACCTTGATGAACTTGTGAGATCTGGCCGCAGCTGGCGAGCCGTTCGAGGATGGTCTCCGCTGCTGCTGCCAGGCACCACTCGGGAGGCAAGAGCCATGCGACGATCAATCGCGGCTTCGACCCTGGCCATAAGACTGGCACATAGACATGGGCGAAAATTTCAACGCGCGCTGATGTTTTTCGGAGAGGAAACAGGGGCGAGCAACCAGACCTATGAATCATTCGCAGCGAAACATAATTATATCATGTTGCTCGATTATCGGGCGAAAGCCAGGCAAGTCTGATTAACAGGCGCGGTTGGTGGCAGGTACATGTGCGAGACTGTTGTGGCTCTTCGATGGTCTGCAAATAACCCGCTTCCGCAGCGAATCCGGCAAGATCAACCTGCGTTCGCGCCAAAGCGAGCAGGAGATCGACAGGCTATCCGGGCCTGCGGCAGGTCGTGATCGGTGCCGATAACAGCACAACGGGATAGTCGGTTTCGTCGCCCATCGCATCGCTGCGGTTCGATCATCGTTTTGTCCCAGCCCAATTACGGTCGACATTGGACCCTCTTGAGGGCCGGTGCTGCCGCCGTCCGGGAAGATTTCCAACAGATTCGAACCCAAATTGTCCGAACGCGTCGGTTTCACGGTTCAATCGAAATCGCTGATCACGGTCGTATCTCCGATCAAAATCGAGTCAACGATGGATCGCCGCCGCAGGGCTTGTCAGCATGCACACGAAATTCTGCAGGACCGGGGCAGAGGGCTTTCAGCTCTTACCACTCTCATGGGCGAGGGGCTGAATGGTTATAGAAACATTTCCCAAGTCACAACGACATAGTTAAGAGATACCCCGGCATTGGCATCAATTGGCGTTGCGCGTATTGACTGGAATCCACTTTGCATTGGCACGCCAGCATTCGCCAGTCAGGAACGATCAGGATCATACCCGCTTATTGGGGCCATTTAGGACGCCGCGCCGAAGGCCGCTGACTTATTGAAATCATGCGCCTGCATTGCAGCCAGCCAATGCGTTCGGACTCGGTATTGACTTGCGGCAAAACTCCAGTTCTGCCCAGGTTTCTGTATCGACGATCGCAGGTCCTTTGCGGATCGCGGTCATGTCCCCGGTCGAAATAGTCCAATTGCGCAGCATAGCAGCCAAACCCCATCACTGGTAAATGCTCCGGTCAGACACGGTGTGAGGTCATTCATTGACAGTGGCGGTAAATTGCCCATCTGACTCCATCTCCTTACATATAGTATTGCATTGACATCACGAATTAGAGGCTATGAAAAGGTCAAGCAAAGGATTGAGGCATCAAATGACCGAACACATTATGAGGATCTGGACCGGCGAAGTTACGGCGACCGGTGGCTGGCTCAATGCGGGAACAACTTGAATCGAAGCATAAGTCCTGCAGGGCCACTCTCTCTCTGCCAGCTTTTTTGGCGTCGGCGAACAGGTCTGTCCGACCTATCGGCTCGGTTGCGGGACCACGACCAGCTTTTTGAAATTGCGCAGGCGGTGGAGCGGACCGGCAAAGTCCTGGGCTTTGATAACTTGCCCCACAGTTGGTTCCGTGAGCCGAAAAAACGGCCGAATTGAACCATATCGGAAACGTTCCAGGGTTCGCCGCGGGAAGCGCTCGAGACGGAACAAGACGTACGCAGGGGCTTCCCTACTGATCGCCTGTTTCACGATTTGGATCACAATGTTCTTTACACGACAGTGAGCCGCTTTGCGAATATGCGCAGCTGGCTTCACGCCGGCCGGAAAGCTTGTTTTGCTGCTGGGCAGGCCCCGAGAAAATCCCTGGAATTCGGGAATTATCGGACAGACTGCTGTCGGTGTCAGCGCCATATCGATATGCCGGCAAGGGAATCTGACGATCCCAGGTCCATTTTCGCTTTGCTGACCAGGAACTGGTTTCGCGGCATCTGGACAAAAGCCGCGTTACCGCAAATATCAAGTGCAACAGCTGGCAGGCGTGAAATCATTATTGGGGCTTCGGATTGAATTTCCGTCATGGACGGACTGCGACATGAAAACAGCCATCATGGCGACAAAATCCGGGCGCCTAGAAGATGTACGATCGAGCTGCCTCGAAGCGGTTCGACCCTATCATCAGGATAATGCCATTCCGCCAATGGCGCGGGCGGTCTGGCTGGTCAAGCGCCGCAAACCCGGTGACGTTCACGGCAGCATAACGCCAAAACGCAATCCATTTTTACACAACGGGGATAAACGGGCCTGTGCGCTGCCTATCTGCTCCTTGACCAAACCAGTTTCCGCCAGCGCGCGAGGCTCCCAGTTCCGGCAACGGGTGCCGCGTTCCTCGTCGCGGATGAAGGCGACCCAGTTGAATCTGCGGGCACGGGCTCCGGCAACATCGGCCGGACGGCAACAGGCTTCAGACATCATTTGATGTGCGGTCGCCAAGACCGGCTTGCTGCGCCTCGATCATCGGTTCGTGTCTGTCCGCTGAGGCATAGTCGAATCGAAGCCTGCCAGAATCTTCATCGGGGGACCTCGGGATCACCAACGCCGTTGATTAGCGGGACACACGGTCCAGAAATAGAGCGTGCGCGTCTGGGCTCACGGTTTGAGATGCATGGGCGGTATAGCTCCAAACGCCCGATCTATTCGCGCGGTTTGCCGACTGGGTTGATCCCGACATCCAGCAGCGATATCTGGGCGGGCGCCATCCAGCGCCATTAAGCCACATGTATTCAACGTGACTGCTGTCAGTCGGAGACCTCCAATTGGCTCTGCAATTAAACTCGTCCAGACCGGGGGGATGCTTCGCCATCCGAGGCACCATCGCATTTGCCCAAAACGGTAGAGCCGGACTCGAATCGTTTCCAATTTGCTGATCGTGATCGCTTCGGCTCGACAAATGCCCTTCGTTGCAGGAATCAGCGTGAGGTCCAGATCAAGCAGACTCTCTCGCGATCAGTTACATAATTCGCCTGCAGATCCTCACGCCGCCAATGGTTTTTCCGAAAACCGGGCGCAGCTGTACAACAGCTGAAATCCAGGTATCAGCGCCGGCCATCAGCAGGCTTCTTGTCGGCCGGTCCATAGCCAGCATCATTATGATTTCTGTTCAATGAACCGGATAAGCTGTGCCACTTTTCATCTGGCAGGCGAAAATCTCACCGCCGGCCCTGGTGCGGCGTTCAAAACGCATTTTCCCTCTCGCAATGATACCAATGCCGTGAATACCGCATTGAGACAGGTTAATCACCGCTGCAGCATCTGCCATATGCAACAGGCGCAAACCAGAAGTGCGAGGCATTAAAATCTTGCCGCCAGTTCGACCACCGGATACTCCATTTTCCATTGCGGTATAAGCAGGCACCGGCAGTTCGCAACAATGGTGCGGGTGCATTTTCAGATCCGTCCAGCTCATTTGGCCAAGCCGCGACATTACCAGGCGTATTTTGAGATACAGTTTGATAGGTTTCTAAAGTCGATATAGAGTTCTCGTTAGATCGGATGCCCGTGTTTCTTATGCCAGTAGTTTTTCATAATGCTCGAATGAACCACCAAGACGTCTGAGGTCTTGAACGAAATGGCAGTATCTCGCAATAAAAATTCGATCGGTCCCTGCATCCAGCCGAAAACAGCTTTCACGCCATCCTGGCTTGATCGGTGACCAGCGAATATGGCCTTTTCTCCGGGGACTTCCAGGATCAGTCCGCCGGGCGCTCGGCGACCCAGGTCATATTTCCAGATATCGGCAGCGCTTGCCTTCGAGACAGACATCATTGATGGTGCCGCGATGTCAGATCGGTGCCGACAACGCCTTCGTCCCTTGATCCATTTCAATATATTCGAAAAAAAATAACCCTGTCGGACGTCAAAAGGCGAGATGCCTTTGATCGCCGCATTTCGCCAAAGGGCACACACGGGCTAAGTCGACCATTCGCTTTTCCGCGTCCAATGTAGCGCACCGCCGGGACTCAGCCGATTCGACCAGCGCTCTATGGGCAAGGGGGTACATCGGACAATCTCACGATTTCTTGTCGAAGGGTGGCGCTTTCATTCGTGTTTTTGTTCATTTTCTCTCTCCTCAAAGTTTTACTTGTCTCGATCGTCAGGCTTGTAGGTTCCAGATGGCAGCGTAAAAAAAAGGAGCGAAAAACATGATGTTCCCGCTCCCTTGTTTTCGACCCACGATTCGACAGTCGCCTGAAATTTGCGCTTTTACAGTCACAAAGCCCATTTGCGTGGCATCGCCGGAGTGCGCGGAGATTGGAACCGGGGTGGCGAACTGCTCCGTAAAGCGAAGTGTCAGTAATATTTGTTTGAAAAATATTCTTCACTTTTTCAGCCAGAGATCGACCAATCATCATCAGGTGATTTCAGGGCTCAGACGGCCAATTGCCCAAGGAAAATATGCGTCACGATTTTGTTGGTCGCATTACAGCGGTTGACAGTGAGTCCGCCGCCGCCGAGTCGCCGGGCGACACGGGGGGACAGCCGGGTTGGTCGCTGGTCACGGGGTACGGAGGGTTTGAAGGCGGATCGATTACGGCCGCATTGCTGTCATTAGTTGACCGCTCTGTGAAAGGACTGCGACTGTGTAAGAACATCGAAACGCGGAGGCAGAGAGGACTCCGTCGAACAACATCCTGAATTGTCATATGGAGGACCGCAGCTCCATTTCCATTTCGGTGTGTCAGGGCGTGATCCATGTTCCAGCGTCACCGCCGTGGGGCCAGTGATTGTTCTTGTACTGAGAATCAACGATAGCTCAAAGGCAACCCTCGTCAATGGTGAATTATCCCAATGGTTTGATCAATGTTTCCACTTCAAGCCCTTGACCTTGGCAGCCGCCGGACATTGTTGGGCTGAGAGGACAAGTGCAGTCGGGCAGGCCGCAAATGTCAGGTATGATATCCTATATTAGTATTGTAGAAGGCCGAAACATTCAAACCCGGAACCGGTATATCACCAAGTCGGGCTTTGAACACGCTTCGTAGGAACTCAGTGTTTCGGGTATTAAAGGCGTTGAATCTGCGCCAATATTGAACGGCCGTAGGATCTTGATTGCCGCCAAGAACGATAGCCGTGCCACCTGAGCATAGAACATGATTCTGGTTGGTGAAAAGCCGGTCTAAATTCCGCTTGCGATGCGCCAGTCAAAACGGTTCGCCCTTGGCAGAGGCAGGGCCCACATTTTCAGGGACTTGAACAACAGGCAGTTGGCGCGAATTGCCGATACGCCGTTGGTCCAGGCGTTCCGGAACGGCGTTAGGCCCAAGGAAAGAAAATTCGCAAGGATTTCGCCGCACGGTGCCATCGGGGTTTGCGCCGGAAGGAAAAAACATAACTTTCTTGTCCCAGAGTGTCTCCGGATACGGCGAGCGTGATGTTGTGAAGTTCATCCGGTCGCATTGCACGCATAACTCGTTGCCGCAACAAGCGCCTTGGACAGAGGCCGGCGTTCTTGGACTCAGCGGCACTTCGGGATGAAGTCAAGTACCGGCATGTTCAAGGTTTCAACTCTGGCCTTGCAAGAAAAGTGCTCCGTCGCGGCTTGAAGGTAAACACTTTCCAGCCAACGGTTTCGAATTCCACCCATGTCGTTTCCATCAACGCGCCGCTTCAACCGGCTGTTCTTCCCCACTCCATTGCTCGTTTTTCAATGTTTGGCGAAGCTGTGATTGGCAGGCGGCGCTGTTGATCGACACCTGTGACAGGTCAGGACGTATATTACGCATAGCGGAAATCGATTTGCAGTTGCAGGCTGTCCGAACAGGGTCGATGTCGATAAGCGGCATGGACGCCCGTTTAATTGTAGAGCTAGTGCGGCTCAGGGAAATACCACCAGGCTGATTAGGGGCGGCCTGGCCGTCGTACGCCCCTGATTCAGGTACGCGTGAAGGGTGCCATAGCCTCACAAAACCGCCATATATAGCCAGGTCAGCGAATATCGCAGCTGTTCACACACCTGCTGGTTTACGGGAAGGCAAAATTATAGTCGATACGGCTGCCATCCAGTGGCCCCGGCCAGCCAGGGCTGGCCACTTTGCATTGGCACCAACCGGTTTCGGCGACCTATAACAGCCACGAAGGAAGCGCCGGGACCTTCCCGAAAAACGATCCTCTCTGTATAGTCACCGGGACAGATTGGAACTTCGACAGGGATACGGATTGGCGTCCAGGGCGCAAGCGAAATTTTTGCCAAACCGACATATTCCTTGGGGCACCCACCCAAAAGATTTTGTCCCAAAACATTCCCGGGGCGACTCCACAGAACATAATAATACTGGGCGCCCAAAACCGGGCACAAAACCGAAACGGGATGGCTTGAGCGCCCCATTAATTTCCAAAAAAGGCCCGTTTTTGGAACATTAGCCCATTCCCTGGGGACTTTTTTTCGGGAGGGGACACCCGGGGGCCCCATTTCTTTTTTTCCTTTTCTCTTTTTACTACGAG
>Ga0163217_1019466_pt1 | contig 11252 bp, 6 predicted proteins | sample SynspAceP_FD_185933 | JGI IMG/M metagenome (GOLD analysis project Ga0163217, IMG submission 185933) | Saline lake microbial communities from Ace Lake in Antarctica - Synechococcus sp. Ace-P (PacBio error correction) | ecosystem: Environmental > Aquatic > Non-marine Saline and Alkaline > Saline ... | reverse complement strand
TTTTCTGTTTCTTGATAGTTTTTTTTTCATTTTTTTGAAACAGTTAAGAAGAGGGTTAAATAGAGATTGGAACCCCGGTTAGGAATATATCGTGGGCTTTAGACTTCTTTTTCCAGCGATATCGTTAAGAACTTTGAGGAATTGGATCATGGGCTCCCTGAATCAGAAACTTATCGTTAACACATTACCGTTGGTACAGAGTAATGTCCTAAACTGCGCAGATGTTTTAGTTTTTCTCTGTGAGTGTTTGAGCTCTGGGCTAAGTGCGTACTCAAGTCTGATTTTGCATACCGATACCTTAAGAGCGGTTTTCTTCTTAAATGCTGTTAATCCCAATGTCTTTCCCATAGTAAAATAGTCATTGGAACGTTGCTAAACAAAAGGATGTGGCCAGTTGATTTAAGTGGCTGCCGAGCACAAACTGGGGAACAAGTTGGTATTTGGGAGGCTGTCTTTTTTCTGAAAATATGAATTGGATTCCCGCTTCAATTCCGACTTGCTGTAGAGCGTGGTGAGCTTTCGTTTAGCTTTTCTGATGCCCAAATCTCTCACCTAGAAAAGTTTCTGTCTGCACCCTTCTGCAGCCATGTTGGATGGCAGTTCAACAAGTTGGCCTAGCGATGTCTATCTTATAGCTCGTCACGAGTTGTTCTATGCTTGTTTTAGGCGTGAATAGCCTAAGTAACACCAAGGACAGACTAAATCAGAAATAATACTATACGCAGAATCGACATGAGTTCTCCTAAAAATATAAAAATGGAATAGTTGTAATGTTGAGTTTTTAAAGCTCGGTTTTTAATTGTACGCTTAACGCAATGCATTGGCTGATTTCAGTGCTAAAAGAGCGTTCCCGCTTTTCTGGTGTCCAATTGGTTAAACGGCACCGCTGTGCCCGCTTTCCATGCGATGCGTGTCTCCTTCCTGTTGGGTATAATGTCGTGTAAACGTAAATAACCTCAACGTCCTTTGTCAGCATAAAAAGGTGTCTTTGCCCATGGCTTTAATGTGTAAGGGCCAGTATTTCCACCAATCCGCGCCCCATTTTTTTTCAAATAAGCCCCATAGACGATAATATCGTCGTTAGGCCAGCTAGCAATAAGTGAGAAAAAGAAACCGTGACTTGATTGGCATTCGCTAATCATTAAGGCATTTTCCTCTGATGGTCATGTTTTGCCAAAATTGCGGATAATGCGATATCTTTGGCTTTTTTTCCCACATCTCATTGTGCATGAGTAGCATTTTTTCAATGTCTCAAAATCGAAAAAAAACGGTTTCAAACCCGGCCACTTTTATTACGCACAAACTGCCAGTTAATACCTTGAAAGGACTTTTTTTGAGAAAAAGACGCTAACCATCGGTCGTCACTGTGGCTTTGGTGCTAATTTGTGACGGACTTAATGGTCTGTGAGAGCATTGTTCAAGGGGTTCTTTCCACCATGTCGGAAAGCTGTTGCCCGATTTCGTAAATGATTGAAAGAGTTCGTAATTTCAGTCCAGTGGCTCCTATTTAGAGTTGCTCAGTTTATTTCATAAGGCCTCTTGGCGTTATATAATGGATTTGATTGTCGAATCTTGGTTTGGTTATTAGTGATGCGACGCTATGTGTTTGCTTAAATGGGTCTAAATGATCCCAGTCGAGAGAATTTTGAATGACACACTTAAGCGTTAATCTGAATAAAATTGGCTTACTTCCGATAATTCTCGAGGAAGAAATGTTAATTCCCAATATTGCTCGAAAATGGCGTTGAGTGAACGGCTGGCGTTGTGCGTTTTTGGTATTACCATACACCCAAGACCTGATCAGCGGACATTAACATTACCAAGATGTCATTGATCTGAAAGCCCTATTAAAGCGTTTTCGGGTTGCTTGAATTGAATTATAGAAGGTTTCCCTGATGCACAGTTTTTTGGATGTGGTTTTAGAAGTAGAGCCAGATCTCAATGTACGCTTTTACCGGATGCACCAAATCGCTGACGTCTGATCTATGGTGCGTGGAACATTGCTCGATACCAAGACGCATTGCGCCCATATAGTGCAAAATTAAAAGCGGAAAGGTATTTCGTGTGTATTTATGGATCCTTGATGTCCGAAAATATGGTCTTAGCAAAAGAGGTGTGCTGATAGGGTTGAGCTTTATACCGAGGCGTATGCCAATGGCTTATGGAAAAGGAAGGTGTTGACGAGTCTTGCTGTTTATCAAAAAACAGCTCAAAGCCGCCTTTAGAAGTTGGGTTGCGTTTTTTGAATGCCGGCCACTATCTAGATTAATAATGTTCAGGCTTTGTGTGGAAGCAATGGAGAATATATGGAATATCGATTTTGGGCATGCACTTTACCCGCAGAGCTATTAATATCTTGGTTGGACATGTTTAAAGATACCTGGCCAAAATGGCGTAATGACAAGATTCAGGCAGTAAAAAAAGGGCGTAATTGTGTGTCTTGTGGTTTTTAGTGACACATGTGTTTCGTGAATGGGTGCCTAGGCTTTCTACTCACTTAAATAATAGTCAATCCTACAAGATCGAAAGAGGCTAAACACGCGAAGAATTACTTGTATCACTCTTGCCGGTTAGCTTGACGTCAGTGGAGTGATATTTCAATCGGCAAATGTAGACGCTTTAAAAATGTATTATCACAGAAATACCCTGTTAAATGGGCGTCTGTTTTCCTTGTGATGCGCTGTTGCAGTGGAGTCTATCGAGGTGGGAAGAGCGTCTGAGATTGAAGGGGTTGATTTCATTGATGCGACTTGGCTAGGCCAAATAAAACTGTATTTTATGAACCCTTGTTGCGTATTTTGGAGCAGTTAGTTTTTAGTCGCGCCGATAGTGCTCAATTATAAGATGGGAAAGTCGCAAACGATACGTCGTTACCACCTTTAGAAGCGTGCTTAAAGTATTGTAGCAAGTGGGCAGTGGGATTAATAATGCCAGCCACTACGAGAATACATGTTGGCTGCACAAAGTGAGTGCAATGGAGAAAACAACCGTGAGTCATCGTCATGATGGTTGACGGTTTATAAGTTATGCGCCCTCATGACCATATAAAAGAGAATCAGAGCATATTATGAGCAAACAAAACAGAGATTGAAGCCGCCTCGTTTTACGTTCGCCTTTTGAAACATCTAGTGACGATAAACAAAATCGGTGTCAATATATCGACCTGATATTGGCGGGTTTTTGCCGGGAACTGCTTGAGTAAATGCGTATTATGGTGTCTTGAAGCGTCCAAGCAAGGCGTTAAAAATAGATTTACGATGACGCTCGAGAAAAGGGGTCGTTTTGTTTTTATGGCGAACCTTATGACACTTGGAAAGCTTATATCTATACCAGTGTCCAGAACAGTCTGACCGCTTAATTGCAAGTCTAAGTCCGAAAGTAAATTTTGATTATGAAAAGCGATTCAATTCTGTTTTTCTTTTCTAAGTCGTGCGCCAAAACGCGTTTGTTTGCTTGCTTATTGTGTGTTTCATTCTCACCGTTATGGTTGTATTGCCGATGTTTCAGGATAATATCGAACTGGCTTAAGCAGACGGGTGTTATTCTATGTTCGAGCGCTGAGAAGCGCCATCTTGCGTGGGCGGCCGTCTGATAGATTGGACTTCTAATTTCACTTGTCAATTGTCGATCAGCTTACGGCAAGTTTAATAATTTTTAATCAAATGGATTTTGTGACGAATTTATTAAGTTTGTGGGGCAAAGAAGATTATTGTGCAAACCCATTGAGTTTTTTGGAATGCAAGCAGTGATTGTGAGACTTTACTATCGCATTAATTATTTCACACTTAGAGAGCTGGCGTTCCAGATGAGCAGCTGCGTTGGCTATTTTACGTAAGGCGTTAAACGCTCAATCAAATCATATGTGTTGTGCGTATTACACAAACCAACTTCATCCCTGTTTGCTCGACAACATATTGATAAAGAATTGAAAACCCGCGTCAAAAGCGCAATGACTTGTTACCTATTTATTCTTTAATGCGAAAACTTATGGCTTTCAAAAAGAAAAGGGCGCGTGTGTGTGTAGGAGGTCTATCACGCATTGAGCTTTATGGACAGATTTTAAATAATCGACTTTAACCTACGATTACAAATTAGGAGATACATAGATGACGCTTGTTCCGCCAATTAATTGGACGATAATCGCCATTTTTTCACTGATGCTTTGCGTTTAGTGGGCATCAACTTTAACACGACAATAATGGCTATTTAGTTCGTACAATTGGTAGTCGACAAACGCAGTATTCTAGCAACATTCATTAAGCATGTCTGTGTCAGATTTTATGGCGTTAGAGGATTATGTGTCTGTTGGAAGTAGCATTCAATTGCGGTGTTCTGACAGTGGGTATTTTTCTGGAAGGTACGAAATTCACTTATACATAAATATGAGAGTATTGTTTCGCTCAAACGAAACTAAGATTGATGGGTGTCCCTAAGGGTTTATTGATCTTATGACTTTAAGGGTTCCTGTTGCATAAAGCGGTTATTCAAATGGCTGCGAGTGTAGCTCGGTCAGTGTCTATATTACGGGGCCAGTGCTGTGGTATGTTATATATTCAGCTTTGTTCACGTGACTTGTTAAATATCATTTTTGTCATTGTTCGATTTTACGCTCATTTTTAGGAAGTATTTGCGTTTACTTATTTGTTTAGGACCTTTAGCTGAGCTTTGAAAAACAATGCAGAGCATACAGCAAGCCGCCCGTCTTTATTCAAGGTGATTGATGTCCCAAAGACCGGGAACTGAAATCTGTTTGTTCTCTCGATTAACCGGATGGTTGAAAAAATTAAAGAAGAGTTTGCCGCTGAGTTGGAGACCGCCACAATGTTAAGTGCTAAGCATTTTAAAGATTTCCTGTCAGTTGGATTAGGCAATATCACTTTTTCGAAAATCAGATGAAATCGCACTTTTCAGAGTAGAGAGCGATGAATAGATGGTCTTGCTATGTTGTTAGTTTTTAACGGACTTGGCCAAAACTTAATAACGAACGAGGGCTTGAAATCGCTGGGATATGTTTATTCAGTCTGCTGCTGATATATTATGCCCAAAAAAAATATCGTATTATTATCCTCTTATACTACCTTGGCCGTTTATCTGGAGGCTTTGATTTGTTTTATTAATTCCAAATTTTGTAATCACGCTCTCAGCTTTAAGCAGGTGTCTGAGGACGTTATTGTAGCGTTGATGGAATTGAATATGCTAGCATCAGTTTTCGGATCTGTTGCTAACATTGGTGCGGTCACTATTTGATGTTCTGTTAGAGCGTTCATATGCCGCCATGTCGCAAGCCGATGCAAGCATTACGTGAAGCGAAAACGTGAACGTGGCTGCAATACCAGGAAGCGGTATGATCTCCCAATAAGGGTCAAAGCATGGCTATTAGTCGTTAGCTCCTGGAAAAGAAATTATTGGAATCAGCCATACAACATCGATCTTTTAAAGCTTAAAAAAACAAAAGGTTGTGACCATAGATGAGTTCTCCTTCAACACTCATGAGGAAGTGTTTATGGGGTAGAACATGCAGGTAATATCTACCATTGCAGGGTATTTCATTGGGCTTAGCTGAGCATTGATTTAGGGAGCCAAATGATCAGGTGATTATTTAGTTCGGGTCATTGGAGTATATTAAGTCTAAGAAGTTGGGAGTGTTTCCTTTAACGGTTGGAATTTAACCGCTTCTTCTTTATGCTAAGTCAGCCTTTAATTGCAGTGGTCTATAACAAAACGTTAATCATTCTTGAGCCGGTTGTAAAATAGGTAAATGATGTTTGAAATTTCAGAACAGAGCGTTTTTTGCTGACGAGCAAACAGCCAGCTCAGGTGCACAAATATGCTGAAGACACAGCATGGTTTCTTATTCTGGTATTGATAATGTGGTGGTAAGCAGTTTTCGGCCTTCCAGTATGTGCAAAACTCTTATGCCAGACTATGTCAAAAGTTGACTCATCTGTTATCCTAGGCTGCTGGTAAGGAGTCTGAAATCTTTCTTTATGCACACGCTTTGCAAAGATGTTCAATAGCTTAAATATCGAGTTATTGCAACATGTTGTAGAAAACGAGAAGCAATTTAGTTGCTTTTTAAAGCGTTTTGACCTTGCTGGCGACAGGGTTTATGTTGGCGCGCGAAAGATATGTAAAAAAGCCGAATTATATACTGATTTTAACGAAAGTGATGGACTCAACAAAGAATCATCACTTCCCTCTATGTTTTATGGGCATCGACCATTAAACTATCGTCTTGCGCATTGGTGTACGCCACGAACCCATTTTTCTAACAAGTTAATTTCTTTTGGGGCAGGTCTCAAGTTAGCTCGGTTATAACTGTATTTAAGCGTTTTGGATAGTAAGATCGATAAATCTTTTTTTTCTAAAATTCGCATCATTTCACTGTCTTGATTCAGGACAGAATCTCTTGTGTACTGTTACTTGTTCGCAGTGAATTTTTTTTCTTTAGTTATTGCTTCGCAACCGACGGTTCATTTGGGTTGCGACTAATAGTGAAATAGTCGTTTCTGACTGGATGTGGCAACATCAATTAAATCTCACCTTTTTCATTGATTTTTGGCGTAGCATATGGGATTTCCTTAGATGTTTTCAATTTTGTAGTAAGGCGATTACTTCTCTTCACATTACTACCTAATTACACACTATTCTAAGCTATTAGTTGTCGTCATGTTATTGTGCTTTGTAATCAGATTTTGGTAGGTTTAGGAGAAAAAGAGGGTTAGTTGACTTGATCGTTCGGAAACAGTGAATGTCTTCGTCACCTGTAGAAAAGGATTCTTTCACGAAGAAAGGAAATTCATCAACGGATCTGAACGAGGAATAATAGAAAGAGCTAAACACCAGAAAGACTCTAAAGTGGATGACCTGCTAATGGAAGACGCAAGGTGTTTTTCGTTCGTTTTTAGGAAACCCGAAATCCACTGCTAGATTCCTCGTGTTTTATTTGAGTAAATACTTCCATAACCCCATACAGCAGATCGGCCATTGCTGCCGGCTTGCCTATTACCGATGTATAACGCGAGACGCCTAACTTTTTCAGCGCGCTTCTCTCGTATAGGAACAGCTCACGCTTTGTTAAGCTGGTTTAAAGGAAAAATTCCAGATATTGGTGCTTCCCTACTGTACTTTTTGTTGAAAGAACCAAACCAAGCCGTATTTTATTTGGAAGTGGATCAATGCGAGGGAACAGCAAAGATACTTCGCCAGGAGGTCTGGAAGAGCGTTGAGATAGTTACTGCCGGGCTTGGCAGACCTTGATAATCCTTTTACCGGTTATTTGTTTTTTGTGTTCGTCCTTTATCAATTTGATAAACGTTCTGAAAAAAAGTGAACGAAGAAGAGGGTAAAAAAAGGCCATTGTTTTGGGGGACCATCGTTTGGTTCTTGGCGATGATACGCGCTCTCGATTGTCTTTTATAGCCTTCATTACTCATCAAATTTTTGCAGTTGCTATGCCCGCTTTTGTAAGAACGTGTTATGATCGAGTTGTTACCTTAATAATAGCGTTTGATACCCCACTTTTGGGTGGTTTGGCAATTGTGCTGGCTGTTGTCTACTTTATTTGATTTTTTTATTTGCGAACACTAAGAGTTATTTTTATTTCAGTATCGCGGGTGAAAAATCCTGATATTTTGATATCGAAGCCACTATCTCGCCCAAAGTCTAGTAATATTACTATGGCGTCACGACCCAAATCTGTTGGGCGTTTTCAAAAAAACCTTCAATAATTTGAAAGTATTCGTGACTTTATTACATCGGCTTCATTCACGACCTTAGGTTTGATTTTTCCTTTCATGTTTTGATTTCATCGGCGTTGGATATGGCTTAATAGGCGGCCCAGTTGGTTTTAGTCCGATTGTTGACGTATTTGCATTAATCGTTTTATACAGCGTTATTATCAAATACCGTTACGTCGCTCTGATAGAAGAAGCCGGTCAAAAAACAGCGTCGCAGAAAAAATGCCGTCTTTGATGAAAAGCCTTTATAAACGTCAGAAAGCGTTAAGCTTAATATACGCGGTGAAGGTGTGTTTTCAAACAATGGGAAATGCTGTTGGAAATTATTGCAGATGGGGGGTGAAAAACTCGTCAATTATCTCTCGTCTCTTCTCTTTTGCTCGATGGTGGCTCAGCAGCTAACGGACTGTGATTCATTGTAATTTGGTGTTCTATCAAGTATATTCTTGAAGGTAAACATGAGTATGGGTGCCTGGTTGCTGCTGCATGTTAACTGTCTATTGCGCTCGCGCTTCCATTGCACAGGTCTCAGGTTTAAGCGGGACGCGCTATAACCAAGGCAAAAATTCAAGCTTTTACTTCGCTTAATTGTAGATCATGCCTCGCCTGGTAGAAAAAACCATCGATAACGTTAAATTTGTTCATCGGCCTTTGTTTAAAGGCGAATTTCAGTTTGAGGCGGTTAACTTTTCTTTATCTGACCAAGAACAATCGCAGTGAGTGCCATTATAACGATTAGTATATTTAAGCAGCGGCGAAAAATAGCCAGTTATCGTGTGTATCGGTTCAGGTTAATCGACACTTGGTAAATGATGACAGGGCTTTATACGTCAGTGGTGCTGATAAGAATGATGGTGTGTCGGACTTGCCCGACATTAAGTTAATCCGACAGCACTACGTTCGAAACATTGGTTTCTGTTTTCACAGTGGATGTTAGTGTATTTTATGGCTCCATCTAAAGACAACATAGTAATGGCGTTCCTCTTACATGGAAGACGAGGCCATTATTCGAGCGCAGGATCTGTCAGGCGTCTCTGGAGTGTTTGCTAATTTCGAAAACCTAATGACTGGATAGCCCTTGTGGTTTGAACCGTGGCGCGTTACTTTCTGGTGTCAGCGCAAAGCATTTGCTATTGCAAGGGCGTTATTATTTAACCCAACCTATTCTAATTTTGGACGAAGCCGACAGTCTCAATGGGGAACAAACGACCGTAATCGAGAATAAAAGCGTCGCTTTAATCGAAGGGGTGAAAGAAAAAAGACTCTATACTTATTACACACAAGGCTTCTATGCTTGAACTAGTGCGTTGACTTGATTATGCGTAACGTGATAACTTGGGTCGCTTGATTGCTGATGGTCCAAAAAAAGCGCAAGCTACATGAACACTCTCAAGGCAAGTTGAAGGTCAGCTAATATGAGTAAAAAAATCCCCAATTTCACTCTCTCAAGATGACTAGAATATTTGACGGACCCGAATGCGGCGTTATATTGCTAAAACCCCTGCGGGCAGGATTTATTTTGTGGGGTTAAATTTTCATTTTCGTCGGCGCTGCTGGTGTGTCATAATTACACGCATTGGATGAGGTTACGGTTGGCGAAGGTTAAAGTTATCCCCACCAGTCAATGTGCAGCAAATTACAAAATCTTTGAGGCGGTGCATTCTAAAAGAAAATCTATTGTCAAAATTTGGCCAAAGTTTGTTGACAGTGGGACAGGTTTTAATGGACTATTGAAACACGATAGCGTTGTCGTCTTTACGAGATGCAGCAAGCTCTATGAGTTATCAATTGCAAGTACGATGGCTACTCGCCTGCAAGCGGGTAATCTTATAACCTAAAGCCTGAATTTTGTATGCGACCGCTAGGAAAAAAATACCCTCTAGGTTCGTCAATCGAGAAATTAGATTTATACAATAGTCGATTAGAATCTTTGTCGTACTAAACCAGGCGAGTTTCAGCAGCAAATTTGAGCAAGGAAAAACAAAGAGATTGTGAAGCAACAAGCAAAGTTAGACAACTTAATAACAGAGCTATGTATTTTCGAAAGCAAAGAACTAGATTTAACGCGTCCAGCCTTTGAGGCAGGTGTGCTGTTTCTAGAGGTTGAGCATATTTGCAACTGAGTGCTTCAAGTGAATCAGTTGCAAGGGGATTGGGGAGGCGGCGACTCAATTAGGGATTCTCGCGCCGTTCCGCAACTGGAAAGAAAGCACAAAAAGTAATTTAGCAGAGAGTATTGCACAGTTTCGCGCGGAGGCTCAGTGAGGGATTTAACGCTGTAAAAAGTAAGTTAAGATCAGCTTAAAGAAGTCAGTGTCTCACTGAAGACCAAAGTTTCCTGAACGGCAAGTTCGATTCCGTGCTGAAAGGGTTGTAAAACATAATTCAGTAAATTACCGTCGGTGGGGTTTTAAAGCTGGTATGAATTTGATGGAAGATTGTACCTCATTGAAGACTCTTTGTTGATTGAGGCTGAAAGTTCGCCCTGAAAATATTGGCTTTATAAGCCGAGGCCTTAGTTTGTGGTTGAAACTTCGCTTACGATTTTGCTTATTTTTGGCCGGTTTGTCATAGCCTCACGGTGGAAAATTATCAGCGCCGGACACTATTCTTGATGAAGAAGGAAATAGCTTTCTTTTTTAGTCAGAGTTTAGAACCGATAAAACTATCTAGGGACAAAAGCGGCCCCGTTGTCCGGTTATCCCAGGTGCCAAGCATAAAACGGTTAGATATATTACAGGAAAAAAGACGTTATTGGATTACTTGCATACCTTATTCTTAAAAGCCTAGCAAAATGCGGCTTCGTGAGCGGTTAATACAAAAAAACTTAGGGAATGCTAACGAGTAACAAATGTTAAACACTCTAGTTTTTTTTACTGGTTTAAAATATTCCAAATTGCACTTGATAAGGCTGATTTCATTTTTGAAAAAATTTTGTGTTGGTAGTACCGACCATCCGTATGGAAGCAACTGGAGTCAAGTGATCTCAGTGCTGATATTATCATTGGTTCGTGTCGAGGCTTTAGGTGATTTATGACGAAACGCTTCAAAAAACGGACGTTCGTCAGAATCCAAATTACTGTTTTTATTTTTTAGGATTAGAGATAAGTCGTTTTCCGAAAAAAAAGGTTGAGGTATGTGGTTTGCATTACGATTCGGTTTTTCCACATCAAAAAAATTCATTGTTGTTTCCGAATCAAAACAGCCAAGCCTGCTCGCGTTAAGGTCTTCTCTTGTTGGTGTGGCAGTGGGCAATGTTGCCTTATATTGGTTAAAAGATCAAGTTGGATCTTGTGTTGTCTGTTGTTGGACTTCTGGTGGAAATGTGGAAAATATTCAATTTCAGCAGCTTATTCCAGCAGTCGTGCACCACCGGCACAGGTTAATTGAAGTGAGTTGGAAGACTTATCTGAGCCGTGAGTTGAGCGCTGGCTCAATATATAGCGAAAGGATTTGGTCGAATAAGAAAATGCTCTTGAAAATGGACATACCGAGCGTTTACGTAAAAGCACA
>Ga0163217_1054827_pt1 | contig 11254 bp, 5 predicted proteins | sample SynspAceP_FD_185933 | JGI IMG/M metagenome (GOLD analysis project Ga0163217, IMG submission 185933) | Saline lake microbial communities from Ace Lake in Antarctica - Synechococcus sp. Ace-P (PacBio error correction) | ecosystem: Environmental > Aquatic > Non-marine Saline and Alkaline > Saline ... | reverse complement strand
AGGGGGGTAATTGTATCCCTGAGTAACTATATTGAGTGCCTGCATCACCAAACCAATTTTTGCAACCGCGGTATCCAAAATTCGCTTACCTGGCAATTCGCATACTTATCTTGCGCCAAGTAACTCGTGAATACATTGAGATAAAAACTCTATCAGCACCAACGGTAGGCAGAGCGTTGCATAGTAGCTTAACTGACCATCTTCTAGTCTTTTGGTAAAAAATAGCGCTTCTTCCTGATCAAATAAGATCGGAGAGATTCGGCATTTTGGCCAGACCAAAAAAAAGTTGGAAAAGGAAGCCGCAACTGATTAGTCGAGGAGGTCGAGCAATGCTTCAATTTTTATTGAATGTGCCAAGCACTAAGTTCTTGCAAAAGTAGTGAATCCAATTTAAAATGCTCATCAACGCCTGGGCGTGATCACCTTTTACGTGCTCGATATAACGACAGTAATAAATGACCTCATCGGTTGTCATGCTGCCGATTTATGGTGCCGGGAGACATGTTTTAGTTCTCAAAGCAGCATCCGCAGCGGAAGTCGCATTAACAAAACTTTGCTGATTTTCAGGTTTTGCTAATAGGGGGGGCAATTTCGTCGACCTCAGACTCCATAGGCGTTGGCGGAGTACTCGTGAGTCTCTGCCTCATGTTAGGTCATCTATCGGTTGTCGTAGGTCGAGGTTCACAGGAATCGGGAACACATTTAATAAAGCCTGTATTCACGCAATGTTATTTTGTTATCATTATCTGTAACCAACACCTTACTCAACTCTCAATAGAACTGGTACCTAAATAGGAAGGTTTAATGTGACAAATTTTGACTATTGACTTGTTTATCATTGGAGGTGGGTCTGGAGGCGTTTTAGAGCCGGCGTTATTGCTGCATCTCTAGCGAGCCAAGGTAGGAATGGCTGAAGGCGTTATTATGGGCGGCACTTGCGTCCAGCGGCTGGTATCCCCAAGAAACTATTCAGGCTACGCGGCACACTATGCCAAAAGGGGGACTTTGTCCGCCATGCCCGCCGGATAGGCTGGGAACTCCCCAAGCGCCTGAATTTAATGCGTCGACGCTCATTGGCCACAAAGATACGGGAAAATAGGGCGCTTAAACTCCAATTTATCAGGTCTTTAAATGCGATAACGCCGTGTGTGGATGTACTTCATTGAGCGCGCAAGCTTGCTTCAATCGAGCACACAATACAACTCGAAGCCCATACCGTGACAGCCAAAGGAGATCCTAATCGCCACAAGGCCGGTGGCCCTTTTGTGCCAGATTCCCAGGCAGTGAACATGCGATTACCTCTAACGAAAGTGTTCTCCTAAAGCCAAATTGCTAAATCGCGCTAGTGGGGTTGGCCGGTGGCTACATTGCCGTAGAGCTGGCGGGCATTTTTGCGCATTAGGCGTTTAAAACACAAGCGTGTCCTATAGAGGCAGCCAATTCTCGAGGATTCGATGTGGATTAGCGAGGCTTCTCGCATGGAATTTGACAAATACCACGACTTCAATTACTGCAGGACCAATGTCACGGGAATAGTTCAAAACAAGGCGATTTACTCAAGGTCAGCTTGATAGCCGGCCCAGATATCGAGGTTCGAAACGGTGTTATTTGCCACAGCCGAAAAGCCCATAATACAGCTAATCTGGGGCCTAGAAAAGCTTTAGGTGTAGAAGCTCGCCAAAAACGGCCTATTAAGGTGATGCACAATTCGACACGAATATCTCCAATATTTCATGCTGTCGGGGGATGTTATCGACGGTGCATTAACCACCGGTTGTAGCGCTGTGTGGACCGAAGGTCCAGTTGTTAGCGCATCGATTGTTCGGAAAAACGGCAAGGATATCTCCTACGAATAATATTCCCACCGGGCCGGTGTTTCTGTCAGCCTGAAAATCGCCACCGGTTGGACTACAGAGGCAATGCTCCTTGTGAAAAAGACAAAGATAATCGAAGTCTATCGTATCGTATTCACGGCCGTTACGTCCATTTACCTTGAGTGGCCGTGCCGGAAAGACTTCATGAAGCTCATCGTGGATATGGCCACCAACAAAGTCGTTGGCCGTTCATATGGATGGCGGTTGAATTATGCGGCGGGAGATTATGCAAGGCATCGGGATTTGCATCAAGCTGGCGCCAACCAAGGCTGCTGACTGTTTGCATGCGACCATTTGGTTATTCACCCGAGCGTTCGCTGAAGAGGTCACGATGAGAACGCCGTCGTAAGCGTCAGAATCTACGTAGGGCTTCGATAAGAAGGCTTTAAAAGCCTTTTGATTTCCTTATAGAAACTCTAAACACCCCTATTCTCACTAATTCGGTAATAAAGATTTACCGGAATTAGTTGTGGGAGGCATTCTTCATTTGTCCCCACCCCAACGAGGATTTTGGGCGCCTCAACTAAACTAGTAAACTTTTCCAAGTAAAGCTGCTTAATTTACAAGACACTCCCTAAACAGTAACCCCAAATAACTAGACATTGATAAAATTCCATCTGAATACTCCAAATTATATAATAGCTATTAATGCTTTGATACGCCGATTAACAGTTGCCTCGCCATTTTTAAAAATTTCGCTCGGGTTCTGCTTACCCCTCCCCTACTGCCCAAATAACGCTGAATTCTATTCTTGAAGCACAACATCCATAATTGCACATACCGTTTTTGCGATCTGGCAACGGAGCGTTTGGTCGGACGGTAGGCCTTGCTTGGAGGGTGCTGAGGATAACCAAGGAAAATCGTAACCCACCCTATACAAAGGCTGCTCGGGTTAAACCAGCACTTCTGATAACCCGCGCGCCGGTTGACCACATCAGATCAAGAGTTCAAACGGTAAATAGGATGGGGTTCGAGTCTAGTAAGTACAGGGGACCTCTGGTTTGATTAAATTAGAGGGATTGTACGACCGTAATCAGAACGTGCTGCCTTTTGCGGCCAATCGATCCCAGTTTATGTGGGACGGCCTGATAGGATAGTCGATTGCTGGAGGCTCTTCTTGTCTTGAACAGCGAAGAGTTTCATGGACTACCAAAGAAATTCTTTCTCCGGAAAGGGTGGTTTTGGCCATTTGTCTAAGCCTCATTTGGTTGCTTTTGGAGCGAAATAAATTTATAAACATTATTTTGGTAATGAATACACTTTTCCCCGACAATAAAGCGTACTTAAATGAGGCGCCCACAGTTAATTACCTTTGTGCCTAACAATAGTAGATACTGGTATATTAGGCTAGGCAATCTGCCTTGTATAGCCTGGCAAACAAACATCTTACAATTTTGGAAGGAAATTAAGACATGAGAGTAGAACGCATAGAAGAACTATCAACGAAAGGTGTTTACACATATCGGTGAATTTGTAGATTTGTAAGAAGTGTTATCATTTCGATTAAAGCAATATTCACCAAAATTCAGGAAAGGAAGTTGGTCTTATCTTATTGAGTAAAATGCTTGTCGGGCGTTGAAATGCATGAGTCGAAGACATATACATCGGCTATGCGTTTTGTAACTAAAAATTTCTCTGATATGTGCCTAACTGGTTTTTATAAACATCATTAGAAAAAGTGGCATTGAACTCAAAATCTTCCTGTTATTAAAAAACTAAAGAGGATAAACCTATTGGTTAGAAGAGTTAGTACCGAGTTCACGCTACTATTTTCGGGAATTTATCCTAAAAGGGATTTTCACTTCAACTATCTGGGACAGAAACGAATTCTCTAACAATAACTTATAGGGTATAAAAAGGCTTTCTATTCCTCAGCTCAAGAATTATGTGAGCCAAATTTTCTAGGCATTGACATATTTCATGGAAGCTCTGATGCAAGAAAGGGCTATATACCAATAAGCATTAGAAGACACGAGATGTAAGATTCAGAAGAAAAATGGTCACATCTCATTTTGAAAGTAAAATAGAAAATTTGCTGCTTTAGTAGCTTCAGATTTGATAATGAAAATAAAAAATCAAACCTAGAAGATGGGGAAAAAGCACCATTTTAGCTCTAATAATTTCGCTCTGACCTAGAAATATGCTTATCAATGAACAAGCCACAAATTATTGGATTTATTTGTTCGAATTTCAAGATTAATCAATATAAAATTCGCATATTGCAGGAAGATGACTTCTTCTATTGCTCAGCATTATGAGAGTGCGTGAGGCTATAAAAACTGATTATTAAGCCTACATTGACGTAAAACAGAAAACAAGAACGGTAAAGCCCAGAGATCGAAAAAAACTGGTCTGTGCATTCCCAATGCAGAAGGTGGATATTTTCATTGGCGTGTCGGATGACGGATGTACGAAGGCGTGGATGAAAAAGTTACAAAACACTTATGAGAAAGGCCTAGATTAACAGCGCGATGAATAGTTATATCAAAGACCTAAGGAAAGACAACAAGGAAGCTCTAGGCGAATCAAAATGTTTTATCGAAAATTTAGATCGATAAAAAATTGGACTTTAAACATGTTGGTTGCTATTTAATGTAGATAGGTCCAGAAACTAAAACTTTACGTGAACACGATGGCAAGCCACATATCCGACGAGGGAGCTACTAGCGCCAAAAAATGGTATCTACTGAAGGAAGAAGATCTTGATAGCAACACCCTTCCACTTTCCGAAATCAATCTCTAAATAGCTCTTACTTTTTTTATTTACTTTTTAGAGGCCGCGGGCTCTCGACAAAGGCAATGTTGGGACGTGTTCTTTATTAGGAACAGGATGGTTAAGGGGAAAAAGATTTAGATTGAATTTCATAAGCGGTGTCTAAATGTATGGCAGCTGGCTTTTAGATTGGCCCCCCCACCAACACTCAAGTTGATGCTAGAAACATAATCATTTTCATAGGAAAAATCAGTTGGCAATAGAGTTCACGGCCAAATCACTAGATTAGATATAGCTTGCAATGTTAAAGAAAATTAAATATCCTTAGACATTTAGAGAACATTTTTAGTAATTTTGTTTTTTAAACAACCAAAACAATAAAGTCTATAATAATTCCAATTAGGAACTTTCAGTAAGTGAAATTTACTTCCAAATAGACGCACTAAAAATTTTAAGGAAAATTTTAAGCAACTAATAGTTTAATAACACCAAGCCACATTTAATAATTATGTTGGCATTAAACATACAAAATATAGTTTCCAGATTAAATTTCTATAGGAAAACAAAAGACCACCATCAATTACACATTTTACAAAATACATTATCTTTAAACTCGTATCTAAATAGTTAAAACTATTTTCTTTATCATCGGATTCTATTCTGATATTCGTTCCCTACAAGGTACAGCCAAAAAGGGTAGTCGTATTTGAATCCTTCAAAAACCAGCTAGTGAAACCCGCCTTAATAAACTCTTTCGGCGATACTTTCTCCTAAAATTTTGCATTAATTTTGCCTTATAAAAAAACAAAAATTACGTTTAAAAAATAGGGCTAATAGAAAGATATAAAATTCGTTCATTATTTTTAGGGCGCTTCATTTTATGTATTACCAGATTGTGATGTTTTTTACGACAACTGACAAATTGGTTTCTTACTTTTTATGCAATTATCAACTTGGTGTGAGTTTAGCATAGAGTTTTAAGCAAAGCAAGTAAGGTAGTTGCCGTTTAAAAAAATATGACACGATAAGGGCCGGCTTGATCTAGTATATTTCACTATTTCCTCTCATCGGGACTATAGTTTTGATTCGCTCTTTCAAGAGACAAGCAAAATTCAATTATATTTCTCACCCTCGGAATGCCTCTCCGCCTCATAGTATTAAATGACAATAGAGTACGCCGTTTTTTTCGCATATCTAGCCTTCTTAGCATTACGAGTTAACTCCCTATAGTATACCTATAAATTGGCGGGACGCTATTGACTCTCGACACACCGCTTGGCACTAATAATAGGCGACTTTATGTTTCTTCGCTCTCAACAGGATAAGCCTCAGCCATATCTTGCGCTATTGGCGGATGCTCACCCCGAATGTCTACGGGCAAGAGCTTAGGCTTATTGTCGACAGTAACACCCATTACCCATGTATCTAAAAAGGCCCCTATAAGCTAGGTGCTTGACGGTAATATTTACGCGGGAAACTTCAACGAATTGTAAGAATAACGGGGACATTAGAGGCTGAACAGATCTTTCACTTATGGTGGTCAAAACTCTGACATTACTTCTTTTTACCGCCATCACCGCTGGACACCTCGCTGGACATCCGATATGCGAATCCATCGCGGACTTATGAGGGGACGCCGCAGGAACTCTCTACATTCCGGGAACGGTTCGCACAATGTTTGTTTCTATAAAAAACTTGATGGGACGATTAACGACTTAATCAGCGAGACGCGGACGGTAAAGGGCAATAGCTTTACGGTACCCGCAAAGGACTTAGCATTGGACTTAGAGCGCGCATATGTTCTATGTGCTAGGGCTGACTCCTCCAGCGTCTTTCAAAAATAAGAGCCCAATGGGGCGGGAACAAAACCACCACCCCTCACGCGAAATTTTTTTTTCCCCTGTTTTTTAAAATGGTTTTTTGGGATACTTAACAAGCCCGGGCATTTGGGCGGGCTAGACAAATTTTTTGGGGGGGCGGAAAAAAAAAAAAAAACCCCCCCCCCCCCCCTTTTTTTTTTGCGGAGGGGGGGGGGGGGGGCGGGCGGGGGCCCCCCCCCCCCCCCGGGTACCAATTTTGGGGCCCAACCCACCCCCCAAAAAAAAAAAAGGGCGGGGGGGCGGGCGGCGGGGGGGGGGGGCTAACAGCGTTTCAGTCCCCTTCTAAAGATCGTCATAGATTCCGCACAAAACAATAAATACGTAGGGCTCTATTCTGCTATTTTCAAAATCCCTTCTTTCGTGAAACCACTGCTTCATTTTGGATTTCAACCAAGACCTCGGAATTCTATAATAAGGGAGTACCCATCTTCAGGTAGATGACTTCGGTAATCTTGTATTTTATAAAAGGGCGTCTGGTTTACAGCGCAACTCTACCGGTACTCCGTCAGACGGTCTAGGAACGGGTCTTTTGGGCTTAGAGGGAGATGGTACCGGTTGAGATTGAGTGGTCTAAAAACAAGGATGGGGAAGACAGAGAGGCACGACCCATGGATATGCCACAGGATACGGAAACTATTCAGATCTAATCGTTGCCACCCACATTGATGATGCGCAAAAACAGTTTATATCGCCAGTCGTGAAATCCCGTAAAATATTTTAGAGTGACACCAACGAATCTAGTAAGTGAAGTAGCCGATTTAAGCTACCATTGAAAATTCAATTTTGAGCGATTTAGGACAGCTTTATGATTGGATTCGGTCCGCGTAACCTTTACCTCGTTTCATAGCAAAAGTATCTTGGGCGTCAGTATCGATCTTTAGTGTATTTCCCCTTTCGCGTCCGAAAGCCAAGGGACGATTTCAATCTTGACGCCCCTCATTTCCAGAGTTGCAACACCAATAGTAACGGGGTTACCTCTACCTTACCGAGGTTCTATACGTTCAACAAGCCTGTCTCAAGGAAAATAAACTACCCGACACCACTCGGCTCATTTAGATTACACGGACAGAGGCGTTCGCCAAATTTTCTCCTGGCCAAGACGCAAGCCACCACTACAACAAATCGCTGACTTCATTTTCGGCAGACCCACCGTTACTTCTTGACTTTTTGAAGGCCACCGTTATTGTTGGCCGCAGCATGCTGACATCATTGATAAGCTAGCAGGGAAAAAGCGTGGATTTAATTCTATCGCTTTACTTCGTAGATTGTGAACAAAGCTTATATGCTTTAACAGGACTGAATTATTCCCCTCGATACCTATTATGGACTACATGAACCAGATCACTTATGCGTTGGCTGTATTTAGGCAACGATGTGATTAGTGGCGGGCCACGCACGACATCCTATTGGGTTACGAAGGAACATGACATTCTCTACGGCAATGCAGGGGATGATTTAAATGGACGGAAGCACCGTAGGCAATGGTCTTACTATGGCGCGTGACGGAGTCCGGACATGTTGTATTATGAAAAAAACCATGTGGATTATATGCTGTCAAAAAAAAACCCTGTGACCGGCACGGTAAGCGTGCAGGTAAAAAAACAGGTTTTGGCAGCCCGTATTTGATCAAGTGGCCCCGATAATCGAATGGCTGCGTCCCACGATATGGAAAAATATCGACAGCCACCCTTAGCTATGGGGGGAGTTAAAAACCAATTACAAAATGTGAAACTGAAAAAGACCCCGTCACTGTGATATAGGTTTTTCAACACCAAAAAACAAAGCATTTTTCTATACGATCAATCCCGATGAAATCGCACGATTGGTGCTTAGAAACAGCGGGCCAAACAATAAAAGTGAAGTTGATTGGCCCTACGTTTATTCAAGGCGGCACAATTCCAAGCAGCACACTCTTATTTGCTGGGCGGCTGCCTCTTTATCGCTTCTACAACACTAAAACTGGGCACCATTTTTTTTAACCAACAATGAGAATGAACGCGCGCAGATCCTCGGGAAATAGGCAATGCCGACTGGCCCTATATTGATGAAGGCATCGCCTTTAACGTTATGCTCAGGACCCTACCCGAATGAAGTTCGGCAACGAAAAAGCCGTACACCGCTACTACAGCCCGACGCCTAGATCGACCACTTTTTTACTTGCAAACGAAGATTGAAGCGGCCCATGCTAGATGAATCGGAAAGAATGGGACCTACGAGGGATAGGCTTTTCACCGCGGAGAGCGTTCAAAAATATAAACCTTACAAATGTGAACAATTTTATCGGTTGTAGAAAACATAAAAACCAAAGCGCTATTCCAGAAAACACCCCATAATCATCTTCTTCAACAAACTTTTCATCTTTTACCACTTTATTTACAGGTGCACCAGGTATGTTTTTAACGACACTCTTGGGGGCCCCGTATTGCTGGAAGCCTTAGCAAAGAAGATCCGACATAGTCATCTCCCTTCCCAAGCCATCAAGATAAAAGATTTGCAGAAGTTGGCTATTCCCGTCTAAGCGACGGCATGTGAACAAATATGTTTCAATGCTCTTAGAGAAAGCTGTAGTAGAAGTTGTTAGAACGTTTTAAACCGCTTGAAGATTTAAAATACGAAGACTTAAACAAGCATTACCAAAGATATTCTTAAAGCCAGCTTTCAGCCGAAGGACTTCAATAAAACAGCTGCAGCAATAATTGATGGATTGCAGGGGCACTGAACGTATAAGCCATTCCTCGTAGGGACTATTGAGGCCCTCAGCAAGACTCGCCCTGAATTTATTGTACGAGACCTTTTATGGCAAGAGTTTGTACGGGAATACTCAACTCTAAACCCACTATTTCGTTCTGCAGACACTTCGTCGAAGCTATTTAAACAGCAAGAAAGCGTGAACTCCAGGCACTAATACATTCCGCCGCATATCAGCGTCAACAGCTTTGGTAAGCAAATGATCTGCTTTATCCAAGCTGATAAAACTCTTGGGCTGCATCGCCTTCTTTATAATCGATTCGGCCTCGTGTATCCGATACCAGCTTCATTCAATTGGCGAATGCAGAATTAGCAATGCTCGACGTAGATTCTTAATGTGGATCGCTACTTTGCGATTTGAATTGTCGGTCCAAAAAGTGTTTTTTAACGGTGAATTTTCGCCCGCCAGATTCACCCTCGGCAAACCCCTTCCTTGTTTATCTTCTCAATATTGTTACCAAGGCTGTTTGCTGAACATGACTAGATTGAAACGGCGCCCCAATGGTCACAATAGGCGACAGATTCCACTATTCGCTCAGCGACCTAAGAACGCTGCCCCACCAAGCTATGGCCAACAACAGTTTTGGCCTTCGTTATGCTTCCGCAGATTATCCGCCGGCAGCAACTAGATCGTCGGACATTCGATGAGAAATTCGTATTTTCAAGTCTCCGTCGCTATTTGCGTAGCCCCGTAAATCGAAACGTAGAACACCAAATCTCGAGGCAACCAGTGCTTCTTTGAAATCTGGACGCCGCCAGCAATATCTTTTCCACAGGTGAAACAGTGAGCAAAAACAAGACCATAGGCCTTTGTACGGTTTCGTTCTTTGGTGTCCTCAAGCAATCCAGCCAAACATATGCTTAGCACTTGGAAATTCAAAATTTTTGTTCGACGACTAGGAATTTTCTTGATTTTCCTCAGCCTTGTTTCATATGGTTGGTGTCTTCCATTGACGTAAAAATCCGCTATTTGTTACACAGTTCCTGATTATGGCCGACAATCGGGCAACTCCTTACGTCCTTGGACGCTGTCACACAACTGTTAGTATTCTTGACACCTACCTTTTAAACCCCTCGCTATCCCCTGTATAGCTAGCAGAGAATCCAATAGACTTGTTTAAACTCAATGCCAACGCTCACTGTTGGCTTATTATTTGATCCGATTTAGCAACTGGCCACATTATTACCAGTGTTGACTACAACCCCCTTCGCGCTTAATGCTTGCGTTAGTTTTCCGTGTCGCTTCCTTTCGTATTTTCTTGTACCCAACTAATTGCCCTTATTCGAAAGCCGATAACTGAGGACAACGGTAGGCTTAGTAGTGGTGTAATATTTTGACCCTCTATTTTTTGCCGCACCAGTTATAAGCTACTACCTTCAGTGGCACTTACTTTAATCGACAAGTTTTTTCTTTCCATTTGAAATTTTGGACCAATATTAATGGAGGGCACGGGGGGGCCGCCTCTATCCTCTTCATTATTTTCTGACATCGTTATTTGGAACCTCTTAGCGTATTAGCCAAGTTATTTCTACTTCCGTAATTAAGCCCCTTAATCAAGTTTCTCCAAGGCTCTCTTTTGTTGGTTTCCATGTTAGTCGCGCTTGCATTTTAGAACCCAGGCATCCGGCTCTTCCGTTTCCTCCTCGATTAGTTCGCACTGTCCTCGCAGGCAGACATTTGCGCTATCGAGTGGAACGCGCTACCATTCTAAATCCCGAAAGCATTTGGAGCCAAAAAACAAGCCAACAGCGGTCGCGGGAAAAAAACTTTAGTTCCTTTAATATTTTCTTAGAAAGGGTTCGAAGGGCTATTATACGATGAGAACCTTCTTTCCGGATTTAAAAACCCCTTGCGGATTCACGAGGCTGCAAATTACTTTCAGGGTGGCAAACTGATTTTAATGTTTGCAAGGGCAAGGTTACCCGGAAATTTCTTTGAATGGGGACCGATGCGGTGGGATCGTTGGTTTCGAAGGGGCCTATTGTGGGGTTTTTTACGGCCCAAATCCTCTTTCCCCTTTTTCCCCTTTTTTCATTTT
>Ga0163217_1009631_pt1 | contig 11254 bp, 5 predicted proteins | sample SynspAceP_FD_185933 | JGI IMG/M metagenome (GOLD analysis project Ga0163217, IMG submission 185933) | Saline lake microbial communities from Ace Lake in Antarctica - Synechococcus sp. Ace-P (PacBio error correction) | ecosystem: Environmental > Aquatic > Non-marine Saline and Alkaline > Saline ... | reverse complement strand
GACCGGATACCTAAAAATCCCTTCATTGACCTCGCCTTTCCAAAACTCTTGCTTTTTGTAAAAATAAAAACCAAGAAGTACCATGTGGGGTCCTATATAAAAATCTATTACACGGTCGAATCTTGTTTTACGGTGCAATTTTATTCCCTCGTATAAAACATGGTGAATTATTATGGCCGCTGACTATAGTTCAAGATCGTCTGAGGGTCTTCATTGGTATCTGATTTCCGTAAAAATAGGTTGGATTGTTCATTTTGCCAAGATCATGATAAAGTGCCCCTACCTAAACCAACATAGCAATGTTGCTCCAATTTCGATTGGCCGCTGCTTCCGGCCAAAATTGGCAACCTGTAAGGAATGAATGAACGTTCAGGAGCCTTCATTGGATAATTCCTTTAATAGTTTGGAATTGGTGTCGGTAATTTCCAGGCAGGGAAACATCGGAAACCAAACAAAATATCTTTCTCATGATATAAATCAAGGGTCACTGAACAATAAGGTAATCATAACCATCAGGAAAAAAATATCCAAAAGCCATCCAGTGTATACATCCCAAGTTGCCCTCGTTGGATCATATGGAACGCAAAATAAACCAACCTTTATAAATCAAAGTAATTTGCCTACAAGATATAAATAATTGGGCCCTTTATATACAATTCCGACACTACAAGATGTAACAATTCCGCCAAAGTCTGTTGAAAAAAATATATTCAAACTGTTTGGCACTACAAAACCTAAAATTTAAAACGGTAAGTACTAGGAACAAAAAGCCCTAACTGGCATCAAAAAGTTTGAGCACAAGGGTAGAATACACAAAGGACCACAATAAAACATTCTCTACATTGTTTTCACCACCATTGTGGTTCAGAACACCATTTGATATAGAATATTGACTACTATTAAAAGGTAACTTTGTATTATCCCTTAAAGATTTCCGGGCGATATTTTTTGAGAAAAAGAAAAAACAGCATTTGAATACCATGCCACAATAAAGGGTGTACCCAAAAGTATTAAGTATTGATTATTCTTTCTTCCCATAACTCGGACTCAAAATTCACTTTTCAGTGAATCCAAACACGCCTTTAGGGTCCTCATTCCTTCTTCTACCTCTCCCTTGGCTAAATAAGGTTTGCCTCATCTAATTGCCAATGTTTAGGAAATCTTGGAATATCCAGGATTCAACTCCTTGTTCGATAAATCGCTATTCAAAAACTACCATTGGGTTTAATAAAAATTAAAGAACAAACTCCTGAAGGAAGGATTCATAATCGGATAATCTAGTTGCGTCAGTTTTTTTCTAATTACACTCTCTACACTCGATAAACTATAAACCTTGTCGAAATTTCAACCTTACAGCTTCATTATTCCTAAACTAGAGTAACAGGACTATTGCTTATTTACTTTCTCCTCTCTATTTTGGATTAAAATACCATTTGCAAGATGGGTCTGTTGAACAATCTTTGGCCACACCTCTTTATCCTTCCCAATTCCGTATTATCGAAATGAGGAGGAATTAAAGATCAAATGTCAATTGCTTCTGTTTGTAACTGTCTACTCTGCTACTATTTGGCATCATAATAATAGTAAAATCTATGTGATGCTTTCTATTTATCTCTTTCCTTAGTAATTTCATTCCTCACTCTTTTTACCGAAAAATCGAACGGAGCATAAAAATTATGTATGCCAAGGCTTGCCTTTCTGGTACTCATATTTTTAAACTTTCTCCTTTATGGAAAAAAAAAATACATAAGAAAACAGCAAGAAAATATAAAAAATACTTATAAACTAGAGAATGATTTTATAAGCTTGTCCAAAAAAGTGACGCTACGGAAAGATAATAGTCAAAATAGAAAAATATAAACTGTATAATGGCCACTTTCCTTAAAATAACACAGCAAGCAAAAAAGAAACATTTATTCAATTTATAAGGACCGAAGCTTTTTCCCCCAATCTTAACCCTCCGGAAATCACGCTGATAAAATTCATAAAAAAACTTCGGAAAATACTCATTGCCACCTTCATTGCACATTAATTTATTTAATTCGCAAAGATAATAAAAATGAACTTTATGAAAGATGTTTGTAATGTTTCTGCTGCCAAGACACACCATTGGAAGCTTTATTGGGAGCGTGGATACCATAACCGCCCTGAGCTTGTTGCTGTTGCAATTAAAGGTGCAATTGAATAAAATTAAAGTTGGACCCCTCCAAAAGTGGTTGAGGGAAGTTATAATGGCAATGTTGTTACAGCAGGAACCGGACAGGCTCAGCTAGACCAGGCGCCATTTATGCCGGGCAATTCCAATACCGTTCCTTGGCACAACTGTCAATTTAAAAGTATGTGCCTCAGGAATTGAAATCCGTTTATGATGGCTGCCACGTCCATAGCATTGGCGACAACGACATTGGTGTTGCGGCGTAATGGAAAACATGAGTCTTAATACCTCATTATATTCAGTAAGGAATGGCAAAAATTTGGGACCTGCCACCTTAGTGATGTTTGCAAAAAGAAACGCGATTGGCTAGATGCTTACGATCAGCCAAAGCCATGGGAACCTGTGCAGACGCACTGCGCTATTTGAATATAATTTAGCAGGGAAGATCAGGACAATTTTTCCATACAATCCTTACCAAAATCAAGCGGAAGCTTGGGCACATGGAAAAATTTGCCAATGAAGTAGTTCCTGTGGAAGTTCCTCAAGAAAGGGGCGAACCCATTTTGGTTAGTGGAAGACGAAGAATTTAAAAATGCTGAAACTGGACAAATTCCCGGATTGCGACCAGCCATTTTTTCAAAAGATGGCACTGTTACCGCGGCCAATGCCTCAACCATTAATTGACGGGGCAAGCAGCTCTAGTTTTAATGAGCAGTGAAAAAGCAAAAGACTAGGATTAAGGCCATTGGCAACCATAAAGAGTTATTGCGATGCGCACAGGAACCAAAAAATGGGTTTTACTACCGCCCCCAGCACAAGGCACTACCCAAGCATTGGACCAAGAGCCGGTATAAGTATTGATGATTGAATTATTTGAGTTTAACGAAAGCCTTTTTCGTAGTTGGCCTTGCCAATATGAAGAATACTAGGTGACTTTCAACGATTTAAAAATGTTAAATGTGAATGGCGGAAGCCGTTTCTTTGGGTCACCCCTTAGTTGTTCCGGGGCTCGACATCATTATTACATTACTAAACTACTGGAACAGAACAATGCCAAAATTTGGCGCAGCAGCATATCGTAATGGTGGTGGTGAGCTTTGCCTAAGTATAGAAAAAATTAAATAAGTTTGTAAAGCCGCCCCTTGCAATACGGTATTGCCACCTTCAGTTTGTCCGTACGTATCCATAGAGATGACACTAGCGAAATGGTTTCCCAACTTTTATACGGTGAACATTTTTATAAGGTGGCTTGGCAGCAAGAAAAAAAATGGAGCAAGATCCGCAATGCTTTTCGACAATTTTGGAGGGATTGGATAGCAACCTACAATTCTACCCTCATAGGGATGAACTCTATACGGAATTGGATTGTTACGGAAGATCCACAAAAGTACGTCTGAGCTTATCTCCTTTTAGAAATCGAAAAACAATAATACTTCTTCCCATTGCTTCTCTGGCGCATCTATACAGCAATATGTTTATTGAACCACAATCGATGGCTCGTATGCTATAGGCAAAGCAAGACAACAAACCAACTGGTTCATAAATAGCCGTCTCTATTTAAATGCCCCTATTTATGGTGGTGGTTAAAACACATCTTGGAATTGACGGTCCTGGCTTTACCAAATGGTCTACAAAATAAAATGGCCATAGGACTACAGACGGCTGCCAACAACCAATCTAACAAAGGGGAAGCCTTAAGTTTTATTGAGGAAAGTGAACCTGGAGATTTGGCCTTTTTGACAACACGACGGGATTATAGATCACGTAGGAATCATCATGGAGAACAAAACTATGTTATCCATTCTTTTGGCAGCGATCCGGATAGGACCGCACTAGACCATACAGGAATCTTCATACCGAAACCAATACCTACACCACAAACTAAGAGTAATCAAAAGATCATATAAAAAAAAAGGGCCATCGCAATCGCGATGGCCCTTTTGATATATTCAACCGATATCTTCTTACTCTCCAGCAAGCTTTTTTAGCTTTTATGACGTAAAAAAATTCTCATTATCTCCCCAAGGCACCATAAAATATTCTTTAATGAGAAGAATACCCTGATTGTCAGGAGTTCAATTTCAAAGCATCTTCCAGATAATTGCACCATCGCGGAACAAGCTATCTTTTTGTCTTTTAGTTCATCATATCTAGCGATATCTTTTTTGGAGTTTTCCAAGAGAATTCATTTCATCAATCAAACCATTACCTTCATTAACGTAGGTTGTGCGAAAAGATCAATTGTGCATTTACAGATCAGGATTGAATCTCAAAATAGCTCTTTTTATAAGCCTTTCTCGCATCTTCTATATTTACCTTGTTCCATGTTGATAACACCAGCATTGTAGAACAAATCTGGATTATCCGGAGCCACTTCGGAGCCTCCGCCATTTAAAGCTTTTTAAACATTTCTCCTTATCGCCCTTTTGTAGTAAAGGTTGGCTTCGTTCAAAATCAAGTTTACATTCTTAGGATCTTTTATGCCCTTGCATCCTTATAAGCTTCCAAGCCTTGTCATCTACTGCGCCCAATTGCGTATATATTCAGGCTATGTTCTTAACGATTTACCGTAGTTTTAGAAGGAGTTTTTCATTGGTTGGATCCTTATATTCGCTTCAGATTTTACCATTAACTCCTGTGTGTTTCTCCATTCTCTTCTGCCTCACCGGTAAGATACATTGGTAGCTTTGTAGACTTATACAACCTCCATCATAACCTAAGTCCTTAATCGTTATAGTATTTAAGCGGCTTTTTCATAATGTCTCATTTACCGCAACTACTAGGCTGCAATAATAAAAGATAAACGAGTACCATTGGACTTAACTGGTAACCCCTATATAGTTTTGCCAGCTGCTTCTCATACGTTTTTTCATTGTTTATATCCTCTTACTGCAGAGATTGATAAGTCGCGGCAGTCATGTTGGAAAGTTTTTCCTTGGCATTTCAGCCCCGTTTTTGCCTTTCCGCTTTTCCCTTCCACTTCATACTCTTTTATAAAGAAGAAATAGCTTCGTCAAAAGCACCAGCGGGTGCCTTTTTTTGGCCAAACGGCATAATGCCTACCCTTAAAAGTAATGTGTGCTGGCATTTTTTCAGCCGCACTACTAATTAAGCGAAGATGCACGTCCAAAGCTGTTTTAGCAGCCATGGCGTCACCAGACTTTAACGTTAATCAGCCGTTTTTATCTCTCCTCTTTGAGCAATTCCGACTACTGAACAGAACAATAGCTCGCGATTATTAGATATTGTTTTCCATTCAAATTAATTTACGTGTTAGTGTATTATTGATTATTCTTTGGTATTCCGGACTATCATTATTCAAGAGCCGTGCCATCTTCTTCTTTAGCATCACCTCTAGAGTTGTAACATCATCAATTTCATCCTCATCCTTTCATCACTATTTAAGCTACCGCAGCAAATGCATCGTTACCTTTAATATTAATGAGCTTCGAAACACCCTGTTGCTTGCCCTTCCCATTACCCTAAATCTTCAAACTATCCTATGGCGAATGCCCGATTTATTGATAGATCATTTAAATCATTGAGTCAGGAAACATTTTTAATGGCTACCAAGCCACCAGTTTTGTCTGTAATGAAATAGTCTTCACCCTTTACCACCATTATTGGTAATCTATGTCTTTCAATACTGGAACGTTACGTAAACCATTCTCGACACCACCAATATTTCTTCCTCAAAATTGTGTACGCCACCATTTCCAATTACCTCATCTTTATCATGTGCTAAAGTTATACCGCGAACACCAGAAGCCATTTCTTCCCATTGGTCTAGTTTTCACCTTCTTCGAACCTTATAGCCTTGCCGACTTAGCCCTAGTGAAATCTGACTGGCCCCTGTTTTTTTTTTATTAGTAAAAGTTTGGCTTCCAAAAGTTATCATCTCACGAACACCTATTAGCCGTTAATACCATTTTCGTCTAGGTCTGGCAGTATTGCTCCAAGAGTCATGTTTTTCTTTTTAACAATACCTTTTTAGTGGCCATTATTTACATAATGACTGTTTACGTATCCTCACCTTTAAAGTCCTGAGTTAACAGATTGAAGGCTTTCACCATATCATCTTTTCAATATTGATCAAAATTTTGAATGGCGCGCCTTAGAAGTTTACTGGCCTTCTGGATTTCCATAGACCCGCAATCCAGAAACACTTGACCTTTTGGAGGAAAGAATTAACATATACTGGTGGTTGGGTACTACAAATAGGTTGCTCCAAGAAATCTTCGTCCTTTGGAGGTTGCTATTCTGGCCTACAACCCCCCCCAAAAAAACCCCTTTTTTTTCTTTTTTTTTTTTTTTTGTGGTCTTAATATTCGAAGCTGAGTTCTTTTAATATTAACCGGCATGCGAAATCGGTCAATTACACCTGCGTTCATCCGGAATCATATCTTCCATACTTAGATCACAACCTGCAAAATTTATTTCGGAACGTCTGTTATCCCGCGTACTTATCCTTAACTTCCAGCAAAACTCTCCTTGAATTATCTGCATCCTTCGCTCTTTTCTAGGTAGGATATCCTTCAAAAATCTTGCTATGGTTCAAGATAATTTCATCGAACTCTGTCCTTAATTTATTCCTGCTCAGGGCCCTAGTCAAATGACGCGTTAATTCGCATATTCACATGGCCTTGGCTTGAATTTCACTTAGCTTAAAGCGCTCCATAAGCTTTCCTTGGCCTCCTCGGCATTGGAAGAAAAAGCCCTGATAATAGCAATACCTCTTCGATATTATCGAAGGGGCTATAATAGACCCTCAAGGGATACGTGCCCTTTCTTCGGCCTTTTTCATTCATACTCTGTACGGCCTAACACATACTTCATGACGGTGTTCCACCAAATTAAATGGATCATCTTCCTTAAACATTCAATAATGAGCGGCCTTCCTTTGACCAAACGCAAATTATTAACACTAAGGAAGTCTGTAATGAAGGTATATTTATACAGGGTATTTAGGACGATATTTTGGAATAGCGGTCCCTTTTTCAGAATATAAACGACGCCATTACCGTCCTATCCGATTCATCCCTAATATTAGTATTCCTTCTATCTTTTTTTTTCATGGACAAAATCGGCAGTCTTTTGATCATGTCTGCCTTGTGGACCTGATATAGCGAATTTCGGTAACATAATACTTGCCCTTCCCTGTCTTCCTCAAAACTGGGCCTTCGCCCCAGTTCACAACCACGACAGTCCGGTATGAAATGCTCCTTAACACCATCATAGCCATATACTAATCCCTCCTGTGGAAAGTTCAGGGCGCTCTTAATATGTGTTATAAGCTCATCTATCTCAATATTCGTTGTTTTTCAATATATGTACGATACCATTCCACAAACTTCCGAAAGTTAGTGGGGGCATATTGCTCGCCTAACATACTGCAAAACCTGAAGCACCATTTATCAATCAAAATTGGGAACCTAGTTTGGCAGTACGTTGGTCCTGCAAAGAAATCATCAAAAATTTTAGTTGATGATCGTACAGTATTCCTTGTCTAATATCGGCCACAATATCATCCGAATCTTCGAATACGGGCCTCCCGTATAACGATTGTGCAGGATATCACCACTCTATGGGACCAAAAGTTACCTTGGCCTATCGACCAACATATACTTAAACTCCACTCCTGGGCCATACGGACATGGAAATCATAACGGAAGTATCACGTGTGGTATGGATTTACTTACCTAATACTTCCCCACAATTTACGGCGCGGACCTTTTATGAGCCACTTATGGACCTTAACAACCTAATCGATGGCATTCCGAACAAAACCCTTTCTATGCAACTGGCTTTAACCATCCCTAACACATTCTGCAGGGCACCGTGAACAATGACCGAACATTGAAATCAATGTAACGCAAGAATTCATTTCATCTTCAATGTTAATCGCGAATTAAATTTTTTCTCCTTCTTGCCATTTAAAATCTTCTAGTTTATTTTTAGACTTTAAAAAAGCACGACAATATGCGTAAAATCGATTTACTATACAAGTACTTAGGTCTTACTTTGTGAAGAAGGTTTATTAACACTTAATTTTGACCTTGGTTAACAAATTTCATTGTTAAAGTTTTTGTAATTCAATGCGATTTTTTCGTCATTTAGACCGTCTTTATTGAATATTACGGTATAGTATTTGCCGTTAGACTTGGTATAGATTTACCTATTTTTAAAGTTTGAAAGGACTATTTTATGGACGGACAATTTTTCCTAGAGTTAAAGAGTAATTGCTTTACAGCAAGGAAGAGGCCTTACGGATTGGGGCACGACTCATTCGGTACCTGGAGGCCACTAATGCTTGGATTGCTGCGGACGGTAATGGAAAAGCAATAAGCATTTTAAGGGACGCATTTGGATGTGGACTTGGTCAATTCTTTTGCGGAAGAAAAGTGGAGATATTAAGTCCAGGGCCAATCCCAAAACGCCGGCATATGACAGAAAGGACAAAAAAAATCAGCAGGTTGACCAGCACAGGCTGAGCGCGCACTTAAAAAAACAAACATTTCTAGAAGCTAAATTATTTTCAAAGTTCCTCCATCAATACGGGCCCATTATTACTTTGCATTTTACGCAATTGAGAATGACCCGAACCACAAAATTATTACACAAAAAAAGTGGATTACGACGGAGTAAAAGACCAGTTTAAATCACATGATTTACGAGTGATGACGATTATACTAGACTCTTCCCTACATCTGAACTTCCCAAGTGATTCCGACGAACCAATGAGGAAAAGAAGGATCTTGTGTGAACTTCCGGACCGGACAGAAGGAAGTAAAAAATCCAAAACTCCAGTATTCGGACAATTTTGGACGCGACCTTACCAAAAATGGCTGAGGAAAACAAATTGGGGGACCCTTGTTGCTGGGCCGAGAAAAAGGAGATAGAAAGGGTTCTCGGCAAATGCGTAAGCAGAAGAAAAACAGAACAATCCCTTATTAATTGGTGGAACCAGGGTGTTGGTAAAATTTGCATTGCCGAAGGTTGCCTTGCGGCGATAATTAAACAAGGAAAGTCTCAAAGAATTTCTTTACAAAACAAGAGGTGTTGAACCTTGAGATTTGGCCTTCTTTTGGTGCGCACCAAGATACGCGACAGTTTGAAGAACGATGAAGGCGGTTATTGAACGAGTTGGAAAAGAACGACGACGCTTATCTTTATTCAAGGATGAGATCCACACTAATTGTTTGGTGCCGGTGGAGGACCGGAAGTTTGATGCTTTCAAATATGTTCAAGGCCAGCTTTTGGCAAGAGGAGAAATTCAATGTATCGGAGCCACTACTTGGACGAGTACAAGACAATTACATCGAAAAAGGCATGGCGCTGAAAGACGTTTTCAAAAGTAATCGTTTGAGCCTACTACCGTCGCAAAGAAAACTATTGAATATTAAAAATATCAAAGGAAAGTACGAGAACCCTCCATAATTGTAATTTATACCGACGAAGCTATCATTTGGCCTGGTGGTAAAACTTGACTAATATTGTATATGACGGAGATAATCTGCCGGATTAAAGCATTGGATTGCCTAGATGAATTCAGGTTCGCGTTGTACATATTGAATATGGATGTTCCCAAGCAAATTTTGGAAACTTGGAAAACAATTGAAGACGTTCGCGAAACTAAAGAATTACGTTGTTTTAAAAAAAACAGAAATACGAGGAAGCGGCCAAGCTGAGGATGAATTGAAAAAAGAATTAGAAAAAGACCTCGCCATATGCCCAAGAACAGAGGGAAGAGGATGAGTAAACTCATAAAGAGATGTCTTCCGAGGTGATAATGTTGCGGACGTGGTATCCATGATGAGGCCGGTTTCCCGTTGAACAGGATCGCACAAACTGAAAGCAATAAGCTGGCGGAATTTTACCGAACCTATTAGGAATGTAATTTGGACAGGATGAGGGCTGTTTCAAAGTAGCTAAAGCCATTTCAACGTAATCGGGCAGGTCTTAAAGACCCTACAAACCCTATTGGCTCCTTTATATTTTTTAGGACAGAACAGGTGTTTGGTAAAACACAACTTGCCAAAGTATGGCCAAAGAATTTTATTCGACTCTGAGTAAGCTTTGATCAGGGTGTGGATATGAGTGAGTATATGGGAGAAGTTTGCCATATCTAGAACTAGTAGGGCGGACCTCCAGATACTGTAGGTATGACAGAAGAGTGGGTCAGTTGACCGAAAGGTTCGCCGTAAGCCTTATTCGTTTATTCTGTTGGATTTTGGAAATTGAAAAAAGCGCACCCAGAATGTATTCATATTGCTTTTACAAGTGTATGGGATGATGGTTATTTAAACCGATAGTCTAGCGTAGAAAAATCAGAATTTCAGAAATACCGATCATTATAATGACCCTCAACATTGGGGCAAGAATAGACAAACTTTAAAGGATTTTGGAACCAGGAAGTTGGTTTTGGTACTTTCTGCAAAAAAAAAGGCACCAAGGCGACACTCAATCAAAGAGTGTATGAAATGCCTTAAAAAAGGCCTTTTTGCTCCCAGGAATTCTTGAACAGAATAGATGGACGTTATTTGTGTTCAATCTTGGAACGTGAAAGACATTCACAGGATAATGTGATATGAGTTGAAATAAATGTTCCTTAGGATTAAGGATATTGGGCTTACGATTTACAACTTTACCAAACAAGGCCAAAGAACGTATATTGCCGAAAAAGGGTTTTTGATAAACAATACCGGCGCAAAGGGGGACCCCCTTAAAGGAAGCTATCAGAAATATATTAGAAGAATGCTCTAAGCGGGAAGAAAATCGTAAATTTCCAAAACTAGAGGGAAAGCGATACCATCCAGGAGGATTTTGATGAAGCAAAAAGAAGAAGCTTTACTATTAATATCAAAAAAGCAGAAAAAAAGGGTGCGTTCTCAAAAACCTAATTTTTGGACCCATAATTATAGGAACGTAAAAAAAAAAGAGTAAGCCAATGGGGGCTACTTCTTTTTTTTTTTATTTGTTAAATTTCACCAGTGTTTGTAAGAAAATTAAAAAAAAAACCCCCAACAGTTATCCCCCCCCAATTTTTTTTTTTTTCCCAAATTTTTTGGTCCCCACCCATAAACCAAAATTTCTCTCTCC
>Ga0163217_1116877_pt1 | contig 11256 bp, 16 predicted proteins | sample SynspAceP_FD_185933 | JGI IMG/M metagenome (GOLD analysis project Ga0163217, IMG submission 185933) | Saline lake microbial communities from Ace Lake in Antarctica - Synechococcus sp. Ace-P (PacBio error correction) | ecosystem: Environmental > Aquatic > Non-marine Saline and Alkaline > Saline ... | reverse complement strand
TGCGCCCAGGAGGCCGGAGCCAGGCAAGCAGCACCGCGTTATCTAATGGATCTGACCCATGGCCGCACCCAGTCTCTCTCATATATATCTCTCAAGCAGTGGCGCAACTCCAAGCGAATCCCAAAACCCCAGTGCAACAAGCAGAACGATAGCCGGGGCCTCACCGGGCCTCCCTCGGCACCGCTGCCGCCGCTATATTAACCCCTGAGCAAGGTGACAATGGCGATGCTCACCAGCGGCCCCACGCTGATGCCCCACCGAACACTGGCGATCGCGAACCAGAACATGGTCTGCCACCGAAAAATCAAGCGACAAGTGCGTACCACATGTTTGGAGCTGGGGTTGGTAGCCGAGCGCTGAGGGATTACGCGACGCATTCATCACCTTGTCCCTTCTACCGGAGGGAAGCGCCCGCCAGGTCCCTGACGTTCACACCGGTCGAAGGACCACCCGTCGTTGACCGAGTTAGCCGGCTCTCTTATCTCAGCAGTCTATCTCTATATATCTTCGACCTGCAGGCCACTGAGCAGTCCCAGCCCAGCGCGGAACAAACCTTGATCAGCAGCGTATTTTTACTCATGTTTCATGTGCGAGGCAGGGGCAGCCAGAAAGGGCTAAGCGGCCTGTAGCAAATCTATTGTATAGGCGATCCGGGGTAGAAGGGGCAAACAACCACGAGCGAGCTGGCGTGACAGTTGCCGCCCAGGCTGGGGCCATCGGTTCACCTCGGCCCTGCTGAAGGATCAGCACGGCCGCCAGCCGTCATCAGGGCCGGTCTGGGCCGATGAGAGCACCGCAGGTCTCAGCACCACCTCCTTCATCAGCAGCGGAGGCGCTGAACCAGTTGGGCGCGACGGACGGAATCCTCCACCGGTCTATCTCAGTTCCCTGGGAGCGCCTGGCCACTGATCGCGCTCGATCTGGCTGACACGGCTTCCAGCTGCGCGCATGATTGTCCGCCGTGGAAGTCCAAGCCAGACGCAACGGCGCTCTCTCGGATCCCCTGTTTGAGCCATGAAGGAGGGAGGGCTCAGGTAAATTCCCAGCAGTCTGAGCAGGCACAAAACCCGGAGACCACCGACCAGGCATCCTTGATACGTTATGCGAAACCAAGCCAGTACGGCCATTGGGGAAGTAACGTCAGCCGGAAGCTGCCATCCGCTAGAATATCGGGCGCCTGAAGCGAGGGTAGGTCATTTCAGCAGCGCCCAACAGGGACTCTATCTTTAGCTGTGAAACAGTCTAGGCAGCACGCCGATCCGCCAGGGTGCATGACGGCAAAACCCTTTACCAGCCTCTCTACAACCAGGCCCGCAAACGATCAAATGAGTGCCTCGAGATCGAACTGCAGGCCAGGGGAAAACCGTGTCTATTCTTATGCGGATCAATTGCCCCCCGTATCCTCTCACCCGCTCAAGATCACACGTCATCCACCGCCATGCCCACACATCAAGAGAAACCGCTTTTATCCCCGCAGGTTTGGGAGGGCGCTACCGGATCAGCGCGTTAGATCCCCAGGTTAACAGGGCTAGAGGAGCGATGCGCGATCACCCCCACCACATCCTGGACAGCCGGAAGACCACCCATGTAAAACACCCCACCCATGCCCAGCCGGTAGAGGGCCTCAGTATTCAGGGGCGCGCGGCACGTCTCAGCCCCGAGGATGGGCCGACTGCGGACCTCGCATGATCTCGGACCGCATGGGGAGTCTACCTCCCCGCAGCTGCACTCGAGGTCGCGGCCTCTGCGCGCTGAATAGTGGTTTTTCCCTGTTGATTGCTTTCCGCTCCGCCGCGATCCCCGCCCAGCAAAGCAAAATTTCCTGCCGACGCTGCCTCTCTATCGAGCGACCGTCCAGCATCGATGCCCAGTTCAAGGCCCCACGCGCAAATGGTCTGGAGTCGGGGCGAAGCTTCACCCCCTGCTTGGTTGAAGCCAGGTGAGCGTCCCACCGGCCATTGTGCTCTCTCTCTCTGTAAACAACCCTTGCCTGAGGCCGCCGGTCCATAGAACACGACCCCGGCGTTCACCTCATCGAGCAGACCGTGAGTGCTCGCCTCACTGCTCCTTCGGGGGACGGCTCACCCCGATGGCTGCAGCCGCACCGAGCTTCTTCGCTGGGAAAAAGCGGAGCCGGTGGAGTTCCTGCCCGCGAGAAGCGGGGGCTGGATCCTGCGGCCTCGCCCCAGAGGCCCCGGCCAGAACCGCCCCCTGCGCTGACGTAGCAGCCCCTGGGGCCATCTCCTGCTCGGTGCCGGCCGGCTGTGCACGGGGGAAATTCCAGCAGAGCGTGCTGCCGAGAACCTTGCGCCCGGTGGTCCGCTCACCGGGGGGAGTGCAGCAGCACTGCGGTCTCCGACAGGTCTGGAGGTGGATTCGGCCCACACCCGTCCGTGACCCGCCGTCCGGAGCACCAGCGCACGCTTCACTCCTCCCGTTCCACCTCGATGATGCGCCGGCCGGCTTCACTGCAAGTGACTGGCTGCCGCCGCGGCAAGTCGAGGCCCATGGAAGCGAAGGGACCAGCACCGGCAGCAGCGGCAATCCAGCCAGGATCAGGGCGAAACCAACCCCTTGGGCCTCCATCTCAGAAAACGCCGTCTGGAGCTGGTGCGCCCTTAACATCTGATGGGCTGGGATATATCGTCAAATTCCCAAGGCGCCCGTTGTAGGGGTAGAGTCCTGCTGGAGAGCCGCAGGCGGCAATCGAATCATCAAACACAAATGCTCGGTGATCAGGGCCGATCAGCCAGCACCATGCCGCCCCGGTTTTCAAATACATTCCTCACCACCAGCACTGGTCTTGCGGATCAAGCGGCTATCGTTCCAATCGAATGGCTGAGGCTGAATCAGTCGCATCAGCTCCACACCACGCCCTCGGCTTCGACTGCTAACGCTAGCATGTACGCATGCGCGAGTAGTTTGAGATCTTGAACGTCCGGCCTCGCCAAACCACCTCCGCCCTGCGTGAGCCAAGTAATCACCCTCCGCAGTTCCTCGTTGAGTGAGACAGCAACATGCTCGGAAGAAAGCACGGTGTTGGTCGCGGATGCCGGCCTTCATCAGCCCCTGGCGTTTGTGCTCACCGCCCACGATTTTGATGCGGCACGGGCGCTGAAATAGCCTCCCACGCGCTGCTCCGCCCACTCCCCACGCCGCCGGGGCTCGCCCACCCACTCTGGGATCCGTGTAGTGCCGCCGCTGGTGAGCGCAGCATCCCCATGTTTGAATCGGTTGAAAGCGGAGCAACCAGGAAGCCCATTCATGCCTTCCACGATCAGTCCGGCAGCCGTCAGGCTGCGCCGACGGCCAGCCGTGAAAGCGTTCCGGCCGATCGGTGTCGAGCACCCGCCACTGCCGTATTTCTCGTAAGGTCCTTTGACTTTGTAGAAACCGCCCTACTCGGCCGGACGTCCTCGCCAACACACAACTGGTTTTCATCACCGCGCCATCTCCACGTCATGGGCATCCCCAGGCGTTTGAAAGGACCTTCACACCGGGGAAGGGGGGTCGGGACCCGCGTATGCCGGTGACGGCCAACTTATTCAGGCCAAGTAGCCACCGGCCCGGAGCCGTTCAGGCCCCCCGCCGCAAGTGGCGAGGCAGCAAGAAACCGACAGCAGCAATCCCCGGGCGAGAGCAGCCAGCGCGAGCAACCGAGTCACTGGGGTCATGCGACCTGAGCGTTTGCTCTTCTGGACCTTAGGGAAGCCTCCTGCCGACCAGCCGCGTAACTGCGAATGAACACCGCCAAAAGTCCGAGGCGAACAAAGCAAAGGTGAAGTGGCCAGGAAGCTCATCCCGCACCACCAGGGGTTTCATCGCCGTGGCGATGCTCTGGGCAAAGGCTTCTGAACGCGATGAGCTAAAATAAACCACGACCCCTGGCGAGCTGCAATTACACCCAGGCCAACAGCCACTACGGAGCTCCGAAGAAAAGCTAGCGGCCTCCTGCCCGCGTCGGTTTTGACCTCTCCGCTCTGCGGGCTCAGCCAGCTTTTCTGGGGTACTGGAGGGGCGTGGACGCTTCATCGTTCAGACGGCGTCGCATCAAGCGACTCCCAGCTGCGCACTGGCAACACCAGCTTCAACCCCCGGCCTGAAGTCTCCGGCCAGCTGGCCCGGGCCCGTCTTCGCCGCCGCTGGGATCCGCAACACAGGCAAGAGACTGGCCCGACCGCTCATCCCACCCCCACGCGCGCATCGTCCTGGCTCAGCAGGGCCAGGCCCTGGCGCACGCTGCCTGCCTCCGGCTCCACCACCGACTGCCATGATCGTGCGCAGGCGCAATTCCGCTCCCCGGCCAGCCCACAAGACCCTGCGCAGCTCTCCGGCGTTCCGAAATCCAGGCTCGCGCTCCATAGAAGTCCCCGGCGCAGTTCGCACGGCCAACGGGCCATAGCCCAGGGTGGAGCGCTCGCCGTGGGTCCTTGATCAGCAGCAACACTCCAGCGTTGAAACAGGCCGATCGGCCACAGCGGAGTGCAGTCCGCAGAGCTAAAGGCTCCAGTCGCTCGCCCGCCCGAAGGCAGAGCTGGGGGCCCGCCAGCCAACAAAGGCACATCGAGCCCGAGTTCCTGCGCCAGGCCTGCAGTTCGTCGCCAGTCAGCGCCAATCCCAAACTGGGTTTTCAGTCCCAGCACGTTGCGGCCGATCGCTGCGAGCCCCCCGCCAGGCCCGGCCGCCCCACCGGAATGCGCTTGACCAGCCAATCGGCCCCAGCTCGGCCGTTCACCCGGCGCCAGGCTTCGGCGCCCGCCAGATCCAGGTTCTGCCATCCGTCGCCAGTCGCGGCTGGTCGCAACCAGTGAGCAAGCCCATCGTCTGGCGCTCAGGCCAACTCATCGCCCAATCCAGCATCTGCATCACCATCGCCAGCTCGTGGAAACCGTCGGCCCAGCGGAGCCACTTCAGTCAGGTTTTGATCTTCCGCCTGAACGTGCAATCGGCCATCGGTGGCGCGCGGCTGGGGGCAGTGGGTATCGCCCGATTCAAGCCCGCCGGCCCCGGGCGTCAGGCAACGAGCTCACCGCCAGTGGCCAGTCCGCTCAGCAACCGCCCCCGGTTACCCAGAGTGTCGTTCGCTGCAGTACCCCTGGCGCCGCTGCCCAGCTTCAACCGGCCTCCCTGAAGCATGCAGGGGCCTCCCGCGAAAGCGGGGCGGCAGCCCGGCCACTCCCACTGCTTGAGGCCACTGCACCCCCTGGCCAGCCGCTGTTGGTCGTTCGTGCAATGGATGCTCTCACCTCTTGTGAATCTGCAACCTAAGAACCATATCTCGGAGAGCCCCATGAAGCATCAACACCTGTTTTCCTGCTCCTAACTCTTCAGTAGGAGAAATGGCCAGGCCCTTCCATCATCCAGCCTGCGCCAGGGCCACCCAGCGCTCGGAGCCAGTTCCTGGACGCAGCTGACAGGATCAAATGTCCCGCCTCCAATATCTCCTATCTCTCATCTATTCCCTTCGGGCTGGGCAGCAGCCGGGCCTAGTCTGTGGGCGCACACTTGCGCGCTGTATATGCCACGCCGCATCTTATCTCCACCGGCGCAGCCTGGGTCACCGGTGGCGCCGCCCAGCGCTCGGATCAAAACATCACCTCGAGTGCACCTTCGGTGGCGTGAAAGCACGGTGCGCACCTGACAGAACCGTCGCAATGTGCCATCAAAGCCTTGCTATCCGGCACGCTCAGGCCACTTAAGCGCTTCTCCCGCCGCCGTATCGCGCCCTATCTCTCTCTTCACCAGCAGCACACGCGTAGGAAACGGCCGAGATGGGCTGCTCAGGCGGACGACCAGACCGCTCCCAGCAGGCGTGCCTGATGTTTACGGAATGTATGCCCACCACCTTTTTGGTGCCGTGCAGGTTTGCACCGCTCAGCTCTCTCCTCTTCGGAGCCACTGAAACGAGGATATCAAACGCCAAAACGCTGGCCGTAGTCCCACACCAAGTCCGTTCGAGCTCCACCGCCTGGCACCCAGCCCGGCCGTCTGAGCCGCAACTTTCTGGTCAGGGCCCGCGGGCGGCCCCACTCCAGCACCGACTCGCCGCTGCAGTTCGCGCTCCACGTATGCGTTCGCAGCACGCCGCATCTTTAAGCCAGGGCTGGCGAAGCGCTGCTCTCTTGTCCGCAAGTCATGGCAGCGTCGTTTGCAACACCTCCAAGAGGTCCGCGCTGCGCTCACGACCAGTATCCAGCCCGCAAACCCAGGCGCCACCGCTCGCCGCGCGGGTGGCTATGGGGCACGCTTACCGAACACCACTCGAGCGGTCTCGGGTTCTTTGTCCGCTTGGAGGCCGGTCCAGCCAGGCCAGGCCCATGCTCTCCCCAGGCCGGGCTCCCGCTGCGCGGACCCCCAGGCCGCCACACCCAGCCGTCGGCACCCAAACGCCTCCTGCCCTGACCTCCATCACAGCAGCAAGGCTGTCCCCGGCTGCGACCACCAGCATCGAGTCACCCCAGCGACCAGCCACGCCGCCCAAACAGCTGCAGCCGCCGGTGCTTCTATACACGCAGGCGCGCGGCTCCCACTGCCCGGAAATTCCGCCGCCGATCTCTCTATCTGCGGCTTGAGGCTCCCCATGGGAATGTCTACCTCTTCTTCTTATATCCTCTCTCTCTCACCTGCCAGCCCACTTCTGGTCTCTCTCCTGTTGCTGCATGGGGCTGCCCTGCCCCCCGCTGACGCGCCGATGGATTACGTCTATATATAATATCTATGCTGATCGGCGCCGGATTTCCCACGACACGACCGAACGGGTGACTCTCTAAACCTCACCAAACCTGCCATCCTAATCTCTCTCTTCGACCTGCGCTGCCGCCAGGCCTGTTCGGCGCCAAGTTGCAGGACGTCCAACCTGCGCCGCGCCGACCTGCGCCAGCCACGCCTCGATCGCGGTGTCTGGAAGCAACGACCTGCGCATGCGTGCTGGAAGATGCCTTCGGCCTTAACAACCAAGTTCAGATCAATGGCGATCGAACGCGCCGACTACCACGTGCCTGCGGGCCGAATGATGCTCCAAGAACTCGGCCCAGCGCCACCGCACCAATCCCGTCACCGGCCGCGTCACCCGCGACACGCTGGACTGCCTCTGATGAGCTCATCGCCAAAGCCTGGAGCGCCCCAGCAACTGGGCCGGGCAGTGCCCCAACCCGCTGCCGGCGCGCCCGCCAAGCCAAACCAACCGGACCGCGCGGCCGCCGGCTCCACCCACAATCGACAGGAATCCCGATCAGCTGTTCCGTGAAGCTGACCGGCACCCAACGAGCACGGTGCCCCCACCTGCGGCAGCCTGCAGAAACTGAGGGCACCGCCAGGCAGGCAGGGCGCCGGCGAAACGGCGTGCCCCTGGCAGCCGGCCCGCAGCCCAGCGCGACCACCAAGCGCAGACCGCGGCGGCCAAGCCTCGCGGCAGGCCGAGCAACCAGAGCTGTACAAGCGAATTCCATCGCGCGCTTGAAGGCGACGACGATGACTGAAACAACGGACTAAGGGGCAAAGGGACTATCCGGCCCGCAGCGAACCACACTCGACTAAGCGAATAGACAACGCACTAAGTTGGGAGCCCGCCTCTGCCTGCCCATGGTCGTGAGCCCCGCCCGACTCCCTGCTAACCCGCTGGACTGGCTCGGCCGCCGCCCGCCCTCCCGCCTGGGCGCTGCCCCTTCTGGATGGATCGTGGCCGGCTGGTTTCCCTCCCGGCGACGGACTATGTGGAGTGGGGGGCATCGACCTCAACGAGCAGCTGACGCCAACCCCAGCAGCACCCTCTTCCTGCGCGCAGCGTGACTCGATGACCCCCGCATCCACCACGCGATCTGCGATCGTTCCATCCAGCTCCGAGCCCCGCCCGGCCGGATCTGTCGGGCTGGAGGGCCTCACGTCCAAGCGCCTGCGCTCACCGGGCCTGTTGCGGCTGAGCCGCCCACCCGCCTATCCGCCACTGAGCTCAGCGAGCCGACGACCTCCGGCCTCGGGGGCCATCCACGCCATCCACTCCCCTCTGAGCGCAGCCGTATGACCCTGGCCACCGTGCTGTCGGACGGCAACAAACTTCTATGCTCCTCGAGGCCGGCGCTCGATCCCTCCTTGATCGGCCGCCCTGGTGCTACTCCAACAACCGACGCGCATCGGCCAGAAGCGCCGAAGCCCGCGCCCTGGCATTCGCCATGGGCACCCCTACTTCAGGTGCGCCGCGAAACACGAAACTCTCGCGTGGTGGCGCAGGCTCCAACTACGCCCTCTACCCGACATGAGCAGCGGCTATGCCACCCTCGAACCCTGTGTAGGATGGAGGTCTATATCATCGACGAGGTGCCTCGGCCGGCCTGCACCGGGCGCCCAGTAGCGATCTCAACCGGCCTGGCCTGCCCGCCGGCAGTCGGGCGCCACCTGCTGCCCGGGTGGCTGGCATTGCCCCCTCCAAGTGCTCCCAAGCTGGCCAACCAGCTGCCAAGCAGGATCCCTGCCATGGCCGGCTCGGTTCATCTCGGAGGCCGTGGGCCGATCCCGACCCTGGCTGCCCCGTTGGGCACGAAGACGCTGGCATCGCCGCGAAGCTCTCGCGCTGGCCGCCTGCCGGCGTGCCCAATGCCTGCAGCTGCGCGAGCTGGCCAAGCTGTGAGCTGCGGCAAGCCGGTGTGGTTGCTGCCTGGCAGCAGGGGAATTGCGCGCGCAGCTGCCTTCCGCTGGCGGTGCCGCCCCCAAAGCAGGAAAAACCGCTCAGCCCGCAGGCTTCAGGCGAACCACGCAGCTCCCCAGTGTGGTGAGGCATCGCCACCTACATCACCCGCCGGCCGAGGAAAAGCGCGCCGCCCAGCACCAGCGCAGCGACACGATCACGGGTTCGTGCCCAGCAGCCCCGTTCAACGGCACCATTTACAGCAAAGGCCGCACCCGTCACCCTCCCTGCAAGCAACCACACTGGCCGTCCTGCTCGCCGCCGCCCGCCCCTGGCGAACGGTGCTCCCCCACCAAACCACTCAAACGGGTCTGCTGCGCAAACCTGCAGGCCCGAACGCTGGCATCACCACCTGTTGCACCCCCGGCCGCCCGACAGGCAGCGTCGCCGCTAGCCTTGATGCCACCATGCTCAATCGCCGCTATGGCCGTGGCACCTGTCCTGGCCTCCTGTGGCCTGCGGCCGGGCCTGGGCAATGAACGGAGCGCCTCTCCCGCCCCCCACCCGGCTGGGGCAGATGGACATCGGTGGTGCAGCCTAACGGCGCCAAAGGCGGCGCGCTCGTCAGGGAGCGATACCCGACCGGCTGCCGAGCGCAAACTGACTCCCCAGCGGTTGAGTTGCCATACAACCCGCCGCCGCGCACCAGCAGCAGCCGACGCCGCGCCACGGAGGCACCCACCAGCCGCCGCCGCCAGGCCAGCACACCAGTCCACGGGGAGCATGGGCCAGCTGCTTCACGCCGATCCAGCCCGCGGCAGCTGCGCAAGTGCGGTATGGTCGTAGCGCTCCAGGGCAGGGGCCCTTCCCCTAAGCGCCGCAGGGCTCGGGGGCATCAACGGCTGGGCCCCACCGCGACCACCACTCGTGAGGGCCGCCCACATAGAGATCGGAGCGGTAGCCAGGTGCAGGCCGCCGAGGGGCCCCGCTGCCGCCGCGGCCCGGCAACCCCGCTCCTGCCAGTGCAGGAAGCCTGGTCGTCTTCGAGCACCACATGGGTGGAAAGTGCTGCAAACCACCGGGCCGCAGCTTTCCAACAGCCGCGCAGCCGACTTTAAAGCGGGAACGGAACGACGCAAACAGCGGCATTCACCCGCCGATCGGGTGGGCGGTACACCACCTAGTGGATCGGCAAAGCCCTTGCGGTGAGTCCCACATCAACACGGGCCCCAGGAAGGGGTATGCTGCCGAGGCGTTGCCCACGGCCCCTCAGCCAAGAGCGTGAACCTCCGGGGCCCGCTTGCTGCAGTGGCAGGTCCACGCCGCACGGGGGTATTGGTCGCGCTTGCCGACGTGCTTGGGTGAAGGCCACATTACTGACATCGACACGTCTCCAGCAGGTCAGGGGCTCTAGGAAGATCGCGAAGTTGTCCGGCACGCTCCAGAGCTCCGGCTTCCTCCTCCAGCACGGGGGCCAGCACGGTGCAGGGACTGGCGCGGGCTTCGGCTGGATCACCGGCAAAAAACGAAAGCATTCCCCTGAAGGCCGCGACGTGCTAGGCGTTGCATCTGCTGCGGCGGGCGTTCGGATCGTGCGCGGCCATCCCTGGCATGCGTGGCCAGTGCCGCTCCATCCAAAAAACTCCAGCCTGATATGCACTCCAGCTCACCGCGTTCTCAGCCCCCCTGAAGGGGCAACCGCAGCCTGAGGACCGAAGATCCGGCAAAACCGGCCCACTCTGCGGCTGGTCGTACCAGAGCACCATCATCCCGAGCGGGTGAAAAGGGCGGCCGGGGCTCAAGTCTTTGAGTAGCGACCGGGTACCAACTCGCCCAGGGCTTCGCTTGCAGGGGCATCATGGAACGGGAATGTTGGCCATTGCTGGCAGCTCAGGCCCACCCACCGAGGCGTTCAGCCAGCCGGCGCAGCGTCTGTCATGGCCATTGGGTTTGCGCTCTTGTATAAGCTCCTGGAAATAAACCAGGCACCGCTTTTAATCGCGAAAAAACAGGTGTCATGCGGGTTTCCATGTTGATAGTACAGCACACCTGGGGGAACTGGCCTCGCTGCCGGCAAAACCTCCGTTCCTCCTCCTCCAGCAGGCAGGGCCAATGCAGCGCTCGTAGCGTCCAGCCCGCTTGACCCGCTCACCAGCATCAGCAGTCGCAACGCTTAGGCAAAACGCTGGCCTCCAGCACCTGGTGGTTCCACGGCAAACTGCACACTGGCGAAGTCATGGTCTTGGGGAAGTTCGGGGGCCTCCACCAGGGGTAGGCATCAGGGCCAAACTCCTTCTGGCCCACCAGCCAAAAAAAAAACTGATCGGCGAGAGCCGGCAAATCGGGAAACGGCAGGTTCCATCCCCGGGGCTTCGTCCGCCGCGTGATTCTTCAAAAGCCTGGCCGCACCCGAAAGGTTGCCCCTCTTTCCCGTTCCGCTGGATCGCTGCCCAACAGCGAGGTTTGCTTAAGCGAAATCGTCGGGAGTTCGGCCAGGCCAAAGCTCACCGGGGCCGAAGGGGCCCCGCGGGGTGGCCGGGGCGGCGGTGCAAGATAAGGGGGAGCCCCGCAAAAACCAGGCCCCCTTCCCCCAAGGGCCTCCGCCGCTCGCCAAGCTCAATCATCTCTCTCTCTTT
>Ga0163217_1105018_pt1 | contig 11256 bp, 7 predicted proteins | sample SynspAceP_FD_185933 | JGI IMG/M metagenome (GOLD analysis project Ga0163217, IMG submission 185933) | Saline lake microbial communities from Ace Lake in Antarctica - Synechococcus sp. Ace-P (PacBio error correction) | ecosystem: Environmental > Aquatic > Non-marine Saline and Alkaline > Saline ... | reverse complement strand
TTTGGATCTACTTTATTCTTTTCTTGATTACATAATATTTTTTTATCTTTCCTTGAACGCTAAAGGTTCAAGTATTGAATATTTTTGAAATCCCAAGCCGAATTCTGGTTAAACTAGCCACTAGTAAGCGGCATGCCGTCTTTATCCTCAAGGTGAAAAGGTCCATAGGCTGACTATAGAAAAAAGTGCCAAGATAACAGAAAACGAGGACCGGCAGGGTTTATGATGACAGGGGGTTGACCATTCGTTTTTTGCAATAGACATGTTCCAACCATATAACAATAACCACTGAATATGTTCACCATCGATAATAGCATTTTTGGCGGTCGTTCCGACTTAACGGCCGCAGTTCTTTTAGTGGGATTTTTAGAACCGGCCCAACAATACCATGCCCATTCCTTTTTTGGTCCTGTCCTTGTCCGCTTTACGGCTTGGCGATATTGCCATCATCGATATTTTGGCCTCCAGTATCAAGGGCTTGTTCATCACCTTTTGACATTCTGTATATTGTATTTGGGCTATTGTCCCTCTTGAACCTGCTTAAAATATTCAACCGCACTCGGGCGCTTACGCAAAGGGTTTTGCGATATAGAGGTCGAAGAGTACAGGTCTCATCATTGCATTGGTTGTTTCGGTTCCTTTATCGAGGGGCCGCCGGGTTTGGAACGGCCTCGCTGCAATTGTGGCAACCCTAATTTGGTGGGGATGGATTTCCTGCATTTTTTGGTGCGTAATGTTTGGGATGGGATGGTGCGGAGTACACGCGGTTCTTTGGAGCAGTGGGTACCCCTATTTGGTTTGTGTAATGGGGGTATCCAAAGTCCCGAATTCACTGCCGAGCTAGCTGCGTCAGGGACTTGAAACTTTCGCGATTTACATAAAAATGGACCTCCAAAGTAGTTCTCCTACACGAATAACCGGAACCCTTATTTGCCCACTCTCATGGGTTGCATGATGACCGCTTTTTTGAAGAACAAGTTCTTGGAAAGAAGGGCTTTCGGGGATACCTGCCTTTACCATTTTCGGTGGACTTGCGTTTACAAGTGCCCTATGTGTTACCGGCCTATTTTTGGACCCGAGTTTCCGTCAATGCTCGGGCGCATTGGTAAGCCATACCTTAGTGGTATTCGCCGCAAAACGCGGCTTCCTCGGTGCCCAAGAAAACCATGGGACTTCGAAAGGAAAAGAATTTGGCCTTCCGCTTGGTTGGTACCTTGAACGTAAAATTGAACGGTGATAAAGAGAAAAGAATGCCCTTGGTCAAGGGCATGGTTACCTTACCATTATGGCCCCTTATTGGTATTTCCAGACTTCCACAATTAACTATAAAGCGTGGCTTACAGATCATTCAAGATAGCGTGGACCGGCATATAGGCACTCCAGATCCCGCTCCAGCAGCCCCCACTATATTGCCCGGAACCATTTTGCTCTTGGCGGGCATTAAATTACCATTTGGCTACATAAAAGACATGGGCAAGGTTTCAAGGATTGCTTTTGTAAAGACACAGTGCAAAAATGTTGTTGGCTGCAGGGTTTGTTACTCCATTTTCACGGGTGCCATGGTCCGCATCTAATATCAATTCGGTTAAAACCCATCAGCCTTCCCGCAGCCATAGCCATGGCAGAATGGTTGGCCGGTAATGTGGGGCGGAATTATCCGCTGTTCGCCCCTTCAATAAGGTGCCTTAGAGGAGCTTTATGCAGGTAGTAATACAGTGAGCAACTTATTCACTGTCCCATACGGGGTTTGGAACCATAAAAACTGCGCTGCCTTTTTTAGTTGTTTGTAGCCAACTTCAGGCAACGGGCGCGGCGGCCGGCAATATGATAGCGATCCATAAACGTTGTGGCCGCTCGGCTACACGTAAGGCTTTCTCGGTAAGGAAGGTATGGTCTTAGAAAGAACTAAATACCGACCCTATATTATTTATCTGGTGTGGGACTTTTTAGGTCTTATATTTTTCTTTCTATTTAATTTCACTTTTACTATGGAAAAATCTTATTCGATGGCTTCGGGATTCGACCAAGGGCGAAGTTGCTTAACGGACAACTACTCCTTGGGCATGTACGCCACCGATGCCAGCTCTACCAGATTAAAAACGCCCTGCAGTTGTTTTGCCAAGGGATTCCGAGGATGTAAAAAAAGCCGTGGCCAGTGGCCCTACGACAAACAAAATCAAACCGATTACTTCCTTCGTGGCGCCGGTACCAGTCTGGCGGGGCACGCGATTGGTGAATCATGATTACTGGATTTCAAACACATGAAACAGGCTTGTTGGAAATTAAACGAAGCTGAAACAATGGTGCGGGTACAACCTGGTTGGTCAGGGACAATCTATAAAACGAGGTCTTTAAAGCCCCCTATGGCTGCATTTTGCAGATCCCGCAACCAGCAGTAGGCAAAGTAGGGGGAATGCGTCGGCCAACAATTTCTTCAGGAACCAAGAAAAGTATATTATATTTGGTAACGCTAGTTATAGACCATCTGTTCTTGAAGCTTCCGTACATATTGGCAGATGGCACCCAATATGCACCTAAAGAACTGTCATCCACCAGTGGAATTATTCGGAAAAGCTCCAAAACGGATTAGGGACAGGTGAAATTTATCCTCCTTTTAAAAACTGATACATACCATTCCGAAGAGATTAAGAACGATTTCCTCAATATAATGGCGCAGGGGTCGGCGGTGTATATTTGGATGAACTTCTAACCTATACGACATGAGAATTTGGGCAAATTGATAATGTGGCAGCGAGGCCACTTGGCCACACCATTTTTAGAGCTTGGAAACTAAATTTTAAACACGGATCTGCCCAGCATGGTCGTCTCTGTCGTACAATTTACAGAGTCTTGGAAGCCATTTCCCGCGGTGGAATCCATGTTTACCCTACACCCCTTCGGCCATTGAAAATATTGGATAAGACCGTAATCGATCTAAGCCGGCAAAATTTTAACTACCAAACAATTCATTGCCATTTTATAGAAAGATCCGCTGCAATATGATCACGCTTAGAATTTACGGGGTACCATGGAAGATGGATATGGACAGGACAGGCGCACTTGAATCGCCCAATTAAAGGACATGACGTATGGGATTGCCCTACCGCTTTTTTCCGGAAGGGCAGCCTGATGAAGATTGTATTGGGTTATCCGCAAAAAGGGGATTGGGACTCATGCTTTGGGGCATCTCAAAGAAACAAAAACCACTCGCCTTTTATCGGATGCGGGAAACTCTAAAACATTTACCGGGAAAATATATCCGCCCAAGTTTTGAGTTTGTTGAAACAACATGGCACCAAGGCAGCCATGTATGGGGCCCATTGGGGGGGGGCCAAGCGCCGTGGGGCGTAATCATACGTACGTCCCATATTGGACCTAAAGACTGGGCCGAGGACATTGAGCGATTGAAGGCTATTACCGAAGATACTTTTCTTGAACTAGGTGATGAAATACAAAGGATCATGAGAGCGGGGAGCATGCGATGGACTAGTACGGAAGTTGCCATATAACAAAACGCCATTCTATCGGAAGAAACCCTGTACGGGGCCTTCTTTTGGACAATAAAAAAAACTTTTTGACCCCAATAACCTTGATGAACCCAAAGGTAAAAAATTGTAGAGGGCACAGTCCTAGCAACAAATTTAACGCTCTCGGTTTACGGGGTATAAAAGATCAGACTAGTAAAACCGAATATCATATAAAGAACCGAAGAGGGTTGCGTTTTGCTGCCTCGGTAATATGTTGCACCGGGGTTGGGGAATTGCGAAAATACTTGGGGGAACCATGATGTTCCCAGTTTTAGGCCACCAGGGAGAGGAACATTCCACCGCGTGGCTAGGGCCAATGCAACTTCGATTGGCCATGTTCCAACCAATTGGGACCGGAGGCCTGGCAGCAACGCTTCAACGAGGTCCTGGGACTCTGCCTGTCCTGTAAGGCCTGTAAATTCTGACCATTTGTCCCAGCAACTGGTGGAGTATTGCAAAAAATGAAAAGGATTCCCTTCAAATTGTACTATGATGAGCATGGGCCACCCTTATAGGGTAAATTGATACAGCGGAATCGGCTAAGCCTGCTGGGATTCATCTGGGGTGGACAAGGCGTTATAGGTAATACCTTCAACGGAGATATTCTATTCCGTATCGGCTGTTGGAACGTACCGCAAAATTCGACCAGCGAAGGACCTTTGCTCCGATTTTACAAAAAGAACCGTCTTTATAAACTGGTTTGCCAAAAACACGCCACCATAAACCCAACCATGGGCGATTAAAAAGTGCCGAGTGCTGTTCGCGGCATACCTACTTTAATTATCACGAGCACAGAATTGGCATCCCGCCTGCAACTTTTTTAAATTCCTGCGGCTATTTGAGGTTATTTTAGTAATTGTAGTGTTGCTGTCAAAGACCAACAATATTCTCCATGGCTTTTACAGGGGAATGCGAAAAAAGAAGGGGCAACCTAGCAGGCTTAAAGCCATCTTTTATATTCAAGTTTTCTAAAAGTGTGGTTTTGCGAACCTTAGTTGTGCTTCTGCATTGTAAACGCATGACTTACAGATTTAATTGCCGACCAAGACCATTAGCCGACAATTAAAAAATGGCGTTATGATTGATCGAGTCTTTTCTTAGCTCCGTGGAATACCGAAAGGGATCATTTGGAGGGTCCATTTCGAACTCCAGCTCAGAACGGTATTGCCATTCCGAAGGGACATTGTTCATCAAAAAAGCTTTGTATGGCAACATAATGCTCATGAAATCTTTTTAAGAATCCAAGAATGTCGAACAGAGATTCCATCAGAGGTGTTTGCGGAATGGCCGGAGTTCCTTTTTGGATACGAAAACGGAGCATTCATAAATTTATCCAAAAGATTGGGGAGGAAATTCTATTTCCGCGGTTAGAAAAAACTGCAAAAGACCATTAAATCCTGGCCTGCGGGATTTCAGCTGCCGTCACAATACAGCATTTTACAGCACAAGGGCCCATAGATTTGTGCGAGGCCAATTAGAGCCGAAAAACATAATTGATTTAATTTAAATATTTTTTAAAAACCATCCCATATAAAAAATACAATAATGGCAAAAATTGATGAAATGGAAAACCAATGCACTAGGATCTTGAGGGTACTGGGCCAAGTGGACGTGTAGTCTCGGGTATCTAAGCGCAATGGCACAGCCTTTTGCGGTAGGCATGTTAGATCAGGACGCAATCTTTCAGTAGTGATGGACGCTATCAAGTTTATGGTACAGGGAGACCCCTTTGAAGTACAAGAACGAACTACCGTTTGTTGGGGTCTCGGTCCCTGGATATAGTGCCGGGTATGGAAACCTGCTTTTGGCTGATTGTGGTGGGAAACCTGGCGCTGAGGCCGTAATCTTGTATTTCCGCAATGAGTTTTCGGGTTACCCGTTTGGCCGATATGGAGAAACGTTTTGCGGTGCAAAAGTGATCAGAGTTGACGGGATCTGATTGGGGATATACATTGATCCAAGCACGTTTAAAAGCCTTGGCAAGTTGTTAATCCCAAATTATGTGGGCATTTTTAACATGCCGAAACTTCAAATAGGCGCTTTTACAACCTTTTTGGGAGGAATTAGTAACACTAACGAAAAATGCCAGGTGCTTGTTGCGTTGTGGATGCTGTAACACTCCATATGCGGAACCCATTAAAGTGGATGAATGGGGATAGTGCTATATTCGGGAGTCAAAAATGTTTAGTGCCCCTCCTGGCCTATCACCTGTTACCTTTAGTCAGGCAGCCGATACAGATGTCACTTGGGACCGTGGAGAACCAATGTGAGAGTTGTTTTTAGATCTTACCGTATGGATTCATGATTACTGGGCTCGGTGCTAAGAAGGCCTATTCATACAGCCCATTTCGGCCATGTAGCCATGCGCGAAGCCTGCGAATCCGTCATGGAGAGGGCTTTGGAAATTCGTTTTGCAACGTCTCAAAAAAATCCATGAGCTACTGCGGGAATGACTCGAAAGCTAGGTTTGAATTTTTCTGGTGGACAAAACCACACGACTCCCGATGTTAAATGCTGCGTACGGACTCTAAGGCCCGGTGAATGTGCTGGAGGTTAGACAAAGCAAGTTGCTTGAAAGTACAATATTGAGATCGGTGGCGCCTGGGGCATTGCTGGAAACAATATCGCAGCGTAGCTCTGGCTAACTAATGGGTGAAAGCCTCCTTATGTCCCATTACATTTTCCGTGAAATATGTTATTGGCGACATTGAAGAAGATGTAATGTGTTAAATCAGCAATTAGAAAACGAAGACTGGAATTTATCGGATTAAACTTCTATAAATGTAATAATGCTTAATTTATAGGGCCGCTCGGGAGAACCTTCACTCATTTAAAATATACTGCCTTAAAAAACTCTTTCGACTACGGTACCTATGAAGTCAAATAGCCATAACGTCCACCAATGCTCGAAGAATCAAGTAACCTCCGTGGGCAAAAATGACAGGCAATGATGATCAGCTTAGGGGCTCCTTTCCCTTACGATAGAAGGTTGGATCCTCAGTAGCTGCGGGGAGACGGAAGGGATGACAGTCCCAATGTCCTCGGGACTGGGTGACAATAGATAGGGGATAGGTTTTTTAGGGTGCGGGTTTCCAACTCCCCCCTTCTTTCACGCCCAATGGCGCCAAAAATTCATTCCCTCTGCGTTCCAAGAGGGAAGCCAATAGTTTTAGCATTACCAAGAGTTCTTTCCCAATAGTTCATCTGCTCCGCTCGACCGGAACGGCAAGTCCTTCGACATTTGAGCCCCTTTTTCGGGCGATTGAGAAGTCACACATACTTTGGCTCAAGAGGCGACTTAGCTCGTGATTTCTCATATTCATTTCGAAAATGACTCCTACTTCACTTTTAACTTTACTTTAATCTGACAACCACTTACTGACTCCTATTTCGACTACCAGTCTGGCGATAGGCAGGTTCCATAGAGGGACAGGAAAACGACAAAACAATTTGTGTATCCATTAACCAATTAATTCCCAACTAGCCCCAATATATCGGGTACATCTGATAGTGTTCCATAAGAAATAATATCTTCAATTTCGTTGCTGGGACACGTTCTAAGGGCCTGCCTTCGTGAGCAGCGATTTGGGGTTTTTCCACTCCACACCTTCCAGCGCCCCAGCCCAGGTTGTAAAACGCCAAAACACTCTTCGCAACAGCTATCTCCACACTTTATATACATTGTGAATGCTCAGGGTGCTTTAAGGCTATATTTCTGACAGAACGTTTGAACGAATTTTTAAAAAAGGGATGATTGATTCCATTTGTCTTAGACCCATTTGCCAGAGCGTACACGTCCGCCCATATCCGTATCCACACCTTTGGGGCAATGGAATCATCAACAGGAACCCTGGTGAACAATGCCCAAACCTCTTTCGATTCCGTGTATAGTAAAAGGGAATGGTACCATTGAACAACCGGTGCAAAATGACAACTTCCGCAGCGCCGCATTTACCGTTAACAAATTAAATCCCTTTTGGCATTTCTCGGATGATATCCTTGTTTCAGTTACCACAAATTTTATCAAAACGGACCTATTGCAAGGATTTTAAAGAGTTTATACGGCGCCCTGATGGCCCTTTATATAGAAACGCTGATTAATTATCCTCTATTATCAATACCGCCTCAGCCTTCTTTATAAATAGTTTGGATTATTAGGGACAGCTTCCTTATGAGTTTACCAATAATCGCATCAAATCTGGGTATTGTGAACTCCAAATCGTTATTCATATGACCGTGTACCACTTGTTTTTTCAAGAGTCAAATGCGCGCACAAGTCCATAAATTTATACGTTGCTGCAATAGGCGCCTGCATCTATCAAAGTGGGCGCCATTTTTCTTGCCGTTTAACACACTTTTTTTTGATTGAGATCACCTTTTAGGCAAACTCGGGAAAAACCTTTATTTGGGTTTCTCCACAAGCGTATGGACAACTATATACAGGCCATGGGACATTGTCCTTGGAATAAGCTGTGGATCCGCGGAACAACAATTTACACTGCTCCCATATAGTGTCTTGAGGGTTATCGAAAGGAGGTTAACCTCAGTTCTGCAATTAAAAGTGCCGTATTTCAGAAATCTATAGTGTATTCCTGGCCGATAGTTATTGGCATGCTTTTTCTATAAGGCCTCTAGCGCATGTTATTTACATTTTGAAATTCCAACAAAGGCGGCTACAAGGGGTTGACCAACTCTTTTAAAACATGCAACTATCAAATCATTTAAAAGCAGGCTTATCATGGTATTCGGCATTTGAAGTACTTTTCCTGCCTTAGGCAAAAGTGTTTTTTTTAATGGCTTCAAATTCAGGGCCTTGGCTTCAGGCGGTAATACTGATCCAAAACCAAAAATATTAAAAATGTGGTTGCCTAGTTTGCCACTCACATAACTTCTCTTCAAGACTTCTTTAATCAGAACTTGGAGTAGTCATATCTGTTACCCAAGGTATTAAAATCCCCCTGAACAATACGGACCGGAATACCCACTCCGTATAATCTTGGCTCGATTTATGATGAATAGGCAATGTATTTTTGCAATTAAATCTTACTCCGCTCCTTACAGTCCGTTCGGCATACTTTTATGTGCTGCAAATTTTTCATTTGAAGCTTCACCCATTAAACAGGCTCATCCAACAGCTTTGTAACGCCGCCCAGTGCAATACCTTTTCCGGCTTCAAATATTTCGTTTCTTACCTTAGGCAAGGCGCTCCAGTTGTTATTCAAAGTTACCATTGTAGAAAGGTTTAGGTAATTAATCGCAAAAATAGATTTCGATCTCTTTAATGACCAACCTAGTTTTTCTCAACCTGCCTTTTCCACCGCGACTCCCCTATGCGCGTTCACAGAGGATGCATTAATTGGCAAGGGGCGACCATGATACTCATTTTGAAACTTGTGGTAAAATTGGCCGCAATTATAGTGCGTTGCTTGACTAACTTGTCCATTCTTGCAATAGTATGCCTTTTGTAGGTATTGGCCTGTCTTTCCTCCCGGACACACATACAGAACCAGAGCAAATAAAATAAATGACCCAGAGTAACATGCTTGTCTTCTCATTTTCGAACAACGTGGCTCTTCCCCGTATTATTTATGGTGTTCAGTAATTATTTACTATCCCTTTATTACATTGCGTTTCCCACTTTGGGCAACATCCATTCAAGTGGATACTATTGAATATTCATTTTAGAAAGACTTTTTGGCCCAACTATTCTATCGTCAATAGATCGGTTATTACCCTTTGTTCGTCTGTAATGACTTCATAACATTACAGGCCTCTTTGCCAGCTTACCAAACACTTTAGATGGATTTCTGTTCTACTTTTCTTTCACATTCCCAATGTTGCTTATTAGGAAAGATTTTAACTTCAAGTCGCTATTCTTTATCCAATTTAGGCTTGACCGCAATCCTTGTCGGCCAATCATAAATTAGCCTGCATGATCTTTATTTGTCCAATTCTTTTTGTGTTAGCTTTGAAGGGTATTCCTGATTGTTGTGTCAATAATCATCTCTTTTATTTGCTCCATCGGTTATCCTATATATAACTTTACCCGGTCAGGTTTTGTCCCTCCCTTGCCCGATCATTTCCACTCCATAACACAAAGAGCCCTCATTTTCTGGTTCAGGACACGGGACCATGGCTTGCGTGGGTGTTTAGGTCACGCCCAGAAAAATTTTACCGGCAGGATCCCCTTGGGTAGTCTATATAACGGGGCACCTTCGCCAAAGAACCTGCATGAAGTCTTTTTGCGTATGCGCAGCCTTGCTAATCGCTATTCGCTCAGTGCGCGCAATAATCAGTGGAGTCCTCCTAACAGTATATGGCACCCTTCGAAATTTTATCCGGAGTTAAACGTTTATGGCCAAATGCATAATGCCGACCGTTCATAGAAATTAAGGGCGTTCCATAAGAATGGCATTATGCTGCGTTTAGAATGAGATCACTCCGTTAGCTTCCATATAGGCATTAAAGTTATTTCCTCATTTTCAATAAAGTCGATCTGCGGGTATCGGAGTCAGGACCCTTTTTGGGTAGTATATTAGGCATGTGAAACAACTGGTCACGATCCAGGATGTGTGCTTTGGTATTTGAATATCAGGCCTTTGTCCAGTTGTCATGGCACCTCCATCTTCGCGACTCTGTCATTTGATGGGTAATCTGTATATAAGTGGGGAATATTGGCATTTCATAAGATAATAGGCCTCATGTCTCCCAAGGGAGGGTGATTCGCTTCCGATACTGGGCCTGTTCCAGTGGTTGGAGGTAAAAATATTCAATAGCCGGACCGGATTGGTAGCGCCGAAGCTCGGCGAACTTGCCCATTCCGATGGATTACCCCAGCCGACCATGCTATCGGATTCTAGTTCCACCATATGCCTCGTCATAATTCAAAAAAAGGCATTTTTTGATATCTTGATCGCTGCCACTGCTCCATAGGCGTTTCCCCCTAAAAACAACAGTATATCTGTCTTACCGCTATTTTGACGGGGATCGCGTCCACATTTCGTAATCAGCGTCCCTTACGTTTGCCTCTGATTGTTATTTGTGCCGCTTACCTGCATCTCAGAATCCATAAGCACGTACATAGTGTTATGGTACCCACTTTAGGGTGCTGTATATTATGTACATACTTAATTGCACGAGTGAGCCCTCTCGCGACAGCACTCCTCGCTTTCATTACTCGATATTGAAATTATATAGTTTAGTTTACGGCTTAAAAAACCGGATAAGGAAACTTCGTGTTCGCTCGGTCCAGAAGGCTGCTATTTTTTGGCTTTCTTCGACGACAATGGTAATCTTACATACTTACTGCTCCCCTTCGAACTGTCACAACCGTGAATTACAGGCTTGCTCGACACTATCACGCTTCTTACCATCAGTTTCCACAACAGATGTTGGCCACCTTCCAGGGTACCACTTTGTAGTTATAAGGAGACCTCTTCTGACCCCCTACCGAAGGTGACAATTCTGAGAAAGGTGTTATAATCATGCGTTGGTTACGCGCAACAGCACCTCTACATTCGGAGTAGAGTTCTCCTACATTTAGATGTTTTGCTGGCTCAATTGCAAACCATCAAGCTAACATAGGTGGCTATGTGCCAAAAAAAACGTATTTTTCATCTGATCATGACTTTATTGTTTTGTTCTAATGAGCTTTCCAAATCTCTTTATTTGTTTTCTCTTTTAACTTGCTATTTACGGGGCTCATATTCTTTAAACTTTGCGATTCAAT
>Ga0163217_1095128_pt1 | contig 11256 bp, 9 predicted proteins | sample SynspAceP_FD_185933 | JGI IMG/M metagenome (GOLD analysis project Ga0163217, IMG submission 185933) | Saline lake microbial communities from Ace Lake in Antarctica - Synechococcus sp. Ace-P (PacBio error correction) | ecosystem: Environmental > Aquatic > Non-marine Saline and Alkaline > Saline ... | reverse complement strand
GTCAGCATGTACAGATGACGGGCAGACAGCGCTTAAATCCTCTTTTGATTGTCTGCTGAGAGCGGTTCAAAAAATTAGGTCAAAGAAACCCACGGCAATCATACGCCAGTTAAGCGACACTGTGAGCGAACATTAGCGCACCGTTTCAGGATAGCGATCATCTTGTTGAAAAAATAGGGCGCAGTTGCGCAAATGATTCGATCAAATTTGCTGAGCAGACTATTCTTTTGCATTAAATGCCGCAATAGAAGCCGCGCGCGCGGGTGAGTACGGACGCGGTTTGCGTTGTGGCGGATGAAGTTCGTCATCTGGCTCAAAAGGACGCAGGGGTCTTACGCAGGATATCCATAATATTATAGGGAACGTGCGAAAGCGGGTTTCTCAAAACCTGTGACGATTGCCAATTCAAGGGAGGGAAACAAGATGCGGAAAAAGGCTAGATTAAAATCGGTTTTGAATTGGAAAATGCGTTGTTAAGCATCGTCGGTGCGGTTGTCGAATATCTTGATATTGGCGATGCAAAATGGTTTCAGCCGCAGTAGGGAAGAACAGCTCATGTTTCTGGAAGATATTAATCGACAAGTGGTGCGTATTTCAGATTTGTCAGTAGAGAGTTCAGGAAAAATCTAACTTATCGAGCGATAGCATCGAGCGCTGCGAGGATTTGTCGCGGATAAATATGCCACGAGCTAGTGGTTGCGATGTAAATAAAGCTCCACTTAAGCAAGCTTCAAAAAAAAAACGCTGTTATGAAAATAAACCAGCCGGTTTTTTGATTGAATTTTTGTCTTGGATTGCTAAGGAAAGTCGTAAGTTTTAACATGGTAACTCGCATGGTTAGGTGAATCGATCATCAAGTTCTTGGCTTGCGTTTTGGGTGTCACCCTTGCTTTGAGTTAGACGGACTCAGTTTCAGCAAGGGCTTCGTTTTGCTGTATTTCAAGATGCTAGCGCTTGTTCGTAATAGTCTCTGGCTTTTTTCCCCCCATAAGGCATCATCGATTGACTTAGGCGGCCACAGATGAGGCTATAGATTCGCACTGGCAGGCTTTCTTTCTTAAGCCCAGTTCTCGCTGTTGGTTAATAATTTTTTGTATTGTCTTGTTTGAATGTTGCCATATTCATAAACCAGAATATCCAGGACCATTTCTGATTCAAACTTATGCCGCAAAATAAAACTTTCCTGCTTGGCGTTCTGTCACCAAAATGAAATGAGTGTTTTGAGCGTACAGTGTCTCATTCTTGTCATCTTGAGAAAGTGTATCCAATTTATTTCCATAGGCTCTCTACTTGCAGCAACCAATTCTTTTTTGTTTTTGTCCCAAGTTTATTGCGAAACTTGATTTTATCGAGGTTAAGGCGAAAAAGCATTTACGTTCCTAGGCTCGTCGAGGCATGTTGGTCGTCGTCACAAAATATGCCGTCTTTTTTAAGGGTTTGGTGTCGAGCGTAAGTAAGGCCATCCCACTTTTAGTGTGTCGTAAAACCGTGACCAGCATTTTTAAAACTTGCTTATGCTTTGGCTTTTAGTTGCTGAAGGCGTAACAAGAGAGGCTAAAGCGCCGTCTAATGCTGGTTTATTTGTATTTGGCTTTGAGCAAAGCCAATGGCGAATTCTGCTTCTGGCTGTTGATTTATGACGGAACGTAGGGTAGCGCTTTTGAAAGCGCCTGTTTCGTCTTGTCGCTGGGCAGCATTTACGCAGCGCTAATGTAATTGATTCAACGAATAAGGGACTTTTTCGCGCTGTGGTCAGCAGTTGTTCTGCTTTATTCCAGGTTGCCGCCGTAACGTAGCTCCAACATTCCTCTGATGGTTGTTTCGAGAGGCTCATTTTTTTTGCGCTAGATTCCCGTTACTTTTGCAAAGAATTACTGGGCGAGCCGCAATAAACAAAATGCGTTTTATCCAACTCAATACAAATAAGCGACGACCATGGCGTTAGGCCCAAAAAACCCTTAAAGCTGTTTCATTAGTGACGCCGTTATAAGCCAATAAAAAAAAACCATAAAACCGCTGTCTTGGCGCAATCAGTAATCCTTAAAAAAACGCACCAACGGCCCATCATGATAAAACAAGTAAAAAGAGGAGTGTTCTCATACGTTCAATCTCCGAACTTGTTTTTGAGGTCCGTCGAGGTTTCTTTCTCCGCTTGGGGTGATTGCTCTGTGTGCTAGTGGACCGTGCGATTGGGGTGGTTTTCACCACGATTTGTCCACTCTTTCCATTAAGGAATTTCATCGTGCCTATCATGACTCTTCTAGGCAGCCGGCAAGGTTCTGGCGGATGGATTCAACTGTTGCAAGTAATTAGGGCTCGCCAAATGAAATAACGAGATTGATTGCGTTTCAAAAATGCGCCGTCGTGGGCATTTGCAAACACGAGATAGAGCCGTTTGATAGTAACAGGCTCGGCCTTTAATTAGGTGCTACTTGCGCTATTTCTTAGTTGAAAGCTGAAGACCCCGGTAATGAGGTTCTTTATTTCTGCTGGAGAGGTAACAAGGCTTTGAGGGTTTGTTGGTTGTAGTTGATCACAATCAAAGATCTAAGTGATTGCCCAGAAAACTCTCTAGTGCCGATGTCAGCTGATTGTTGTGCTAGTTGTTGGTTTTGCTGTTGTGTTGCTTTGGCCATTCTTTTGATGGTTCCCTTTTTTGTGCGGAGGTTTGCGCACACTATCGTATAAAGCGTTTAACTTTAGGTAAGCGCCTTCTTAAGTCAAATGGGACTAATGGACTTTAACGCTTTTGAATGTCTTGGCAAGCGCCTGCGTGTCGTTAACAACGATGGGGCTTCTAATTCGTTCAGGAATGTCATCAGCGTTACTAAGCAGTCATGCAACGTGGGCGCACCGATGTTGTCAGATCAAGGCAATAAGCGCGGGATTAGCAAGGCCGAATGACGGTATTCAGCTTCAGCAAAGCTCCAATCTTCTTAGTTGTACTGCTGAGTCCGATTAATTTGATTCAAGCGATAAACAGTTTTTTCACTTTGTTGGGAATGATGTGCCGAGAAGCTGGATCTTTTTGCGTTTGAATGGTTTGTTCTGACTGTTTTAACTTGCTCAATCAGGCTGGTTAGCTGAGATTGGTTTGTTAGCATTGCTAGCATTGATTTTTTTGTTCAATATTCGCTTGTTGTAATAGGCGACTTGGTTTAATATCTTGGTTCACTGTGCTATGTGTACATGTTATGAAAAAAAAGCCAGCCACTTGTTACGATGGCAATTGGCAGAAAGTCCAAATGAAAACAGAGCGACAAACAGGTTTTGTTGTTTGATGTGTAGTCTGGGTAAGGCTGTTTTTTAGATTATCGGCAGGCGGCTTTCTGCATGATTAGTTTGCAGTAGAGCTGCTTCGATTAGCAATCGTCTGAATTGTCGCTCTTGTTTATTATCTCTGTCATTCTATTTTTCCCTGTGTGAAATTCAGTCCGCTTGCATCAAAGCTGTTTATCGTCCAGCCCCATTGCGCCACGAGCATAATCCAACCCCCATTTCTGTTTGCTGCATGTTCACTCTAATACTAGGGTAAGTATAGGGAGTGTTTTCCATTCTGGTTTATGTGTGTCACTATCTGAAAGGTTTGTCTAGGCTGCCCACTGGTTACCCAATTAAATTGATCGGAACATAAAGGAAAGTTTGAGCGAATTAGTCGGGTTTTTTCCTTTCATAGAGTGAAAGGTAAGCTGATTTTTGCGGCTCTTTCTTCCAATTCTTACCTAATCTGGCCGTCCGCCCGTCCTCGAACAATCCAGATTTTTGATTGGGTCATTTTTCGCGGCTTTACCAAGCGAGTAATGCTTCTGTCGTTGTGTCCAGGGTTGGAAAGCGGTGGACCACCTTCATCCCTGGTAACGCGGGGATTGTGTTGGTGCCTTGGCCTATCCCAATCCAAGGAATACCCAGGGGTAACATGGCAGCAAGCGTTCTAACCAGTCACAGGCCAAGCCGAAGCGGCATTTTTGCTTACCAAATATAACGTAGTCGAAGTGTCGATATTAAAACACTTGTGAGCGAATGGCCATCTCTTTGTTTGGAGTCTTTATTGGTGAAATTTCAAGCATTGGTAACGGCAACGGCACTCCAACCGTGATCGCCAAATGACGCTCCACAGCTAAGGCATTTTCCGGTTCGGGTCGAGTGATTAAATACGACAGTTCTTTGCACCAATATTTCGCCTGTTTTATTTGTATAAAGCGTCAGAATGGACAGTCGGCAGCCGCGAGCAAGTTAACTCGTCAGCCCAATTGAACGCCAAGGGTTTTAAGGCATCGTCTTTATGGCCCACGCAATGGTCCCTTCAATGATGTTTTTTCCCATCAGGGCTGCCTTACTAAGCCTCTTAACCAAAGGGGTCGTTCTTTAATGTCGCAAAACAAGCGATAGGTGCTTGCAGCCACCAATAGGCTTCATTGACAGCGCGTCAGCGTGGACTCGGGATCGCCTGTCTCTTCATGCTGTAATGGTGCGAGTAAACTCAATCATTTGTACGTCATTTGAGCGACCCCCCAATTTTTTTTCTATACCCATTGCACCTTTCCACCTGCGGTTAAGCTAGTTTCGGCCAGGGATTCTTGTCGAATTCGCATTCTTGCATCTCTAAGCGAACTAATCCCGCGGTCGCAAGGAATAACGGCCGTCGTATTCGCCATCGTCCATGTTTCTATAAGCGCGTGCTTTACGTTGCCGCCGCGTAGATCTTTGATGATTAAATCGGGGCGCTGCCATTTTTTAAATGGGACACGAACGGCCGCAAAACTTGAAGTGCCGACAATCGCGCCATTTGAATGTGTCGAGGAGTCAAAACGATTAGGAAACAAGCGATTCACTTGGGTCTTCACGTCACAAATGACGGCAAATCGCCAGGGCCTGCTGGAAAGGCCATTGGGACGTCTTTCATTGAAGTGCCAACCGCCAATGTCAAGCTCTGCCTTCGATAAGAGCCGCTTCTAATTCTTTAACAAACAGGCCCTTTACCGCCTATTTTAGAGAAAGCGGTGAGTTCTAAAAATCTGATCGCTTTTTGTTTGTCATGCCAAGCAGTTCAAAAACCCGGGGGTTTTTCATATCTGGGTAGAGCGTTTCAAGTTGCGCTTTTGACATTTATGGCTTGCCAAAGGGCTAATTTACTTTCTCTGTTGCGATCACAATTTTATTCTTTCATCTTTCATCTCCTATGAGTTGTGGGCGGACAAATACCTTTACATCTTGTTGCCGAATGAATACTCGCTAAGCAAGAGTCCGTCATCTTTCAATGCTTTAAAGTCGAGCGCTTAATGTACTTTGGCAGACTGTTTGAATTTGTGTGGAAACCAACCGAGATGGACTGGACTACTACTAAAATCCACTAACCAGCAATGGGTGGTCGTTTTTCTGAGCCTGTGGATGCTTTTGTCGCGCGTTTACCGCGGTCAGTTGAAGCTTTGATCAGCGTATGGCAAAACAGGATATTCAAGGGCTCCAATTGCCCATGGCAAAAATGCTTGCTAGCATTGGCGTGTTGTATCGAAGAAGGGGGGGGGGGGGGGAGGGGGGGGGTGGGGGAAGAAACGTGATCAGATTATTCAGGGTTTGACTGAAATCGCAAGGGGGTGAAAATGCCCGGGTGATTTAAATGGTCGATTGAGTTAGAAGATGTCATATGAACATCGAAGCGCGATTGGACTCAAAAAAAATTGGTATTTCTGGTAAGAAAACTTCATACCGGCCGTTCTGCGTAACATCAAGTAGCACGGAACATTCGCCTTTACTTTGCGCGAACGAGATTCATTTTCTTTCTTGAGGAAGTGACGCGCCTACAACAAGGTATTTTGAGTTTGGCCTGAAAAAGAAGCCAATTTTACCATTATGCCAGGCTTTACGGCATCCTGCAAACGGCTCAACCCAGTGACATTTGGCCATCATTTAATGGTCATGCGTACGAAATGAGCAGCGTGACTATGAACGCTTAGTGATTGGTCGTAAGCGCATTTTTAATAATTTTACCACTTGGTGCTGCGCCAACTTGCAGGAAACAACCACCCAATTGATCGCCATATTGACGCAGGATTATTGGGTTTGAGCGTCCAACTATAATAATCTTTGGATTCGGTAAGTGACCCGAGATTTTTTGCTATGAGTACAGCGACTGCTTCTATCATCATGATGCACATGTCTCGTTGGCTGAAGAGATGGTGATGGGTGTCGGCTCAATTAACTTTATCTACCTACCAAGATCGCTTTTTGTACTGGTTCATCTTATTATGCCGCCCAGAAGAAAAAATCCCGAGCTTCCTGAATTGGTACGTGTAAAACAGGACGAGTGCTACGGCCATTTGATTGGGGTGTTAACGTGATGAAATCGCAATGTTTGGCTTACAACAAAGAACAACCAAGAGACCCAAAGCAAGCCTTTGTTTGATACGGTAGATACGTTTAAAAGGGGTCTTTGCGTGCTTTCGGCAGACATGATTCCTGCCTATCGAATTCTCGTAAAGAGCATATGTACGAAGCGGACACCGCGTCCGAGGTTTTGCTACCGCGACGGATTTAGCTGTACTATCTTTCCGCCATGGTGTTGCTTTTTCGTGATTGCGCACCGAAGTAATTGGACTTAAAGCGGTTGGCTTGGTGTGAAGGAAGGTAAGGAATTATCTGAAATGACCACTAGGAGAGCTTCAATCTTTCGGCTAGTATGATCGAAGCGGATGTTTCGATGTTTTGACATTAGAAAGGGTCGGTTGCGCGCGTAACCATATTGGCGGTTACTGCACCGGCTCAAGTGCTGAAAGCGGTAGAACGAGCTAAAGCGGAATTAAATGCTCGTTTAGCGTTTGGAATACTAGTGTATGCTTTCTTGCGTTAAAAAACGCGATTAATTGCCGTTTTTTATTCACCTTAAAATGTAATGGGTAACGCTAACGGCTAACGGCTAACGGCTAACGGCTAACGGCTAAACGGGCTAACGGCTAACGCGCTAACGGCCAAATGAGAATGCGATTCTGGGTCCCAGCAGTGTAACTGGGGCTGTATATTTAGCTCAAAGTGGAATGGCTTTTTGTCCACTGCCAGCCTGCAAATACGATGGACCAATGCCTCTAAGTGCTCCTGGCTTCTGCAAGGCGCCAGCAAACCCCTTTGATATTGACAATAGCGTGTTCCATCTGAAATCTTTCCGTGATCGGATACTTATCTCTTTGCACTTGTCCTTTTAGCGGTATTTTGGTTGAGCCATTTTATTTACACTGCAATTTTATCCCCTTAGCTCTCCGAAAAAACCACTTCGAGTGCGTCATCACTTGAATCTGGTGATAAGGATATTTTTGACAGATCAGTAAGTCTGGCTTGTCCGTATTCAAGAAGTTTCTCATTGAGGCTTTGATGCTTCAAACTTCGTGCCAAATAGGTTTTCTGAATTGTGTTTGGTCTAGAAGTGCTGCTGCTTTCAATTGGGGAGTGCATTGGTGGCGGAGGCATTTTGTTGAATGAACTGAAGTCTAATGTATTTGGTTCTAATGTATTTTGGAGTAGTTGATGAGCTCGATTATATCAGCGTCGACTGTGTTGGTTTTTTCGCTTAATTGTTTTCCGTTTAGCGCTTCAGTGGCGTGCTTGGGTTGTTTCAATTTCTTGAGTTAGCTTTCTATAGAGGCGCTTTCTTTTTCTTCTTTTTTCGTTAAAATTACAGCCAACTTGCTCTGGCTTCTTCCGCGCAGCCTTCTGCATCGGTTGGCAATAAAAAACAACTCGAAATTGGACGCAGGTGGGGTTATATCGAACCAATGTTGCGTTTTCTGATACTTTCAATAATCAGTATAGTATGGAATATGGCGCCAAAAAAGTGCAGCCCGCCCATGGGGCAATTTTGCTTTTCATTAATGTCACTTAACGTGTTTCGTTTTGCTGAAAATGTTGATGCTCTAATCCAAAGTCGATGTGGAAGCCTTATATAGCTTGTGCAAACTATAGCAAATTCAAGCCAGGTGGACATTGCTATTCTAGGTAAAGAATTCTAAACGAAAAGAATAACCATTGTAATTTGACTCGCTAGGGTTGGGAAAACGAACAGGCTGCAAATATACTGTCTCAATCAAAAATAGAAGAGATAGACGAGTTTAATTGTTTCAGTGTGTTTTTGGCGGTTTTTCTGACGGCTTGCGGAATAAAGTTGCCACTTTATTTACGGATTAATAATGCTGACTGCTAAACAACAAGAATCGTCTTTATAGCCTGAGGATTCCTTTGGATTTTTTTAATATTCTAATCAGACTTCATGCATGCAGAGGATGTGGCTTTATCAGAATTGCTAATCAATACGGTACGTACACCTGTTTTACGTTTATTCTCGTTGCGACTCTAGAAGCGGTCGATTACAAAACGCTTATGCTTGATGCTTTTGCATCGCATCCAACGCGAATTTGTTTTATTGCGGTAAAAACTGTGCTCTAACATTGCAAATTTAAATGTTTTAGCTCGTTTAAGCGCAGGGATTTGAGTATTGTCTTGGAGTGAGTTAGAGCGAGTCCAAAAGCGGAGGTGATTTCTGAAAAGTTATGGTTTTCCGGTTAGGCTAAACAAGCTGTCGAGATGCGCGTGCTTTTGGAAGTAGGGGATCACTGTTTTCAATGTTGAGTCTGAAGCAGATTGTATCGCTTAGATCAAAGTGGCCGAAAGAAATGGGCAAAGTTAGCGCCAGTATCCTTACGGGTTAATCCGGATGTAGATGCTAAAACACACCCCTACATTTCAAAACTGGCTTGAAACGAAAATAAGTTTGGTATTGGTTTTGAAGGATGCTGTTCGTATCTATCAAATTGCCCATAGTCTGCCTAAGTTGAATGTAATGGGGGTAGATTGCCACATAGGTTCCGCAATTGACTTGACTTAAAGCCTTTCCTAGATACGTTTGATCGTTTGATTGGCTTGGTAGATCAGCTTTCCGAAAAAGTATTTAAAATCAAACATCTTGATCTCAGGTGGCGGTTTAGGGGTTCGTTATCGTGATGAAGTTGCCCACCGGAACCTGCCAGAATAATGCAAAGTTTTACTGGATAAAGTAAAAAGGTATGGATTTGGAGTAGCATTTAACCAGGTCGTTCGATTGCAGGCAAATGCAGGTGTTTTTTACTACTCAGGTTGAGTTTTTTAAAATGCAATCGCATAAAAACTTCGGCCATCATTGATGGGCGATGAACGATCTTAGTCGTCCTGCCTTTGTATGGTGCTTGGATGAATTATGAGTGCCAGTGATCCTTGCCTTACCGACGCCGCGAAGGTAAACTGTGCTTAATGATTTAGTCGGACCGGAGTTTGTGAGAATCGAGTTGATTTTGAGGTGGCGAGAAGATCGTGAACGTGTTGATATCGATGGCGGGGTGAGTCTTTTGTCGTTTTGGTGTTGTTGTTGGGTGGGCTTGTGGAGTTGCTTCTGCGTGTGTGCGTTAGTGGGTTGTTGACTGTATTTGGTCCTCAATATTACATTTATCAGTCTGTAGACCGAGCGCGGAAAGAGTGCGCCATTGAGTGGACGGTGAGTTATATAATCCGTATTTGATGTCTCTCCGTGAAAATCGATTTGTATGCATCTGAGTTAGGCTTGCTGGGTGAGCAATATTGCTTCCGAGACTAAGGAGTTGCGTCGGTTGTTATATTGAAGTTTTACCAAAATGCTATGGTGTTTGGGCAATGATTTGTGTTGTTGAGCGCGGTTGTGTCTCTAGAGAGTGTTTTTTTGAATATGATTAGCAGTCAAATTGAACGATTTTGAGCTGACCCTGGTATAGAGGGGGTGAAGTTTGTGTTTGTATGCGATATCTGTTAGTGGTTTTGAACCTCCTTCACACAGCCTAGATATGGGATGTTTTCGTTATCGAATTATAACTCTGACTGCTGTGAAGTCGAGGCAGTTGTGGGAACAGGTGGCACGCGTTTTGCGTTAAATTTCTTACTTTGATAAGGAGAATAACGAATAAGCGTATTGATTAATGTGTGTGAAACAAATGCGGAGCATTCCAATTACGTGTGCGTAGATGCATGGGTTTGTCACGCGTTGACCAATGGAGATCGCGCAAGCTTTGAGCCAAAAAGATTTAGCGCAGTTATAGCTGACCTAGCGGAGAGGTTTTCTCTTATAGCTATATATGAAAATGATTCATTTTGGCGGCCAGTGATCGGTGGGAACCCCCATGCGCTTATTAAGTGGATCAGGGCTGAACTGATCGAAGTAGTTGCGAAACGTTGGGGACTTTAGTGGAGATGTCGATGAAACGTTTCTCCTAAAAACGGTGAATGTTGGCTTTTGTATGCAATGATTTAATTCATCAGAGGTTAACTTGCTGTGTCTGTTACGAACTTTGGGTTGTCGGTGAAACTCAGGCTTTGTGGAACGGCAGATGCCGTGTGCCGGGCTGTTGTGGGAGGCATTAAAACAGGGGCTGGTTGCACCTAGCGTGACGGCACCATTTGCGCGGTGTGTGATTGCATAGCGAATGGCAGGGTGAGGATCAGCCAATTTTTATGACTGGACCGCTGAGAAAGTGTTGAAGGCTCAAATTAAACCTATAGAGGAATTATGAGAAGAAGGAGGGATAGTAATTCAATATTTGTGCAAAAAACGCCGGATTTCTTTAGTAGCATTCTGACTTTGTTGGAGAGTCTGACACTTTTCCTCATCCTATTAATGGGGAAGGTGGTCTCATTACTGGAATTAACCAAGTGGAATTTTTATTAAAGAACAGTCTTTACTATCTGGGGATTATGAGAAGGCAGTTGGAAGCGTCTTGTCCGAAGGTGGCTCGTTCGAAAATGAGAGAGGCGCGAAGTCTACAATGGCTAAAAGAGAGTCGGGTCGTTTAGGTATTGGCGGGGCTTATGTGCGGTTCTGTGTGGGATGACCTTGCGGTGTTTTTGAATGAACATTGGGGAATGAGATGACTTTGGAATGATAATATCTTCATCATTTGCTTTGTTGTTGTTACGGTGGAGGATTTTCCGAGACAGTTGCGGTTAGAAGTCATTACTGGGTGGATGACGGACGTGTTTTGCGTCTCATGCGGCAGGCTTTGTGATTGTTTTTTTGTGCGTGTCCTGCCTGGTGCAAATGAAATAGGCGTTTTCTCTTTTCTGGATGATATTGATTCGATTCGTTTTCGTTGCGCGTTCTTCCTCTTTCTTTCACGTGAAGGTGGAAGAATTAAAAAATGCGGGTGTGTGGTGGGTTTTGGTGTGAGCTGGGAGAAGTGAGTCGGGCGGTTTCAATAAAGACAAAAAGTGCGC
>Ga0163217_1094129_pt1 | contig 11256 bp, 15 predicted proteins | sample SynspAceP_FD_185933 | JGI IMG/M metagenome (GOLD analysis project Ga0163217, IMG submission 185933) | Saline lake microbial communities from Ace Lake in Antarctica - Synechococcus sp. Ace-P (PacBio error correction) | ecosystem: Environmental > Aquatic > Non-marine Saline and Alkaline > Saline ... | reverse complement strand
GCACAGCGCACCATAACAGACCGTGCCAGAAAGCCCAGTGAGCGCAGATCGGCTGAGTATGAGCCGCACCCCACCAGCAGCCAGAAGCCAACACGCGTGCTCCCAGCCGTGCTATGGTCGCAAATTTTACTGCGCCACCACCGACCTCGACCCCAAGCCTGCGCTCGTCCACTTCATAGTATCCACACTCAGCCCTTCTGAGGCGTCTAGCAGAACTCATCAGCTTCCTACCCTCACCCTCAAGGAGTTGTCTCATCCGTCCTGATTGCCTGGTCCGTTCCCAGCTCTCGGCCCGGCACCCCCACCCATAGGCATTCAGCCCCACGGCCACGCCTCCAATCCACCCTCTCCCCGGCTACGGGCCGACGCCGGCACTCCAATCTCCAGCCCCAGACCCACCTACCAGACGCCAGCGCCATCCACTCTCAATCCGCTCCTCTATATCCGCCGTCGCTTGCGGCCAGCAGGAAATGCGCTCACGGCTGAACTGGCCCGATCACGGCCCGAGAGCGACCGGCCCTGTATCGGGACGGCGGAGCAACCCGCCGGACCAATCGGCCCCTTCTTACCGGCCTGGCAACGCTCCCCAGGCCCAGTCCGCAGGCACATAATGGATCACCCCCAGGCGCCCAGGCACGATGTAGCTGAGCCCCTTTTGCAGAGTCTCCTTTCCCTTCCGGTGCTTCATACAACCCTTTCATATGGAACCCAGCGCCAGCACAACCCCCAAGCAGGGTCCAAAGCGGCGAACAGCGTGTGAATCGCTCAGCACCTATGACAACCTTTCTCGAAGTAGACGGGAACCTACAGCTCCAGCCCTGCGCCAGCGCTTCCACTTCTGCCAGAAGCTCCACTTCGCCCCGAAGGCCCTGCTGCAGGCGGCTCAACAAAATGCTCGTGATCCTCCACGCCCTGCCAGTCGTCGATGCAGGAGGCTAGCTGTGTAGTCCACCACGTTGTTCAGCCTGACCAAGGGGGTGTGAGGTCGCCAGGGTCGGAGTGTCACCACCGGTCCCAAGGACCTCACACACCATGCATAGCCACCCTCTGCCCGACTGACAACCCATTCAGTCAGGGGAACGGCTCCATCCGCCGGCATCTCGATGAAGGCGTGCCACTCAAAGCCCTTGCAGCACAAGCGGGATCAGCCTGCGTACGGCCTACAAAGTGGCTCTCCAGGTTTGAGCAGGCGGCGTAGCGGCCACTGGCGCGATCGACGGAGTGTTCGCCGCAGCCAGCGGGCGGACGCTCAATCCGCAGCAACTCCAGCAGGCTGTAGACCTGCGGCACAGCGCTGCACGCTCCGCCGCATTCGCCAGGGCTCTCTGTGCGCCCCTCTCCACCGTTGGTGGGCTCATGAAGGGCCTGGGCCTGGGATGCCTGAAGAACCTGACCCCAAACTCTTGTTCGTCGCTACCAGTGGGAAGCGCCCCGGGACATTGATCCATGTCGACATCAAACAGCTGCCAGGTTTGAGCGGGGTCGGCCACCGCAATCACCCGGCGACCGTCGTCAAGGCTCCTCCCGAGGTGCGGCTACGAGAAGGTAACATGTTCGCGTTCGACGACGCCAACCCGCCTGGCTTACGTCGAGGTGCTTCGCAGACGGCAGAGGCGAAACAAACCGTTGGCTTCCTGGCCCGTGCCGTCGGAATGGTTTTACTGAACAGGGGATCACCTGCGCCGGTCCTCTCGGACAACGGCCCCTCCTATCGCTCGGATGACTGGCGAAAAGCCTGTCGGGGCTTGGATCTGGAAACCCATCTCGCACCAAGTCCCTACACCCCGCAGACCAACCGCTAAAGGCCGAACGGTTCATCAAAACCACTTCTTGTTCGGAAATGGGCCTATGTGATCGCCGGGACCAAACATCGGAATGAACGCAACCGATGCGTTACCCCGCTATCTGGGGATCTAGTAACGGCAGCAGTGCCACATGGCTCTCGGTGGCCTCACTCCTCAGCAATTGCCTCCAGCGGCTGCTGATCAGCTGAATGACCTTGGTGAGAAAGCCAACAGCTAAGCTGATCGCAGCTGCGCAAGATTCTCGACGGCCGTAGCGGATAGCGCTGGGTTCGCGCGTGTCGATCATCAACGGGGCGCAGACGGATCGCTCGCCAGCTGACGGGCCAGGTCTTTGGCTGGAAGGGTGGCCACATTCGGGAAATTTGAAACCGCACCACCTGCATCACCACCATCAGGGCGAGTGCGAAGAAAATTAGGACACGGATCACAGCCACCGATTCATTGGATCTGCCCATTGTGTGGGCCATTGCTGTCATAAGGCTACGGTTTTGCAGGAGAGACGGTCAGCTCAGCGATTCAGCATAAATGTGTCAACCAAGGGCTTCGCTTTCCAGCCGCAAGAAACAAACGCCTTTGACTTTCAGTCTTCCTCTAACCATTTTTGTTGTCTGATCTCTTCGCAAACGCTGTCGGATTCTCTGGGCCAGAACTTCAAAGCTTTGATTTGTTTGTTCGTCGTTGGAATTGTAGACGAATCCAGGTTTCGCCAGGCATAATCAGCTGCATCGAGAAAACGCGGTCTCAAGCTTCAACCAAATGGAGTACCAGCTTTCCGCCAAGCGCCTGCCAGGCCTTGTTGCCCACCACTACAACACGCCGGCATCGTCCGGCGATGTCGCGCACGAGTGCCATTGTGCGCCCCAGGGCGGCCGAGCGCCGGCCCAGCCATCGAACTCGCGCAGATCCAGCAGCAAAGCCTTGCGCCATCGACATTCCTGAAGTTCAGCGCGAAGGTTGGCTCCATCTGTTGATAGGAACTGGCTTCGATCGTGCCGATCAGCCGGACCTTCGATCACATCGCCGTGCCGCCTCCTAGGGCGCATTGTGCCCAGTGATTCGATAACTAACGGCGAGCATCCTCCAGGTCTGCGTCGGCGAACACCCGGCACCGCCGGGCAGGGGCATGGCCACGGCTGAAGGCCCCGCCGCCGTGCGCACCCAGGCCACATCGTCACCAGGCCAATCGGCTCGGAATTCCAATCCAGTGCCGCAAAGGCTTCACGCCATCGGCCCAGCGGGCGCCCAGTCGAACCCTCAAAGGACGGGCCCCCAGCTGGGGCGAATTCACTTGAGGTGGTCGTTGCTGCTCAAGGGCACGATCAAGCGCTGTTTCAGCACGTGGTCATATCGTCGCCTGTGATCTGTCCTGGAAGGAAAACCGAGTTTGCAATCACGGTAGCCCGCTCATGCATTCCGATCATGGGAATCTCCTTGGGAATGGCCTACCTGAAACGTAGCCATCCGCAGGCCAGAGCGCCAAAACATCTGCTTGGGCTTGCCGGGACCCTGAATCCGTTCAGCGGCTCCAACATCTGCCAAAAGCTCCAACTTTCGCCCCCGAAGGTTCTGCTGCAGGCGGCTGACGAATCGCTCGTGATTCTCCATGCCCTTGCCAGGTCGTCGATACGCAGGCCAGCTGGGTCGCAGCTGCGCAGGTGCTCGGCGGCCGTAGCGGTACCGCTTGGCTCGGCCAGCGACAGGCGAGCCACCCATGGCCCCGCAACCAGCAGCGTGGCGGCCAGCGGATGGCCGGCGCTGTAGGCGTTTCGGCGGCCGGTCCGTAGATGTCGAAGGCTTTCCCCCGTCCCACTCCTCCCAGTGCGTGATCACGGAACGCGGCGGCGCGGTAGGCGGCATTCACAGGAACTAGGCAAGGGCGCAGCGAGCATCGGGTGCTCCGCCACCACCTGGAAAGGCCGCGCTCCTCAAGCCTCCCCATCTCGAAGGGTGCGACCGTGGAGGGTGATCGCGCAGGTGTGTGATCGACAGGGTTGAGAGAAGCACTGCCAGCGCAAGTCCTGGGCCTTCGTCGCTTCGGCCAAGCGCTTCGAGGCGCGATGCGGGTTTCGTTCCATCGGGGGAATTGCCAGCTGGCGCGCCCTTGGCAGCGCCTCGAGCACCACCTCCAGCGCTTGTTCCCCCGCTCGGCCTGCGGTTCAGCAGGTTGCTGGGCCACATCGGCGGCGGTTGCTGGGCCAGCTGAGCTGGGCTGGCGTCGAACTGGCCCAGGTAGGCGTCCAACATCGCCGCGGCATTCGGCGATCTTGCAGCAGGGCGGGGTGGCCATCGCGGGCCGCCGCGTTCACGGCGTGGCGCTCCAGCAGCCGCACCTTGCTCGCCCAGTTTGCGTCTTCGCGCCGGGATCAGCCCATCGAACTGGCCATAGCCGTTGTTCGCCGAGCAAATCGACCACCTGCTCCGCCAAGCGTCTGGTTTCCAGCTTGGCGGCGCTGGCGATTTGGCCCCAGCCTCGGCCACCGCTTGCTGGAACACCCCGATCACGGCGCCGTGCTGTCGGAAGCAAGCGATCACAATCCACGCCATCACCCAGCTCCAGGAAGCGCCACCAGCAACGCGAGGCCTTGGCCGGATCGCGCCTCGGCGATCGCTCCGGAAATGGCTGGCGCTGGGCTTCCAGCTCGCAGATCAGAGCTTTGCGTTTGCGCGAATCCACGTAGGTGCTGGAGCGGGCGATCGCCGCCAGGCGCTTGCGCACCTCCTGGCGGGGCTTCCCGCTGGCCCCCTCCGCAGCAGCCAGGGCTAAGCGGCAGGCCGCCGCTGCATCCACGGCATGGCCGCTGGCTCAGCTCGATCAGCAGTTCGGCGGAGCAACAGGGCCCGAGGGCTTCAAGGTTGCGGGCGGTGAGGGTTGCGCTTGCCGGCGGGCCATCGGTTCCCAACGACGATGCTGCGATTTCATTCGCCTTGATTCCAGCTCCGGCCAAGCAAACGGGCCGGATGCGCAATGGCTATCGAGATTTTGCGCGTTTGGAACGGATCATGCTTGCCAGCTCACGGACACCTGATGGGTTTCCGTTCTGTCTCCCTGGGACTAAGCTCAAGGTGAGAAACAAACGCAGGAGAAACAGATCACTGACTTGGCAATCGATCAGAAAGGCGATGACTTGATCTGAATCAGCTTGCCAACATCACCAGCCAGTCACCCGCCTTGCCATCCGCCATATTGGGCAAGCTGAATTGAAAGGCTTTGTGGACTATGGCCCGTGGCCCTTGGAGACATAGCCTGCCTCAGGTGCACTTCACCAATCCCACCGGGATCACGGTTCCTCTGAGCGATAGGAGATCAAACACGATCGGATCGATAACAATCGGTATCGATAACAGCGGGTCAACTTCAATCGGATCAAAGGCCAGGAACTTATGCACCCCATTAGAGTTCCGCTCAGGCTGGTTGTTTTGTGATGACAACCCCATCGAATTCCGTTCCCAGTCAGCCCAACAGAGGCCGCATCTTGCGCGGTTTGCGGGGTCTGAATTGTGATGCAGAGGGTGCCCCACCGCAGAACAGCATCGCGTCTTCTCTGCCGTGGGCCAGCCATCTGCTCGCCCTTCGAAGACAGCCAGTTCAAGAACTGAACCCTGGCCCATGGGGCTTGGCCGCGGTGTTGCCTGACCCTGGTGGCGGCGCCTGTTCCTGCAGATGGGGCTTGATCCTTGACCTTTGCCGCCATCCCAAGAGCGAAAGCAGCTGCAGCGCCTGGATGGCCTATGCCCGCGCCCGGAGATCGATTCCGCCCCCAGCTCCAAGATCGTCCCGGGATTTTGCCCATTGTTCGGCGGCTGAGGCGACGGCGCGATTTGTTTCGCGCGTATTGACGCCTACATCCCCGAACTCTTCCGAGCGGCAAGCCGCGGTGCGGGGCCTGCAGGCCCAGGGCGACGATGCGTTCTTCGCGGCCCTGGACCAGGCTTGCCATCGCTGCCTTTACGGCAGCTGGGCTGGCATCGTTCAGCTCTACGAGCGCAATGCATGGCCATGCCCAGCAGGGAAACGCCCAATCCCCGCTATTACGTTCATGACATGAACCACGTGTATCACGGGCTATGAAACCGACCAAGGGCCCGGTGAGATTGCCCTGGGTGCGTTCAAGTTGCCCTGAACAACAAGCGACGCCAATTGGATGGCGTCATTGACGAACGTTCTGATCATGAAGTGGGTCTTGTTCAGCAACGGCACCAATCATCAATTCGTTGCCTATGGCGGAGGCGTGTGAGCCTATCACGCGTGAAACGGTCGCCTCGGAGCCCTCGAATCTGCCTGGTTTCCACGCGCTGTTCGGGCGAGGCCGCTCGTGCGCGGATCGCCTGCCGAGGCGATGCAGCCAGCTCGACCATCTGGCCATGGCCGCAGAACCGTTGCGGGAGATTCCGCCGCCGCGTACAAACGTGCTGCCCGCTGCGGCAAGCCATGATCGATCAACCCGGATCTTCTGGCCGGAGCTCGCGTTTGATCCCCCTTCCTGGTTCAGGCCCACCGCCAAGGGATCAAGTACCGGATGCCCAGATCAAGCTACGCCTGCCTGGAGTGCCCTGGGCAATCGGGCCTGTTTCATCGGCCCTGCCCTCGCTGCCTTGCCAGGCCATGATTTTTCAGGTGAGTGCCAGCACTGCTGAGGAATCGATCACTGCCTACGCCCTCGGCTCGGCTTCTCCCAGTTGGTGTGGGCCCTCTGCGCGATCGCTTCGGGCGCCGGCCGATCCCCTTTGCGGCGTGGGGACCCCTGTTCACGCTCGCGAGGCCTGGGGCTTGGCCTTGGTGGCCTGGAGTTTGGGCGTTTCTGCTGCTGCGGCTACTGCAGGGGTGGCCGCCGGCTGTGGACAACAGCGTGTCGCAGGGGCCTGCCTCCCGGGATGTGTTCAAGCCAGCGCTCCCCTTGGCCCAGGCGATGTCGGTGGTTGGCGATCAGCTATTGCGCTGGCCCTCGGTATCGCGCCCTCTCGGGGGGTGGATCGCCAGCGCTGCCTCCTGGCGGGCCGACTTTGTTCTCCTCACCCCGTCTTGGGCTCACTCGCGCTCGCCTACCTGGTCCGGGAGCTGGGCGGAAACCCTGCCGCCGTGACCTCCCGTGCCAACCACGCTGCGTCGGATCTGGCTGTGGTGCTTTCGTGGACTATGGCGCGCCCCTGCTCCGGATCGCCGCTTCCTGGCTGCCGGCCCTGATCGTGATGCTCGCCACTGGCGTGGGGCGGCTACGCCGCCGCCAGTCCCTTTGATTTCGAGCACAGCTTCTGGCTACAGCCCCGCCCAGTTCGGCAACCTTTCCCTTTCTTTAAGCGCGGCTTATTGTTGGGTCTTCTCCTTAGTGCCGCGCACGGTGGTGCGTCTGGGTCAGCAGCCGCTGCTCTGGATTGGCCTTCGGTGCGATCACGCTCGGTGCCCTGGTGATGCTGGGCGCTGGGACTGGCCGGCGGCTTTGATCCGCTCTCGCTGCTGGGGCCGATGTTGCTGGGGTGGTGGCGGGAGGCCCGGGGGCGGGCATTCTTTTCGTGGTCCCGATTCGGGTTGGGCCCTGCCGATGCAGGCTTTCCCTGCCGCGCGCGGCCAGGCCTCAGCCCTCACCGGTTTTCCTGCAGCAGGAGGGTACCGCCGCGCTGCGGGCCCTGTTCGTCTGGCTGCCGGACAACCTTCCCAGGTGCCGCGGGGGCGCTCTCCCTGCTCGCCCTTGCCCTGATGCTGGCGGGGCCTGGTGCAGGCCTACCACCCGGGTGGAATCAGCGCATGACCACCGTCGCCCTCGCGCCATTGCGCAGTCGCTTCGCCAGCAGTCAGCTTGGGCCCTTGACCCTGCTGTTTAGGCGGGGCTGCGTATTGGCCTGGCCGGAACTTTCCCTATCAATGCGCCTTCTGAAACTTGGCTTCCGGCTCCAGCGCTCTGGGCCCCTCGGGGGCGAGGGGCTTTCAAGCCTCTGCTGGTGGCAGGTCGCTGCTTTGCCACCGTGGCCTTCGTGCTTGCTGGGCCTGGAGGCCGTTGGCTGCTGCCGGGGCGGCGGCCTCACTGGCGTGGCTGGTTCTCCAGGACGCCGACACGGGATGCAGAACGTGATCGCGCCATCGCCAACTCTCGCTCAGACCAGGCTGCGCGTTTTGCCCCTGCTGGCACTTACCCATCTCGCCGGGCTGAGCGTTGGGCACGGAATCCCCCTCCGCCGCCCTCGGCGCTTCGATCCTGCTGGCCCTGCGCCGCCGGCCTCGCCCCCCTCAGCGGGCTGCCGCTGCCCTCACTGTCGCTATCGGTGGTTGGTGCGGCCTCGGTGCTGCCTTTCAATCACTCCTGCTGGAGGGCCCGCCTACGCGCCGAAGAAACTCAGCGCCGTGTCTTGGCTTTCCAACTGCTGGTGCCCCACCTTGTTGCTGGCGGGCATCGGCATCCCTTGCCCAATTCCGAGCTGGACAACCCGCCCGCCTGGCCGAAGGGATGGGCGCTGCCGCTGGCGGGCCTGTCCTCTGCCGGCTCGCCTTGTCATCAGATTTGTGGCGGCGCCGCCCTGATCCGGTGTGCTGCTGGTTCGCCTGCGGTTCCCTCGCCCAGCGCCTTGGCTCTTTGTTTGCGTTCACATTCTGGTGCTGGCCGCGCTGGCCATCGGTCTTTGTCGCCCTGCTGGCGGTGGCCAGTGGCGGCATCAGCCCAAACGACGGCTCGCTCGCTCTCGCCCAGCCCTGCCGGGCCGTGCGGGACATGCCCTGGTGGGGCAGGTGCGCCGCGGCTGTTGGGCCGTTGCTGTAGTATCGCGATCGGCGCCCGGCGGCCTGATGCACGATTCGATGGCCTGGGGGCCGTTGCTGGTCGGCCCCTGGCTTGCAGCAGTGGCGGGGATCAAACAGGCCGGCCCCTGGTCGCCATCGCTGCAGCCGCATTGTTCAGCGGGGCGCCTGCCCGCACACCCCTGTTCTGCGCTCCGGTATTTGTGTTCACGCGGCAGGGCAATCCCGCCACCCTGCCCCTGGCGCTCACCGGTTCGGCCTCGCGGCGGCCCATCGGCGCTGGCTTCGGAGGCATCAGCTGGGAACGAAGCCCAGACCAGAGCGTTCAGGGGTTCAGGCGCTCCTTCCTCCCAGCCACGATCACGGCACAAAGGCGGCGCTGGTGCGGGTGTCTTGAGCTCCCAGGCAACTCCACCTGCTTCAGGCCGATGATCGCCAGCAGCTCGAAGTGCTCAGGCAGCGGGGTATCGACGGCCCAACTCCGCTGGATTAAGCCGCCGTGGAATCCCACCGTCCCCGGGTTACGGGGCCAACCCAGAGGGCAGGGCCGCCGGGCTGAGGGTTTGCCAGTGCGTCCCTTTTCGCCTTGTTCCAACTCAAGCGGCAAGCCAAGCACCTGCCCGCGCAGACGGAAAAACTGAGCACGGGCCTTGGGCAGCAGCCAACAGAGTTCCACGGCGGCCTGCCACTGAAGCTCGAGCGGTTTTGCCACTGCGACCGTCGGTGAGCAGATCCAGGGCCTCGGCATCGGCCCAGCCCGGAAATACCAGGTGCGCACGCGCGGCGGTGCCATCGAACAGGCCACGCTGGCCAAGCTGCAGCCAGCGGGCTGCTGGAGAGCGGCGCTTCCGCTCCGCGGGGCCCGCCCGCAACAGCGGGGCGCCAGGGCGGACAGTGTGCTCAAGCCGTCTGCGCTTGGCGTTGTTTGAGTGCAAACCGCCACACCAGCGAGGCGTCGTCAGGCCCAAGGCGCCCCGCGGCGGCGAGGAACACGAGGGTCTGCAGGGCCGAAGCAGGGACAACCCCAGCGCAGAGGCCGCCTTGATCTGGATCCTGGCCCTTGTCAGGGCGGTGAGCAGCAACAGGACCGTCGCCTGCAGCCAGCGATCTTGGCGGCAGGGGAGGAGACAGAAGGGGCTTGGGGCAGGACATGGGCAGAAGATGCGCAGTGCTTCAATTCCCTGGCGCGGCCGCCGGGATCAGGCCATAAACCCCTATTGCCCAGTGGCAGCTGGCCGGGGCGATGATGAAGCCATCGACACCGGGAGGCTCCATACCATGGAAGACACCCCCACCTGAGCAGCAAACTCTCAGGGAGTTCGCTGACGAATCAGGGCCCCTGCTCCAAAAACATCCTTCACCGGATCTCTGGTTTTCCCAGGCGCACCAAAGATTTCGGATTGAACCGTTTTTCAGTACGAAAACATTTTTTTGATTCGAAAAAAAATAGAGTGTTGTTCCGTCCATGCGCCGCCTGAGGTGCCCCGGACGCAGCGGAAGCCCCACTAGGAAAACTGGCCCCAGTGGCCAACGTCAGCCAAACTCCGCCCTCACCAATCTTCGGAAAGCCCGGGTGGCCTTGTCACCGGGCTTTCGTCGTGCTGGAGTGTAGCCGCAACACCCCCCTTTTCATTGACGGCGGAAACTTCCAGAAGGTTGGGCCGCTTTTGGCCTGCGTTGCTCTGCGCATCGTGGCCAAGCACGGCAGCGATCGTGGAACGCTGCGCGCTGATTGGAGCGGCGGCATCAGCGCTGTCGGCCTGGGTGGTTTTTGTCACGGTGGAGCGGCGATGGCCACTGCCCAGTCCCACGCCAGTCCCACGCCAGTTTGAAGACCGAGGGGTTGATCGCAAGGGCCGCTCAGTCAGCGCTGGCATCTGCCTTGCGGATCTTTGCAGCTCGCAAAGCCTTGTGGCAGGGTCGGAACTTCCCGCTTGAAAGCGCACTCCGGCAGGCAGAAAGGCCAGCACCAGTTCAGCGGTGGTGGCCGCACCAGCGATCCGCTGCAGGAGATGGCCACCACCCACCGCTCCTTTTGTGCTGTCTGCCAGAGCGATGTGCAGGTGGAACCCCATCGGGGCGAAGAGGCTGCCGGCCAGCGGACAGGATCTTCCAAGGATTCTCCCGTCAGGGTGTGATCGCCTTCCTGGCCGGCCCAGCGCAAGCCGGGCCACGGGACAGCTTTGCCGTGCCCGCTTATCAACGCAGCCAGGCCTGCTCGTTCTGTTCTTTGCATCCAGGCCTCCAGCACCAGGCGCAGATCTGCCCCTGGCGTCAGCCGCAACGGCCAACCACTCTCATTTTGGCAACCGGCCCCTGGCCACGGTTGTCGGCTTTCCCGTTTCGGGCTGTCAAATGGGGCGCACCACCCACTCCCCACCACCCACCCGCCGGGAGTGCCATACCAGTTTCGGCCCCGAAGGCACCGCCATGGGCCACGCAGGCAGCACCCACGGAGGTTTTTGAGCCCTCCAGCCAGGGCCGAGTTTTCCACTGCCACCAGGCCGTCGGCCCCCCGGTCGTTGGGCATCGCCGCTTGCTTGTTGCGATTTAGGCCGGTCGTGGAGAACCCGCTGGCCATGGGAAAAACTGGGCCGCTGGCAACTTCCAAGATCTTTCCCGCAACCGAAGGACATTTTACCTCCACCCCTGTCCGGGCCCTTGGAAACCCGATCGTTCCCCCCTTTAACCCGATTCAGGGAGAAAAAATCTTTTCCCTCTGGTTTA
>Ga0163217_1030857_pt1 | contig 11256 bp, 10 predicted proteins | sample SynspAceP_FD_185933 | JGI IMG/M metagenome (GOLD analysis project Ga0163217, IMG submission 185933) | Saline lake microbial communities from Ace Lake in Antarctica - Synechococcus sp. Ace-P (PacBio error correction) | ecosystem: Environmental > Aquatic > Non-marine Saline and Alkaline > Saline ... | reverse complement strand
GGCATTGATGCTGCAACCCAGTTGGCACCGCAGGTATCCCCGCGGCTGGACATCGCTGGCCTTGCCTTTTGGCTTCCGCTCGGAGCATGGCGGGCATGCGTCGACAGTGGTTGCCGCGATATTCTGCATGATACGCAACTTTCCATTCTGGCGCGGTGGCCGGGCCAGAATGGCTTTGCGAGGACGAGATGGGTTTGCCTTCCCGGTTGACCAGAGATTGCCGCCGCTCAGTGGGAAGAGATTCGGCAGTGAGATGGATCGGGCGCGATCACGATTCGGACTGCCTATTGCCCGTGCGCACACGTCGTTGAATACGAGGCCATGCGGGTGGGTTCGGCTGCTACCGCAACGTCATGGGCAGGTTGCACGAAGCGCAGTGATTTGCACTTTGCGTTGGCTCGGTTGGCTCTGCTGTCATTCCATGTGCTGTACTCCGTTGGCGCTCATGGTGCGCGCCGTAGGCCTGCAAGGATCGTGCGGCGCTGTGATGCCAGAATTGAAATTGCCAAAACGGCCCCAAGTTTTTCCTGCCGGTTGGACTGCGTCCAATTGGAACAGGGCGGTCCTCGCGCCGCTGCAAGGATTAGGGCTTCTGACGCGGCCGCAGGCGACTGAAGCGGCACCGATCGACCAGCCATGCTACGGCCTGCTGTTGTCCCGATTTTTGATGTTCACGGGGCTTATCGGACCATCAGTCGGTGGTAAGACCTTGTGAACAGCCAGACCGGCCTCGGCCTCGTCTTTGTCCAACTGGCAACCGAGGCGCATAGACTGGCGTCGGCAAAACGACGCTACCGATGCAGGCCGCCCATGGATTGTCTGGTGATGTCCGCGGTTGCGAGTGGCCGTCAGGGGATCGCGCGATCTCTTTTGAGAAACTGCGTGATCTTAGCCACACTTGTTTTGCGTCGATTGGCTTTTGGTGCGGATCGTTGTGTCGGCGGGCTTGCGCTGATGTCGCCAAGCAGTCGCGCGCCAGCGCGGCTTCGTATCGGGGGCCAAATGGTGGGGTCAGCAGTCCATCGCCGCCGATCCCGGCCTCGTAGGTCATACAGCGCCCGGCGCGGGGCTGCAACTCGATGGCCATGTACTTGGTGCATTGCGCAGTTTGAGCCTCCGTCGGCGGCTTCTTGATTGGTGTTCGCCCGCAGAGAGTGCGCCGATCGGATGCGTTGTTTAGTGCGCGCGCTAGGTCGCGACGGAGGTGTTGCTGGAAAGCTGGCGCAGGGGCGGTTTTGCGGTGCCGTGGGAAATTCGAGGGGAATCTGCTCTGTCTCGGGCGGCAGCCTTTTCCACGGGCGTTGTTATGGCCTTGTTGTAACCGTGGCTCCGAGGTCGGGTTTTGCACGACCGGTTGGGTGAATTGGCTAATTGATCCGGATTTGGGTGCTGATCAAAGCCACGTTCTTGCAGTTCATTCACTCGATCGTTTGCTTTTGCGGGGCACAGATGACATTCCCGATCCGGAATATGGGCATCCCACCTTTGTATCGCTGATAGTATAAGACCTTGCGCGATGGCGAGCAATGCAAGACGAAGACTGCCGGATGGCTCTGCGCCGTGCAGCAGATCGTCAGGCGATTGTCACGCCCTCTGCGCATGTGTGGTGTCAATGAAGTGTTTCATTGGTCAGTCTCTCCCTTTCGGTGAAATAAGTTCCTCAACGAAAGTGCGCCTGTGGGCATTCAACCCGATGTGACGCATGCGAACCTGCATGGTGCGTTGGACTGTCGCGTTTGTGAGAAAGTTTCGTGGGTGGCATTGCGGCCCGGTACGAGTTTGTCCATGCCTGGATATCCAAACGCTGCCGAGGTGGATTTCATGGGCTGCGCGACCTTTAGGGAGCGAAGGCCCAGGGATTGGATGAGCGTCCTTTTTGCATGCCGGAAACAAGGTTTCTCGTGCGTGCGGGGTTTCCCGGGGGCGGGGGGGGGTCTGGCAGGATCGCCAGCGCGAGTCCGAGACTCGAAAGAAAAAGGAGACTTCCTATTTACGGCTCCAGTTGCCCATCATGGTTCGGATGCCTGATGAAAGTGATAGGCCCGGGTCTGAAGATGTTGGGCGGGCGACAGCTATCGTCACCAAGGATCCCGATGTTGCCGGCAAGGTTCTTCCTCGCTTCTTGATCGACTCGGAGATTCAGCAAAATGCTCGTTCATCGCGGCTGCAATAGACGCCTTAAGGATTGTCTGTCTGGCCATGTGCGGCGAAAATCCACCGTGGGGTTTGGCAAGCTTGTGACTGTTTGCTCCGCCGATTGAAGACGCGCAAGCGGGGCAACGGGCACGCCGATCCCGCAGAGCTTCTGGATCGCATGACGTTTCCGGCGCGTCCGTTGCCGGTTCGTCCGTTTTCTATAGCTGTCATTGTTGATTTTTACTTCATGACATCTTACACAGATCAATCCGTTGTGTGCATGGCTTGTTATATGATTTATGGATCGGTTCTTGGTCCGTGTCCCGTCCTTACTGAATTTTGGGGGAGTCATGGGCCAAAACTATTCGCAAGCGGACGCTGCCTCGGGCTGATACGATTGGCAAGGGATTTCCGGATCAGATGGGCAGCGCAGGTCAAGTGTTTTCGCGTCCAAGACCCGATGGTTCTATCTGGTCAAGGTCGTCGGTGGTGGCAAACACCCTATCTGGCTACTAGCGAGCCTGACTTTGCTCGGGCTTTCAAAAAGCTGGACTCGACCATTGCGAAGTGCGCTGCCAAATGGGCGGCGGATGGAGCGGAGCACTGCGCGCTATAGCGATAAGTGCGTTTTGAAACTCAAGGATCCCGAGATTCGGGCTTGCGCGACAAGTGTGGCCATCTGACGCCGACGCGATGTGATGAATTCCCGACAGGATGCTGCTGGCTGGGCGGTCGAACACCTGCCGCCGCACCATTTTCGGTGCTATTATCCTCGACGCCTCGACTGCAGCTGTTCGCCACGCCGCCAGGGGTGCGCATCCTCAAGTCCAGCCGGATTGATTACAGCGCGGTATCCATTCGAGGACGCGATCCGCGCCCTTGATCGAGAACGGCGGGCGAATGATTTTCCACGATTTGTCGTGTCGGCGTGGGTGGCTGGCGTGCCTCTGAGCTGCGAGGTGCTGCGCTGGGGACGTTAGATTTCGAAAGGGGCTTTCATCTATATCCGCAGCGGGCCGACGTCCACACCAGTTGGGCGAGCGAAATCGCGGGCAGGGTTCCGGCGGACATCCGCGGGGCATGGTGATGAACGCCCTGCGCCGCTGGAATGCGCTTAGCCCGAAAGCGAACTGGTGCTGGTCTTCCCGCGCGCGCGTTGGGTCCTTCAGAACCCGCACGCAGGAGTCGTTTTCCCGTTAGCTCAGAATGGGTCGGGTGGACGATTTGCGCTGCATGACCTCGGCACTTGCCGTGTCGCTTGGATAGAGCGGTTTTCGATCAAGGGATCATGACCTTCGCAGGCACTCCTCGATCCAGATGACCATTTTTTGGACGCTGGGGGGCATTTTGTCCTCGCAGACCACGCAAAGCATGGCCATGGTTCGAGGCGACGCTTCTGGGATAGGATATTGCAGTGATATGTGGATTGCCGAAAAGGTTCCGCTGATTTCGCCGTCGCAGGTGGGCGAGCGTCACTTCTGGCGCGGCGACATCCGTGGTGGAGGCGTGCTGCGCCAAGACGCGTTCGCCCGGGTCGCGGCTGCCGCAGCAGAGGGCCGTCTTACGTTTTTCAGCGCGCGATGTGCTTGAGGTCGGGAGGTCGGACCAGAGCAAGGCAGGTACACGCAGCACTACAGTCCAGGCAGCGCAACAGGCAGTTCGCGCATCATGATTGTTGAAGCCGAGCGTTTAGAAGTTGGGCGAGTTGATATCGCGAGTTGGAATTGGATCGGTCGGACGTTGATCGCGTCGACTAGGGCTTTGTCCCCGGCAGCCTCCGGTAATTAGGGTGCTCACCCTGCTGGAGGGCTTCCTGCAATGCCGGCCTGCGCCCACGGATCGAGGTTTTCAAGAGCAGCGTGGGTGTGGGCGATCTTGGATTCCCGTTTCTTCAGCGGTTTGCGGCAGTCCGTGCGCACGGGACGCCGGACATTGCGACACTGAAGGGCTAGATGCTGAATAAAGGTTATCCTAGGAGCAGGCTGACCTCTAACCTGAGTTCGTAGGTTCCAATCCTCTCCGCAACATTATACAAAGTTAAAACATGCTTACTTGCGGTATTTTATACTCAGGCACTTTTTGGTTTACGTCAAACCCGCGTCAAACATACGAGTCCCCCCTTCGGCAGCGTGGGATCGACTGGAAGAGTGAGTGGGACGGTGCCAACGGAAACGTTGTGTATGGCTAGGGTTTCAACGGCGGCGGCTATCAGAGAGCAGCGAACCGGAACGGAATTCATTTGTTGTTAATTCGGCACTGCATGCTTGTACTTGCGGGCCTGATCCGCATGAGATGGATCGTTCAGTCCGGCGAGGGATGAGTGAGCGACACCATCTTGCCGGTGCCGACAACAACCTTGGGCGGTGGGGGGCTGAACGGAAGCGGCTTGGCCGTTTGGAGGCGAGCCCCACCGGCCGGATTGATTTCTTGGGATTAAGGCTGTCGCTGGAGTTGGTAAGGCGGTCTCCTGCATCAAAACGGAGGACCGATTGGCTACAAACCAGTCCCGCAGCAAATGAGATTATACATGACCGACTTCAAAAAAGTCACAGGTCAGCGCAAGCGGCTGCCCGCGCGGGTTCAGCGAAACGAACCGCCCGACGCGTTCGATGCCGACCCACACGCCTTCAAAGGCAAGATCGCTATGGGCGCCACTGTGAAGCGAGTCCTCGAACGTATTGAGACGACTTTCCTCTTTTGGAATATGGACAGCGCGTTGCAGGCGGGTGACCCTGTTGCGCCCTCAAAGGGCGATCCACTGGCGTTCCGACGACCGTTTGGGGACCCTGGAGCGGGGGTGCGCAGTGGCGGGCTCTGAGGTCCCGAGCGCGACTTTCATTTCCGCAGAACGCCGGAGCGGGATAAGTGGGCCAGTCCGATTCACCTGTGACGAGTGGGCGTTGTTTTGATTCGGCAGGAGCCGTTCGCGCACTGCTTGTTATCACTTCGTTTCATGGTCTCAGCCGCTTGGGACCGTTGCGTCGTTCTTGGGGGGAAGGCTTACGGCGCTGCGGAACCTGCAGCAAGCCTTATGGTCGGCTTGGGTGGCGTGCCGCAAAACCACCGGACACGAACAGCCTTTTTCGGCCGCTTTTCGCGCAACCTTGGAACACCGATCAGCGGCGAGGACATCACAAGCGCTATGATGCCTTTCGTCGGCCATTGGCATGGACGCCAGCGCGCCCCGAACCCGTGGTGAGGGCCACGAGACGGTGTGGAATCCAGAACCGGCATTCAAAAAGCATTGATAGGCACTGATCCTGCGGGCAGCCGCGACTTTCGACGATTGAGATTACCGGCACTTTTCAACTATGACACGTGTTGCCGGCGCAACAAGCAGGCGGTGTTGCTTGCCGTTCAGCGGAGAGCAGTTTGAGCTCTGCCGCGCGGGCACCCGACTTCACCGAGATCGTGCTGCCAGTCCGCGCGGGGCGGGTTCCTGATCAAGGTATCTTCGTCGCGCGCGTCGCAGCTTGATGGGCAACTGTGCTGCGCGGTCACTCTACGATGACCGCATCGAGGGTTTCTGGGGGTGGCACCCTGTTCGTGACCCATCCTCGGCGCGGGCCGCAACATGGCCAGCGGTCCAGTCATCAACTATCACATGTCATCCCGCTTGCGGCGGCAACCGCAGGCCCTGTGAGTTAGATTACGCGACAGGCTGTGCCCCGCAGCGATTCTGGAGCGTGGAGGTATGCAGCGCGATATGCCAAGACGGGGAGCTGCGCGGATGGTCGATCTGTTGTTCATTGCCCATGAAGGCTGTGAGCGGCCTGGCGCATCTGTGGCAGCAGACCTCGAGCGCAGCCGGGGGCGGAGCCCAAGCGTGGGGTATTGTGTGGTGCAAGGCCCAGGCCATTGCCGAGGGATGTGGCTGTGCATTCTCGCTGGACAGCTTCGATGCTCTCTTGGGGGCAAGGCATGGACGCCGCGAGATCGACTTCCACGCTGGCCGCATGTTACGCGCTACGGCTTGCCAGCTTCCACAAGCTCTGGGCCGAGAATTGCCACCCGCGCCGTACGAGGCTGGGTGCTTGCCCGTTTCTCGCCGTGTCTGGCGGGAATATGAACGTACGGCTGCGGACATTGCGCGCATTGCCGCGCATCTGAGGAAGCAAGAACGTGCCGCAGGAAACATGGAACCTTCCGTTCCAAGGCGCCTGCAACTGTGCCCGGTGCCCGATTTCGGGCTTGCAGCAGGCGATCTGGCTAGGACGCGGCGCAACCTGATCGCTTCGTAATTCCGGCCCGGCAGACGCCATCCTGTGCGCCAGTCGGTCCCGCTCTGGTGGGCGGACCATCGGTCTTCGTACACCGGACCAGCGACCTGTTGCACGGGCTTAGGAGCAGGCGCGATCTCGTCTCGAAAGCGGCCCTTCGCCAGAATCGATAAAGGTCGACCTGATCATCTCCCGACGACTCCTATGCCCACAGGTCAGCTGGTGAACCGGCGTCTCTTCGAGTGATCGCCGGCGCGTACGAATACGCAGGCATCGCATCGCAGCCAACCACCTTCGCGCTGGGATCAGATCTTCCCAAGGCCATGGGACCGTCGCGGCTATCGACCGGTCGTTCATCAGCGGCCTCTCGAGATGAACGCCGGGTTCCGTCACACGTTGCCGCGCTCATAAAAGGGCAAGCCGAGGCGCGAAACCTCACGACAACCAAAACGAAGGAGAGGACCTAACCCCGAAAACGACCGCCAACCTCAGGCGCTTGAACGGCCAAAGATGTTTGTCGCGCGGGACAAAGTGGTTGACGCTCTAGGCGGGGGCGCCTTGTGCGGCTACCGGGATTTGCAGAAGAAACGTGCAGGCAGTCAGGACGCGACTGGTGGAATCGTTTGCTACCACCAATTGGGATAAGATCAGGCGCTTGAGGTCGATTTGATCAATTCTCTTTTCCGTGACTGCTTTTGCCCGTGGCAATTTCCTGCAGCGCCATCAGAAGCTCAGTCGTGCTACGGGTTCTTTCATCGGCCCGATCCAAAAGATTTTCCACGTTGCCGGTCGAGGGCCCTCGCGCCGTGTGTAAACCGTCTACAAGGTCCCAAAGATTTCGTCAGTGTTCGGATCGACTTCGTAAGGGTTCGTCCAGAGGGATTGAGTCATTGCTGGCACGGAATTGTATGCGTCATGACGGGCGCCATTGTTCATTCAGGCGCTGTCTGATTCGCAAAATGGACCTGTTTCGCCCCATACATGTGGAGCATTCGCAGTGGGATCATTTCGCGGCAGGCAGGACTCCGTCACATAAGCATCAAGCTCGCTTTAGCTCATCGGATGTTATCGCTGGAACGCATGCAGAAGTTCTTGAGCCGATCCAGAGTTGGTCCTCTTTATCCATGATCAACCTTTCGCGTAGTGCGATGATTTCAATTGCCCAAAGGGTGAGCCTTGGTGGCACCTACTGTGGGCGTTCGCTTTTTGACGGGTCACCGCCGCCCACTCATCAAGTTTCGACACGCGCGCCCTGACACGTTTTTGACCGCGATCGCACGGCTTATTAGCTGGCCGAACAGCACCGAGTTCTTGACCGCGGGTGACGCCGGGTATTATTCAAGGTTTGTGCGCTGCAGCATGGCGATTAGTGCTGGTCGATCCCGATGGCCGGCACAGAGATTTCGATCCTGGCTCTTGTGGATCGTGGCGGCATAGGCAGACGCGTGGTCGAGCTCGCAAATGCGAAGGTCACGTTGCGCCATCGAAATCGAACGGCGAAGCTCCCCCTCGGTCGAAGTCAATGTCTTCGACATGCCGATGTCGCGGTTGTAGTACGTCCTTGTTCATAATCGTTCTCGATTTGATTGACTTTGTCGCCCGGGTGCGAGGTCCGCGAAGCGTTCGACTTCTTTTCGCTGCCGGGTTCGCGCGGTTGCAGATCAATGCTGAAGCGAGGGTGGCCCCGCACCGCCCGGTTCATGGGCAAAGACTGGATGTCTGATCGGGGCCGAAGCCAAGCGGGCGGATGGCTTGGCGACCAAGCCGACGATTGCGCGCAGGCCTGTTCGGATCCGTGGCGTCACGGAAGTAAAATCTGCATCCGTCGGGTTTGCCAGATCCGGAATGTGGCCGGCATTGATCGCATGCGCCGTTGTTTGATGATCTTGCTTGCGCCGCTTGGCGAAGCCTCGGGTCAGCGGCATAAACCTGCACGGCGCCGGAGCGAGGATGTCAGCAGCACTGGGCCGGGGCCAAGCGGAGGGCAGCTGGTCGATGTCACCAAGATGAGGCAGCGGCGCGGCAGTTTGGCCCGCTTATCAGCGACGCATCAACAGCACATCGACCTAAGAGCTCTCGTCGATGGACAGCAGTCACGAAAGTTCGGCGGGTCTCGTCGTTGCGGGTTTAAGCGGAGCTTGGGGTCGAATCCGCAGCAGGTGGATGGTCTTGGCTCCATGCGGTGCTCGGTATGCGCTTGGACCGCGCGGGCCCGTGGGCGCGCACAGGAAGCTCACGTTCTTGAGCGAGAATGCGCGGTCGAATTCACAATCGTGTCTTGCCGACGAAGGGCACCGGTGTACATGACCTTGGTATCCGTTCTTGATAAGCGGTTTTGGCGTCCACATCGATCGGCTTTGACAATGCGTTTTGCCGTTTCGATGAGCTGGCATTGACGGCAACGTGGCGAACCTTTGCTGGTTTTCGGATGCTCGAAGGCGTCTATTTAGCCTTGAGATTCGGGTTTGTGGCCATTGCGACAGCGTGGCATGTAAGGGTTCGCAACGGCTTGCGGCGCTCCTAATGACGACTTGCCTGCTTGCAGATTGTCGAGTGGATGGTGCAGGTGTGAGGCGGCACCTGGTTTCGCGGTGTAACGTACGATGCGGGCACGCGTCATGTTAGCTGCGGGCCGTACTGTGCCGATCGCAGGGCATGGAACAGGATATCGCGGTTGCGTGCCGTGGCGTCATGCGCCGAAATCAGCGCAGTAATTTCACGGTCAAAGTCAGCAACCCTGACGTTCTACCTGCGTGAGCCGCGGCTTGGGTTTGGCGTTTCGCAGAGCAATAGCCTGGGTTTGGCGCGTTGGGTGTCGGCGTGCGGTTCTTGATCAGCCCGGCACGCGAACGGTAAATGCCCTGAGAATGGGGTTGTCCTTGGAACAAGGCGCTTTGGGTCAAGGTTGAACGCAGCCCATCGGCCACATCCGGGATCCACAGCATCGGTCTTGGCCTGGTCCCGTGTGCTTCATCGAACCGGCGCGCTTGCAATGGGTTCACTTTGACAAAGGAAATGGTCTTGATGACCAGTTCTCGAAGGGCCTTTGTGGATATGGGACCAGTCGCTCAACACGATCGGCTGATCGGCGCCCTGCCTAGCATTTGCGAAGGCGAATCCGTGCCGAGTCTCGAGCGATGGACGCTCGTCTTCAGTCTGGATGCGTCCAATGGGCTTTGGGAAATATCCGCAATGGTATGTTGTTCATCTTCGCCATGGCTATGCTTGTCTTGCGTGGTTGTCACACGGTATCCGTTCAGGCCCTGTGGTGGAAGACGGCGGCTGATAAACTCAAAACGGTTCCCCTTCGACAAGCGGCTTCGATCCACGCCGCCGACTGCGCACCTAAATGGTTGTGGTGGGCATGGCTTTCTTATACTCAGGAGCAGTTCGGATAAGAGCGAGCGCGGGCGGTGCGGATGCTTCGCTGGCTGGAGCAGGTGAGCTGGTTGGTGTCTGCTCGATCCAAGGGAAAGGGCCTTGTCGCGTCGATCTATGGCCAAAGAGGGCAGGCCGGAGCGTTTGATTGTCGCAATGCCACGCTGCGAGTAAAGCCCGGTCAGGAAATTGCGTCCGCTTCGCCCACGCTCGGCTGTGACGGTGTTCTCGGCAGTTCCGCCGAGGGCGCTTTCGGATCAGTGGCTGTGTCACTTCGGCAGGCTTTTTCGCCGGACGATCAATCGCGCCGGGAGCCCGGAATGACGTTGCCCATGGCTTCATTCAACGCAAAAGGAAAACCGCCCTTTACGGGATCATCGCGTCTTTCGATCCCCAGCTTTTCGCAATAGGTCGGCCTGTTGCGGAACCCGCTCCGATGTCTGGGCCAGCCGTAGGGGTTTTCGCTTATTCACCTGACGGCGTCCCCGTGCCGTAGGTCTTGAAAGATGCAGCTGGCGCGCGCTGTGCCACGGCATGCTGGGCAGGAGGGACATGATCTCGCGGCTTGGACTCTGGTCGCCAGCCGCGGTGATCTTGTAAGCGCCGTCGGGCCATGCCGTTGACTTCGCGAGCGCGATGGTTGTGGCCCTCTATGATGTCGAACAGATCTTCCGAAGGCTTTATAGGCGCTTTGTAACGGCCGATGCGCGGGATCTGCTGATGCCGAGGGTATTTTTCGATGCCTCCGGGGTGGAGGGCGGAGGTCTTCAGAATGCGCTGTTGAACTGCAGGGGCCGTGGTTGCGGTCTTAGCCCCAGACCCTGAGGCGTCGTTGATCCATTTACCCGCGTATGGCGCATGCCGACCGTTTGTACCCAAGATCCCGGTATGGCCTCGCCGTTCGTGACAGCAGCACGTCATAGCCTTGCGTCTTGACTGGAATCGTTCATTCCGTTCACCAGGTATCCGGTTCCGTGATACCTTTCGTGTGCGCTGTCGGGTTCTGCGGTTTCGTGGGTCTCGAGTCGCCCCCGCGTCGCCTGTCCCATTGGGTATGATACAAAGGTGGCGGCCTTCAGATATTTGCGTCCCAGTCGCTTTGTCTTGCTTCTGTTATTCCAGCCAACAATATCATATGTCCGTGATTACTGGCCTCGGTTAGCTCCATGCTCGTCCTTCCACGTAATCACAGCATTTTGGATTCGAGCATCCTGCGTATGACCGCATTATGGTGCGTTCCATACCGGTTCTGGTGTCTTGTGCGCGCGTGTGATCACTTGCGCAGCCTCGAGGTTCGTCTGACAGCCGCCAGCCGCGCTGTGACACAACGCCGGATTGCCCCCAGACGGGGCGTGCAGAGCTGGCGGCTTTCAGGAGCATTCGATTCCATGAGGCGTATTTCGGTGCCTCGGATTTTCCCAACCTGTTTCACGTCGATCACGCTGCACGCATTCAAACTTCATTTTGCTGTGGCGGGCGTTGCAGAAAGCAGAATAGTAAGGAGACTTTAATTCTTAGCTGT
>Ga0163217_1021969_pt1 | contig 11256 bp, 14 predicted proteins | sample SynspAceP_FD_185933 | JGI IMG/M metagenome (GOLD analysis project Ga0163217, IMG submission 185933) | Saline lake microbial communities from Ace Lake in Antarctica - Synechococcus sp. Ace-P (PacBio error correction) | ecosystem: Environmental > Aquatic > Non-marine Saline and Alkaline > Saline ... | reverse complement strand
GGCCCAGTATCCGCAAATCGCACGCCGTCGGGGTCGTTGTGCGTGCGTCCTATCCGGGATGGCCTCGGCGCAAAAACGGTGGCCAATACGTCACACAGGTGATCGAACAGCAATGACAGGTCTGGACGGGGCTACGCTATATCTTCGTCGTCATCCACCAGCGCCGGCGGTGCCAGTATCACGCTGACCTTCGAGACCGGAACCGATGCGATAATGCGCAGGCTGCAGGTTGCCAAAACAAACTGTTCGGGCAAGGCCTCTGCGTTGTTGCCCAGAACGGTGCAGCGTCAGGCATCACAGTGAGAAATCTCTGCGGGTTCTTAGGATGGTGAATCGGGCTGATTGCGAGAACGGCCAATATGATGCGACTTGACCTTGGCGATTATATGCAATCAATCTGCGTTCAATGAGATCAGCGCCGTCGAAGCGTGAGCAGCGTGCAGGTGTTCGGGCGCAATACGCCCATGCGCATCTGGCTTGATCCCCGTAAAGCTTTGCACGCGTTCGAGCTTGACCCCATCCGACATCGTCGCAGCCGTTTCGCGAGACCGCGCAAATTTCGGCGGGATCCTTTTGGCGCCGTCCCGCCGGTCGAAGGGCAGGCGCTGAACGCTACGATCCGGCACAAATTCCCTGTGACCCAGTCCGAGGCATTTCCGCCAGATCCGTGCTGCGTGCGGAAACAACGGTTGGGTGGTGTTGCTGAATTGATGTTGCGCGGGGTAGAGATCGGTTCGGAAGCTATGCACACAATCTCGCAGCTATAATCGCAATTGCCGCACCGGCATGGCGGTCAGCCTCGCACCGGGTGCCAACGGCACTGGATACGGCTGCCGCCGTCGAACAGCGGATCGAGAAACTGTCGGGCTTTTTCCCGAGGGAGTCGCTATGTTGTGCCCTTCGAATACAAGCCTTTCGTCAAATTCTCTATCGAAGAGTGTGATCCAGACCCTGATCGAGGCGATTACGTGTTGGTGTTCATCGTTATGTATCTGTTCTTGCAGAACTTCGCGCACGTATTTCCGACGCTTGCCGTGCCCGTCTGGATAGTTGCTGGGACAATTTCGGGTGTTGGCTGGCGGCCTTGGGTTTTCGATTCAACACCGCTGACGGATGTTGGGGCAGGTGGTGACTGGCGTTGGTCTGTTGGTGGGATGACGCGATTGTTGTCGTCGAAAATGTCGGAACGCATCATGGAAACAGGACACATCGGTCCGCTGGAAGTCGACGGCAAAATCGATTGGACCCAGGATACCGGTGCCTTGATCGCATCGCTGTGGTTTTGTCTTGCGGTTTTCGTGCCGATGGGTTATTTCCCGCGGCTCGACGGAGTGCATCTACAAGGCAGTTTCTCGATCACCATCATCTCGGCCATGACATTGTCGGTAGGTGGTGGCCTGCTCTGACGCGGCGCTTGGTGCGTCGCTGCCTCAAGCGGGGCAAGCCACGAGAAGCGAGCGCGACGGTTACTTTGGCACTGTTCAACCCGCGGTTTTGACAAAACGCTGGGGCGGGTTACACCGGCAACGGCGGCTGGCTGTGTGCCCGTCCGTGCGGGTCGGGCTAGTCTTATCTGGCGATCATCGCTGGCGATGGGTGTTCTTGTTCATCCGCGACCCGCCCGCAGGGTCTTTGCCTGCGAAGATCAGGGCACCTTGTTCACCGCTGGTGCAAGCCCGACAGGGGCACGGCGGAAGGCGCACGCTCGAGGTCATCACAAGGTCGAAAATACTATCTGGAAACGAGGATGACGTTCGTTGGAAATCCGTGTTTGGCGTGTTGGCTTCAGGGGCTTTGCGGAGCCCCAAGGGCAAAACGTTTGGTCTGGTCTTTGTGCGGCAAAGACTGGGAAGAACGCACGCGCCGCGGCGCCAAAGGCCGTGCAGGGGCGCGTGGCCGCGCGGAGCGTTTTGGTATGCAGTTCAGCCAAATTCAGGGACGCCTGGTGTTTTCCCATCGTGCCGCCCTCGGTTAGCAGACTGTGCAATGTATCCGGCTTCGATTTTCTATCTGCTAAAGGGCGGCGGCAAAGCCACGAGCAATTGCTAGAGGCGCGCAACAGCTGCTTGGGCTGGCAGGCAAAGCACGCTCATCGCCTCTGCCCGCCCCAGCGGGTTAGAGGATCGGCGCAGTTCAATCTAGATATCGACTGGCCCGTTGCCGGGGCGAGGGGTCAGCGCCACGATGTGGGCACGTTCTGCACCATTCGCCTGGGCGGGTGCTATGTGAATGACTTTGTCGATGAAGGGCGGATCAAGCGGTTAGGTGCAGGGCGAGCGCGGCCGGGCGGTGCCTTCGGATCTGTGAGGAAATGGGGTGCGCAATGGACAGCGGCGGGTTGGTGCCTTCTCGAACTTTTGCCGGAAGGAGGCTGGCTTACGGGCCGCAAGGTGACGCTTTAACGGCATCCCCGAGCGATGCAAATTCAGGGGTCCCCGCGCCGGGGGTCAGCACGGCGAAAGCCTCGCAGGCTGGAACGTCTGGTGACGCGTTTGCCCGGTTTCCAGATCGCGTGGACGGGTCTGTCGCTGGAGAACAAGGAAAGCGGCAATCAGGCCACGCTGGTTGATATGAGTTTCTGTCGCGCAGCGATTTTCCTAGCGCTGGCGGCGCTGTATGAAAGCTGGTCGATCCCTTTGCGAGTGATGCTCGCGATGCGATTGGTATCCTTGGGACGTTGAGGGTGCGTACTGGGGCGGGTTCGAAAATGGCGTCTTCTTTCAGGTGGGGCTGTGACCGTCGTGGGGTTGACGGCAAAAACGCGATCCTGATCGTCGGTTTGCCCGCGACAGGAGCGAGGACGGCGAGAGAGCATTTTGATGCCGCATTGATGCAGCCGGCAACCGGTTCCGCCCGTCATAATGACCTCTATTGGCGTTCTCATGGGGTCTTGCCGCTGGTCTTAGCAGGGTGCGGGTCTGGCGGGCGTACGGCCATCGGGAGCGGTGTTTGCTGGCGGTACGATTGCGCGACCGTAACTGGTTTGTGTGCTGTTCTGCCCTATTTCGTTTGGCCAATTGGTGGCCCGTTTCACCGCAAGGATCCGGCCAAGCCACCAACGATTAAAGCCGCTCACCGGCGATGAAATTGGCGGAGGTACCCTGTGTTATCTCCGCTTTGGCATGTCGGGTCATTGGCGACGGCCCCTTCGCGGGCTATTCCCTCTTCCGAGGGAAGCACAAGTTCCACGCCACCGCCACAGTTTGAAGAACTAAGAGCATGGATTCAACTTTACCTGAAACGCAAAGAGGTGAGCGTCGACGCGCCGACGACACGCCTCTTTGTTGGGTGCTGCGCGATGACATGCGGCTGACCGGCACGAATTCGGGCTGTGGCATCGCCCAATGCGGCGCCTGCACCGTCGAGCTGAACGGCATGACCCGTCGCAGCTGTGTCACCCCGATCTCGATGTCGAGGGTCTTACGTGCCACCAATCGAGCGGGTCGAGGCCGCGAAGACGACGCGCCGTACAGGCCGCAGGGGAAGCGATCGACGTGCCCGTTGGCGGTTGGTGTCAATCCGGACAGGTCTGAGCGCCACGGCCCCTGCTGCGCAGATCCGAACCAGGACGAGGATATCGATATGCGAAATGGCGAATATCTGCCGCTTGCGCCACCTATGTTCGTATCGCCGCCACGATCCAGACGCCGCCCAAAGGCTGAGAGAGGTTTTAAGCCCTGAACACTCAAGCTTTCCGTCGCGGTTTTCTGTCAACGGTTCTTGCGGTGCTGGTGATCGGAGTTGTTCTGACGGATAAATACGCGCCCCAATCGGTGCCCGTCGACCGCTTGTTGATTCGCTCGGTGATCCGGCTACTTCGCACAACGCATTGTCCGCGTCGCGCCGGATGCACGGTGACGTATATCAAGCTTATCGAATTCGGTCAGGCGAAACCCGGTCTGCGACCTTGGGTGGCGGAAGGTTGGCGCCGATGGTCGAGATGCCGGCCCGAGTGCGCGGCAGGATGAACTTACGCCCATTTCCTTGTTCGGATTGCAGGGGACAGGCGGAGGTCCACGGCGATGGCGAACAGCTATTCTGCAGTGCGAAGCGGGCCGCTGCGAGCGCGATGCTGGGGATGCTGCCGCCGCGGATGGGTGCGTGCCCGCGTCCAAGATACCTACTCGAAGGGCGGATTTCGCACGCAGGACCGAAGCGGGCTTTGGTGCTTCGCCGAGAAGCCGCGCGACTATGGACCTGCACCTGCGGGCTAAGTTGAAGAGGCAGGATTTATACTGATCGGCCGATGTGCCAAGCTGGATACACGCAAGGACCGGCAGGCGGAGTACACATGATTAGCTGTACGCGACGGAATGGAGACGTCTCGTGGCCATCTACAAGATGGGCGCTGTCGTGGCCAGCTTTGACCGATACCGTGGCTGAAGTACCCGGCTGATCGCGGGTGCGCGAGATCCGCCCAGGCGGTTGCCGTTTTGGAAAAACACGTTGCGCGTGAAGGCGCGACGGGCGTTGAGGTGACGTGGACCCGACCTCCACAGCCGAACCGCGTCGACGAAGATCTTACGCTGATTTTTCCGCGCCCCGCTGCAGAAGAGGGCGTGCGCGAAGAGATTCGGCGCCGCATGAAGGGATCGACGGGGCCGCTCAGGTGATCGAGGCAGAATATCCATTCCCTATCTTGCCTGGCACCGAACCGCTGGACGCCGTTGCTTGAAATGACGAGGAGGCCGAGCTCTGGATGGGCTCGCAGTTTCCCTCCGCTGAAAGCCGACGCTGCGCCACGCTGGCATTGACCCCCCGCTGATGTGCGGTAGTTATGTTTCGGGGGGCAGCTTTGGCCGCGTGCCCGCAGCACGTTTCCATGTCGCCGCGAAGTCGCCCCCGATCGCGAGCCGCAGGCGGCAAGGGTACCTGGGCTGGCTTGACCGCGAGAAGTGATGCCGGCCGAGCTTATTTCGTCGCTGCCGTGAAAGATGAAGGCGGTTGGCCCGCAGACGGAATCGTTGGTGCATGGCGTGGTGGTGACCAATCCTATGGCGGTGGTCCGTGGACCAGCAATATGAAGAAGGATGGACCCGACTCTTATGAATGGCGGCGAAATGCCGTTATGTCTGGCCTGGCTTAGTCGATTGGCCCGCAGGAAGCGTGTCAGGTGCTCTTGGTGGCGCTTGTGGTATTCGCACACGGTATGCGACCGAAGTGTTCTGGAAACTGTCGAGGCAGGGGCCAAGGACCCGGTCAGGAGTTTGGACTGTGAAGGCGACGCGTCGCGACCGTGGGTGTGGGAGAAAGTGCGAGCTTGCGGGTGGACGCACCCAGGCAAGGGATCGCCTACGGCGTCGCTCACGGAGGCTGTTAACACTATGTGGCCAGAGTGTCGAAGTGTCGGATCAGGCGGGTTTCCAAGTCCATAGATCTGGTGCGCTGTCGATTGTGGTTGTCGCCGTGCCCCGTCTCCGTGCGCGATCGAGGGGGCGGGGCTATGGTCTGGGCGCCCGGTTCTGTTCGAGACGTACATTGGCGAGGGCGCACCTGTGGACGCAAACTTTGGAACTAGATGCTGGATCAACGAGATGCTGAGGTAGAGTCGCATCATTCAAGCGACCAATGACCACAGGCTCGGTGGCCGGTTCTGCCGCGGTAGTGTCCGGCCGGTTGCAAAACGCATGGCGCGCCTGAGGCGGCTGTGACGAAATGCCCTTTGCCATCCGTAGGGTGGAGTCTCATGAAGAGCGCTGAAATCATGGCATGCTGCGCTAATGGCAGGCCCCGTTTGGCGGAACCGTCGAACGTCTGCGCCGGTCCGAGTTTTGATGCATCGGAAGGGGAGGCGGGACGTCTACGCCGCTGTTCGAGGAAATGATGGTGGTGAATCGGGCATCCGCGCTGCCTGAACTGTCACCTGTGTAATTTCTCCGCGGCAAGGGATGGTTGCAGATGCACGAGCCCCCCGTTGTGGCGCGGGGAGGCAGACTTTGGTTGCGCCGGGCTGCGCTTGCACACCTGCACGGTGATCAAAAATGACCTTTGCCGGCAAGGGGGCGGGTCAATCCCGGCCTAGCTTGGCAGGCTTGCCCCGATTGAAATGGGTTGGATCGGCCAGATCCGCCGCCGAGATTTGTGCCCCCAGATCAAGCGAAGAACGCAATGGCGGGCGGTCCTTGGCGAGCCTTGCACGGAGCATAAGCGAAGCGAGTTGGTCGGCTTGGGGGTGGATCCGGAGCGAGGGCGCGAGCCGCCCGGCAGTAGGAATTCTTTTTGGGCGTGACCAAAGCCTGGATTGAAACCGGTGCGGCCTGCCCCTCGGGTAATTCGCGCTCAGCAAAAAGAAGGGCGCGCAGGATTAGGCGCCGGCCTCTTGTGTTCTGTCGTAAAATTAGTCTTGAAAACTGCAGCCCAAGCCTTGCGGCCCCCATTGCGGGTGTCTGCGCTTCGCATTTCGGATCGGTCAGCAGGTTTTCGCGAGAATCGGTGGCCGTTGCGCTGCCGTGACCTTTTGCAGCGGTAAACGCCCCGCGGCGTGAGGGCCGTTTGGACCGGGTTCAGAAACCGCAGTTGTTCGATTCATTAGTTGATGCCATGCACCGTGTCGGGCTATGTTAAGCAATATAGCAAAGCGCTGGCGGCGACAGGGTCGGAACCCGTGCGCGTGGTTCCCGCCAAAGGGCGTTTCCGCAGGCCGCGGCGTCGGGGTCGATGTTGGATCCACTGATATCGTGGGTGGGTTTTGGGAATTGGTCGATCTCTCTTGATCCACCGGTTGATCAATCGAGACCCGCTCGGTCCGATCAGCGTTTCACCTAGGGGCAAAGCCTTTTCAGTGCAAGACATGGGTGATGCTCTTCAGGATGGAGTCAGCGGCAACCGCACCATGCGCTTGCCTTTGTTTTCACCGGCCAGCAGGACGATCAACGCGTGGCGCGTTTTCCGCGTCGATGATATCTTCGTACCTTGATTGCCCGCCTTCACCAGTTGCAACGGCGCAGCGCCTTGGCGTCCGTTCTGGGTCCAGTCCTCACGATGAACCCTCCTGCGCAGACGCTTGACCACGACCAGACGGGAGGTTTGCGCGGGCCGTGGGAGTCAGTTTTCCGTGTCATTACTGACTGAACAGGCACCGCAGCACACACGCGGCCTTTTTCGTTCATCGCAACAAAACGGCCGCCTCGAGCACGGCTTGCCCCAACGTTGTCGAATACACGCTCCCATCGGGAGGCGGAGCGCAGGGCCTTGGACATGCCAGGCGGCGCGGTAGTCTTGCAGGGCGTCAAAGCCGAATTTTCCGTCAACCATGCATTTTTCGCCCCCACCGGCGATAGCCCACGACGAAGCCCCAAGCGCCTTGGCGATCTGGACGACATAGCCGCCGACCGACCCCGCCGCGCCGGGCACCAGCACGGTTTCACCGCGCGGTGCCCGGACGAGATCGCCATGGTAGGCGTTTTGCCCGCGATGCCGAAACAGACATCGGTTCGACAGTTGCGGCACTTTGGGCAGTTTCTCGCATTTCCGCGCATCAGCAGCGGACAGGTCGACCAAGGTCGCTCGGACGCGAGATATCCCACGGCCAGACGGGTCGCTGTTGTTTCGACGGAGCGTTCGCAGATCGCATAGGTCGGCATGGCGTCGCCCGCTGTTTTACAGCGGCGCGGTACGGTGGCCCCTTCATCCACGACCGGTTGCCGGTCGAATGGACAATCGGATACCTTAGGCGCACCTGCCGTCAGCCGCCACGGGTATCGGTGGTTGGTCTGTTTGAAATTGTCAAGGCTGTCGCGAATCGCTGGCGCTCTGCGATAACAATTTGTTGTGTTGGTCATTTTTGATTGTCCCTCTTGATTACTGAAATCAAAAACGACTTTGCCCTGCACCTTGCGGTCTTTGCATCAGGTTCAGCGCCGTCGGCGGTTTTCCAGGCGGGAAGGGGCGAGATTGCGCGGTGTGATTGACCGTCGCATACATGCGGACAGATCGGCCTGTATTTTCGGCATGTACTTGGGTTCACGTGCGTATTGCAGCGCCCCAGAAACACCATGATCTGCGAGGCCTTTCAGCACGTCAGTTCAGTGGGATTTTGGGGATGCCAGCGGGAAGCTACGGACAGATAGCGGCCTTCCAGGCCAGCGCGCGCACGCGGGTTCTGCATAGGCGCCGCCGACGGGGCGTCATGACCACTCGACGCCTTTCGGCGCGCCCGACGCTTGCTGATCTCGTCCGAGAAGGCTTTTTGCGTGGGCGGGTGGCGGTCCATGTCGCGGCTGTGATGATCGTTTCTCGGCGCTAAATCACGACAGAAACTGCGACTTTTTCTTCGACGATACGCGGCGATGGACCCGCAGGCCGAAAGTTTGGCCAGTTCGATCGCGGGGCGGCACGACACCACCGCAGCGCCCATGATCAGCAAAGATTGCCGGCTGGTTTCGGCCCAGGTTTTTCTAGGGGTGATGTGAGGCTCCAATAGGCAGAACCAGGACATGACGCTTCGTCATATGGCATACGGCTCTGGGATATTCATGACCCGTTCGCGTCAACAATGATTGTCTGTCGGCAAGCCGCCCCAAAGCCGGTCATTGCCAAACACGGTCCCCGGATGAACCGTTGTAAACGCCCTCTCACGGCGTCACATTCGCGGCCAAACTCACACTGAGGCAAGGGGCCGTTCGCGGCTCCTCTGTAAAGATCCTTGATAATCAAGGTGTTCAGGGAAGTTCAGCCCGCCACGCAGACGGATTCGGAAGCCTTGCCTTTCTGGGTTGGCTGTGGCAGCTCGGTCAGTATCCAGGTTTCGGGGCCGCCGGGGGCAGGTGCTAAGCATGGCTTTCTCGGGTCTTTCCTTCCTCTAGAATTTTGCAAAGCAATAGGCGCGTTCAGAAACTGTCTTGTCAATCGAATTTCGAAAATGCATTTTGCAAGTGCGGGAATTGGAGTTCGCAAAGGAGGGGGGAGATAAGATGCAGTCGAACAGAACTGGAGGGTTTCGCGCGGAAGTTGCGCGTTTGGCTTGAGGCAAAATGCCCAGCAATGCGCGGCGGTGAGCCGAGTGAAGGCATCGATGTGCTGGCGGTGGCCAGAATTTTTGAGTTCGGAATCCGACGCGCAACGCGTTCTGGCTCGAGCGCGCCGCGCTCCAAGGGGCTATACGTGCCCACATGGCGTTGGTACGGCGGGCGGGGATTGAACGCGGCGCAAGAAAAGATTTTCAAAGAAGGATGGACCGATCGAGGGCGAGCAAACCGTTTTGCAAAAGCTTTGGTTCTGGATGTTGGGCCCGCCTTGCTGCAACTTTGCACGCATGAGCAAACTGCATTTATTTGCGCCGAATCGCACGTGGTGGAAGTTCGCTGGTGTCCGGGCTATTCGAGCGGGCGGCCGGGTCCGATCTGGCCAGTGTCCAGACCGAAGGGCGAGCGAAAAGGCGACCTTGGATGGTGACGGCAGAAAAATCTGGACCCTCTTATGCCGACAAAGCGATGGATTTTTGGCGGCTGTCCGCACTGACGTGATGCATCCAAGCCTACACGCTTTCCTTTCTGCTGAGTCGACAGGGAACGCACGGCGTCGAAACCCGCCGATACAGTTGATTTCCGGTTGCGTTCCGTGTTCTGACGAACGTTCTTTACAATGTAAGGTGCCCAAGAACCGGATCGTTGGCGGGCGGGGGGGGGGGGGGGGGGGGGGGGGGGAGGGGGGGAAGGAAACGCGGTTGGGACCTGTTGCAAAATAACCTTGCTGCCCACAGTGAGCGCGAGATGTCTCGGCGGCGGGCCAAGGGCTGTCGGGCGGGTTCGCGCACTTGGTTGCGGTGCATGAACGATATCTCTTGGCCCGTAGGGCAAAGAGATGGGGACACGATGCTGGCGCGCTGACGCGATGCGCTGCGAGGTTGACCAGCGCTCGCATTGGGCTCACGCCTTGAACGCTACAAGACCAAGCCGAAGGCCGGCAACTGGGCAGGGCAATGGTCCGCGATTGGCTGAAAATACATGGGGCACAGAGCACTGACAGGCAGGCCATGAATTGCTTGATGGCCGCAGCGCGCGAGCGCTGGAAATGGGACGGGGCCGTTGAGGGCAACCGTTCGGCGGGATGGTTGCCGAAAAGGGCCAATCAATCGAAGGCGGGGCACAAGCGAGGTTAATGCTGCAGCATTATCTCCGCGCGTGCTTGGGCTTCCGTGGGTAGATCATGGTTAAAATTAAGTATTAACAGGAAGACGAAACATATGCTGGTCGATTGCAGCGCGCGGTTCCTTGATAAATCCGCCCCCGTCAAAGGCATTCCGGCCTGGTGATTCGGGCAAACGCATGACGCCAAGATGTGGAAAGAGATGGCGACGATGGGGTGGGCCGGGTGTGTGGTTTCCTGAAAGCGAGGTGGATGTCGATATATTGGGACCATGCTGCTGGCGGGATTATTTTGGCGCAGAAATGGCAAGACGTGGCGTTAAGCCCGCCCTTCTTTCGACAGCGGTGATCGCGCAAACAGCCCTGCGCAACGTCAGCGACGCGCGCGCCGAGCTGCACTCGCCAAGATTGCGCGGGTGACGCGATTATGCGCTGGGCGGTGGATGAAGGACCATCGAAGTTCGACCCAACGCCACCGCGATGGTTTTGCCACATTCCGAAGGCAACGTGTTTTTCGCTGACGGGCAAGAAGACCTTTGTGTTGGGATGGTGCTTTGCAGACGTTTTGTGCGTGATGGCCAAGACCGACATGGTTGACCCTGTGCGACAATTCCGCAGGGGACCGTTGCGGCATCACGCGCAAGCGCAAAAAACATGATCGACGCACGGAATCGGCGCGGATCGCTTTCCGGACAATGTCGAGCGACGGCGATGATGTGTGGTCAGGTCGACGGACGCCATGACCGGTTGCTCATTCCCGCGATCCGAGGCGGAAGGGCGCCACTGGCCGCCGTAATGGCCGGGCGTCGGCTTGCGGGGCGTTCGGGATTGACCGTTTGGTTTATTCTGAAAGAAGGGGCGGCAAAGCAATTCGGCAACTTTTGATCGGGCAGCATTCCAAAGCCTTGGCAACATCGCGGCCGCCCAGCCTTGTGGTTTTTATGCGAGGGATCAGGGGTTCACCGCGCTTTGGCGTGGCTGCACGCGTGGGCGCAAAGCTTGGGACCGAAGATTCGGACCAATTTGGCCACGCCATTGGCTGTAATCGCTGGGCAAAGGGCCCCGCCTGGCGGACAATCGGGCACGGGCCAAGCTGGGCGGGTGATTTCGAAAGGGGTTACAGATTGACGGGCAGGGCGGATTCGGATTCTTTTTTCTTTCTTTTTTAAAA
>Ga0163217_1071142_pt1 | contig 11257 bp, 12 predicted proteins | sample SynspAceP_FD_185933 | JGI IMG/M metagenome (GOLD analysis project Ga0163217, IMG submission 185933) | Saline lake microbial communities from Ace Lake in Antarctica - Synechococcus sp. Ace-P (PacBio error correction) | ecosystem: Environmental > Aquatic > Non-marine Saline and Alkaline > Saline ... | reverse complement strand
GCGGAAGAGGTCGATGGCTCGAAACTTACATGCTATCTCACCCGCGTCGGCATGACAGCTCCGTATCGTACCTTGCGCGGACGAACCCAAGGGTTTATTCTTTCGTGGGTCCGGAACAATATTTTGGGGCTAAACAGAAAGGGCCCCCGAATTACAAGAGGTGTCGACGTTTCTCGCAAGTTGGAAAAGCGCTGCCCCGAAGCCGTTCCTGCCCCAATCACCATTCGGCCGTTCGAAAAGCGCGTGCGGCTATTGCTGTCGGGCAGCTTCGGGATTCCCGCGGTTCTGGAAAGCGCCGCCGCTCCGAGCTCCGGCATTCCCGGTCGATTATTATGCGTGTGCGGGGGCTTCCGTTCGGGAGTTCCCCGAGTTTTCTTGATGTCATGAGCAGGTCTTCGTTCGTCGAACAACCGCGACGCGCCAGTTGGCGGGGTTCTGGTCGCCGAACCCTGCGACAAGGGAAAAATTGTTGCCCCGATCCTGCATTCTTTTGGTGAAGCGGCTGATTTCGCGTTCGTTATGATGAAATCCGCGCCCGTGAAGTAAGGAAGAATCGCAGACCCCTTCCTTCGTCAAACCAAAATCCGCCGGCAGATGGCTTGTCACACGCTCGAGGCATGGTCGGGCTGTGTTGGAACGGGACGCGTGAACCCCTATGTGCTGGGTGCGGGAGGACAGCGTCCATGTGCCCGGCCCGCGCCTTTTTCGAATGTGGGTTCCCGAGGCGACATGGCGGTTAAGTCTCAGGCCATCGGTGCTCGTCGAAAGCCCGACATGACTTCATTGTCAGATGCGCATGCGCAACACCGTTGATGGCGGATGCCGGGTTTTGCCGGGCAGTCGCCGGCAATTTGACTTGACCTATATCGCATTTCGGCGTGGAGACAGTCTGTCCATCCGGTCTCGGCCAGATGGCCAGCGATCGGCGTGCGTACGTAAACAGATTACATGCTTCTACAATTGGCGTGTACGGCTGCGCAAGGTCAAGGTTCCTGCTCTGCAGACTTGGTTCATCGCCAGAGGCCGGCGCAACGAGTGCCACGATTGATTCCTGCTTGCCTTCTTGGCCTGGCGCAACTTTCGTGGGGCGCAGTTTTTCCGGCGACGCGACGCTCTTCCCACTGATCCAAGCGGGTCCAGAACAAGGCTTTGCCCTGATCGACGTTCATGGCGCCATTGCGTTGAGTTTTAACGATTCAAAGGGGTCCCAATTTCCTTCGCGCACCACACCAAAATTATTTTCCACCGGCGTGCACGCGATTTCGTGCCGCGAGTTGGAGAGATAATGCGCCTATGAGGGAAGGCGAGTGAGCTGTCGAATGCAGATGGCGCCGATTCGCTTTGCGGCAGCTTGATTAGCGGATTATAATCCTCGCGATCGAGGCAGGGCTTTGCCAAAAGTGCTGGAAGGCCGAGGGCAAGACGGAATTCTATGGCTCTCTACATTACGAGGGATTTTGCCGAATTTGCACGCCGAAAAGGAATACGGGACCAGCCTCACGCGATCCCTATAGCGAATTACCCGCGCGCCAGGTGAGGTTAAGGAGGTCTTTTCGGTAGGCCAATTGGCCCATTGAAATGTGTGCATATCGGGTAATCGCGGCTCGGCGTGCAAGCCCTCGTATAGTTTCTGCGGTTCCCAGGGGGGGTTGACTTGCAAATGACCTTGAGTCGGGCAGGGGCGTTTAGGGCGTATTTAGGTCGGAAAAATCCGTTCGGCATTCAACCCTCTCGTCGTATCATTCAGCCTGAGTGTTGCGATGATGTCAGGTTCCTATTCACCCATTCGAAGGGCGAAGACTCTTTGGCGGATGCAGGTCGACAAGCGGCGACGTAATATCGGTGTTTGATGTCAGAACTGCATAAGGGGCGGAGAAACGGCCGATTACCGGTATGCAACAAGTGCTAGGCTTTAGCCGTCAAATTTGTATCGAATTAAGGTGAAGGGACGTCGTTCAGCCAATCAAGAGGACTTCGGCAAAAATGGCTAAGATTTTGAGCTCGAGAAACACTGAGCGAGAACAGCCTTACTGTCCGTTGTCAGCTTGGATCTTAATTCGGGATTGATTGCCTTTTAGTCCGACGTTGGAGTTATCGGATAGCGAGAGCGCCATTGACGAAAGATTTACAAGCGTTGACTTCGCACCACTCATCGCTGGCGGAATCGCTAATATCTCGGTGGCCACTTCATAGGGGCATGACCGTCGGGCGCGTGGTGGATAACGCCTCGGCAATTCACGGGGGTGACACAGCCGAGCTCTCTACAAGTGGCGACGAGGGCGCAGTTTGTAGGTTGAACGCCGGCGAGCGGGCAGGTTGTCTATTTTCCGGGGCCTCCCGCAGCTTGTTTGGTTATTTATCCAGCGCTTGTTTTCGGGCTCGTGGCGGAATTTGGGTGTCGCCCGCTTTGTTTGGAAACCCCAAGGGCAGATTTGTGTTTTCGAAAGGGCGTTTTACGGAAAATGAGGGCGCACTGAGGTGAGGGGACTCGTAAACCTCGTTCAGTTTTTGTTGCCCGGGGGGATGGCCTTTCCATTTCCTTGCTCAGTCGAACTGGTTTCGCGCTGGCAGCAACGATCTGGGCCGGCCTTTGCAAGGTTTAGGGCATGCGCATGGGTTGTATGGCCGCGCAGGCCCGCCGTGGCGTCCTCGCGCGTCGCAGTCTTCGTTCCATGGGGGCGTCCACATGAGCTTCAGCGCCCCGTAGGATCTGTTGAGCGTTTTGTCGGGTGTGTCTTGAACAGTTTTCCGGAAGGTGGGCCGGTTCATATCTGCAGTTCTTCTTCTGGCCAGTTGAACAACCGTGCGATACGCCTGGCATCATTGGGAAGTTTTTGCGCCGGGACATTGCTTGCCATCCCTTGGCGCGGCGGGGTGTTTGCGCTTCAGCCTGGATCGGACCTCACAATTTGCGGGACCTTGCGCCTTGTATCTGTTCGGATTGTGTGTTCCCGAGAGAGCGGATATGGACGGAAGGCCGTTTCGCGTTCTCTAGGTGCGTTGCTGATCCGGGGTGGCGATTTTCGGGTGTTCGCCATGACGAGCGGAAAGGGCCCGGAAATGTGGAAGGCTTGTTTCTTTTTCGGCTCTTCCCCATGGTTTCCGCTTGCGGTTGACCAGGGTTCTGCTATTCCCGCGCCATCGGCGAAGGTCTTCATGGGCATGGCGCGGGCAATTTCCGATGAGCCGTCATTTGGCTGGGCAGTTGGCGTCGGTCTTGACTGCGTCGGGCGGTTTCACCGATTCGGAGCTTGTGGGCTGCATACCTTCGGCGTGATGCCAAACGTTTCGGGCATCAGATTGTCCAGTGGCGCACCTTTTTTGCCGTCTGGCCTTGTAGGCGTGAACATTGGTTTGAGGTGAGTTTTGAGGTTGTTATTGGCCATTGTCTTCCTGCTCTCTTTCGAGTCCTGAAGCGGTGGGCTTTCAGCCTGTGCGCCAAGCACTCTGAGCCACCATAAGCCACTCGGGAGGTCGGATTTGTCGGGCTTTGTCCGATTTGGCCGCAAGCCCAGGAAAGGTGCGACTTCAGCGTGGAGGGGCTGATATTTACAGGGAATTCTCAACAAGTACAGGGTATCGCCGGTTGAGAATGGGTCGAGCGGGGGGATTTCGGAACCTCGGACCTCTGGTCCCACAGATTCGCTCCAGGCTGCCGTAACCTCGTGATCCCCCGGTATAAGGGAGCGCCCGGGCGCAAGCCCTTTTTCAGCTGTTATTCGCACAGATTTGCTGGCGGGACGCGAAATGCCGCTCAAACAGGGCGTTATTTCACAGCGCAACGGCTAAAAGCTAGCTCTTCGGTTTTTTTTGGGCATCAGGCCTTCTGCGCCCGCTCACGCGACAGGTTTACGTCCCGATTGTAGATGTGCCCGGTGAAGGCTTCGCCCGCTGCCCGCAAACGGGCTGTCCATCGCATTTAAGGTTGCCAGTCGGGAACAACTGATGGCGCGTGGAACCGATCGCTGATCCAGGCTTGCCGACATTCAGGTTTCGGATCAACCAGGTCAGTCCGTGCGGTCGGGTTTGCCCGTGCCATAGGCTCATGTCAGAAGCATAGGCCGGCAGGCACTGGTGAGTGCCGGGTCGTCGCCAACCTTCCGCGCCCCGGAACAGGACTGGTGTAATCACTTGCGGTTCGGGGTGGAACAGGTCCAGGGGAGTCACGTTCAGATTCGAGTGTCGCGCTCGCGTGTTAAACTCTCGCAGGCGTCTGGAACTTGTCCGCGTTTTCCTCCGGCGTTTCGCCGCGCCTTTAGGGATTTCGGCGCGGTGTGTCGGCTTGCGTGTGTGTTCCAGCTGTCCTCGGGCCTGAAATGGCGGCCAGGTTGAAAATTTGCTTGCCGTCTGGATTTCGCGGGACAGCGGAATCGTGTGTGAACTGCGCCATCAGGGCATGATCGACCTGGATGATTTCGGCTTTTGTGGTTCGCGGCCGGAAAAGGTATGCGTGCAGCCGAGTTGGAAATTCCTGTCATCGACCCGTACGTTTGGGCCCGTACCGCGCTGCGCGTCTTGGCCGCGCGAAGGACGCTGGTTTGCCCGTCGTCCGGGGCTTTGGCCACGGAACAGGTCATGCTCAGGGATCAATGTCGCGCGTTCCAAAGATTTCACGGATCAGACATTGCGACCTCCGCTTCGATCTGCAGCATACAGGCGCCCAACCTGCAAACGTCTTTGCTTTCGGCTGGGAATCCTTGACTATCGGCGATCCCGCGTTTTCACCTTGTTCAGGCCTGCCGGTTTTCTGGAATGGACGCTGCCCGTCCCAGGATGCCTCCTATATGATTTTCGTCTCCATGCTCGCCGCGAAATCAAATATATCTCGCCGTTTCGCGGAGGTTACGAAGTGGATTGGCGAATTTCAAGCCGGACTCCGAACCTGGTGGCGGACGATATCGAAGCGGTAGTCGCAAGGCATGCCGCAATGTCGCTTTCGTTTCGAAGGCGATACCCCTATGACGAGTTCGTTGTGTGCCATGCATCGCCAATTGGGCGCTCGAGCAGGGATTGGCAGCCGGAGATGCGTTTGCGCTGTTCTGGAGAACCGGCCCGACTATTGTCGCCACCTGGTACGCCATGTTCCAGATCGGCGGTTTGCGTCGCGGTATTCAAATTCAACTCGTAAGACGAATCGCTGCCATTGCATCAATTTTCCGGGCAAAGTTGTCGTCCATACGGGGCCGAACAGGTGATGTTGATCGTAACCGCAGGCCTGTTCTGCCGAAGCCGCCGTCCGGGACACTGGGCGGCGGGAGGGCGGGTGACTTCGAGGGCGGCCGTGCAGGCGTTGCCGGCCACGCGCCCTCGCACGAAATCGCGCTGGGCGCTGCGCGGCGCGACCTTTGTCTCTATGGTTACACGTTCCGGCACGTACCGGGCATGCCAGGCTGCGAAGCTCACCAATGCCGCACCCAGGGCTTTGATGCGCAGCTTTCATCGCGCCGTGCCATTACCGGCGCCGACGTATCACCTGACCTTGCGTTAACCCATGGCATGGCGGGCTTTGCGGTGTCGCGGCATATGCGGGGGCCTCGATATCCTGCGCGAGTTTTCGGCAGTGCTTTTGGGCGAGGCGAACGTGAAGGCGCCAGTTTATGTCTATATCGGCGAGCTTGTGGCCGTATTTGCTGAACCAGCAGCACATCGAACGAGCGTGCCACAATCCGGACCGGGATTCGAAGGAACGGCCTGCGACCGGAGAGTCTGGCGAGTTTTCTCAGGCTTTCACATTCGCCATCTCTGCGAGTTTTTACGGCTCGACCGAGAGCATGTCCCAGTTTCCCTTATTTGGACGGGCCAAGGGTGGCCGCTGCTCGGGCGTATTCCAGGCTGGCTGGGGCCGTTTGCGAAATTGCGTCGTGAAGTTCGACATCGAGACGAAGACCGTTCCGCCAATGGCGAAGGCTTTGTATCCGTCGGACGTGGATGAAGCGGGGAAGCGCTTGGACTGATTGGCGAAGATGTACGCAACGGTTCGGGGCTTTATATGACGAGGCAGGGACAAAGAAAAGATCCTGCGCGAGTCTTTCGGAAAGGGCGGATATGTGGTTGGCACGGCGACTGTGGCAGGCAGGCGGTTATCTTTTTCGTTGACCGGGATCGCGGACACCTGTTACGCTGGGAGGGCGGAATGTCTCAACCAAACCCGAGTCCGGGCGAGGCACTGTGCCCATGCCGGGTATTGTTACGGCCAATGTCTCGGCCGTGGACTTACGGGATATGATTGGCCAGGCAGGGCCTGGCGCGATCACGGGGGACTTGATGGCGACGTCGACTATGCATTCTTCTATTAGTACTTGCCGAGAAGCTGCGCCCCCTAGCATCCCGGTCTTCATCCGTGTCCAGGCGACGCCCGAAACGCACAGGGAACGTTCAGTATGCAGGTCGAACTGGGTAAAGGAAAACTTATTGGACCAGGTGGTGCCCGATTTCCGTTTCTGGTGTTGATCTTCCGAGCGCAAGGATCGTGCGTTCACCACGTATCCTTGACTCCGCTGCGATCGGCGCGTTCAAGTTTCTGACGTTTGTCAGGTGCGGCCCATGCGTTGCTCAAGGGTGTTGGAGACCGAGATGATGCGGCGCCAGTTTCGTCCTTCATACGCGCCCTCGACATTTCTGGTCGATGCTGGGATTATCATTGATCGATGACCGACGCTTGTTCACCGGTTTCTTAAGGTCCACGCGTAGGTCGTCGCATCAGGCGCGCTGCGCGCACGGCCACAATCGAAACATCGGTGGGCGTTTCACAGGCATCGTAGTGAAACGCCTTCGGTGTCTATGCCCCGGGGGGTGCTTGACGATTATTGCCGTGCACGTGCCATGGCGATATGGCAGGCATGGGCGCTTGCCGGATTAGGCACGCGTGGCAGTTCAAAACTGGTCGCTGGATTCCTGCGCGTGGACAGTGCGTGTCTCGAACTGCCTTTCACAGCCGGTCTGCAACGGGTCAAGTGACGTGCCTTGGCATATGGTTGCCGAAAGAGGCCGGTTAGGCGTTTTCGGGATTACCGGGAGGACCAGTCGCTCCGAACGACGCAGGTCGGGGTTTTCTGTCGAGGGATTTTCCGTCGCGGATGGGGAGGCCGGCCTTTTCCACGGATTTCCTTGGAGATAGGCCTTGTCGTGACCGTATCGGTGCTGTCGTCATTGCCCGGCATGCCTTTGCTCGGCCGCCGCGGCAACGTTGAGGTGAAATTGTCGATCGAGGTGGTCGCGCGAATGCAGCCGGCATCGATTTCAGCAAGGTGTTCAGGTCGATGGTTCCCGTGATTCCGACTTCCACCCATCTTGGGCTGAGACGTTCGCCAGCCGCTTGATCGATGCGGTTTGGACGGCGGTTGTTCCTGGTCGACCAGAACGGGGAGCCGGAAATTGGCGGGGCCTTGGTTCTGCGGGGCGCTGATCGGCACTCGTTTATGTCGCATGATCAGGGAAGTCGCGCGGCTCTTCGCTTGTGCGGCGATACCGTGCGCCGTTGCAAATGCCGCTGGGCGCACTGTTCGTCGAATTCGATTCAAGGCGCAGGGTCCGGACCAGTCCCGAACTTTTCGCCGCAGTTCTATAGCGGGGATTCCCCGATTTCGAGAAGCGACAAACGGCTGTCGATTTCAGGGTGCACTTGGCCGGCCTCGCGCAAACGTCGCAAGGTCGGGCGGGGAGTGCGCATGAGGCTTCGCGAGAGTTCGCATGGTCTGCCCCGGGTCCGGGTACCTGTTGACCGCGGTTCGGCCGAGCAACGAGCGTTAATTAGCTTCGATTTTGGTGGAATGAGGACCGCGACAGGTTGAGGATATAGGGCCGCCGACCCGGCACGAGGGCTGGTTTGGAGATGTATCACTACACGCGCAAACCCCTTTGTTGGGGTGTTCCGGCTGCGAAATTCCGCTCGCCCGATTCGGGACGGTTATGACCGTCGTCTCGGCTGAATCACCGAACTGCCAGGGGCGGGTTCGATCGCATGCGTCTTCGTTCGGTATAGCGGACCGGCGCAATCGCCGATATCGCTGCGCTCGTAAGCAGAATGATGTGGTTGATTCTCCGCGCTTTCAGTGATCTGTTACGATCTTTTTCGGGGCCCGGGCCGTCTGGCCGCTGCCAGGGCATTGGGGCGATTGCCCTTGCCGCAGGTTCGAGGGGGTTCGCTGAAGCGGTTGTAGGCCGGGCCACCGGCTGCCCCCCCGTCGAAACGCCTGGCTGCCCCCGACCAAGGGTTACTGAACTGCACTGCGCACGTATTACCGTAAGCCATCGCGCCAGGTGACGCCGAGGAACGGTCTTTTGGTCGGAAGGGCTCTTCGAGGCCGTACCAGGGCGATCAAGGTCACCGACTGACGCCAGCCGGAATGCTTACCGTCGGGCTCGGTCATACGGCACCTGTCGTCCCGGTGGAATCACGGCCGGCGCCGTATCAAGGACCGCTTCTCCATCTCCGCCTCTGGGAGGCCGGACCAATGGCGGATCTGTTGGAAGCTAGGAAGGTGCGCCCTTGGCGATGACGTTTGCGCCATGTGGCCTTTACGCACCGCAGCGCCGTTCGAACCCATCCAACCGTCACGCACGCCAGGCAGGCTCCGTCCGGTTTTGCCCAAAAGCCTTCGCGCACCGGCATACCGTAGTCGTTTTAATTCGGCGTTCAATGGCCATACCAGGCTTACGGGCCCGCGCGGTGTTTATGTCGGCACGTCAGCGTCGCGCGCGCCCCGTCCTCCGATGGCCCGAGCGGGGTGGGTCCCCGGTTGCCGCGCGTAATGGATCGTTGAACACCCGCCGCATGTGCGTCCCCGCGCCGCCGCTGCCGCTTGGTCACCTATTACCGCTGAACATGCCTTGCAGTTTGGTTGGCGCCGTCGCATCGCGTATGTCCGGGCTGAAAGTGATGTCAAAACAGGGATATGCGTCGCGTTTGGATCGATTCGGGTCGGTGTGTAGGCCCGTCATGTCCGACCAGCCCAGCACCGAAGGTGCGGCCCCATCATCTGGCGCACCGCGCTGCCGCCGGTCATGTCGCTAGCGAATTCTCGTCCGTTGGACCGTGTCATTCTCTTGATCACCGGAAACCCATGCCTGATCCAGTAAGTATCCAGCGTGGCCCCGTGCATTAGCCAGGCCGCCGGATTTCGGTGTCGTAAGGGTCAACAAGCCTGTCCGCGTGATGCCTGCGGCGAAAACGCACCTTGCAATGGCGCAGTGAGGCGCGGCTGGCCATCCCCCGCTTGCGCCGCTGCTTTGGTCCAGCCGGGCAGGGGATGACCCGAGGATCGCCGGCCAAGGGCACGGCCGATGACCTGGGATACCTTGCTTTCCCGCGCCTCAGGTTCCGCCATGTCGGGCAAGCCGCGCAAGCCTTCCGTCCGTGCGGGCGCCCGCCCCGTCGCCCGATCCAGCGCCGACCCTGTCTTGCGACGATGCGCTGGCTGTTGGAAAGGGCTATGGTGTATGCCCGTTGCGCCATCCGTGTGCTGGCATTTTTGTCACCTTGTAGGCTGTGTGGGCCGTCTTCCGCCTTTTTCGACAGGCCCGTTCATTGCCCATTCCGACATTGATCAGATTTGCCGGCCGCCAGCGGCGCCGAATTTCTTGACCCATGCCGGCACCGCCGTGCGCGAAGGCGGGGGGAGCGAGAATTATCCCGCTGTGGCCCCGGCTTGGCAAGACAGCTCCTGGTCAATGTGGCATAACGCGCACCCCGGTGTCGTCGTGAATGCCCCGGCAGTTTTGCGGGGGCGTGACAAGAGCCGCCTCCCACCTAGTGCAGGTCTGCCAGTCAGGGGCCCCATGGAACTTTTTTTTTTCGTTTTTTTTTTTTCGTCTCAGGGCGTCGAGTTCGGTTTGCAGGCGAGTCGTTTGACCGATTCTCGACAGGGTTTCACGTACGCGGCGCCGGTGGCTCCGGACATCGAGCCGGCTTGCCTTGTAGCTTTTTCAATTGTTTGGCTGTTCGGCAACCGAGTTCGGGTTCAGGCGGTCGTCTTGTGAGCGCGGCGTCTCCGGTCGTTCGGCGAGTTCCGGGCTGTAATCTCCCAAGTTTCCTTACGGATTCGTGGTTGGGCTGCGGATCGTCTGCGTTGCAGTCGATCAGGTGGCAAGCAGCACCTTTGAGCGTTCGACGTGTCCCCCAGGACCAGGTGTCCCAGTCCCGCGCCTTGCGCGCCTTCGATTTTCCGGCCGGATATGGCAAGCAGACCGGCGTGTATCGGGCCCCGAGGTCGAGACCCAAGACTGGGGGTCCAGGTCGTGAAACGGATGTCGGCACATCTTTGGGGATTGCGCGTCCGGCCGCTAGGAGGTCCGATGCCGGATTCGGCAGCCGAGCGGGCATCCCGCCCCCGATCGCTTCAGGCGGCAGCGAGCGCCCGCCCTCTTTCGCCCTCTTCGCGGCATTCGGCGGCGCCGGGGCCTGGTTTTGGATGATTTGATAATCGAGATTGCCCAGCGCCATTGCGCCCGGTCGCCGCAGTAGCCGCTGGCCGACTTCCGGTCAGGTCGGCGATCAGTGTTTCTTGGTCATCCTCGGAATTCTGGGTGCCGATCCCGGCAATTTGAGGGTGAACTCGTCGCCTTTGGGCCTTGTGCGTTGCTTGCCCATTTTGCCATTGCCGCCGCGTTGGCTTGTTTGTGCTTGCTGGGTGCGATTAGTCCGATCAGCGGTTGTTGAGGCCCGTGAAGCTTCCGCCCAGACATCCCCCCACGGCCCCGTACCCGTCAGGGGCACCATATTCGCATGATTTTCTTCCACGGCGCGGGAACCGAGATCCAGGCCGGGCCGACCGCCAGGATGTATAGACTTTTTGCTTGGTCAAGAAATTTTATCGGTTCCTTTTACGGTTTCGCGGCGAATCCGCGCATGTTAAAGTGATTCTACCATTTGCCCCGGCCGAGGCAGAAATTACCGGATTCGGTCCGGATTTCATGAATCCCGGTTTTTTGCAGACGGTCCCGAAGGGGGCCGGATTTGTCCGCGGAAAATGCCCGGACACAAAAGGGCCGTTTCGCCCGCGCTGGTCAGGCCTTCCAGCAGGCGCCGCGGGCCGCTGTTCAATCCAGGCCCCTTGCCACCCCCAGGGCTTGCGCGCCAAGCCCAGTATTCCGACCTCCGGAGGGGCGGAACTTTGGTGGGGTCGCTTTTTACCCCCCAAACGATTTCGCGGCCGTTCACCGCGGGGGACAGCTGGGCGCGTTCAAGGCTTCCCGGATTCCGCCGGGAAACCATTTGATTTTTCGGGGGTTTTTTTAATCCCCCACCACATCTTTCTTT
>Ga0163217_1043812_pt1 | contig 11257 bp, 3 predicted proteins | sample SynspAceP_FD_185933 | JGI IMG/M metagenome (GOLD analysis project Ga0163217, IMG submission 185933) | Saline lake microbial communities from Ace Lake in Antarctica - Synechococcus sp. Ace-P (PacBio error correction) | ecosystem: Environmental > Aquatic > Non-marine Saline and Alkaline > Saline ... | reverse complement strand
TTTGGATTATATGAAAAAATTTTCCTGACTCAAATTGTTTTTGACCAGCGTTAAATAACTTCTGTAATCGAATTGGGCGTGGCAATTATAAATAACTAAAATTAGTTTGTTAGCACAAATTATCTTAATTCTGCAAATGGAGCATTAATTTGTGCCATTGGTAAGCCCGAACATTAACTTTTGAAATAACCTATTGGAATGAAGCCAGGTTTCGGATCTAAAGAAAACCCATCAAATAGAACTACACAATTAGCTAAAAATGCTGTAAAATGTCGGCATTTTACTCAAATCTTCTTGCCTCCTTACTCTTCGAGAATTAAAAATTACATGGAACCAATTCCCCATATCACAAAATTTCCAAACTTGCTCCCATGCCATTTCCAAGTTATTAAAAAAAACATTATCAAATTACGATATATCGTCCACTTTTTTTCCTCTACTGTCCGGCCCAATGGAATATATAAATATCTCTAAACCATGTAACAACGAAAATATGCAGCGGCGCAAAACTTCCTGTATGGATTTAGATATATATGGGTAATCAAAGTAATCGCAAATTTAAAACCGAACCATTTCCCTAAAAACAAGGGCCATTCGCGATAAGCCGAAAAATCAAAATAATCTGAGGGCATAACAGAAGAGAATTCCAATCCAAGCGAGTAGGATGTTTGGAAGATTTTCTGCCGCAACAGCAAAGTTTGATCTGCCTATGATTGCAGCTGTATTGCGAAAATCATTTTTTTTCAACAAGACCTCTTTACAAATTGCAATATTTCATCAACGAAACACATCCTTTTCTATCGTCCGATTGGTGTCTGCTTATCTATATCGTGGTAGCGGAAAACTATTGACCAGCAATTAATTGAGGGAATAATGAAATGAAAGACCTAAATTTAAAGGATTCTTTTGAGAAGAGACTTGCTTTTCTATAAACATAATGCAATAAGGAGACTTGGAAAGTATAAGAAAAAGATATCAAATTGGTAATGCAATTTCAGAAATGCTAATTATTTTCAAAAGACCCAACCCTGGATGTTTTTCCAAAATGATCCGTAATATTATTATAAATAAGAAAGATATGATTTGTTAACACCGCTAAAAGCAGAATATCTTGGCAACATTTTTATTGTTCATTTTGGTCAAAAAAAGAATCAATCCTATTCCAAAATATAATTCAAACCAAATTGAAGATATTCATAGAATGATTATTACGCTTCACCCACATGCATTAAAAAAAACCAAACTGGAAAGCAGCAAAAAAAAAATTCCTGAATTTTGGCGCTAACAATGAAATTTCGATAATTACATAGAAGAAATAAATTAAAAATAAGCAGAGTAAAAAACCATAGAAATAATTAATTTTATAAGAATGCCAAGGTATAAGATATAATATAATTTTTTAAATTAATGTAGTAAAATTGCCGCCTATAACTATAAACCTCCACGATATATGCAAGCCAATCCATTATTAATGAGGTGTTTCCAAGGATTTTTTGGAATTATTCAGATAAATTAAGGTCAATATTGATATTTTCAAATCCCATTATCTTGGGATATAAAGTGAAGTAAGAAATTAAGTTATGAAAAATATTGCTAAAAACAATATCATGTATCACTAATTTGTATTGATTGTCATTTTTTGTTCTACATTGTGTTTTCGCAATGAATTTAAATTCTGATTCCCTTTTCGCATCTTTTTTTTCATGTCTTGTCTGTTCTTGGGATAGAGAATTCTTCTTTCTTATCTGCTAAAAAGACAATATTATCTAAACTTTTTGTAAAGCTATTTTTTACTTCTAAATCTTTAACTGCTTTATAGTAATAAACAATCATTCAAGCAGTTTAAAATTATTTAGAAGAAGTTATGCATTTCCATTCTTTGGCAATGCTTATAGGATTCATGGATTGCGGTGATCGGTAGAGTGTTAGAGTATTCAAATGGGTTTACCTAAACGTCTTTTATATGGGTATTATCAGGAATGATAATAATTGACTTTTTAATCTGGCGTTATCCAAAACCTAGTCTATTAACTTTTACAAATGAAATGAAGAGATTAAAAAGCTAATCTAGAAGTTTATTCATCCTAAATTATATCACTATCTTGCGGTAAATTGTTAACATTACTGCTATTTCACTCTCCTTTTTTCATTTCTTTTGCCGCTTGTATTTTAATATATAAATGTTATTCAGATATTTGGATAATAATGGAAGGCCCAAAACCCAATAGATTCAGATATCCAATGTATGCTATTTGAAGCTTAGGGCTAAATATTGCTTTCGCTAGAACTTATTCTATTCACCTATATACTTATGTCATGTTTATATTGGAATATATTTTATAAACAAGAAGATTTCTCACATTGTATTATTAGGTCTATTAGATATAGTTGCACATTTTAGATGTTAAATAGCTCTTAATGATGTTTTTATTTTATTGAGGAGATAAAAGGAGTTTTCCCTCTACCTCTTGAGGAATATCACAAGATATTTTTTCTGAGTATTGGCTTATATTCAGATTTTATTTATCAATTGGAAAGCAGTTTTCTTGGAATTTATTCAGAACATCTACTATGGTGGATTTGGAACTGAGTGATTCTCCGTAGTATATAATCAAGACCTTAACACATACGCTAATCTTTCCGTGGGCGGGAAACGGAAGTTTTAAGATTCACGAATATGTTACTAGAATCCTTATTTTCCAAGGCCTTAATTAAGTGCATGGATGATAATATATATTGAGTTATCTTATTTGGTTCATTTTATAATTGGGTTTGTTTCATAAAAAACAAAGCCCAATATTTAAATTTCCTGACTATATTCATGTTCGCGGCGTTTAATCAGTTTTATCATATGTTAAATCTAGGCAATATGGAATTATTTTTTTTTATTCTAATATTTTTAAAATTTTCGTTTTTTATGTACCACTATATCGAAAAAGACTCTCTTTATAAATTTGACCTTCTGAAACACGCGGTATCCCATAGTACCTAACAACCATGGAAGTTTGAACAATTCGCCAGAGTATTTTTCAGTGTTATATGTGCTTGAAAAAGGTCAATGACTTGTGGTATGTTTATAATTCCACGATGCATCCTTATTCAAGAAAAATAACAATTTAAATAGTTTAAATATTATTCACTGTTATGACCCAGAATTTTTAATAATAGTTAGCGTTACTGCAGTGTCAGTTTTTATATATATGATTTTTAAACTGCAATTCTCTTAGGGTGAGCGCGAGAAAAAAGAAATTTTGGACATATATACATTCAATAACTGGCTATTACAGTCTAGTTTCCATTTGTCACTGGCGTTTAATGACCACAAAAAGAGCCTATTGATCACACAACTCATGATACGGTTTGGAATGCACAATGCGTGCCAAATATAAACCTGAACCCGAATCTCCGGTAAAATTTTTAAAACTATGCCACGAAAGCTGGGAGCCAAATATTTCTGATATATTAATAATATGACACAGATTCCTGGGTATACTCATGGAACATTGTAGAAATATACTGTTGAGTCCAAACAAGACTTCGGTAGCGATATATATTTTGCTTATACTTGGGGTGCCACTAACTTTATAATCCACATCCAGGCGGTTTTGGCCAATATAATTTAGAAAAGTTATAAATTAACTCCATGACCCTCTTGGCCAGATTGCACACCTGAACACAAGTTTATAGAAACAATTTTGGAATAGTTTATAAGAGGTCAAAACAAAATTACCAAAATTTGTTGTGTCGGCGGGCTTAAATTGAGTTATGGACTTGGGTCTGCTAGAAGAACAATTATAGGGAGTGGATGTCAGAATCACTTTTGTTGGTCCCAATTACAATCAGAAGAACTTAACAATTTAACATTATCCAGGTTATTATTTTCACGGACATTTCCGAAAATTAGGGATGGTTATACAAAACCCTTACACCTTTTAGGAAGCCAATGGCCTCCACCTGCACTTAATTATTATAGACAATAACAATATTATTATATAATAAAAAAGCATATGAACCAACATGAATGGCAATTAATATTTGTACTTCTTCAGCATTTCAAATTACTCAAATCCTAAATAGGATGAATATATTTCGGCGTTTAATTGAAAAAAATACACTAATATAAATAAAGAAAAAAATTGACAGTGAATTCAATTGGGATATAATCTAATAAAAAAAATACGAGCAAGTATTTAGTTAGTTTATGCATATAACAAGACACCTTAGAATCCCTTGGTTCAAATCTCAGTTTAGTCTTCTAAAATGTTAATATTTACCTAAAACTTGAATCTTAAAGCGATTTTGAGTAACTCAAGAAATATAAAATATTTCTCATTGTGAAAGAGATACCTGGAAATCGATGTATGGTTTAAACCCTATAATCAAAAATACCAAAATCCTCTCGTATAGGTTATTATGATCATAATCCTCAGGTTACAAATATTTAAAATTTATCTTTGTCCCACTATTGATCAACTTAATAGTACGGTGTTTCAAAATTATGTTTTCTACCCATAAATAACACCGGTTTATTTTTTACCTAGCCTCATTGAGCTCCCCTGTTATCCTATGCGGTGGATTATTGGTTGATCATATCTTTTTGCCAACATTCTCCCCATTAACTTTCCAGTACCCCATACTTTTTCATAAGCTACTGACCTTGCCATGGATATCCTTTCTTTTAAAAAACAACTTTTTATGATTTTATCTCAGATTATTACTTAAAGTATCCACTCCTCCTAAAACTACTTTTTAATCAGTTCGATAAATTTTTCTATTTTACATACATAATTACGCTCTCTTTATTCAGTCTCTTCAAGCAACCAAACATGGAGTCGATTGCTTTGGGGAGTATTTTGTTTCGGTGACTTGCCTATTTTACCATTGAAATTCGTTGAAATTATTTCCTTTCTCAAGTACCAAAATTCCCAAAATACGCGAAAGGATAAAAGGAAATATGAGAAATGTTGTTGTGTTATCGGAAAAGACAAGAAAACGATCAAACTATCGAAGTTTTTAATGATCGTCGAGATAATGCGGTATCATTTGTAAAAACAGTTTTCATGCCTTCAGACCCCCCTCTTTTGATATTTATAAAAGACCTTCCATTACATTGTAGCAAAAACAAAAGTGGATGAAATATTATTGCTCCGTTCTTCGAATTGAAAAACAATCAACTAACCGAATTTTATCAACTTTGCAACAATGGAGAATTAATTTTAAAACCTCATAAATTTATACCGGACTATTGAATATTTTCAGCATAAGAAAACTCACCTTTGAAATTACGATTTATATTCCAATTCGTATCACTGAGACTTGACATTTCCTTCTCGCACAATCGCGTTGGGAATTCAGCCTTAAAAGTATTGTTTTCTGATATTTTTGTTTTTCACTCTATTGTTGGGTACTAGGTGTTTCTCTCCATGTGTTGGCCCCTATAATGTGCTTTAATTATTAGACTAGAAAAACCAAAGGGCCGTATATTTTTAGACAAAAAAGAAATGAATAGACAATTAAGAATTCTACTGGGTATAAAATTTCGCTCCCATGGCCCCCAGATGAACACGCCGATAGCATGATGGCCGTTAAAATGATATGCGAACTACCAGTAGCAGGTTTATAGAGAACAAGTATAGAATAACTTCCACAATTTTACAATGTGCTATTTTGGTAATATGTCGTGTAGCCCACGCCCCACATGGTTTAAGCATACCAATTGAATTTGCCAACCAGGGTTGATAAATTACATTGCTACGCCCACTTGTAAACCCGGGATACAGGTTTGGCCCAAGTACGAGGATAGGGGCGAAATAGAAAACGACAAATGATATCTTGAACCGTACAAATTTGATATTTTTTATATTGAAAACTGGTCGCTGCTGTTCATGGATTTTTAGCATAATTGTGCAAACCATTCCTCAATCCATTTGTGCGGTGAGAAAAAAGAGTATTAAAAAAGTTATAATTTCATAAAAAGGGCACGCATTAGATGAATTGCATGCCTAAAAATTGAATAACAAATGAAAAAGGTACTTATCACCGGTCGCAGCCGGATTTTGGGATCGCATTTTATGCGCATCGTTTTATAAAGAAGTAAGATAGGTATCTATGTACTTCATTTGCTATGGATAACCTCTATAACTGGTTGATCTAAAGAAATGAATTGTAACATTTTCTCCTTTGAACTCATTTAGAGTATTCCTAACACCCACTGAGTTTTTCCAAATTTGTGCATTATTCCAGGTAAACTGCGATTATATTTAACTATTGCCTCGCCAGCCAAGTCCCATAGATTACTTAAAGATTCCTATTGAAACCCTAAAGTCGTTCTTAGTACTTTTAACACCTTATTGGATCTGATCTGGGCAAAGGATATAAAAATGCCAGTGGATAATTGTTAGCATCCCACTATACAGAGGATCTATACGTGGAAGACTCCGTTGTACATCCACAAAATGAGGATTATTATGGCAAGCGTAAAGTCCGTGGGACCACGTGCGTATACGATGAGCCAAGCGCTTTATGGATCCCATTACCCATGCCTACCATCGTCACCACGGTTTTGGATACTAGGATAGCCTCGATTAATTAAACTACCTTATGTTCCAGATGCGATTGATAAACTCGATAGGTCCCATAGGGTGTATACCTGCTTATATATGGGACAGGCATTGAGAAGAGGACCCTTACGGTTTTTGGCGATGGCTTCACATAACCCGTCTTTTTGTTAGAATAGACAAATGTATCATAGTAGAAGGATATTTACAATGGTTTTCTTGAGAGCGCTTATACTGATCCTGTAAATATTGGTAACCCCCATGAACAAAACAATCAAGGAGTTTTGCGTGAACAAAATCATTAAGTAAAATGGCACTGTACACAGAATTCTTTAAGCCCTTTAGTATACTTGCCACAGGGACGATCCATGCAGCGTGAACCTGATATTTATGATGGCAAGGAGAAATTTTTGTGTGGAATACTAAGTTCCATCGGCGAGAAGACTTAAATAAATAGATATATGAATATTTAAATCCTTTCCCCAGATGAAACTTCAGATGAATAAAGAACACAGGATTTCTCTCCCCAACATTTAAATAGATTAATTCCCCCAAAACCGTATTTTTGGAGGTATTTTTTTTAAGATATTGAATTATCCTACTGAAATCCTTGAGTGCTCGGAGGCGCTAAAAACCCGTTACCTTAGGCTGGGAAAATATATCACAAAGTCCTCATAATACTTAAAATCTTTGTGGTTGGCTCCCGAAAAATGCAGCAGGAATACCGTCATGCCATGAGCGAAAAATGTAAGAACCGCTATTGGGTAAATGATTTTGATGGCATTAAAAAATGTGTTGCTATCTGAAAAATCGATATGTAATTGTAGGCCCAGAAGATCTCTTGGTTATGGGGTGCGAGCGATTTTTTTTGCCTAATGATGACACCTTTAAAAATATTCCAGTAATTTTGCCCCTCAATAAGGTCCGCTGGGCCACACTTGAAAGAAAGTGCAAGCAATTTCAGAAGCATTTATGATGCGCACAACATTCCCACGTGCTGTTCTTACGAAAGTTTTTACAGCTGAAACTTGATGGGAAAAGGGATGCGACCTTTTTTAGAGACCCTAAAACCGCCATATGTATTAAAAGCGGACGGACTGGCTGCTGGCAAAGGGTATTGATCATAAGCAATCTTCAGGAACCAAAGATGAACTGAAAATTTAGATGTTGGCCACACGACTCCAAATATTTGAGTCTGCAAGTACAACTGTGCGGTCATTGAAGAATTTTTTGGACGGAATTGAACTTAAGCTGTGTTTGTGTGACTTACTCGATGTGCGTTTAATAGTTTATAGGTCTATACTTTTTACCTACAGCCGACCATTTAACAAAGAATTGGTGAAGCGTCTACCCTGCGATTGAATACTGGTGGTATGGGGTGCATTTTCCCGCTGTTCCCTCCGTAGATGAGGTATTTATGAACAAAAGACTCGTTGCTATTAGCGGTTTGAAACCCACCGTAGAAGGCTTTATATATTGGAAATCTTACATATAGGATGTATGATGTTATCGGTTCTGATATTAAAGTAGGGACGAACCAGTAGCTATTTGAATACAACTTCTGCTCGGTGCGACCATATGAGACCGAAAGTAGTAATACCAAGATTAAGATATTGTAATTTAAGGTAAAAATCCATTGTTTTGTGAAGCTGTGGCAAACCAAACCCTGGGAATAGTATGACTAGAAATTGATGAGCGCATCGGCTTACTACTGTTGGTATTGGCCGTATTCCGGTGTGCTATTCTACTATTTCATTATTCCCCTCAATAATTGCTGGTCACTGAAGGCATAATCAAAAAGGTGTTAAATAAACTGTTTTGTGGTCCAAGTCTAGAAGATGTGCCAGTTGTATTCCACTGCCGGAAACCGAATAATAATGAGAGTGGCAAGATTCAAGTTGAACCAGTGGCCGGGCAAGGGTTTCTGGCAGGCCTCATACGGCTTTTATCGGTTTTGCCAACTAACACAGGGATAGGGCACAAAAAAGAATCCATAAAACATAATGAGAAGAATTACATTTTTGATTAGTAGAGTATTATCGTAAAGACTCTTGGATCTATCATTTAATAAAGCACTGTGTTAACTATATAGTAAATCAAGTCTTTGTACATAAACAGATAAGGGTGTGGCAAACTGCCTATCCCATTATCTTTATGTATATAGAATTTTTTAATTCCAATAAGCAAGTATTTCCAATCAATATCGTATACTTGATTATAAGTAGGAGTGTGCACTAACTGGCGCTTGTCTTCCTCATCCACCTATCGTGTGTAGGTTTTTCCAACCTGCATCATCAGTAAATGAAGGCACGAGAATAAAGCACCAATCAGCATTAAAAATCCAATTCATGTATTTGCTCCCATCACCAATGTTCTCCATGCCATCGTTTTATAAGCAATCCCAAAAGGAGGCATAAAAGCATACATTTACCATAAATAAACCCGCGGACTTACGTAAATGAGACTAAATCCATCTTAATTATACTTTATACATGCAAAAAATAATAAAAACGCTAGCAGATGGATCAAGCATTTTTAGGACAAGAACAAACCATAAATTTTATTCATAATAATAACTTCTGTATTTCTATTTTTCTTTTTACCCTCCGGTTTACCCACTTTTTCCTCTTCCCAAAAAATCGTATTCACCCAACAAGATATGATAGAGAGCTACATACACGCGATTTTAGGGCTTCCTTTATTCCAATTCTAGACTAATTTCTCTCGTTGCTGGTAATTTTTATTAGCGCTTAAAATGAGCAAAGTATAAACTGTGAGGTATATTCTTTGGCCTCCTAATTTACACCTCGTCTTTGTTAATCGTATTGTTCCCTGTAAGTGCTTAATAAGATTCGAACGCCCTTCCTTTGTAGCTCTTTTGATGATTGTCTTTTCCATACGTCGAATTATCTAGTTTTCCTCTGGTCTATATTAATATATATATATATATTAAACGACAAAATTTTTGATGCCACCTGTGTTGCGTATATTGAATTATACGCGAGTTTGTCTTTTACGATTGGGCTATTTCATCTACCTGGCCCTTAACTCTTGATCGTGCCATTTACTTTTACAATCCAAAAAAAATTAAATAAGAAGTTGGTTGGTCCCATGATAGCAACGCAATAAATACCGCTTATGTTCGTTCATTTATGCCGCGGTTCTAGCTTGAGCAACAATATGGAGTTTTGTGGAATCATTATTTTTTTTGATTTTAAGTTCATAATTATGCTGTATATTTATTTTTTTATGATTGGAGCAATAGCCACTTTATTATTTCTCTACGATAGCCACCGATTTTACTTCTGAGCGCATTTTCGTCATTTCTAAAATTTAGTATTGTTTTGGAGTAGGTAAATTTTTTGACTGGACAATGCGATTGTCCTAATCCTTATATTCTTTATTGATTGTGGTTAAAGTTCTCAAAATCTTCGCCATCATACTACCACCCTATTCTATTCACCGTTCTTTCCTGCTCTCCACGTTGGGCGTCTTTTACTACCTATGTCCGAGGTCACATTTAAGAAAGAGTATGTTTAGTCAGTGAAATAGTACCTCATAGGCATCCGTATTATTCCCTTTATTGTTCTAATTACCCCATGTTTTAATGAAATAGAATATTCGTTTCTTCTGGGAAAACCAAGGTCTCATACTCTACGTCTGAATAAAACGATGAAGCTTCTCTATTACGCCTTAAGATCATAATGTGGGCCATCAAACAAAATAGCCATCAAATAAAATCTGTTTTTAAATAAACGGTAATCTTTTGTCTTAAAATATTGTCAATATGTCAGTGATTTTGCTTTAAAAATATTTCAGAAGCATCGAAAAATATCATCTATCGGCATGATCGTCATGCCAGCCGGCTAGCAATCGCGATATCCGAGGACGAAATTGCCACTGTTATTATTCGTAAAAAAATTGGCCAATCGACCCATCTGTAGTCTCTAATCGCGATTATGAATATATTTATGCAAGATTTCCACATACTTTGAACAGGTGTGCAAGCGACTTATATATACTTAAGACAGGAAAATCACTCATCACGTACAGTAATGATAGATCTGCTATTTGGTATATTAGGGATCTTTCAATTGCATAGGTGTATTGTTTAACAATACCGAGATCGGTATAAAAAAAATATTCGAATGCTAGACTATTAATTACGGTAAGTCCAGCGTGGCTGATGAAAATAAAGACCCGCCTATCATTTTGGCTTTGAAAGATTTACCCGAGTTATTGCATGGAGAGCTGTTAGATCGAATGGCTGGCCTCCAAAGTATACAATATTTCAAAAATGTCAAGTACTAGCTTAAAATTTTATTGGAACAGGAAAAAAAAGATCTGTATGTTACCATCTTTAGATTAAGATTCAACTATTGTGATTAGATATAGTTAATTCTGTGTAGAATACATGAAATAAGACCTTTACAAGCTCAAATGAAAGAATGTACAATTGACAATGAATCTTTAAATCCTGGCTGTACTTCGCAAGCACCCTGACCATCAAATAGGTGAAATTCCATATAAACTTTGTAGCCACTCAACAATAACATTTAGTGGTGAAAAGGAGAAAAAAGTATTCCCTTAAAACTTCTCAATAGATGGAACGCAAGGGGATATCGCGATTTAAAATAAAGAAGCTCGCCGGAAGGCTACCAAAAAAAAGCACCTATGGTCCATTCGTTATTCCGTCAATG
>Ga0163217_1029673_pt1 | contig 11257 bp, 5 predicted proteins | sample SynspAceP_FD_185933 | JGI IMG/M metagenome (GOLD analysis project Ga0163217, IMG submission 185933) | Saline lake microbial communities from Ace Lake in Antarctica - Synechococcus sp. Ace-P (PacBio error correction) | ecosystem: Environmental > Aquatic > Non-marine Saline and Alkaline > Saline ... | reverse complement strand
CTGGTGGCATTACTTTCAACCTATAGGACCTCTTACTCCTGCGACAGTGTCTGAAACGGTCGATACGTTATTTTACGCTGCCGAAGTCGCGCTAATAGAAATAACACCTTGACGCTCGCTGCGCCGACACTACTTGATGGGCTCGAATGCCAAATCACCAAACTGACACTGTTTTTAACATCCTCTATTGAGGAATTCATCGCCCTCTGTCTCCTTCATATTACACACAATTGGATTCCCGAAAACGCCAACACGCTAAGACGAGGCAACTCCAGCCGCACAAATCAGGGAAGGCATATAAGTCGATTCGCAGACAACCTGTGATCCAAAGTGCGTGGAACTTTTGGCTAATTTTTGATTGGATATGGGAAGCCGAGGGTTGTTAATACGTACTTTTTTCCTCTCGCCTCAATTAGACAAAATTTTATTGTGGAATTGCCGTGTAATCCCAGACAGGCAAGGTCATCTGGGGTAAGTTGCGCATCCGCGTATGTGCCTGAGGAAGGTGTATACCAGCTGTATAGGCGTTCGTGACGCTGGTCTCATATATATCTAGTTTGACTGAGGAGACACATCGATTAATTTAATGATCCTGTGAATTAGCTTTTTAATATAACCGCAGCGATCCTTCTTAATTGCTGACATCTCCCTAGCAACGCTTCTAAGTACACGTGCTGATATTTACGATTATTCGACAAATCTAGCGAATCTTCTCTCTGCAAGTTTTTGTCTGAATTGCTGACACAGATTATCCGCCAAGGTGCGTATAACCTAGGCGGAAGTCTGCTCCTCAATTTTCGTCTCAATGGTTTGAGTCGTCCTAGGAATTTCGTTGTGAGGAACTTGTTAGTCACGAGGTGCCAAAAGTCAGCCTTCTGTACAACGTGAGCCGGCAGTAATGCTGAGAGACACTCGATAACGCTGTGAATTTTCAGTGCTATATAGCTGCATAGCGTACGACAGCCATCTTATATTAGTTCTCAACCTCGCGCGTGGTTAAACGTCTTGGGCCAGCTCTGTCGTGCAAAAATACGGACTCCAGGGTATCTAATGATAATAGGATCTATATCGTTACTCATTAATGCGCTTCATTTTTATAAATGACTGTGCAAACTCGCTCTAGCTAGAACAGCAACCCCATTTTACGTATATTTATTAACTATGTTAGGGTACTAGATATGCGAGTCACTGTAGCTGAGGTGCTCAGATATACTCTCGCCCTTCTGGTGATCATCTCGGTGCGTCATATTATAGAAAGTGCGAATTGCGTATGAGCGCCTTCTTCAGTTTTTCCGTTAGTTGTCGTGGTGGGTGGTTTAATGTGTGACAAGTGCTATATAAAGGAATCATCTCGGAAATATTACTCTCGCATTTTAGATAAATGTTCTCCACCGTATCACGTCTATGATAATTGCTAGCAAACGAATGCTCTAGTATCTGGCTAAGTGACATTCGCTTGTGGGCGTATATATGGTTTATGTCCTTAATCAGTTCTCTTATAATATGCACTGTCTATCTGTTTCATTCATAGAGACGAATAAACGGCTTCGTCTTCTACCAGTGGCTAGCATGTGATCTAGGGTGGTTGGATAAGGTTAAAGAAAGTGCTGCATTTTAGCACGACTTCCGATAGGTTCTTGTTCTGTATGATATCAGTAACCATTTTCGTGATGATATCTTATATACAGAAGCGAGACCACCTTAGATGCATCTCCCGATCCAGAACTTCTTTAGGCTTTCATATCCATATTCCTCCGCGACAAATAAATGTAGTGTAAGTGACTTGTACCTGCTCTACTCGCAACGAAAATACAACAGCATACCTTCTGTATTACTGCATTGTAAAGTATTCGAGGGGACATACGTTTAAAGCTCGGCGAGTACCTGCCTCAGCGGCTCAGTAGGATATATTTTGTTTTGATGTACACCGTTCCTACTGGTAGTCAATAGTTCGCGAGAGTCCAAGCTACACGTGACTACCTCATGTATTCCATATAGATCGACATGAGTAATTTGCTTTTAGTTTATACAATAAATATATATCGAACAGCCGTTTCTGGTTATAGCTGTGACTTGTGCTATTAGAACCACAAAATAATCATCATACATAGCGTAACAAATGTGATCTTACTCAGTTGTATAGGAGTATGATAATCCAAAGCGTGTAACGAGAGCCTCTTCTTGTTCAGATCGTTCACTCCATAAATTTCAGTGTGGATTGATTCTTCCATCCATTATGTGCTAGGTACGGATCACTCAGATACGTGGCATGATGTTATATCCTAGCCCGATATCAAGTATTCAGCTCGTCTTTTTTTATAATTTTTCTTAATCTTACGTCTCGTTCTAATAGCTTATTGTATTTGTCTTAAGAAAGTATCGGCGTAAAAACGTAGTGGTATGAAATGAGCGGACTGGTATAATAAGGCATTACAAGCGATGAGGCTCACATACCTGAATGATCTTTTCTCTATAGCAGTTGCTATCTCATCATTGATATAGAAGCGGTGTCAATGAACAGCGTCAGCCCAATATTTCAAGGAATGACATTCTTGGTGTTGCATATATTGGTTCTTTATAATAGATAATTCCCACAGTAATTACTTAGTCTTATGTTTTCAAATTGATGGGAAGTCGATCTGTGGGTAAGAGTGTAAACTTAAAAGATGGGCATAAGTTTTGTAAAGTCTCACGCACCGCGTTCTTACCATATGGTGTATGTGTGGCCTTGCAGCCTGCTGACTTTCAGGCAGCTCAACTTATGCGTTATCCCAGATGGCTTCAAGCCAGGTATGTATAGTAATCTCAGATGACGCAAGTGTCTAACATCGGGCGAATTTAGACAAAATACAATGCTCACATATTTGTAATGAAGCGAATTGGATCCGTGAATTGTCCGATAGCTAAATTAGGAACTAATAGTGCTCTGTGGAAATTAGTATCTGATGACAAAACCGGGATGTCGTTTGGATTCCATCTAGGGCTTTATTAGAGTGCGCATTTTAACTCCTAAAGCGATGGTTGCCTCTAGCCTGTGAATAAATCTTTAGGGCCCCGACTTTTCATCACACATGAATTATATACCAGCAATAGTCTTAATGAGGTGTCGATCTAGTTCTCGATTCATTTCTGTTGAACAGGAAAATCCACAAAGAAAATGAACGATGATATTGGTATAGCGAACAAAAGGTTATCGAGTGTAGCATGGCGTTCATGATTGTATTGCGTTAGTCCGTTGCGAGATATCACATATATCGTAGGGCGGTCTGTTATTACGATTGAGTGAGCACCTATCCGATAAGAAAGTATACCTAGCACACCTACTCGGACGCCCACGGAATGCGCTACACAAAACCAATGTGCGGTTCACGGCCTTGTCTCTTACCGGTCATTCGTGTGCTCGCAAGCAAATTATCTCTCCAATTCTAGCCTTAGATATGTGCGGTTAGTTTGGGAATAGCTTGACTCATAGGATTTCGAGCTCGGCTAAGATGGTGCGCTCAGCCAGATTCAGAAACCGCTGCCAACTCTGTTACAATCACACACTTGATTCTGTAACTCTTTGTCCTCTTCAAGCCTAGCAGTTCTGTTTAATTTCACAGTATTTATGTTACCAATGGTGTATTTAAGATGAAAACAAGCGCGCCCCTAACGTTTTTAAGTGTCTCGTAAGCCAATAGGTGTTGTGTATTATGGGGGACAGTAATCAACATATACGAAAAAGAATAATTCGCCCTGTTGAGAATTGGCGGGCTAGAACTCCTACCCTTAACTAATATTATCGCGAGATCAGGGCATACAACACTTTCTTGAAAGAGAGCGTTTGGCGCCTTTCAATCGCCTATTATGAATAGACGTATAGCGAGTCTCGAAAATTATCGGTACTTGATATGGCTACGGCCTAGTCTCCCTACTTTGTCTGGCAAGTTCCAATGCGAATACGAGCCACAACTCTTTTTGCCTAATGTTTGATCCACTGTATATCTTTCATCGAGGCTAGCTGAAATAAAAAAAACCCTCTATCGATACCGAAGAGTAGATAATTGATCAAACGAATTCGAGAACCGCGCCAATACAACTCTTTATTTTACCGTGTCGACTTGCGGCTGCATGTTACTCGGGTTTGCACCAGATTTTCCATTCCAATCTACCTAGGCAGCGAAGGACCGCCTTAGCTGGACTAAGGTTTGCTCTCGTTTATGTCACCTCTAGCCAGGGCGACTAGTGATGCTGTGGTTTGTCACGTAGTCGTTTTCAGCCTCGTGCTCCATGTATAATTTCACTGTATGTGTGCGGTTGGAATGAACAGGAGGATCGCTCTATCATTGTTGGGTGTAGTAATTTCTTCTGATTGCGCGAAGCACTTCATGAGCGCACGTAGTTGATCCAACGCGGCCGTGGTCGCTGTCCACTACTAGTTAATTGTCGGCCGGGCAAGTAAATCGTATTACAAAAAAAGTTGTGACGCTCGTCTTTGATGAGAGCTGCAGAACTAGGCTAAGCACGGGCCTCGGACCTCACCACTTTCATGCCCTAGCTCAGGGAATCAGGTCCGCCACACGGATTTTGTGAGGCAAGGGTGCGCACACAGGCAGATAGAGTGGGTGGTTGGCGGAGGGACCCTTGCGCATATGCGCGATCGGAAGTCCGACAGTCTATATCAGTAGAAGTATGCTGCAGGATAGGGTAGACGTCTGAGATCTCCCGACCGGACGGCTCCCCGTAGTACTCACCCAACATCAGGGCCTATAACTCTGAGGATAATAACAGGCACAATCTTACTATTACCGCTAATACGCAGCAATGTACATTTTAACATCCTAAAAAGGCATAAACGCCGGGAAAACGCGTGACAAAAAAAAAGAAATAAAATGCCGCGCGCACCGTTTATCCCCGATCTCACAAGAGTAGCATTTATGATCAACACATAAAACCGCCAGAACAACTCTTTTCTTTACCCATTTATTGGGCTGAGTGTTACGGTGTTTCACCCTTCCTTCCGACACTGGAAGAAAGTGCGCTTCTCGTTCGGCATCTCACGCGCCTTGGCTGACATGCGATTGTCATCACTTGCTCCTAAAGTCTGCCTCTCATCATCATCATCTCTTCGACCTCCCGGAACAATCTTCAGTGCACTGGATCATTCCCTAGTTTGGGCATTGGCGGTACACCATCGCGTCGATTAATTAGAAGACTCAAAGGATTCTCGTGTTGTGTATCATTCGATCAAGCCAGATGGCGCAATACCGAAGATTTCATTGCGCTTTGGACTCGCCCCAACCGTTATTATCGGCATTACCGCTGGGAACATGAGATTCTTTGAGCCTTCAATCCGCCTTATGACTTGTCTCAGATTAAAAAGGTGGGCGTAATGACGACGCTAGTAACACGCCTTAGGTTGCTCGGCCGGAAAACGCCGGATCGTTGCGTTTATCGGTGATATTTTCAAAGCGTCTTAAGAGTCGTTTATGATGTACCTGCTTCATTGTTTGATTAGGCGCAGTGCGAAGCCAGTCAGCCGCGTGAATGCTCGCGATGGTCACATTCGTGCACACGACAAATCTCACCTGATAATGTTGATATATAGTAAGCGAGGGAACAAAGGCCCGAACGCGTCCTCATCAGCGAATTTGAGTTAGTAAGCGTGTGTGCAGCTAGAGACGCCCTCCGCTTATATCTTTTGCGGCTCGCTTACGAGAACGCTGAGCGTGCCCCTTGGCCTCTAGTAAGGCTCTCACTACTCTAACCCGTACTCGCAGCAGATCCCCGATAGTGCCCTACTCGGCAGCTGCTCATGCACAGGCGCTTCCATGATAAAAAAACCCGTGGTGAGGTTCACGCCGATTTCGGAATAGTGCGCACTGCGTGCAAGTTCGCCGCTCATATGCCACCACTTGTTCGGCTCAGATACACCACACAGGTGCTACTACGCATGTGAGTTCTTGCTCGGAGTTCAACGCGTGCCGCCCCGTTTCGCCCTAATAGTATATCCTTGGACACAAGCAGGCAAAAAATTGTCTAACGTCCAAGTGATTACAAGATCCGATAATCGACATACATTCCTGAAGGCAAAGGCCAACCAAGGGGAGGGAGTATCTCAACGATGATGCCTAATTCGAGTAGATTCCTGCGCGTTTGCGTCGGTGAAAACATGTGATCCAGAAAGTATAACGACGCTATATTCGATGCCCGTCTTTTCGAAAAGTATGAAAAGACACTGTGTTGTACGCGAATACGTCCACGTATTTTTGCACTTTATGAAGGATTCTTTAAAGTGTCCATGCTTAAGTGATCCCTGCAGAAGCTTATTCCAAAAGCATGGCACAAATGAAACAAATCGAGGTCAATCACTCACGCCTCCATTCCACTAGAGGATTACTAGCAGAGAATGGCATGGATGTTGATTTGCCTTATGCTATACCGTTGTTCCGCATCAAATACAAAAAAAAGCACGCTGATTCCGGTTTATGGACATCGACTCAAGACGATCCATCAACATTCATGCGAGGTGCTTGGTGCGGTTCGCACTTTTAGCTAATGTACGAGCAATAGATAGGCGCGACTGTCATCTGCTCAACATCACTCGCTACACATTACATCTATGTTAAGAAGAAATGTCGAACTTGGAGCATAATAAGATTCAGTGATATCTCCAGGCTGCTTCACTGACACATATGACTGACCTTGGGTGGGCCGACACTCAATAATGTCATACACATTGGATTGGCACTGATTGATAGTATGTCGGTTCCTTTCGTTCCGATAATACTATTATGCTTGCTATATATCCACTATACTGTTACAAATATTGAGAACCTGAATCACATGCCAACCTAGTGCTAGACTCATAATCGTAATACCGTGCAGTTCAGATATAGGCATATCTACTACTGGTTTCAATTGGCTATTCTGGGATTGCGTTATGCCTGCAGTGAGTAGACCTCATGAAGTCTAGTACGTAGAATGTTTACGTGTTAGCCTCCTTCACGTTGGTGGCTTGTTAAAATAAATATGCACATGACACTGCGAAAAAGGCTGTTATCAGAAAAATGATGTAGACTGGAATGGGCATTATGAATGTCAGTAACGCTATGTTTGATTAGCAAAGAGATGACTCTTATAATGAACCATTTTAGAGAACAAGAAGAGCAGAGCATTTGATTCACTTTGATTTTCTCTAGACCGCCTCGCTCACATAACAAACACACTGCGGAGCTCACTAGCTCGCGCTATGATTATGTTAGAAATATGGTGTGTCATACTCATTCAATTTGCTCCGGTGCATGGTGGCTTCGCTCAAAGGAACAACGAAGCATCTGAATGATGGATGCTTGAAGAAAGTACATTAAAACACACGGAGGGCTAAGGTGGCGTCAAAGCTGAAATATCCCCGCTTGCTTCTTATCGCTCTAGTTTGGGCATGGCACCTATGATCTAAGTTTAGACTCGCAACTCGACCATGTAAGCAATATGCTGCTCGTGGCTCAGTCAGAACACCGCGACGGACGTGTGAAGGTGTCGAAAATTTCGTTGCTACGTTCTGCACCGATGGTTGGGTACAGCTTCTTTTAGGCATTAAACTTATCGACCGGAGATGACGTTCATCTGAGATCGCGGCGTTACGAACACCAGTCTAATTTACGTTAGGAGGTAGCCTAAAGAACGATTTTTATTACTAGGCTCAGTTAAGGGATGTTGGAGCTATTTTTAAGATACTGAATCTGAATGGTATCCGAGCACTCTCTGCAGTAGAACGGTATTCTATCAGCAGGCTTTCTAATAGCGGGTGTCTGGTATTGTGGCACGAAAAGCGTAGGGTTGCTCGAGTGCGTGGACTGATTTGAGGGTCCAGGTTGTGCGTCCTAAAGAAAATGAAACGAGGGCTGCAGCATGACATGAGAGATGCTGAGTGCACTGAGGACAATCATCTGAATGCGACTCGAGCATGAATGGGCGTTGAGGCTGAGTCGGCCTGTAGAAGAGTGCGGTGCGGTGTGCGAGGTCTAGCCTATGGGTCTTAGAAGTGACTGCTATACTCGAGGATGTAACGTAAAGTATGCCATGCCTGGAGATTTGACTTTAACATATGCTGTACAGAGGTTAGTTTACGCGGTAGTCCCAGTAGTTGTTGGTAGAGGCGTCATGCATATATAGTGAGTTGAAGTGATCAAAGCGAAGGATTGGTTACGATCGATACTGCGCACTTCAATTAGGCGGTTGGAGACAAACACCCGAAGATGGGGATGGAACGCCGCAGGGTCTCTTATGTGTTGCAGTATCCTTATGGGTTTGGGGGGTGCTGCACAAGTGGGTGAATGTTCCGAGCATAGATCAACGAGAGGGAACTGATTTTTCTTCGAGGCTAGTATAAGAAGTAGGCTCGCTCGAATGAACGTGCTCTGTGAGTTCAATTTGTGTGGATGGAAGAGAGGAGAGACGTAGGAAAATAGACGGGCTCCTAAGGCGGGCTTGCGATTAGAAGGACAGTGAGGCTGGGACGCTGCTGTAGGACGAAGTAGCACCAGAGAGCGTAACCGACATAGGAGCGTACGATTGTTGGTAATTGGGCGGCGCACTCAGGGTGCCCGATGCGTTGGCCTGTCCGATACGCGCTAAGTGATGCGTCCGCGGTGTGGTAACCTAGCTGGCGTAAACAGCCTCTCGGGCAGTTCGCAGACTACGCGCAAGTGGGTCAGTGTGTAAGTCGCGGTTGTAGCACGCGCAAGGTAGCAGGCTCGCAACCCGAATAGCAATTGGAGTGATATGGCGCGTCAGCGTGGTGGGAATATAGTGGGAGTTGCGCAGCAGGATATCTAGTAAGCGAATTCTGTCGCAATCGCAAGGACGTGCCGAACTATCTATGATAACGCTGTCTAGTCGATAGCAAATCCATAACTGAGAGAGCCTGCTGTGTATTCTTACTAGGTAGAACAGGCGGTTTTTACTGTGATGGCGGTGGCACGAGTATTTTTAAGGCGGCTAGATATAGATCGGGACGCAATCATTTAAGTTGAGCTGGTTGATCCTTGTTCTAAGCAGGCCGGATAGTTAATTGGCGAAATTCTGTCAACGCACCCTTACTCTTTATGCTCAATATTACTAGCGATCTCTCGTGTGATGTGGTGATATATATATTAGCGGACCAGTTAAGTGTGTGTGGGTCATATGGACCAAATATGTAACGCTCTGCTCCTCTATTAAGTTCACGTGATGGCTGATGTGCTGATACTTCAGTATACTTGCTGCTGACCTTGCCATCTTTCAATTAATGATGAGGTATTAAGTGCTTCGTGCGGCATGACCTTGTGTAGACCACTATCGACATCTCAGGAGTGCGATCTAGTTGGTATGGAGATCTCTATAGTTGTAGCTGTCTAGACAAGACAATGATTTCTCACTTAAATCGCAGTATGAGAATCACGCTGATCAAGTATAGCTCAATCTACTTTTTAGCCGAGTGAGTAGGGGTGTAGCGATGGAGGATTGGACGCGAAAAGTACAGAAATAAAACGCGGTCGATTCACTGCTGCCAGAAGCATTCAGGCTATTGGTTGTTATACGATTAGTTCATTCGACCTCTCCTTGATAGGCCTAATCGGAGTTGCATTTATCTTGTTTATATATGAAATCTCAGAAGTTTAAGAGATGTATTATTATATATGCCGCCTCTGGTTTAGATTTTTTACACAACTTACGCAGATTGTATCCGAATATCACCGTTACATTATGTAGCGGTTGTATTGTCGGCCAGTCTCCCAATTTTTTCAAATACTGCTATATCTAAGGATCTCAATACTTCGCATGGTTGCTTCCGTGAAGGTCACCAGCATCTCTAAATTTTAATGTGCTCGTAAAGACCGACAAATCCGATTGCGCCTGAACGCCAGCTACTGCATTAACGAGCAAAGTAATCTTTGGCTCGAATATCGATTTTTTGTACGGAGATTTAGGCAGCGAGAATTCTTTTGTCTCAAAATGCTCATTTATAATCATCTGACATGCTACCATTCTTTTTGCTTCACCACTAATGCTTGCGGAGAGCGATCTACACGATGAATTTACTTCTCTCGAAACGCATAGCCTCTCTTCTTCCAAGTCGTAGTGTATATACTAATAGATTAAGTTACTTTTTCGCCACGCGAAATTTATCCATGTGGGCTGGCACCTCACGTCGCTATTATGAGCGTATCGTGACTTTCTTTTTTAACGGTTGTGTGATATGCTCTTTCTGTTATAGTCAGGTGGGCACCATTGTGTGCTATATGCTGAGGCAGAAACCGTATTATAAATACGTGTTCTTTGCTCATGGCGCCTTAGTTAGGTCTTTTCTACAGTTGCGCCAGTATATCCCTAAGTCTCTATTGCTGGATACGATTACAAAGGATTTCGCATAACGATAACATAAGAATGACATTCCTGTTATGACTTGTTCCTGATAAAAGTTAAGTAACGATGGCTTAAAAGACACTGCAACTGCCTCCGCAGTAATGAAGAAGGAAGATTCTCTTTTTAATCAATATGCGCACTGTTGAACCTTCTGACCTTCTAGCTTTAACCAGAAGATCTATTTCAACAAGTGATGCAAGGGGCTATAAAAACGTATCCTAGAATGTAAGACGGCAAGGCGAGCCTTATTAACGACTTAGAGTTGTATTATATAGGTGAACAAGAATTCAACCAAAATACCTGCGCGGGAGCGGAACATCCCAATCGTGTAGGGCGAAGCGGTATTTAAACAATGCTCTCTTCTTTTCAGGCATTCTGTCAATACTTTGTATTATTTCTTGTTCCAGGTGTGACATGTAATCATAGTAACGTATTTGGTTTTAAAACCTTTACGAGCTCCGCGATACGCTTACGCGATGCAGATAATTTCGGATTAACGGTCTCATGGTGCGATTAAGGGTGGCTTTAAGGTGTATGTGAGGCAATATTATTGTGCCTTTTAATGTATAGATCGATGATCGGCTTGTGTTGGTGAGGTGACGAGTTTCTTATTATTAAGCTTATTCACTGTTGATTTGCACAGGTCTCTTATTGTTCGTATATGTTTTCGTGACATCTGGCTTGTATTTAACTGCCTTTTCTTAACAAGACAGATGGGTCTTTTTATAAACGATGGATTTCTATGTCCTTGTAAATAGGTAATTTTTGTGCTATCTTCAGTTTGGTATGTTTTGTTGTGTTTTAAAGACAGTTACATTCTACGTGAATACATTTTCATCCGGAAATTTTTTCGTTATTAAGATGACCCTTG
>Ga0163217_1083733_pt1 | contig 11258 bp, 4 predicted proteins | sample SynspAceP_FD_185933 | JGI IMG/M metagenome (GOLD analysis project Ga0163217, IMG submission 185933) | Saline lake microbial communities from Ace Lake in Antarctica - Synechococcus sp. Ace-P (PacBio error correction) | ecosystem: Environmental > Aquatic > Non-marine Saline and Alkaline > Saline ... | reverse complement strand
TTAAATCTTGTATTTGAGTACTATCAGAAATCATGTCAGTGATCGGGAACCTGGGGAGAGGATCCAAATAACCGTTTTAGAAAGTGGGAAAAAAAGTAGCCGTTTTTTCTCTCCCACCCCAATGTTTGAGTATTACACAAAATTGAAAAAAGTTTCGAGAAAACCCAAAGCAGGGAATGGCATAGGAGTCGTAGCTTGGGGAGGATATTGCGAAATTTATCGAGAAATATGCCCGTAAGGGCAATGAAATCGGTGTAGTGGGGAAATTAAAGGCCCGTACTTACACAACAGACGATGGGAACCAAGGTTATGTTACCGAAGTGGAAGCCACAGAGTCCTTTTGTTTGGAGAACCAAGAACGCAATGATCCGAGTAACATTTTTAAACAAAAAGAGGCGTTCCCGAAATAAACCGCCCTCTTGATCTTTCATTATTTAACTTTCTAAAACGAAAATTACTAATGAGAGCATCAAATTAATGAAATTTAATTGGGGATTGGCAACATTTTCACGGTTGGCGAATGCTCTAACAAAATCTCTTTGACGGAACAGATATACGGAGGAATTAAATATTTGCAAAATGGCCGCGGAATGCTATTGGCTGATTACCGGATGCTTCGATCAGTGGCAAAATGACCTGATAGCGAAAAGCAGTTTCATACCGGTCTAGATTTAAAAGGCTTAATCGCAGGAAAAGCAGGATCATTCTTGGATATGAGGCAGAAAATAATTTACAGTGATGCAACGACAATATTCTTGAAATCGCACGGTACCGGCATTCCGGATTTTTCCACTGGACGAAATTGCGGTTGTACTTTGTAGACCAATACATTGATTGCTCCCGAGCGAATTATTAAATTCGCATGGCTATAGGTCTATCTTAATTTACCGATTTAAGCAAGGAAACCCAGGAGCGTTTGCTTGTAGTCTTCCAAAGAAGAGATAAAGAGAAAATATGGGAAGGACATTATCAAAATATGCAATCCCTGAAACAATATCAACTTGGACAGCGATTCTCGAAAGAAGCGATACGAAATTATATTCTTATCAAACACTTATCATATTTTAATTCAATTGTTCCAATTCAACTGTTGAAATAGAAGACCCTGAAAATCGAAGCGTCTTCTTTTTGGTTTCAGCCTGAGGTAATTCGTAAAGTTTTTGCCATTTTATTTATGGATATCAGGTATCTCCTAATTTTTTTTAAATCTTAAAGAAACCTAACTGTTTTCGTACCATTAAAGAGCCATATAAATTACCATTGAATGGTTCGAAAGGTTTGCCGCGCAGCGGAACAAAAAGAGAAGCAAGAGTGGTAACGGGCAAAGCCGCGTATCATATTTATTTCTGCGCTTAAATAATTGATTGATTAGTACTTATGGAATATGACGTTATTTCCAAGATTTTTACTATTTACGTCAAATGGCATTGAAAAAGCTGTAAAACAGGGTATAATCCTGCGTCAAAATGCTTTTAAAAATTATTAAATGGGATTTCTTTTATCACTCAATCAGGTTCAAGTCGAAAAAACAGCGCCAAGCGTGTTCCAGACGTGTGTTTCACGCACCCATTTTAGATTCCCATACGGGAAGCCATGACCACTATGCTCGATTTTTCTTTTTATAACGAAATCTCCCTAGAAAAATTTTGGACCCACGACCCCCCCCGGGGCGAGGACCATGAGAACCAGTCCTTGAAGAACCGCATTCAATTGCGAGCTACGCTATTATCTGAAAGATATGGAAAAGACCCAGACCAAACCAACCGGTGGCAAATGATCCAATCCTTGATTCGAAATGGAAGAGCCTAAAAAGAAAATATTTGATTTGGAGGAAGAAAAAAAGAAAGGAGAATCAACCAAAATTTCACAAGCGTAATAAATAAAATCCAATTAAATAAAGAACACTATGACATCACATATTACGGCCACAAAAACTCGGGGGTTCCTATTCCCCAAGTTCGGCAGGGCTCGTCGATTTATCTGGGTTAAGGGAAAACAAGGGGTGGAAGCAGGAGGGGACATTGAACATTTTTCATATCAACAACGGCGAAGAAATATCGCTGAGGAAGTAGTAAGGGAAATCGACGGGCAACACCGCTAATTTGGAAAAGACGGAACCCAGGTTTTATCCAATTACCGTGAGCCCATCCCAAATATGAACTTTAAAACATTACAAAATCCAAGTGAAGACCTTAACGATATTATTACCCGGGGAGCTGATGGAAAGATTATGTGGCATCCTTCAACGGAAAATTAAATGGACGGTCAGTTACTGTCGGTGATATTTAAAATTACTGTATTGGCCAAGATCGGAGCAATCAACGGACATTTAAAGGAACGGATAAGCAAGATTCGGGAAAATCAAGCCCTTATGCCACAAAAAATACTTCAGATAAAGAATAACATCGGAAAGGTGGAAAACGGGACCATGAAGGGGGTGAACATCAAAAAAATGGAAAGGCAGATCACTAGATTGGAACGGGAGGCCCGCGCACCAACCAAAATGGGCCCAACGGATCGTTACAGGGGAATTGTTAAGGCGGGGAGCCAAAGCCATGTGATATTCATGAGCCCGACAGGGGACGTTTTCCAATGTCCTTTAGTTTGTCACCAGGGAGCAAATACAAGGCATCCGAATCCGGACGTTGAACGGAAAGGATGGCGTCAAACGAGGAATTTGATAGCGGACCAATTTTTGATAGGGGCAGAAAAGGACTTTTGAAAAGGACCTTTGATTACCAAAGAAGAAGGCTTTCTTCGGAAAATTACCAGTGCCAGAAGGAATTTACAATAATTCCGAAAATGTACTTTAATTCCTTGTTGAGGTTGCCCACTAACGAAAAGCTATTTGCCTTTAAATAATACGGGAGGGACCGGCCTACCTAGAATGGGCAGGCCATTTTTCCCGCATCATCAGGCTCACATAATGGGCATTAAAAGTTTTCAATAAACTTAGGAAGGAGGTAGAGGTGCCATTCAAATCAAGTTCCATAGGAATCTAAAAGAAGGTTATGGAAGTAGTACATCCTTTTTATGATCATTCATCATCATCGGCCTTGGTCCAGCATTGTATTCCTATTGCTCGTTTAAGGATAAAAGATTTGCCTGCTTTGAGCCCTAGAATACCTTACTCGTTTTTTGGATTTTGGCAGAAGTTCATTTAATGCATTTTATCCTTGGGGATACTTTATTCTTAGCACTGTCCCTTGTTAAAAACTGATCAATACAATGATGTATGTATTTCTGTGTTCATAAAGGATATACCTGTCTCCATTAAATGATACAATATCAAAGTCAAGTTTCAAACGACATAGGAAAAGTTTATAATTAATAATATAAAACGGGGGCGTTTCCATTATAGGAATCTGCCGGAAGTGGTAAGACCGAAAGTTGTGCTCTATGGCTTCTTACAACATTGTCAAAGGACTATGGTTCTGTGGATCATTCATGATTATTAAGGATTTTGAGGATTACCGAAATGGCGTTATCATTTTCAAGGATTCCGATATCCGTTCAAAGTAATCTCCTTGCATTAAAATTCATCCATCGGGTGAATCCACATAGCCACCGATATTTGGAGATCCGGAAAGTGTAAACGAGGTTTCAGCGGTATGGTTTAGAAATACCGTATTGGAAACAGAAAGAAAATCCGTTTCGATTCGGCGTACCAAGTCTTTTCGCACGATGCCGCGGAAGGGCTTTGACTGAGTGGATTGCATCTGGAGACTCAAAATCTTCCTATCACCGATATTGCACTTTGCCACATCGTCATTCGCCACTTATACCATTACTGGATACTGAGAGCCCCTAATTACCATTTTTGGAGTCCGAATATAATCTCAAAAGGAATGGCCGATGCTTTTATCAGCGGTATGATTCGGACAGGCAGACCGCAGGGGTTGAAAAGGTACGATTGAGCAATGCATTAAAAGGAATAAGTACCCACGGTATATTTATGGCCCTGTCAGCGGATGAAGTTGCCGCTCAATATCAATCATATGATAATCCTGGCGTTATTTCCGTGGTGAACAATCCTAGGTTGAAACCTTCGTATTCCCCATAATTGCCACTATTATCCACACATAAAACTTAAACAAAAGGGAGCGTTCGAAATTTCCAAGACCCTCTTTTTTTGTGGAGGAGGAAGCCGCCTAAATCAAACTTCTGAAACATGCCCGTATGCCGCAACGCTAAGGGAGTTTTATGACATAACAACAAATCTATGTAATGCAGACAGAATTCAAAACTGATATGATGTACTGGTGATAAAGGGCAAGCAGGCCATTTTGAGAATCTTTCCTAATCAGTTCTTTTGGCAAAAGTCCAATGACCCAGGACACTGCAGAATATTATCGAACGTTTTTTTGAGATTATCAAAAGGACCCGGACCAGCAGTCTGTTAGTCGAGGCCATAGTCTTGGACTTTGATTACACGTAGTACCCACAGGAGAAAAGGAAAAGGTTCCAAAAATAGAGCGGACGATTTTTAGATTTGAAAACAGGGCGAGTTTATCCACTTATGCAGATGGGAAAGGATAAAAAAGGTTCCCAATTTAAATTACAGGACATCAACGGGAGCTTCCGGCGAATACGTAAGAATTTTCCCACGAAGTTTAGAGGCCAATTTTTGAGAGGATTTATGATGAGGCCGGTCGCATATTTTGAGACAGATTGCTAGATTTAATACTATGTAAGGCGTGTAAATTGAGGAAAAGGAAGATTTACGCTACCACCACATCTATTTCGTCTAATCACCCTTTATAGAACCAGTTCAAGTAAATTTAAACGAACCCTTGCTTATAAAAAAAATGACCTTTCGGGTGACTTTCTAAAAGTATATCGAAGCATGATAAAATGAAATTTTTTAGAAAGAACTCCTGTTCAGTATAAGTATAGACCCCTTTATTTAGACTTTGGGACACTAGCCTAAAGTTCATTATATGTAGGTTTAACGTATCCAGGGAATTTGTTAGCTTCACAAGTTTTAAATATTCACAATAGACTAAGTTAGAGGGAATTTGACTAATTAAATTTCCTTTTGGTAAAAACTTGAATTATATTCGAAGGACCAAAAGCTAAGTAGGTTAAGTTCATGGTTAAGATTTGGGGGGAAAAGACGGGGAAACCCTGTCTTTTATTTTAAAGGCCTTTTAGTTCAGAGATTAAGCTTTGTGAAAGTTTACTCTTTTCGAGATTAAATTAAAGGTGGAGCTAAGTATAGCTTGATCTTCCAGGATTAGATTATCAACCAGTCCAGATAAAATCTATTCCTAATTCATAAGAATAACCTTAGGTTGGGACTTATTATTAGTTTAACCTAAAAAGTTATATAATTAAAACCTGTCAACGACCCATATATAGTGCCTTGAAAGTTGTAAATAAAGGAAAAAACAGGGATATTCGGATTATAAAATTATTGAGGTTTTCGAAAGTAGATTTAGATGTCAGGGAGGACAGATAGGACCTTCATTTATATTATTATTCATTAATAAAAGATAGACCTTAAACTTTTATGGAGATCGGTTCATAATTCTTGTAATATTCCTGAACAGAACATAGATTATTTGAATAAAGTTTAGGAGATAAAGGAATTGCAAAAAGTCTAAAATAATTCTGATTGTGTAATCTTTTTTGTCCAAAAAAAACATTATCAACCGCTACCTGTTAGTGTTTATTCCGAAATACACCCATTACCATAGCAGTTCTTTGGCAAGTTTGACGGGTTCCATGAATTGGAAAATAGGCGGAACGATATATATCTCCAAGCATCAATAAGACCGTGAACCTTTTTCGAGCTCCTTTTAAAAATTTGCCATCCATGTTCATGTCCGGTAGAACAACGATCCAATACATATTTTTGTTGGGCAGGCCTTTTTGTTTTTCGCACACTCTTTTGATCATGGACAATGCTTCTCCACAGTATAAAACCCAATGACTGGTTGTATGGATTACGATTGTTCGATTTTATACTTTAATGGCAAATTGTGTACATTGTTCATCATCGCATAATCCAACATTTTCTTTCTTTCATTTATGATACCAAAAATAAAATAAATAAAAATTTAATCTTAAGAACCATTGGTCTCCTAAGTATTAAAATCTGTGGTCGGGAACCAAAAAAATATTTTTAAGAGGATTTAAACCAGTTAATGGCTTCTTTTGGTTCAATCAAATGCAAAACCAGTGGGAAACACTTATAAATAAGGCATTAAAGCACTATTGTAAACATTTAATGAAACTTGAACCAAGCAAAGGCCTGGGTGAAGTAGTTTTCACTATCATATTTACCTATGTTTTAAACCATCGGCATTAACTTTTTCCTATAAGTAAAACTGTTTCATATTATGTTTTAGTTAAATTTTGGCGTTAGAAATAGCCTTTACTTGTCCCCTCCAACTTGTTTCGTCAATCGGTGTTCAATTTGGGGTTCCACTGGCCCGAATTAATTCACTAAACCCTAAAATGTGTAACTTTGACCTCTACCGATATTTAGCAAAGACGGAGGAAAGCTAAACCTTGCTGGATGTTGTTTGGAGCATATATCACGTGATCTGCCAACAAGCTCGTCTTAAAGCTTCAACAATTGGTCCGTTATGAGCGTGCCTATGTCTGTGATGGTACATTGGCGCGTTAAATTTTATATTGATATCTTGGGTTCAGAGCCGTGTAAAGTGGAACTGAAAGGCTTGCAGATTTGTACATTTTCAACTTCCGCTAAAGTTTGGATTAGGCATTGCATACTAGTCTCCTTTTGGAGTCGTCCCTGGCAAATACCCCCCCCAATATGTAGATCCATGAAATATTATGGAGGTTATAAGATTGTAATTCATAGGGACGTAATGGAAGATAATTTTTGTCCAAATACCATAGAATGGATTATCTAAATCCGTAATATGAGTTTAATTCCCAGAGTATTACCGAATTCATTCTTTCCTCGTTTTTCTTTAACATGTTTTTTGGTCAAAATAAGAGATAATATTGGGAACAATGTTAATGGTGTAAATTACCGTTATATCAAAAAAGTTACGCGTAATATTTTTTTAAAAATTAAGCTTCTACAAATTCATAAAGTATTTCCAAGAATAATTTCATTAAAAAATTAAAGGTGTATGGGATTAAAAACAATTTTAGATTGACGTTTGGTAATGTTCTTAAAAAGGGGAGTTGGCCTTTCAAAAAATAAAAATAGAAACGAAAGTCAGGCAGAGCTTATAATGGTTCAGAAGGAATTTGCTTTTCAAATCAGGAAAAGCACAAAAACGAGCCGACGAATTGGCCATTGAAACAAAGAAACTTGCCCCTTTCAAAATGGGGAGTAAGAAAAAAAGGAGCGGACGAATGGGTCCTTGGCCAAACAAAAGCTGGCCTTTTCAAAATTTGGAGAGAAGCAAAAAGAGGGCCGACGAATTGGCTTGCAACCAAAGAGCTTGCTTTCCCAAAATGTGGAGAAGCAAAAAAGAGCGAACGAACTGACCCATTGCCAACAGGGAGCTTTCTTTTTCAAATAGGCGAGAAAACAAAAAAGGCGAAGGAATTGACCGTGGGCCAAACAACGATATATTATCAAAACAGTGAGAAACAAATAAGGGCGCGAGTTGATCCATAGCAAACAAAGAACTTTCCTATTCAAATAAAGAAAAACAAAGAAGGCAGAAAATACCACTGCCTTATGAACGAACTTAAAAAAGTGGAGGAAACATCCTCAAAGAACTTTTCACGGCTTAAAAGAAATGACCTTCATTACTTACATTAAGGATAGACAGCCAATAGCCCATAATTTTGGGGTAGCCCATCTATTGGACGTTAGAGTCGATCTAATTCCTACGTAGGAAGTCAAAAAAAAATAATCGGTTATTAAAAAAAATCAGCATTTATTCTTTGAGATTATACTAAGGAAACTAATGGGATTGTATGATATGCTTTTGGAATTTATTAAAGCCGAATTTGAAGTTAAATTAATTCTAGGATACAGTAGTTAAAAGGTGATGGCATTAGTGCTAATTGGCCTTTTTTTTAGCCCAGGAATTTTTCCAACCATAATTGCAGATAATCCTTTTGTTATTGGGTCCTGATAAGAGGGTAATATATTCTTTGTTCAGAATCAAGGGCATTACCGGCCACTTGAATGTCTTCGATACCTATGTCCCAATACATTTACTATAGGCAGTTTTCACGAAACTCGTAATTAATGGCACCTGATCACCCTTATTTCATCCTTGTTTCCAGTCCTGACAAACCGTATATAGCAAGCTGCCGGCTTTGCACGAAAAAGGGAACACATGGCGCCTTCTGAAAGAAATTGGACAAGGTATTTGCCCAAGCCTTGTTTCTTTACAAGGTTCGCCAATGGTTCGATGTTGGAATTTATTACCTTTTCATAAGATCAAAGCTTACCTTTTTTCTGTTTTGGAACGGAGCCGTCCTCCTTAATACTATCAAATATATTATAAACGATAAATGGCCTTGGATCCAGCCTTTTAGAATAATAATCCAACAAAGGTTTGGTTTGTTCGATTAAGTTTCATAGGAGAAAGTAAAGGACGACTTACTTTAAACAGTATTGGCCACCACGAAATCATATGGCGAACAAACATGTCTAACTGAAATATTCATTCGCAATATTTATCCAAATTTTAAACCAGAATACATCTATTTTTAGACTCCATAAACCGCCGATTTTACGAACCGTTCAACATACATTAAAAAATTACGCTACCCAGGGTCCATGTTGTCGTTCTTTATTAGTGTCAATTAATTTACCATTTTATTAAAACTTTATAGGCCTATATATTATTTATTGATTTTAAATAGAATGAAGTGCGTTACTAAATAATTAGTTTGTATTTTGGAGGTTTATTTTAAACTTTGGGGTCATGGTTTTTTGTGGATTACGCTAGTGGTATAAAGTATGCAGAAGCAGAATTTAGAATTTGCAATTGGATGCCTTTCTAAAAGATAGGCATCTCATACAAAGACATTTCATACCGGGTAAGGTTTTCTCCAGTTCTCCCTAAGAAGAATACGTAAAATGGACTTAAGCAGACATTCTGGACTCCTGCTGCCCGTGTAAGGGCGACACCACTTGTTGTTTGAAATTCACCGACGGGGGCTCGGACCAAAGTTTGATTCATTTTTTACCAAACTTCATTAACCAACTCAATGAAAAAGGGGTCTCAAGTTCCGGAGGACCATTACAGACCTTTTTTGGATACAGCGATAAGTCTCCACATTCCAATTCATTGTAACTGTTGCCGCCCTATGCCCAGTTAGAAAGGGATTTATCATTGTGAACGAACAAGGCCGGTTTAGCCTTCAGCAAGGGGCAAGAGGAAAAGTTTTTGGTGCCGCCCAAGGAACTCAGTAAGAAAAACCAACATAACAAGCCATAATTGCGATTGACTTTAAGGAGGGTAAATTAACGTTCTTGATATCTGCAGAGAGTGAATATTTCTCCGAGCAACATATTACAAATACTTAGATACCAGTCTCGGATGGGAAGTTAAGGCCTTGTAGTTAAAAAAGATTTAAATTTAATTTTTTTAAACTGGGAATCAGAAATCTCAATGTCAAATAAAACAATTTCCAAAGGGTACGGAATGTGGAGACGATGGGTTCTTCATATTCATACCCCTTAATACAGAGATTAGCAAATTGTTTACACAGGATAATGCATGCATGAAATTTCCGCGGATTATATATATAATACTCTTGAAAAGATCTCCCGTCAAAGCTTTGGGGTCGTAAACTGCATTACTATAACTCGTGATAACTATTTATAAAGTTAATAGAGAAATATCATCTGAAAGTATTCCAAAGACGCAAAAAAAGTGTTTCTTTTCCTAATTTAGAATTTAGATTTGCTTGAAAGCCATAAGAAAGTGTGATGTAATCCGAATGTTGCATGTAAATTTTTGATAATGATGTGGGGAAGAATATTGGCCGAGAGTTAAGATTTCATATGAATTTCTACAAAATTTAAATAAATAATTTGGTGTTGACCATGTCTTTCGAGCAATCATTACATGCCTCAGATCTAAACTGATTTTATAGCGGGAGTATTCGCTCTCAGCTAGTATACTATGAAAGCCTTGGTAAGATTTGCCAGTGAATTGAACGAAACATTTGGGCAATGGAAAACACCCCTATATAATTGCTTTTCCGGCTGAACACGACGGAATAAGAAGTTTACTGGCTTCGCTGATAGCACCCAGAAAAGGTTAGAGCTTCCAGATACTATGGATGGGCTCGCAGGTTTGGTTTTTTGGTAACTCAAGAACTAAAGATTTCGGTTTTCTTAGAAGACCGGTACTGAACAGGATATCTGATGCAAAACCAGTAGTATGTGGAAGTGATGACACATGTCCTTCTGAAGTGACCTTCATTAGAATTAGAATGGTAGATTGTACGCTAATTTTGAAGCACTGGCATAAATGGCGAATTTAACTTTTCGCGGGCTACAACAAATCTGTTGATGAACCTGATTCCAAGAGTAGTTTATTGGGAACGAAACCACCAATTGAGGTAGGAAAGCGGAACAGGCCACGAATTTTTATCCAATCCTTTCAATTAATTCAGTATTACTGGTGACAATGAAGCGAATTGGCAGTTGAGTTTAAAGATGTAGAAATTCCTCTAAAGCCCAGGCTCGTAGCTACATTTCTGATAATAAAGGAAGGTGGTAAAAAGTGCGACTTGTGGAATATATTAGGATTATAGGAGAAAGTAGACCAAGAAACCATATTTTTCCTTTTTATAGAATGATTCAAAGGAATAGAAAATTTATAGAGCGAAACCGCGGATATGCGGGAAAAATTCGGTTGCTTACAATGACTCAGAAAGTCTACGCTTTATTATAGAGTAAAACCTTTATAATGGCAGATGTATTTGAGAAAACTATATTACCCGAATTAGTTTTCTGATTACCTTAGCCCCGAAAAAATCTTTATTGAGAATTAATAGATGATTTTGGCTCGATTAAGCCCTATTTCCCGGAATGAATGAAATTCCCGAAGGAGTTAGTTTTTTCTCATGTAAGAAGGAAACCCCAAGAAAAAAATGGGTACAAATCCTTTCCCTTCTTGAGGATCCTCAAGGAGTTAATAAAAGTGCAAGCCAAAGGCATTGAATACGGAAACAAAATCGTTAGGGAAGGTAGTCGTTCAACTTGGATTTATCGTAATGTTTTATAACGCTTTCAGTATTTGATGGGCTCACGGTAAATGAATTAAACCTGGGCTTCCGTTCTTTTCCCAAATTTA
>Ga0163217_1015054_pt1 | contig 11258 bp, 13 predicted proteins | sample SynspAceP_FD_185933 | JGI IMG/M metagenome (GOLD analysis project Ga0163217, IMG submission 185933) | Saline lake microbial communities from Ace Lake in Antarctica - Synechococcus sp. Ace-P (PacBio error correction) | ecosystem: Environmental > Aquatic > Non-marine Saline and Alkaline > Saline ... | reverse complement strand
CCCGCGCGGCAGGGCCTTCGCTGCGCGCCACAACGGAAGCCGGCGCAAAACCGCAGCCGAGCTTCCAAGGGCGCCAACCGACAGCCAACCTCGCCCGCTTCGACAGGAATCCCAACGCGACCGGCGACCAAACCCGTCGCCAAGTGCTGCGCCTTGAGATGCAGCAAAGCGATGGCAAGGCAATTGCCGTGTGTTCCGCACCGGCGAAGTGCTGCGCGAGGGTGTCGAAGCCATTCGACGGACATCTACAAGAAACCTGAAACGCCGGCCTGACGTGAAGGATCGCGGGCGCTGCGTCGGAATACCCGGACCTTCCGAGTGCGCTCGAACGACAACCTGATCGCGCAGGCCGCCGTCAACCGTGAATCGGCGGCCAACCGTGAAGAAAGCCCGCGCACATGCGCGACGAGGATGCTCCGAGCGCAATGACGCGAAATGAGTAAAAGCACCACGCCTCCCTGGGGTCTCTGACGCCGGCAAGGTGACATCGATTATCGCGGTTGCACATTAACACGGGTCGAACGAGATGCCGTATATCGAACCAAAAAGCACGGGTTTACTAGGGGTTTACAGATGCGTCCAGCTAACGCTTCCGAAGAACTCCAGGAGTCGGCAAGGGCAAGACCTGGCCGAAGCCGCAGGCGCCACGAACCTGCGGCCAGTTCCGCATTTACCGCTACAAGTCCCGAAAGAGGCGGCAACCCGCGCTGGGACTGTATTGGGTCGACGATGGACCAAGGCCGGAGATGATCCTGCGATGGTCTGCTTGTAACATCGAAGAACAATGCGATCCGGACGCTCGCGTTCCGCCGCTTCCGTCCCGTGAGCGTGTGCGATCGTTGCTCCATGAACATTGCCGGCAGGCAACACGATTGCCTGCTACCAAGAGGCTTCGACGAACTTTGCCGGGCGGCGTTGATCTCGATCTCCCCCCTACCCACCGCCCGTGGTCAAGGACTGATTCCCGGACCTGACGAACTTTATGCCAGCACCGCCTATGTGCAGCCCTTCCTTGAAGGACGGTTCACGCCCAATCCGGAAAGGAATGAAGCAGTCGGAAGAGGACCGCAACGAACCAACGGACTTTACGAGTGCATCCTTGCGCGTTGGCTGCTCGGACCTTTGCCCGTCTTATTGGTGGAATGGCGACAAGTATCTCGGCCCGGCGGTCCCTTGCCTGCAGGGCCTATCGCTTGGCTGATCGACGAGCCGCGACGAAGCCACCGGCCGAGCGGCCTTGACGACTCGAAAACCCCGTTCAAGCTGTATCGCTGCCCACACGATCCAATTTGAACTGCCGCGCAGGTCTGCCCGAAAGGCCTGAACCCGGCCAAGGCAAATCGCCAAGATCAAGCACATGTGGTGTTGAAACGCGTTTCCTGATCGCAGATTGCCGAGGTCAGTTGGCCCCGGCCTCGGTCCGCTTCAGGGGGCTCGGCTGGCGATAGACCTGCGTTTCGAGGAAAGTATCGGCATATCGGCGAAAGCGATGTCCGTCGCTCTTTCCTTGAGGCAGGGTGGCCGACATTGGCATAGAGGTTCAGTCGTTGAGCCGCGGATGGCCTCATTGAACTTCTCTGGCATTGGGATGCCGGAACGAGATTGTCTTGGCTCGCCTTGCAGGATTCAGGTCGGACAGTGATTCGCCGCAAGAGCCCCGCATTCGCTTCGGTTCTAACCGTTTCGCCTGTCATCAGGTTGAGGATGCTTCGCGAGGGCAGGGCGCCCGGCCAAGGCGGCGGCATAGCGTGACCATTTCTTCGCCGTTCACCCAGGCCTGGTCGACAAAAAAACTGTCTCGAGCCCGCCCGGTATCATTGCCCGTCATGTCGAGATCCTCATTCCACGCTGGCGCCGGCGAGCGGATTGGCCAGCAGCTTTGAAGACGAGGGCGACGCGTCGGCCCTCTTCCTTCGGATTTCGGCCAGCCGGACGCATCGACCAGGGACCAGGCCGTCGAGCCTGTTCCGGGGGCCAAGCGCATAGTTCCAAAGCGGAGTGGCCGGCCCATCCGAGCTGCCCGACGAAGCGTGAAGTGCGCGATTGCCGAGGTTCCCCGCGTTTCACATGGTCAATCGTGGTCGACGAAAAACTGGGGGAGCCCGTCTCCGAGACATCCGAGGCAGCGCGACAGGCCGTGGCCCGGCAGGTGTCGAGCGACAAAGACGCGATTTAGTCCTTGCGGCAATCCCTGGACCCAGGGCTCCCATGTGTGCAGCGATGCCGAGAAACCGTGCACCAGACCAGGACGGCGCGGTTGCGCGGGCCCGATATCCCGGTTAATGGACCCGCAGGTCCCCGCCCATCGGCCATGAACCGGCTGTCGGTTGTTAGCATACATGATCCAGCCGTCATAGCCGAATGTCCGACCGCCGCATCACGAACCTCCCGCCCCCAGGCATGATTGCAAACCTCACAAAGATAGCCATCAGGCCGTCGCAGCATTGAATAGGTCCCTCCCCGATCTGATCGATGTTCAGGCCGCAATAGGGTCGACCCCGCGCCGCCTGTCAATTGATGTCGGATCAGCTTGCAATCCCTGCAGGTCGCATCTTTTTTCAACCCGACCACTCTGGGCACCACCAGCGAGGCCGTCTATCAGCAAAAGCCGGCCGGCCAGCGCGCTCCGGCGCCGGTCACGAGCTTCACGAACCTCCAGCGCCCATGACGAGCCACGATCCCCGCGTCAGCGCCCCGACGACCCGACGTTTCATCGCAGCCTGGGCATCCGGCGGCGTCTCGGGAAACCCAGCGCAGCGATAGCAGGGTGCATCCGGCCGCAGCCGGACGCGAAGACGCTGACCTGCCCGTCCAGCCGGCGGCGCGCCATGGCACCAGGGGCGGTGAGTACCGTGCGCGATGGCGTTTCAGGGCATTAGCGGTCAGGGTAATTGTCGGAGGCGTCGACAGTATCTCGCCCGCCAGGGATGTGCTTTGGCTCCAGCGGTGGCTGGTGCCAGCGGATAGCGAGGTCCGGTGGCGCGTCCTGGGGCGGGCCGGCCAGGATTTCGCCTTCGGGCTGGCCCGATATCGAATTCGCCAAATTGTATCTGCCGCTGCAGGATTCGGAACGGTCGACCAGGTCACGTCCCAATCTCGATCTGGCCGACCCGGCGGGGCAGCAAGAAGAGCGCCGGCAGGGGCCGCCCAAAGCCCCTGCCCCGATGATCGGGACCACCGAGCCCCGCGCGCAGCTTCTGCACCCCCGGGGCCGCCGATTCCTGAGCAGGATATGCGCTTGTGACGGCGTCGATATCGGGTGGGGCGTTGAGGACTCATGGGCGGGCGGCGCGCAAAAGCGGTGGAGGACGAGGGGTCGAGCGGGGCGGCAGGTAGGCCAGCAGGTGGCGGGGTGGCGGCAAGGGTGCGGGCGGCGGCGGAGGGAATCCGGTTTTTTGGCAAACCGCCGCGGAAAGCTGTGAAGTTTCGCGCCCCCGGACCCGACCCCCGGCCGCGCGATGACCGCGATGGGCAGCCTCAATGGCAATCCCCTGCCAGTTCTGCCAGTGATGAAACCCGGTTTCATATTGTCCCGCGCCATGAGCCAGCGAAGTGTTGCCCCGGGGCGCGTGCGACAATCGCGGCCAGCGTTGTCGGACGTATTAGGTTCAGGCCGAGGCGTGCCTTCGATGTCGGTGACGATCAGGGCGGGTTACGTGCAAAACCGCGGGGCCGAGGCGAGGCGGGTTCAAAAGCGCCATGCGCGGACTTGAGCGGATTGCCCGCGTGCGACATCCACCAGACCCAGTCGAGTGGAGACGTTTCATCGCCGTTTCGCAAACGTGAAGATGAACCGAATTGCGCCGGATTGAAGCTTCCGCCAAAACAGGCCCGATGCGCAGGCCCCGTGTCGGTCCCGGAAGCGCCAGCTGGGTCAAGGACGCGTCTGCCCCGCCCCCGTGCCTCTCGCACGGACATATTTGAGATCGTGAGCTGTTCAGCGCCGACAGGTCCGCGCGCAAGGATGCGCCCCGTGGCGATTCCGATCCTCGGCACCGAAACCCGAACTCGCCACCATCGGCAAACTGGGTGGATGCGTTATGCAAGCCAACGGCATGGCGCTGTCGACCCCGCGCGAGGAAGCGCTCGGCCACATCCTGTCCTCGGTGACGATCGAATCCGTGTGGCCGAGGACCAGCGTTCAATGTGCGCAAGGCACCGTCGCAGGCCAATCGACCACGGCCGATTGCCAAGAATGGCGCCAGTAATTCCGGCCCCAGTCTCCTCTGGGTCGCGGTCTTCATGCCCGCACGATCACGCGGGCACGCGCATCGCCGCGAAGCTCGCGCCAGGCATCGACAAGCGCGGACGCCCAATCCTGGCAACAAAGGTGTCGCCACGGCGGCATCAATCGACAGCGTTTCGACGAAACCGCAACAACCGGTTCGGCGCATCTTGGCATTGGACCACGAGGTCGTACGGCCTTCTGCGGATAGCGGCCCCCATCGACATACATGTGGCACAGGCCTTCGAGTGGGCCGATCACAGGGGACGGGCATCCTTCTGCACGCGTTCGACCAGGCTCGGCCACCGACGCGGCACGATGACATCGGACCTGGCCATCAAGGCCGGACAACAATCTGGCCGACCAGCAGCGCGGTCTGTGGTGCCGACAAGCTGGATCGCATTCGCTGCAGCCTTCGGCCTCGAGCGCTGCGCGCATGCAGTACGACGAGGGCGTGCGAGGAATTGGTAGCTTTCGAGCCGCAGGCGGCAGGGATGGCTGCATTGCCGAGCGCAGGCAGAGCGTGCCCGCATCTGCAAGTAACATTCGGGCGGCCTTTCATAGATTGATTCCGATGACGCCGAGCGGCACGCCAACGCGAGCAAAGTCCAATCCGTTCGGCTGCTTGCCAGGCGTGCCAGTTCCCGGCCAAAAGCGGATCAGCAGCACGGCAATCGCATCGGACACCGGATGCGATTGCGGTCGACACGCGCCGCATCGAGGGCGAGGGCGGTTTCAAGCATGGCCATCGCTGAGCCCCTTTTCCCGCGCTCGCATCCATGTCCTGCTTTGTTGGCCGCCAGTATGGCCGGGCGCGGCAGCCCGAATGGCAACTTGACGCAATGCCTTCAGGCCCACGCGTGCGATCATCGGGGCCAAGTCGCCCAGGGCGCGGATGCGGCACGGGCGCGAGCACCCATACCAGCATTGTCGGTCAGGGCGGCATCGGACATTGAAGTTTGTGCGGTCATTGTGCCTGTGGTGGCCCGGAAACACTGGCCGAGCTGCAAGCCCCGGATGGCGCGCGCGGGCAGCTGGAACAGGGTTGAGCACGCTTCTTCGCCTGCACGGCATTCCTGTGGGCTGACTCTGGCGCCAGAAAGCCCCTAAGTTCATGACAGAGACAAAAAAAACACGGGAGGAACACCATGATTGACGATTTCAGGCTATGCCTTTTATCGCTGAATATTCCGCGGGTGCAGCGAACGGCGCACCGGTGAGACCGCCTTCTGTTTGAAGGCCAGTCCACCAGTGTTCGGCGAAACTGGAGACGGCGCGTCGAACCAGTCGCCAACGGCCTGATCGGCCTCATGGTGCGAACCCGGCGATACCGGGTTGCTTACTCGCCAAGATACTGGACGCCTATTACGAAATGCTGTTCGGCTGCGCCAAGCGCGGGCGGTAGGACCGGGCGTGAACACGCGCCTCGCCTGCTCCCGAGATCCAGTTCATTCCTGGCCGGATCGGCGGGCCAGGGTCCCTGTTTGTCGGCAAGGAATTCTATTGCATCATCCGACCAGCATTCGGGACACCACCTGCCTGGACCTGATGTTGTCATCACGATCGATGGCGGACCGCGAGGACTGGGATTATTATCCAAGCTGGCGCAATTCCAAAAACCCGCCACGCGCCGGCCGACCGCTCTAGGCCATGACGATGTCATCCAGCGCTACACGTCCGGCACGACCGGCAAGCCCAAGGGCGCTGCAGCGACCATGCAACTACCAATGCCTGCTTACCGGCAAAGCCGCCATGCCGACTGGTCGAGCTATGCTTGCGGGGAGAGCGCGTGATGAACGCCGATGCCGCTTTTCCATGTGGCCGGGGTAAATGTCGCTCCTGGCCGCCGCGCAGGGAGCGAAAACCGTCGTGCCTGCGCGAGATCGACCCAACCGCGATCCTGGAAACTGATCCCGGACACCAAAATCGCACATTGCCTTCTGGGTGCCGCCGTGATCATGAGGCTGGTGCAGCACAAGGATGTGGGGGCGACAGACTTTCTCCTCGCTCAAGCCTGTCTCCTACGGCGCCTCACCGATTGCCGAGAGCCTGCTGCTGGATCCAAGCGGATTCAGAATGCCGGTTCAACCAGCTCTATGGCCTGGACCCGAAACCGGGTTGCGCGGCACCTACTTGCCGGCCGCAGGCCGCATGCGACCGGCATGGGGCAAGCTGCGCAGCTGCGGCGTACCGTGGCCGGGCGCCATCGTGCGCTGTTCTCGACAGTGAGGGCAATCGGTGCCGACGGGGCGAGGTCCGGCGAGATCGCGATCAAGGCGGGCTTGTGATGAAGGGCTTACTGGAACCCGGACCCCAAGCCCACAGAAGAGGCCATCCGCGGCGGCTTCTTTTACACTGGCGATGCCGGCTATTTTCGACGAGGACGGCTTTCTCTACATCCATGACCGGGTGAAGACATGATCGTGTCGCGGCCGAGGAATGTGTACCCGGCCGAGGTCGAGAACGCCGTGTCGGGCCACCCCTGCGTGGCCGATGTTCGCGGTGATCGGCGTGCCGGACGAGAAATGGGGCGAGGCGCGTGAAGCCATTCGTCGTTCCGAACCCGGCGAAAATCCAACGGCTGACGACCATTCATTGCCTGGGCGAAGGACCGTATCGCCGGGTACAACATGCCCGAAAACAGTCGATTTCGTCGACGTCCTGGCCCCGTAATCCGTCAGGCAAGATTTCCTGCGCAAGGACCTGCCGCGAACCTATTTGGGCCGGACAGAACGCGCCGGGTCGGTTGAAATTCCAGGCACAAAAAAACCGCGCCTTTCCGGTTTGCCGGGTTTTCCTGTTGGTCTGAAGCAGTGGTCGCTATGCGGCAGCCCGCGCTGCAGCGGCCGCAGCCGTAACCACTTTTTTCTTGGCGGCCAGGCCTTTTTTTGCCAGCTTTTTCCATGGCAGTTTGCCTGTCGTATGGCTCTCAACGGCAGCCAGCTCACGGGCCAATTCCGTCGAGCGCGCTATCATTACGAGCTGTCGCTCCGAATAGACTGCTCTGGCTGGTCTTCACCGCGGTGCACGGTCGCGAACGACTTCCGCCAATGGAGATGAGGTCGCCGGAATGATCTTGGGCTTCGTATTTCCTTGGGCGCGGCGCGACCACATGGTGCGCTTGACCCGGGCACGTTCCGCCGAGTGTCTTCAGCGCGTCCTCAACCAGCTTGACCCGGCCAAGCGCGGCGCATGCCAGAGGCTTAAACGCGCGATTGGTCGGCACGCGCAGGATCATCTGTCCTGGTCGAATGCGACGGACATAAACTTCGAGTTCCATGCCACGACGGTCTGTTTTTCAACGCTGGTAATCTTTCCACACCATGCGCGGAATATACGACGCTCTGACCAAAACTCCGATCGCAGTGCTGGCTGGTGTCTGCTTTTTTAGCCATGAAGTGTATCGCCCTTTTCTACGCATTCAGAGCCAATTCAGTCTTTGCCCAGTCCGTACATCACGGCCTGAGAGGAACTTTTCAGCTCTGGTTCCAATTATTGCTCAAGTCGTTAAGGACTATCCACATCGTGCAGGTTTTACAACAGGGTACGCAGATTGAACCGGCGCGACGCCGCCAATGAAATCAATAACTTCGTTAACCTTTAGCGATCCCTGCAATGGCCGTTGCAGACGGGCGTTGCGCAAACAGGCTCAGTCGCCGGTGCCGGGGCGCAGGACTAAAATTTTTCCCAATTACCCGTTTCTGCGCAAATTTTCGCGATCCGCAGGCGGGCTCTTTTCAATCGGGTAATGTTCGGCCAGGTCTTGGCGAATTTCAACTGTTCAGGCGTTCAGCCATTTGCCCGGTCCGGGTCATCCTCGGTGTCGGGCTTTGATCGCCTCAACGGGCATTTCGGGCTCGCCACACACCGCAATCAATCACTCATCGGATCGATGACGAAGCATGTTTTCGCCCTCATAGAAGCAGTTCTACCCGGGCCAGACTTCGAACGCAATCCATGTATTTGCAGCGGATTTGCAGGCATCGACCGACGATATAGGTCATAAAAAACGGCATGCCTCTTGAACAAGGTGTGCAAGCGGGCGAAAATGCCTCGGGGCCGGCCATTGTGTCAATGAGACAAGCTGCGCCGGCGTTTTAGGACAGGTCAGGTCGTTCCGGCAAATCCGGTCTTCATGCGCGCTTGGCGCGCCCCGGGCGCGGGACACATCAATCGACAGTAGAAGCAGCGAGCGGAACCTGCCGGATATAGCCTCTTCGATCGGCCTCTTCTGCCATCGGAGCAGGGCGACGCGGTATAGGCCCTCGATGATCGCCCAAAACACGCTCGGCCATGCGAGTTTCTTGACCGTGGCGGTGAACTGGTAGGACATCGACCGCTTCTTCGGCCAGCGCCTCGCCTTCGGCCAGCACCCGGCATCGGGCCCGCGTCAGCACGAATCCGAAGGCCTTCGAGCAGGATTTGCGGCGCATCATGTCGCTCTCGATAGTTGACGTAAACGCCGTTCAAATTCAGCGCAGCCTCGGACCATCAGCGCGGCAGCAGCCACCTGTGGCTCCAGGCCTTCAATGCGGGAGTCTGAGGCGCAAACATGCGTTTAATCGCGTTCATCATTGTGTCGTTCTCCAGCAGGCGTACAGGCCTGCCGTTCTTCTTGAACCGGACCTCGGCGCTTCACGAGGTCGAGGATTTCCCACGTCCGTATATGGCTCCCCCGGCGAAAAGTCACAATGCTCACCTATGGAAATCGCTACACCCGGCTTGTAAGGGCGGCGGGTCTGGCCGGCTGCGGAGATGCGGGCGCCTTTGCCCATTGAGGTGATCCGTGGCGAGGTGCGGTGCGGAAAAAGCGCGCGCGCGCCAAGAGCAGATATCCAGCCTGACAGCCTTCCGGAGCGTTCCACTGGAAAGGGCGTGTACGCGAAGGCTGGAGTGGCCTTGCCCTCTCCACCCTTCGGCTTGCGCTTGCGCCGGGGCTTGTCCCCGCGCCGGAGGGTGGCGGCAGGAGCGCTGCGGAGGGCGGCAAAGGGCTGTCGGGTTCACCGTCGCGGGCGGCAGGGTTGTGCAGGGCGTGGGGCGTCCGCGCGTGGCGGACGTGAAGCCCCGCCATTGACGGCGGGCGACGCTCTCCCGGCTGCCCTGCGACCCTTGGGCCGTTCCGCCGCGCGCGTGGCAGGCGCGCGTCAGGCCCGCGCGCGGGCGGATAAGCGCCAGAGCAGCGACGGTTCAGTCTTACCTTGTCCTTCTCGGCGGCCCGCGAAGGCCGAAGGCCTTCAGGCAACGGCGGGCCAGTCATCGACGGGCAGGAGACGACGGAGGCGAGTCGATCGGAGATGCGAGGCGTTCTTGCGGCGTCCTTTGCGGCGCTTGGCGATTTCCCAGGCCCAAACGGCTCGGCAAGGTTCGGCGCGCACGGCGCGGCGCCCGAAAGCGGAGATTAGCATTGCGGCGAAGACGCCTCTTCCGGCCATGTGCCGTCTCAGCGGGAAAGAGCCCGCGCCTTCCGGTGCGAGCGGGAAAGGGCGAAGCCGGCCCTGTACGGCGCGCAGGGGATGGCGATCAGGCGCTGGGCAGGGCCGGTTTCTGGGCGATTCAGCGCATGGGCCGGCGACCCGGCCAGGCGCGCAGGCCGAGAGCTTGAGGGAGTTCGCTTGTTCCGGCGTGAGACGGGCGCCGGGATCATCCTGGCGCAGCGTCTACGCTGGCGCCGCTTTCGGAAGAATGCGGAAGCGCGAGCCCCGCGCGAGGGGCCTTCGAGCGTGTCGCCGGCTTTCGCGTGGGCGCAGCTTCCAGTGCGTCGCAGGATGCGGGTCCATCTCGGGCAGCGAGCAGTCGGCCAATGCCGCGCCCGGCGCGTCGCGGTCTGATGGTTCGACTTCCGAGGGCCACCGAACAAGGTCGACGCCGGGGCTCAATCCAGTCCGTCGGCCCCTGGCAAGGCGGGCCGAGACGTGGCCCGCCGAATTCCACGTCCCCTGATCGTTGAGCCTGAAACGCATTCGGATGGGGCGCGCCGGCAATCTGGCCGAGGCGTTCGACCAGCATTGGGGCGGATCCCCCCCCCCCCCCCCGGCCCCGGGCGAGCGCGCGGCCGCGCACGGCCTTGCCTTCCACGTGCGGGCATTCGAGCAGCAGGGGCTCGGAAGGTGAGGCCCTTCAAGCGGCGCGACGAGATTTGGCCTTCTACGGGGGTCACTTCGCCATCCCGGCGTCAGGTCAAGTCACGGAGGGCGTCTTCCTTCTTCAGGCTGCCAAAGAGGGCCGTCGTTACAGTCGATCCACAAAACCGTGCGGTCAGGGCAATGGAGCGCATGCTTGGCAGGGTGTCTTCAATCTCGCGCGTGCGATCCTGCCAGACTCCTGGACGGGTTTTCCAAGCCAGTCAGGGCCGGTTGCGCCGCATAGTCCATTGCGGATATTTGGGCAAGCTGTTGCTTGCCAATTTGGGGCAATTGCCGCGGCCCGCGCCGCGTGAGGTTCGTCGAGGCGGCGGTTCGAGGCGGGGCATCGGAGAGGCGCGCGTCCGGGTCGGCCAGCGTTTCGGCGAGCCGAGCACGAGGCGGGGCATGGCCTTTTCGGGCCGGCCTTTGCGGAAAATCCGCAGGGGCGCGATTGATCCAACAGGCGGCGCACCCCTGGCCTGCCGGTCCACGTTCGGGCCGATTGGCCGCTGTCCCTCGCCATGCGCCGCAGCACCCATTCAAATCGAGCGGCGTCGGATTGTGGATTCAGGACCGGGTTTTCCGGGACGGACGCTTCAAGGCTGCGGATGAGGGATTTCTCAAGCGAGGGCATAGTCGAGCGGCCCGAATTGCCGCCACTGGATATGTCGACCGGATCGAACCGGTGCTGTTCGGCATCCCGCTTCCAGGAACCTTTCTTCCTCGAAAGGGCGGGCCAATTCGCCAGGTCTCGCCGAATTTAACCGCCCATCGGGAGCGGGTGGAAAGCGCCCGCGGCCCCGGGCCCCGCTTAATTTGGGGCCCCGCCCCATTATCGGGGCCCCAAAAAAAGCCGGTTTTTTTCCCAGAATTCGTTTTCCTTTTTTTTTTTTCCCCCTTTTTTTTTGGTT
>Ga0163217_1054163_pt1 | contig 11259 bp, 7 predicted proteins | sample SynspAceP_FD_185933 | JGI IMG/M metagenome (GOLD analysis project Ga0163217, IMG submission 185933) | Saline lake microbial communities from Ace Lake in Antarctica - Synechococcus sp. Ace-P (PacBio error correction) | ecosystem: Environmental > Aquatic > Non-marine Saline and Alkaline > Saline ... | reverse complement strand
AAGTTTGCCCCAATAATAATAAAATGGATTTCACTTAATACTATTAGCTATTCTAGCTAATTTTTTTCTGATAAGTATTTTAAAAAATTCCTTAACATGTCTATTATACCTTGAAAAATGTATCTATGTTCTTGAAATCTACTAAATGTCTCCAAGGCGTCATGTTAAAACATGCTCCTCTCAAAGGGAATTCTGGCGGGCTAAAATTTTAAAATATTGTAGCGTTAACGCTTTAAAATGGACAAGTTAGAGATTAAGAATGGACGAGTGAAGGAAGAAATTGTTGAAAACTTGTCTATTTTCGTGAATAAGATTACGACAATTGACTAGTATTCAATTTGAAGTTGTCGCAAAGAAAAAAGGTTTTAATCTGGCATTTGTATGATTGTGTAAATAGGGAAGTTATATTTCTTTACTAGTACTAAAAGTAGTTCTGTAAAAAATAGTAGAAAACAATTTAGAATAGATTAAATTGTTTTGCTAAAATTCCTAAAATCAAAGTAGAAACAAAAAAAACATAAGAAGGTTTAGTTCTATAATGGGAAATCAGACTCATTTTCTATTTTTCTTTTTACAAATTTAATCATATATCCCTAAAACTACCGTATAATTTCAAAGAGATTTCCCTATGAAAGAAAAAGGATAAAACTATGGCTCAGCTTTTTTTTAAATATGGTGCAATGAATAAGTGGCAAAACGATTTGAGATTACTTAAGTTGCCTATAACTACGAAGAACAAAATAAAAACCTGTTATTGTAATCATGACAAGCGGATTAGATTGACCGGGATGGAAGTGGAATGGCTTTCGCAGTCATTGGGGTTACGTTCGAAGGTATATCTATTTTGATGATACAGATATCTTTGAAATAGTCAAGAACTTGATTTAACTCCTGCTTGTGTTTTTAAAGACGAGCGCACATTCCTTGAAAAAAAGCGCATATTTTACAACTAGCCAAAATTGTTGATGACCTAGATATTCAGTAATTGGCATTTTGGCCTAAAAAATGATTTCAAAAACGAATTATTTGAAGGGCTCTGAGTATTACTTTTGTACGCTGATAAAATTCGAAGAGATAAAAAACGATTTGTTGGTACTGTCACAGAAAAGCCAATTATGAATATGCGATTTAATTGATGGAAGCCCGTATATGCAGGCGAACAAGATTCAATAGGTCGGGAACGAAAGTTATTTCCCGGTTTGCCGTCAAGCACTACTTCAATCTACCATTATAGTTAAATAAGGTTGACGGACGAATAAACAAAAGAGTAAAAAACGTTTGTATTTCTGTCCGGGGAAATTTAAGTAAATAAATTACGGAAATACAAGAAAAAATTAAAGGAGAAATTCAGTACTGTCTTGATAGACTAGCAAGCGTCGGGAATGGACGTTATTTGAAGAACTAAACGAATTTGTAAAGCGATCCGATGTGAGTGTTAGCGATACAAAACGTTTAATGCACATTAACAAAAGAAAGAAGCCAGTCTGCGCGAGACGGTAAAAAATACCGTCGTTATAAAGAAGTTCGAAGCTGGATATCGAAAACACCTTAGAAGCATGTTAATAGAAAGTCTGATCCAGAAATGACTTGAAATGGCAAAAGAAGAGCTATTCAGATTTGAAAAAAGAAAAAACAGAAATTGAAGAAAAAATGAAAAGTCTTAATGCTACCTAAGAATTGAAAATGATGATCGTAATATCCATTCATGGAAATTAGAGGAGCTTGCTGGTGGAGATGAAAGCAGCGTTATTGCTGGTGATTTATTTCGGAATGTACCAAAAAAATATGCAGATGCTCAAGGTGGAAAACAAGGAAGTATTGGATGCAAATATCACTGGAATTGGTGGGCTATAAGGAAGTAAACCATCATGATTACAGTGAGAAAATGTGTTTCAAAATTAAAAGTATGAGAAACGGGGCACAACCGTGTTCAACGGCGTCCCTTCTACTGAATCACAGGGCTGTATTCAACACGGTCCAACTGCAACGTTGTCGTTGATGCCAGAAGCAGAAAGAAGTGGAATTAAAATCTTGCTGACAAAGATATCCGTGTAGATTATTTATCATTGGCGAGTGGAGCTGGTGGACAAGCACGTAAATAAAACAGCAATCTGCTGTATCAAGATGACCATTTACCGGACAGGCATCACAGTGGGCTATGCAAGATGGTCGCTCACAATCAAAACGGAAAAAGCGATTGAAAGTTCTACGAGCTCCCGTGTGTACGACCATATTCAACAGCAGCTCAAGATGCTATTGATACAGAGCGTAAATCTGCAAGTTGGTTTACTGGAAGATCGTTCAGAACGCATTAGAAACCTATAATTTTCCTCAAAAGTAGAGTAACCGATCATAGAATTGGTTTAACTATTCAAAATTAGAAAACAAATTTGGTAGAGTGTGTGTAACTGGATGAGGATAACATGATCCTCATGAGCCAAACAGAAAAAATGGAGCAATTGGAATGTAGAATGAAGATTAATGTAAACCATATAGAGAAGAGTCCCTCAAAATGTGGGCTTCTTCTTTTTTAGAAGAAAGCTGGTGAACAAGACAGCTTAGCCAAGTTAGTGAGAGAAACGGAACTTAAATGGTCTAAAACGGATTTATTGTTTTCATTTAGATCATGCATTACATCCAGAAATTAAATAAAACATATGGATGTAGTTGATGTTAAACCAACACACACAGGTATTCCAATTCAATATTTATTTAGCTGCATATGGAATGTGTTTTTTTGGATAATTAAGTTTAAGGGTGACTTCGGACACATTGATTCCTCCGTCCTGAAACAGGAGAGAAATAGTCGTCATAAATTTTAGACGAAAGATATCCTCCTCCTATAGAACACAACCTTTTAACAGATAGGTGGATAATTGGAACAAAGTATTGCTATTACGTAAAAAAAAGCGCGACCAGAAGATGCAGTTGTAACAGCAATCGATTTATCTGAAAAAGGTGCTGTTATTAGTTGGCTAAGAAAAATGTCCTTCCAAAAAAACCTTCAAAGTTAGGTTAGAAGTCTACGATTCTCTTTTGGGAGATTAACTGAGGCCTGTGGAAAAAGAACAATTCCAGATGTTTATTATTTACCCGCCTTACATTTGGTGTGGATGAAAAAAAACTACATGGATGGATTCTCATTTAAACTACTAACTCCGAATTGGCTCTTTTTTGCTGAAAATGAAGGTTTAGCCGTTTACATAGAATGCAAAAGAAATGCCCAGTCATTCAAAACCGGAAACAAGCTATTCTAGAAATCGGATTTAAACAAGACCTGCAGGAAAAGCTATCTTCCAATTAGGCTTTCCCCACAGCAGATGTAACAATTGAAAAGGATATGGGTTGGTTCTCTCTAGAGACGACTGCTAAAAAGTTGTTGATAAAAAAGAACACATACCTCGAATAAATAAGAGTATTAATAAAAATAATTAGCAACGAATATAAAAGATGGCAGGTGTGCTTTTGGCTGTAAGGAGCACCAAAACTATTCTCAACTAGTAATATAAACAAGCAGCGCAATTACTAAAAGAAGTGAGAACCTATATGTTCTTTCCAAACGAACCGTTTATGGAACTTGGAGCGAACTGCTATGGATGAAGCAGCAGTCAAAAAAAGTTTATGCAGCCCAAAGGAAGACCAAGTAAACCCTAATTAACTTTCTGTTGAAGATAGTAGCTAATTATGTTTGAGAAATTTCAGCGACAATCATAGAAGTAATGGCTAAGTTTGGCCAGGCCCTTTTAAACGTTGATTATAAACAAAACAGGGCCCCGTATTTTCTTGAGATCGTAAATGGAGTTTAACTACGTGTGGAGATAACGCATTTGCCAGATAACGGTGCAACACTAGCTTTAATTCATTATTGCAGGGAGTACCTTTAGTTGGATACAAGCGCAATTACGTTCAGGTAACCTAGTCCAAACAACGGCAGCTCACGTTTACCATGATTTGAACGGGAAAATTGCTTCAGGTATTATTGAGATGCGGGTGAAACAGTGTAGGGATTGGAATCAGACTGTTTTTAGAGATATGACAAATCCTGAAAAGCCTCGACCATTTTAAGCCAGGAGCTTTTGACAGAAAGAGAATTGGACATTGTTGTAAAAAAAAGTTTATATTCTAGATCAAACACCTTCATTTTACCTTAAAAGAAGAAAGTCCCATAAGCACCTGGGAATGAGAATACACCCATTTATGCGTCCTAATGAAACCGTTTGAGTTATTTGTGTAATGTGTGCAGATGAGCAGTGGCTCAAAGAAGCGTATTCACTTACTATCAAAAGCCAAGGCGGAAAAAAATTAGGGTTATTTAGCTAAATTGAAAACCGCAATAAACCAATATAAATCAACGCGTAACAGCTTGCCGTTGTTTTTCTTAGGAGATAAAAAAACGATTGCAACAGGCAGCCAGCTCTAAGATGTACTCTATGCGGGCTTGCGTTTTTTTTTGAAAAAACAGCTAAGTCACATTCAATATTAGCGAGTCTTATTGAGAATAAAGGTTTATAGGTGGAGCGTATATGAAAACCGTCTAGAAATAAGCAGCAGGAAATTCGTTTTTTTTAGAAAATAGTCCTAAAACGTAGTTTAAAACATAGTGTTATACTAAAATGTGAACTGTATTATGAGGGATGTGGGTTAAAAATGGAGTTTAGAGAATTTGATAAAGAAGTATTGACGCAATTTGTACCATATAAAAAATAAACGCCAGGAACAAATATTGAATAATTGCATCAGACAACTCTTGTCAAAGGACGTACTTGCCGCACAAGGTTGTATTCTAACAACACAAATACGCGAAGGGTACCCAGGAAAGCGGTATTACGGGTGCGGTGTGAATACTACTTGATTGTTTATTGAAAATTTAGCAATTGAGCGTGCTAAAGAACTTTTTGGAGCTGAATACGCAAAAACGGTTCCAACCCCATTCTTGGTTCAGGAGCTTAATATGCAACCTATGAGCCCGGACGATTACTGTGTTGAGGAATGGATTGGACACATGGAGGGACATTTACACATGGTGTCGCCAGTTTAACTTTAGCGGAAAAAACATATAATTTTGTTGGCTATGGAGTCTATGTCGACAAAGAAACGAGTTACCTGGCGCTTATGATGAAGCTAAGAAGGCAAACATTAAAACAGTAAAACCAAAAATGTAAAATATCCCGGAAGTTGTTCTTATGCAAGGAAAATGATTTTCTTTATAGAGAGATAGCAGATGGGCAAGTTGGAGGGCTTACTTAATGGTAGACCGTGGGCGCATATTGCGGGTCTAATCCGCTGCTGGCATTTGCCACCAAAAATCCCATCGTTATGCTGGATGTTGCTAACGTCAACAACTCATAAAGATTAGAGGGCTCGCGGGGGATTGATTTTGGCAAGAAGAACAATACGGCAAAGCAATTAATAGCGCAATTTCCCAGGATCGAAGGTGGACCAGTAGAACACGTAATAGCTGGAAAGCTGTTGCTTTTCAAAGAAGCATTATGCCCAGGAATTTAAAGATTACGCAGCACAAATTATAAAAAATGCCAAAAGCGATGGAAAATATTTTCTCAATGCATCAGCTGGACATTTAGTCAGCAAAGGGGCACAGATAAATCATTTGCTATATTAGAAGTTAACGCAATTTGGATTAAATGGAAAAAGAAGACAGGAATATCTGTTAGGATGAAGTTAGGGCAAATCACAGTAAAATAAAAATTTACCATTCCATTTGAATAACATGAGTCCATTCAAAACAAGTTCGGTATCCGAATCGGAAACACCCCTCGCGATCACGACACCGTGGATTTTAATTGAAAGCATTCGATTGCAGAAAAAAGTAGGCAGTGAACTAAGTTGTAGCAACTCTAAAAACCAAAAAGACGACCAGAAAAAAAAACGTCCAGCCATAAAACAAGGAAGTACTCAACAAACTAAACCCAAAAAAACCCACTGTACTAACAAGGATGTGGAGGGGACCTCTGCTCCAGCATGAAAGAAAAATCGAGGATAATGGCAAAGAGGAGTGTTTTTTATCCTCACAGGCATTTTATCTTTTTTCCGAATGACTAGAGTCAGCGGCATAACCAATCTTAAAATCTAAGAGTGGAGTGACGCTTGGTAGCTGTTTGATTCAAAAATTAGGAATCTTGCCGGAAATGTTGCATTTTCCAAAAAGAGTATTCTATTTTGCGAGGGAAACCTGCGGTTACCGCAAACTTCAATTAAAACTAAGAGATGTGGAGACTCGCTCAGTCATTTGAAAGAAAAAATAGGGAAATGGCAAAGATGGATGTTTTTATCTCACAGGGCATTTATTTCTTTTTTTCCGAATGACTTAGAGTACGCATACTTCAATTAAGAACAAGATGTTGGAGTGCCGCTTGTAGTTTTGATTCAAAATTGGACATTCTTGCCCGGAATGTTGCATTTCAAAATAAGAAGTATCTATTTTGACGAGAAACTGCGGCACGCAAAACTCAATTTAAAACAAGTGTGGAGGACTCTGCTCAGTCATGAAAGAAAAAATAGAAAAAAATGGCAAAGAGCTAACTTTCCCCTCTCAATCAGAGACATAGATGAGTGTTTAATTAGCCTATACTTCTGCATTGAAAAATTAAACGAATAGAAATGGTAAAACTTCTAGCCTTTAAAACAGTAATTCCTCTTACATAGAATTGTTTTGAAATCTTAAAGAAAATGAAGGGCTGAGATTTATGGGAAAATTTCATGTTAATAAACCATCCATTGATTGTCACACACAAGGTTACAATTCTTTCGCGACAAGAATACAGGAACCGAAAGATTTAGAGGAAGCCGTGAATGAAATTGCACGGTTTAATGCATATTGAAAGTGTTTCAAGAGATATGCCTTTGCAAGATGTTGAGATCGAAACCCGTTAGTTAAAACGACTCAAAAACAACAAAATTAGCAGGTAAAAAAAGTTCGCATTATACCTATCCTAAGAGCTGGTTAGGAATGAGGTGGAGGCGTACCTTAGATTTACTCCCAACAGCTAAAGTTGGACACGTCGGGAATGTACCGAGATCAGAAACATTAGAAGGCAGTAGAATCTTTTATTAAATTACCTTCAGATATTTAAAGATCGTCAATTACTAGTAGTTAGATCCAGATGTAGGCAAAACAGGTGCTTCAGGCTATTGCAAGCCAATTGCATTGCATTAAAATATACGCTGGCCAAGCCTCCATTAAATTTGTTGTTATCGTAGCAGCAGCCTGGAAGGGGGTAATAAGCATTAAAAGAAGCACATCCAGATATTTGATATTTATTACCAGGCCCAGCACTTGATAGGAAAGTTGAACGAAAACTGGCCTATATCTTACCTGGCTTAGGTTGACGCAGGCGATCGCCATTTTGGGACCCTGTAAAAAAGATGTTTGAAGAGCTCTGTCTAGATCAGGACAAAAAACAGGATAAGGGCAAAGAGCGGTGTTTATCCTCATAGCTTATGTTTCGTTTTTTGTTGTCAAAATCTACTGAAATACAGCTAAGACACTAGGGTCTTGACAAGGCGGGAAAACAAATTTTTATGAAACTCTAGCTCCATTCCCATATAGGACGATATCAGTTAATCAGTATAATCAAATCGTCATAGTATTATAAGCAGGGCAAGAAAGAGTGTTTAAACAGATAGTGTATGACAATGAACATTTCCAAAACCTCACTTTTTATACTAATTCTGATAAAAAATAATCATCTATAAGAAGTATATAAATAATTCAGGTTATTGTTACCTTGTTAATATTAATTCAAACACATATAAGGGACTGTAAAAAAAAAATATCTAGAATAAAAATGCATTGATTATTTTAATCTTAGCGGTTATTTTTTTATTCGTGTAAACTAAATCTCAATATCAAGCATTAAAAAACCCACAATGCAAAATAAAAATAGATAAAAATTTCCTACATCTGGCAAACAGAATTTCATTCACAATGTATATGTATGCCAACTAAGGGTGGTAAAGATAGCATTTGTCAACAATGGCTAACGAAAAAAACAACTTAATAAACCTTACTTGTCATTATAATAGGAAGAATTTCCAATCAATAGCTGACAAAAAAAAGATACCTAATAAAAACTACTGGATATGTTGATGATGGGAGAAATCAAATGAGCTATGGCTACAAATTAATAGTCGAGCTTGAAAAAAATTTCGAGAGGTTACAAACTCGATTTAAAACAGTGCTTAGTTTTTGTTGAAAAAAACATATAAAAAATCAAACGTGGAAAAGAGGTGAACGTTGTGGAACAGGAATCTCCAAATACTCATATTTTATATAGGTTGAGTTTAAATGCTAACAAAGATTGATTTATGGACTGTTATAGGACCTGTGTTATCTGTTTTCTTAATAGCCTTTATTTCTACCAGGAATATTGAGCTCAGCCAACCGGTAAAGACAAAATTTTATTGAGTGGGTTGTCGATTTTGTCAAAAATATTAATTTCTAAGCTTCAATGTCGAAAGCAGGCAAGGAAGATCGAAGTTTGGTCTGCTAGGTTTTTACGCTAATTGGATGTTATGTATTTGTTTCAAACATTGATGGATGCCCTATATTAGTTTTAAAATGTAAATGGTCAGCAGCTTTGGAAGACGTCCAACAGGCTGATCCAATCGTTTACAGTCATTAGCTTGTGTATGGTGTATGTATATTAACTGTTTCTAACTACTTCTGGTGTTAAGAGAACAAGCGATTTAAAAAACTATTTTCTGGAATAGTTTATTTAGACCAGTCCCTTTTCTTATTACCTTATTAAAATATTTGAAGAATTTACAATACGTTAACATTAGCTTTAAAGGCTTTTGTACGGAACGAACGTATATTCATGCCGGAGAGATCTAATAGGCTTAATTTGCCACCTGTGGCACAAAGTTATTGCCGGTTGTATTTTACCGTGGATGTCTGGTATACCTTTAACAAATGTTCTGGCAACGTCCTTTCTCTATTAATTCATTGGGGTAGTATCCCAAGCATTTCGTATTCACGACCCTTGACATATGGTGTACATTATCTCATTAAAGTTGAACTATGAATAAAAATATTAAAAAAAAAGTAAGTAAAAATAGGAGGAAAATTAGTTAATGGGTTTTAGGTTAATAGGCCAGCAGCAATTGGCCTAGATAGCTGGGAGCAGCAATGGGGTTTTGCAAGCATATGCGTTCTAAGTAAAGTTAATATTTCAAAAAACAATTCGAACGTTATGTGCACGTTTCAACAGGAAGAAATTGAAAAGTGAAATTTTACAAACAGTATGTACTCATTGGTGTACGGTTTAGTTATGAAGCCGATTCCAATCGATTGGCAGTTGTTATCGCCCTCTTTTATCCTAGCTATTCATGCTAAATTAAAAAGCGAATTTAAAATTCCAATTGATATTAGGCTAAAAAAATAAAAAAAGTAAGAGGTAGAGGTAGCAAAAAGGCGTCTCTGTCTGCTTTTTCGGGGTAGGTTAATCTTGAACTAGTGTATTAAGTGAAGTGAAATAATGTGTCAAACAGTTAGGTTTTAAGGAGCAACAACTGCAGGAGATACAATGTTGTTTCAACTAGTATACGTGTTCATTTATTCATTGATGGGTTTTGTTAAAGAAAAATTAGGGCAGTGGAAAGCCGGCAATCGCGCATGGATGAATGTACTTATTGAATCTAGCGTGAAAACAATATTGCAACATAGCGCTGAACATAGTTAAATCATTCGCTCTTGTGACTAATCTTGGTGCCACCAAAAAAACGGAAGTGCTGGAACGCCACCTAGCTGCTCCAGAACTGGTTCTAAGACCGTAAATAAGCGATAAGACAAGAGCGGTTCCACCCGACTCGGGTGACTAGTGGTATTTTAAATATGAGCTAAAGTGTCTTCTGCGTGAAAGTCGCAACAGAAAAAAAAATGTTGGATGCAGCTCCAGGACAAAATGACAATAGCGGTATACGATATAAATAAAAGATGCAAAAAAAAAAGAAATCGAAGAACGAACGTCAAATGGCACATGGCAACTCGGGTTCGTGGTATATGTATGGTTAAGTTTGCTGTCTACCAGAATTGCTTGAGAAACATTCAAGTATTTAGACAAGGAAACTTAACAACATGAAAGGACATGCGGGAAACTAATCGATAAGTTACCTTGGGATAAAGGCTCTAGGCAGAATACGAAGTGAGCATTAAATAAGGAAGAACATATGAAATCCATTTCGCCAATTTAGCTAAAGCTTTTATTTATGATGCAATTGAATAAGAATACGGAAGTATATTGATGTTTTGGATACTTATATGAGGATATCCGTCCAACGTATACCTCTACCGGTGCAACAAAAATTTGAGTGATTTTTTTTTAATAATTCGTGATGTGTACAATCTACGGACAAGAGAAGATTTTATCAGAGAATCACAGAATCATTTTCATTACCCTTGATGTCAAACAATTTATGCAAACCGATTTATGTAGGTTCCGGAAAATACGTGATAATATACGCCTTATCAATTATCATGAGTATGATAATGGTCCACTAAGCCACAATCGATCATGAGTAAAACGCTACGAACTATGGCTAAAGTATATCTAGCGAGCTGTCCCGCTTCAAAAAGAACAAGAAGTCAGAAAGAATAAAAAAAGTATCTCAGCAAAAGATTTTAATGCTAAAAAAGATATTACTTGAAATAAAGTTCAGAGACAGTGGAAGGTTATAGGCGGTGATCTAATTTAGAAGTGGTGAATAATACGCCGGTTTTGATTTATGCTCCGCCCTCACTCTAGTATTAGAAGAAGCGAGCTAAGAAAACATATGATGAAATAGCTCCAAAAAGAAAAAAAGGTAATACGCACGTCCGCGTGAAAAAAATTAATAATGGGCGTTTAATAAGCTCCGCACCACCGCGATAGAATCAGTCCAAAAAGCTCTCATTAAGCAACAAATTGAAGGGTTTCAGCAGTGAGTTGATGTATGTGATGGACCGTTGGAACGAACGGTAAGTCTCTATGTTGGAGATCACGTGGTGTAATATTGGTGCTCGGAGGCTTGCTGCGGATTACAGAAAATTGCGATGGCCGGAGGAACCTGACGTTGTTAATTTTCTTTAAACTCCGTTTATAAGAGAAGTTGACTGGCTTTGAAACTGGGAAAACGGCAATGATCGTCTGAGAATTGATTATTTTGTGGGTCATTTCGAAGCCTAGTTGAAGGGAGATTACAAGTGTAATAGCCGCCAGGATCGCTTATAGAGAAAGAATTCCTGTAGGAGAAAGCACCATG
>Ga0163217_1108061_pt1 | contig 11260 bp, 8 predicted proteins | sample SynspAceP_FD_185933 | JGI IMG/M metagenome (GOLD analysis project Ga0163217, IMG submission 185933) | Saline lake microbial communities from Ace Lake in Antarctica - Synechococcus sp. Ace-P (PacBio error correction) | ecosystem: Environmental > Aquatic > Non-marine Saline and Alkaline > Saline ... | reverse complement strand
TGAGATTCAAAAAAGGCGTTAGATTTAATGGTATACCAGCCTTTGATGGGGCGGCGGCCTGCGCCGGCTACGTTAGGCTTTGAGTGTGGCGGCATCAATATATAAGACGGTTTATGGTTTTAAACGCGTTTTGTGATTGTATGATTGGGTTTTAAGTCGGCATATTTATCCTAAAAAGATCGGACCATGTGATATTATTTTGGTGACGCTGCGGCGCAAACCATCATCGAAGCAGAAGCGAAGAGCCAGTATATTACGTCAACCCACATTAATGCTGCTGGTTCTTATGTACCTTTTGACTATAGGCAATCCAAGCCATGGTTGATGAGTATTTCCGTGCATCAAATTGGCTCGATGAAGGCATGAGGTCTTTAAAGTGTGCGTCACTCAAATTAAGCGAGATTGTGCAACAAACATTAACCGCGACAATATGCAAAAGTCTGAATCTAGATTTGGTTGTACCCACATTCAAGCCAATTTTAGAATTATTAAAGCGACAGCTAAAAAAGTTGGAGAAATGTCTTTAGACCAAGTGGTTATCTAACCTTAGAGAAATAGGCAATACTTCTCCGCTACGTTTCCCAAACCGCCTTGGATACCGCCATCGTGATGGACGCAACAGCGTGGGACAACCTATTATTAGAAGCTTTCGCGGCGGTTTTGCTTGGGCGGTCAGCTTGTAGTACGTTATTAATTTTTATCTGAGATATTGTATATGAGTAAACAAGCGTGGATTTTCCCAGCGTCAGGGGCTCACAGACATTAGGTATTGTTAGTGACTTTGGTGACTGATCATTTCCTTCAATTTTGGATGTATTTGGCGCAAAGCCACGAAGTCTTAGGTTATGATTGTGGGCAAGTGTTGCCAACAAGATGAAAGTAAGGCTTAATCAACGCCACATAACTCACCCGCTTATTAGCGGCGTAGTTATGCTTTGTTTAAGTATTGACTGAAAAATTGTAGAGCCTTAACCTGATTATATGGCGGGGGCATTCTCTTGGTGAGTATTCGGCCTTAGTCTGCGGCAGGCTTATTTAAATTTTTCCGATGGATTAAATTGGTTGAAGCGCGAGGGGGAGGGGGGGGGGCCAGTTTATGCAACAAGCGGTGCCTGCAGGTACTGGTGCGGATGTATGCCATCATTGCGTTTAGACGATGACAAAGTGATTCAGAAGCTGTGATAAAGCCCCAGCTTGAGACTCATGAGTAGTTTCGGCTGTGAATTTTAACTTCACCAGGGCAAGTCGTTATTTGCTGGGTACCACTTTGGCAGCTTAAAAAGTCGCTGCTGAACTACTGTAAGAAATGGTGCAAAACGTGTGCACTTCTCTATCAGTCCAGCGTTCCTTCACACTGCGCCTTAAGCAGCTGCGGATGATAATTACAAGAGTTATTGTACAACATTGAGTTCTTTACTGCCCAAATACCAGTGATCAATTAACGTAGATGTGACAATTGAAACTGATCCAAATGCCAATTAAATTAGCAATTAGTGAAACAGCTTTACAGTCCAGGGGAAGGGGAAATGGACTGAGACGTAGGTCATTTTAGCTGATAAAGGCGTAACGGAGTTTATTCGAAATTGGTCCAGGTAAATACTGACTGGTTTAGCCCAAAGTATTGACAACGTGTTAGCTGTTAGGCCTTTTTAAATTCCTTAAGTCTATTTGCTAGTAACGTTAAAGTTAGGATTAAATAGGAAATTATGTCAAATTTAAATGGAAAAATAGCCTTAGTGACCGGTTGCAAGTCGTGGGAATTGGTCCGAGCTATTGGCGAAAAGCTGTGAGTCAAGGCGCCCAAAAATGTGATCGCACTGCTACTTCACAAAATGGAGCTGATGCGATTAGTAATTTATTCTCGTGATAATGGGGTACGGCAGGTACTCAATGGGCCGATGCAGCTTCTATCAAACCTTATTAGATCAGATCAATCAAAGGACCATGCGGCATGATATACTAATTAATAATGAGGTACTTACGCGTGATAATTCTATCTGTTCGTATGAAAATGACGGTGGCCAAGATATTTTGGACACTAATTTAACTGCTATTTTTAAATTAATCTAAATAGCAGTACTGCGTGGCATGATTGAAAAGCGCTTTGGTCCGCATAATTAAACGTTGGCTCAGTAGTAGGCCAGTACGGGGAAATTGCGGGTCAAGCCAATTATGCCGCAGCTAAAGGCGGGTGTAAATAGTATTTAGCAAGTCCACTGGCGCGACGAGGTCGCTTCCAGAGGCATTACTGTTAATGTTGTGGCGCCTGGCTTGATTGACACTGATATGACCAAGTCTTTGAGCGCGAGCAGAATCCACTATATTGCGTGATATACCTGTTAAATCGTTTAGGCTTACCTGAAGACAATGCCAGCGGCAGTGGTATTCTTTAGCCAGTAATGACGCTGTTATTCACCGGTGAAACATTACATGTCCAATGGCGGCATGCATATGTGTTAAAAAATAGGCAGGAGACCTATTTTGTGGTCGTGCTTGTTGTTAATATTATGTTGATCTAGAGCTGCGTTGTAGGGTGGTTTGACCAGAAAGAAAGTTACTCGACTTGCTTGCAAGGGATGACTTGGTGAATTAACTACACGCAAATTTATATCTAGAGACTTTTTTAAGGCGATAACTTAGAATTCATGATACAAGCGAAGAACGCGGTTAAAAAATCATTATCGAGCAAACTGGGTGTTAAAGAAGGAAGAAGTTAAACAGAAGCTCATTTTGTGATGATTTGGGTGCGGATTCATTGGAATACCGTTGAATTGGTCATTGCGCTCTTGAAGAGAATAGATACTGAAATTCCCGATGAAGAAGCTGAAAAAATTACCAACTGTTCAATTGCTATTGGATTTACGTTAACGTCATAAAGACGCGTAAAAGTTCCAAAAAAAACGGCTCACTCTGAGCCGTTTATTCATTTCAACCTAATCTATTGATTATATCGATTCGGAGGCTTCTGTTGTCTAAAACGGTCGGCGTAGTGTGACTGGTCTGGTTATGCTCTCGCCTTGGGTAATGATGTCGATTCGATTGGAAGCAATATCCTAGCTCGTGTCAGTGGATGGATCCATAACGTCTTTTGATGCGAGTGAATACACCACTCGCCCCATTTGTGCGGTGAAGTCAAAAGACTTTAATGTGGGAAACTGTATATTCCGAAAAAAGAAACCAAAAAAAATGGATAGTTTATCAAATTTGGTATTGCCGCTGGTAAACAAGCATTGGCTCATTTGGATTAGTGGTTCTAGCGAAAAATGCCGCTAGGATCGCGTGTTGCTGTCGGTTCAGGTATGGTGGTTAGGTGAATTGAGGAAAACCATAGTCGTTACTCGAATCAGGGCCCGTAAAATATCCACCATTTTTTGTTGCCCGCGACCTTACCAATATGATTTCTGGTTTTCTTTCCATAATGAAGGACTTAAAGGACCAAATTTAATATGTAACCGCGTGTACCACAGGGGGTACATAATATTTTGGTATTGCTGCGAGAACCACGCTTATTTTGTGATGCTGATGCCATGTTAGCCGGTGGTGCGAAATCACCGTTGTGCGGACTTTGTGTGGGTGGTTTGCCGCAGCGCAGCGCTTTATCACCTCGTAATGACAGCCCAAACGGACAGCGTAGGTCGTCCTTGGGATAAGACCGAGATGGTTTTGTAATGGAGAGAAGGCGCCGGTGTTATTATGCTGGGAAGAATATGAATTTGCCTAAACAGCAGCGGTGCTGCAAACTATCTTACGCTGAATTAGGTGGGTTTTGTGCATGGGAGTGGTGTTTGATGCCTTATCATATGACGTCTCTCCTGAAGAATGGCGAGGGGCAGCAGCGCTAGCGAAAAATGCTATAAAACGACGCTAATATTACGCCACAAGCTATTACTTACATTATATGCTCATGCGTACATCAACTCCAGCGGCGTGATTATTGCCGAAGTTTGCTGCAGTAAAAAGTGTCTTTGCTGAACATGCCCAATTCGGTCTTAGTGAGTTCAACTAAATGCGATGGACAGGCCAATTTGTGGGTCGCGGCCGTTGCTATCGAAGCTATATTTACGATATTAGCCCTGAAGAGATCAAATGCACCGCGACAGATTAAGTTTAGATAATCCTGGCGAAGGCTGTGATTTAGACTTCTGTAGCTAATACGGCCAGAAAAGTAAACTATGGATTATGCCCCTGTGTAACTCTTTTTGGTTTTGCGGTACTAACGGCTCATTGTTGTAAAGAAAGTGCTAATTCATTGCATTTAGTATTCTTTAACAAGTGCATGATATGAAAGCCGTTGTGGCTTTTTTATGTGAGGCGTTTTTTTAATTGATAATAGTTAATTGGTCAAATACAAACCATATTCAGTGCTGTCTGGACAGAGTTTCCACTATGGCGGAGGTTGTTTTTACGCACCCTTGGTTTTACGCAAGGTAAGGTGCATGCGTCTGGCCTTTTGCAGTTTATGCTCGCCGGCACAAATAACTTCAGCGTTTAGGCATAGACTTCGCCAATTGGCAGGCCTTGGAAAATGATCTAAAGCAAAATGCTCATCAGGTCTCTGCTGAGCCAAAGTCAAGGAAGTGCTTAAAATTATTATATACCGTGGGCAAGGCGGGTGAGGCTTATAGCCCAAGCGGTGCACAAACCCCTTACATTATTTCTACCTCACGAATTTCCTACGCATTTATGCCGCAATGGCTAAAATCACGGAATTGATCGACTATAGACGGTTAAATTAGTAAGCACCCTTGCTTTGATGGTATCAAACATCTAAACCGACTTTGAGCAAGTCTTGGTTATTAAACAAGAACTAGAAAAACAAAAGTTTAATGACGCCATTGTAGCAGTAGCCGATAACGAGATAATTGAATCTGTGCGGGGTAATATTTTGGTTGCAAGGATGGACAATGTTTACCCTTATTTAGATGAATGCGGGGTTGAAGGGGTTATGCGTAATCAAATCTGCGATTATTTTGCATAGGCCGTTCTCAGCCAGTTAAACAAATTAAGCAAATTATTGACACGTTTTTTAGTTAGGAATTGTTTATTTGTAATTTCCTTGATGGAAAATTGTTCCGGTAAGATCATTGAGCAACTAAGCGGACACTAGACCACTGCACTTCAGTACTGTTCAGGTTAAAAATCCTGCAGACCATGTTAAAGAAGTTCCTATTAAGAATGATTATCGATTGTTGGTATCATTGCGGTTTTATGTTAAAACTATTTTTGTTCTGTTATTTTGTCTTAGCGCTTTTGTTAGGCGCAGCCTTTAGTATTTATACAAATGAAGCAGTTAAATGCCTCAAAGGGCTGCAAGCAAGCCGGCAACTTTTTACCATAAAAAAAGGCAAAGCCGCTGTCAAGTATGAACTGAACTGCAAATTGCGGGCGTAGTCAAAAAATCCCGCAGGTCTTAAATGCTGTTTCGGAATTCAGGGCCGCAATTGCGGAGTTCGAGCTGGGACCTATGGAATTATTTACCCAACATGAGCAGACAAAACGCGTACTGGATTTATTGCGTAGTGGTAAAGAAAAACATTTACGATTCAGCCTAGTGAAGGATTGCGTTTGGCGGGATGGCTTTGCAGTCTCAAAAAATCAAGCTAATTTACTTTTTGATCAAGACCACTTGAGAACACAATTGCGGCTTGAAAGTGACTTACCCAGTCCGATCTTAGAAAGGTTGGTTTATGCCTGCACCTATTCATTACGCATAGTACAAATGCCAAGTGTTATCATTTGATGGCACATAACACTTGCTTTTTAGTGCTGGATGAAAGCTTGGCAGAACCGCGCTTTGGATGTGCTTTTATCAGTCGTCTTGAAGGGCTTATTTATGGCTCTATTATTTGAAAAAGAAAACCGGTGTTGCTGAAGAGAGGCCGCCGATTATAGCGGGTGTTTGTGAATCGTTTGAACAACGAATGCGCTTACAGACCAGACCCAACCGTTATTTATGGGATTAGGTGACAGCTTGATGGTGATATAAAACGCAAGGACTTTGACGACCCCAACGCCTTATCAATTACTTACCTTATACAAAGGTTTACCGCCTACAAGCGATCGCTATGGCCAGTAATTGGCTATTCAGCGGCATTTAGCCCATGGCTACCGATGAGATGTCTTGTGGCGAAGGGGATGGGTAGCCATCCAAATTTTCACTGAGCTTTGCAGGAACACAATCAGGCTGTGCGCCAATATCAATTAAAAAAAGAATAATTAACCAAGAAGTGAGATTTTGAATTGGCAAAATCAGCAAAAATTTATTGTGATCGAAGCCTTTGAAGGTGCTTGGTAAAAGCAGTGCTGTTGCGCTAAGTAAGCAGACTTTATATGAAGAGCGCCGGCCTCACTCGTTACGACCAGAGAGCCGGGCTGGAAACACCTATGGCTTGAAAAGCCATTCGTGACTGTGTAAAACATACATTGGCTTGATGAAACCAGTGACCATAGAGGGCTGAGTTGTTGTTGATGTACTGCAGCTCGAGCGCAAACTTTTACCATAACTTATATTACCTGCCATGGCGCAAGGAAATTCGGTCCTAGGTGATCGACACGATATGTTCTTCACAGCTTATCAAGGGAGAGGGCGTAGGTGTTGATAATGCCATGTTTAAAAGCCTTACGTGATTATTACCCTCAAAATTTCAGGCCTGATTTACTTTATACCTTTGGACGTTGAAGCCTAGTGAGGGCCCTGAAACGAGCGCGAGGCGCGGGGAATTGATTTAGGATATGAGCATGAACATCTATTTTTTTGTTAGACTTCGTCAGCGGGTATCTATAGCATTAGCCAAAGCGGCATAGTCGTTGTGCCATTATTGATACGATTGCAAAACCAGGAAACGTTTTCACCAACAGATTGGCATGAGATAGCCTATTTTTGGCGGCTTAATGTTATCCTTTGGTTGCAAAAACACCTGATCATAATTAAGCGGACTCGTAAGCAAGAAAATAAGTTGCATTTCATGCGCTTTTGTTGCAAGGTCCTGCGGGTATAGGTAAAACAGCGTTTGTTAAACAATTGGCTAACCTTGCTGTGTGTGCAAAAAGCAGTGAACGGTCAGTGGTTCATGTGGACAATGCCCAGTCTGCTTACTCAAAAGCCGCAATCATCCTGACTATCATAAGTCATGCTCTGAAAAGCAGATTGGCTGTTGATCTAATTCGCGGATGCTATTTAAAAAAGGTTAAGTTGGCTCTGCTCAGCTATCATGGGGCAAAAGTAATTGATTCATTTCATGCCGCCCATTAGCATGACGAATCAAGCGCTAATAGCCTTATTAAAGACCTTAAGAGGGCCAACTCCAGATACCTATTTATTGCTGGTGACAAATTAAGGCAGAGAGGGCTAATTGCGAACTATTATTAGTCGCTGTGAACGTATTAGCCTGCCAGTACCTAGTTTGCACAAACTCAGCTTGGCTGAATTTAAAAACAGGCCTAACCGGTTATAATGAAGAGTTTACTCATTTGTATGCCAACTCACCCTCTGTCTTTATTAACGAGCTGCAACAAGGAACAAAGTGTGCCTTATGTTGGACTTTAAACAAGCATTGGAAGGGCTGATGCCCAGCCAAATTTAATCCTTCTAAACTTGCGAACGATTGGCAAACGCAAGTAGAAAAATTACTGAAGGTTGCAGTTTTGCTGCATTTGCAAGTAAAAAAAGCCCCAAACTTCAGTCCCGCCAATTATGGCAGTTGGCACCAAGAGGCAATTACAAGCGGGTAAGCGGGTGCGTAATCCAGGCGTTACAAAGTGTTGGTGCTTAATCAGTTGGTTGCTTGATATTTCATTATTAAGGAAAGTAGATGTGTTTGTAGATTCCCACTGTCATTTAGGACAGACTTGAAACAAGTCCAATGCAAGAGTTACAAGCACTGTATTAAGCTTTGCGAATAGGGCGGGGGCGATTGAGCATTTTTTATGTTTGTGTCTCTGTGATTGATTTTCCTGCCATGCTCGAAAAGTGCAGGTTGGCTAATGTCTCCGTTTGTCGTGTGGCGATACATCCGTTTACACCAGGAGGACGCCTGTGACTTTGATACTTTACTGGCAACAGCAAGCCATCCCAGATGTGGTGGGCTATCGGCGAACGGGTACTCGATTATTTTTTATAGTGCCGAGGACGAAACGACGATTCAATTGCAATCCTTTGTTGATCACATTTCAAAGTAGCAATATCTTGAGAAAAAACGGCTGATCATTCATACCCGTGATGCGCGGAAGATACATTCCGCTTATTAAAAAGAACATAAAGGCAGCAGACCACTATCGGGCGTATTACATTGTTTTTACTGAAAGCTGGCAGATGGCACAAGAGGCCACGAGCTAGGATTTTTATATTTCGAGTTTCAGGCATAAGTGAACTTTTAAAAACCGCAACGGAGCTGCGAAGAGTTGTAAAACTATTCCTTTTAGGACAGGATTATTGATTGGAACAGATTCGCCTTGGCTTGCGCCAGTACCCATCGTGGTAAACAAATCAACCAGGCTATGTGCGGAAGCGAGTGAGTTTTCGCCAATTTAAAAAGTATTTACGGTTGAAGAAGCTGCTAAGGTGACGACACATTAATCTTTTATCAACAATTTAATATTAAAGCGGCTGAAATAAATTTTTCTGCCGCTAAGCCGGATAAGTAGAGCTGATAAGTTGAGTGTTTCACAATAGGCAATTCAGGCTTAAAGATGTTCTGACAGCCGGTGAGGACAGCTCAGATGAAAAGTAGGGTATATATATATTTATGAAAATGCGAGGTGCTGGATTTCCTCTGGTCCGTTGAGGTCTTATTACAGCGAATAGAGTGGTGGCAAAGCACGCTTTTTGAGTTCTTTAGTCGCACAAAAAAGCAGGTGTGGTGTTTGCTCGAGCAGGTTATAAAGTGTGGGCTGATGTTGGTTTTGTGACGCCAACAATTTGAATTACTTATTGTGTCAGGTGGCGAATCACAGCCAAGAAATAAACAACCTTAGTATTGATTGGATTGCTCAGCAAGCTAGCCAAGCAGAGTTAGTCGCAGTCAGTAATCACAGGCGCTTTTTTATTAGCCCAAGCTGGCGTCATTAAAGCCACCCACAAGTACAACTCATTGGCAAGATATAAACCCAGTTACAACTGGAATTTTCCAAACCTAATGTGCAAAAAGAGCTGCGCTGGCTTGATTGAGGTTAATATTGTCACCTCCGGTGGTATTTCAGCCGGTATTGATTATGACTCTGCAATTAGTGAGCCGTTTACAACAGTCAAGCACTAGCGGTTAAAACGCTAAACAAATGGAATTTTGTGGATTAAAAAATAATTAGCTGGCAGCGCAAATTTTGCTGCCATGCTACTTTTACTCGAATCTCGAATCTGATTTCCAAATCCAATAATATCTCAAGACAATACCGCGAGCCATTCAATATAAGTAATCATGCTGACTTGTTTATAACGACCTTACCTAACATGATTGCCCACATAAGTAATTATAATCCCAGGGCAATGCCTTCATTGATACTAAAAGTCAGTGGCATAAGCCACCAGAGCCATAGAGGGCGGGTAGCCAAGGGCCGTTTATGTCATCAAAGTCTAATTGTCTGAATGAATCCATTCATAACTTATACCTACCATGATTAGGCAGGCGTGGTGGCCATTAATGGGATAACCTTCATCAGGGGTAAAATTAAAGGCAAGCAAAAAAACACAGCGGCTACAACTACTGCGGTTAAACCCAGTTCTGCCTCCCGCTGAAACCCTGCCGCGACTCGAAACCATAGAGGTTACCGGTGATGTATCCTATCGCTGCCACCTATTCAACTGGCAGCAGGCATCGGCATCATAGCCTCTGCCTAACCTTGGTAACTTACCTTCTGCGTCGAGCAAATTAGCTCGGCGTGAGACCACAATTAGCAGTGCCCAATAGTGTCAAACATGTATTGACAATAATAAGGCAAAAATTGAGAATCCCATTGTTTTTCGCTAAAATGTTCAATGGATAAAAAATCCCATTGCCTAAAAGTGCTACGTGATACTATTCTGCATGCCAATAAAACTATCTTGATGGTTGGGGTTAGGTTAGCTTCGCGACGGGTTATAAATGCACCAACTAATGTGAGTACCAACACTGATATTAATATGGCACTGTCACTTTTTTAATAAAACAAGACGATGGTTAAACAGGATTACCAAACTAGGGCAAGTAGGGCGAGCGGGTTCTGATAATCACCGATCATGGTCCACAACGTGGGCCGGGATTGGCGACACCAATGCCCGCATTTTTTTTAATTCCTAGTAGAATGCGATGAAAAACAAACCCCAATTTCCGCATTGCACACCAATTTTAAGTTGCCGGGGTATCGCTTCTGGCAATTTTGGTTCCGTTACCCCACGAGAGTAAGAGTAAAAACCAAGCACACCATTCCAAATTTCGTACCCTAGGGGCCGCATCCCCGGATCTCGCGGGTGAGGCAAATAGTAAAAGCGAAAAAGGCGTTAATGCCATACCCGGTGCCATTGCAATGGTTAGTTGGTCATAACGCCATAAGCAAGTGGCCGAGACATGCCCGCAAAGTGCCGGTTAACGGTAATCAAGCCGCTCAATTGGGCATGCCGCCTGCAGGACAGAATAACTTGGATTGACAACCCACCAGCACATAGAACCATTGCTTGCCAAAAGTCGTACAGTCCCGCAATTTAAAGTTCGGTTCTAAAGCAATGAGTTTATGTATCTTTTAAAGTTTAAAAAAAAATTCCGTTCGAGAACAGGTTTTGCATTGCAGTTCGGCTCTTAGTGTGACTATTTAAATTAGCCCGGAGGTTTTTGCGGTTTAATGAAAAATGATTCTGCAAAAAATGGCTGACAGAGTCCACTGTTTGGTGTGAATTGTATGCTTGAACTCTGTAATTATTTTTTTTATTGACTGAGAAACTATAAAAGTTACGACCCAAAAATGTAGGGCACGTTAAGCAGGTTTACTTTATTTAATTTAAATTCGATAGCCCGTTTGCTCAAGTTTAATTAGGCACCAAAAATGGGTGGACTAGGATTTGGGGGACGGCATTTAAATACTGTAAAGGGTTTTTAAAAAGTGGGACGTTAACTCCCCTTAAAAAAAAAAAAATAATAAAGGGGCTCACCAAAATTTGCGTTTTTTGCGCTTTTTTTTTGCTAATCAATTTTTTCGTGGTTTTTTTTTTTTTTTGGCCCCCCCCACCCCCTTTTTTTAAAAACTGGGGAATTTAAAAAACCATTGATAATATTTTTTAGGTAGAATCTCTCTC
>Ga0163217_1068736_pt1 | contig 11260 bp, 7 predicted proteins | sample SynspAceP_FD_185933 | JGI IMG/M metagenome (GOLD analysis project Ga0163217, IMG submission 185933) | Saline lake microbial communities from Ace Lake in Antarctica - Synechococcus sp. Ace-P (PacBio error correction) | ecosystem: Environmental > Aquatic > Non-marine Saline and Alkaline > Saline ... | reverse complement strand
CAAGAAATCAAGACAACACCAAAGGTGAACTGATATTACGGTTCACGTCCGGTGGTTCATGGTGTTAAACCACACTTGAAATTCCTCGCTCTGTTTTAAAACAGGACAAGCTACAATCGGTGAGTGTTTCTAAGGCATTTCTACGGAAACGAAAACCCTTATTTATAAGCATGACAATATTCCCTTTTTTTAGCCACGTCTTTTTGAAGCGCGCAAAAAACTATGGGAAAGCCGCTAAACCAGGACGTATCAAAACAACTGGATTAAAAGACGGCATGATGTTTTTTTTATTTTTTTTTTGCTGTACGCCGTAGCTTGGCCTGCCTCAAAGCCTTTACAAGCGAAGCAAACCGGGTAAATACACTTAGCTGATTAGCAGGCACAAAAATGCGTGCTTACAGCCCCGTCTACGTCCACGCCTTCGACTTAATGGGGACGACACCAACAACAATTCAAGTACCAGACATTTCCTTCAAGCGTTAGCCACGGGGATCATCCAAGCAATGATCACGTCACCTTCTACGGTGTTGACAGCCAAGCGTGGGATTATGTAACAACTACACGGATCCAAGCTTGGATCCACGAAAAATATTATGTGGTGAACAAACGTGCTTTCCGCCGCTTTAGATAAAGGCCACCCAGCAAGTCATACTTGATGCCGCAAAACACGCCAGAAGCACAGCAGGTGACAAAGGTGGCCGGCGCGTGCAGGAGAAGATAAATCGACCTTGGTTGAGAACGGCAGACCGTATCAGAACCTTCGTTCCCTGCGTGCAAAAGAACTGCAAGCCATTGGGTAAAAACCATGAAGAAGAATGCGACAGCCATGAATCTCCAAAATGATTTGGCGCTATTTTGTCTCGTACCAGAACGATGTAAAGAGAACATACCCCTCCTAGCACTCCCTTCCAAGAGCATAAGGCGGTAGGGGACAAGCTGCCTAAAGCCTGACCCTTTGAAGATTATGAAAGGAAGGGACAGTGCTAACCCCAAATCTTTGAGCATATGAAGGGTGGAGGCCAAAGCCTCTAAGCTCCTCCCCCTTGCAAGGGGAGGTGGGAGGGGGGTTCCATGAACCTGCCTCAATTCTCTCAAAAAGTGAACACTATGAGCCAAATAAAAGAAAAAACTTTACCAATGCTCTTGGCCTGTTGCCGGTTTGTGTATCGTCATTTTCTTGGTTATTGTTAGCACAAATCGTTGGCCGCCTTATCGGTTCTTGTGCCGTCTTGAGAGGATTTGCAGGCTTATGCTCTGGCGTCCTTACCTTTTAGGAGCTGCTTATACCTTCCGTGAAGTGTGAGGCATATTCGTGTCACTTCTGCTGATACAACGATTCTCACCTGTGCCTCGTTAAAATTACAGGAAGGCATTACCTCATATTGTCATCTCGGGTTGTGTTACTTGTCTACGCTTTTCTTATATGGTTGTACGAATCTTACTTTCGACGAAGTCCTCTTACGGCTACGTCCCTGTTCCACTTGTGGATACCACAAATGCCCGTTGAATTGGGTTATCGCGCCTCAACTTAGCGATTTGGATGCATTCTTATGGTGCTATAGAGGTGCCAAAATAATCCAACTTTACAGGAAACAGAGACGCGCTGTCTTTGGAGGTAAATCTAATGGAGATGAATGTGAGAATTTCAATCTTCTGGCGGGTGCGCCATGCGGTCAGTCCTTTATCCTTTTAGGCGTTTGGGGCTTCTGTTACCCTAATCTCGCCATGGTGGTTTGGGCTTAATTCTTACTGAAAAATTATCAAGTTGATGCTTTCGCGAGTCTAGTTGGGGTGCCAGCACCGCGTGGTCGCTGACGGCTTTGCCTCTGTTTATTGGGATGGGTGAAGTCCTTTTGAACACGACTATTCAGAAGATTTATTCAAAGGTCTGTCGCCTGTGGTTGACGCAACGTTCCATGTAAATTATTGCATGTGAACATTTCTGAGCTGCCGGCATTTTCGCTGCGGTTCTTTCATCAGCGGCACCGCCGCAACGATTGGACGTATGACCTTGCCTGAACTTGCGCAAGCAGGTACAGCGATCGCAATTGGCCATCGTGTACCGCTGGTGGATCGGGGACGTGTGGATTATTTGATTCCGCCGTCGATTAATTTTGATTGTGTATTGGCGTTTGCCGCTGATCGATTATCTATCGCTCGCTTGTTATCGCTTGGCGCGTTACAGGCTATTTATTAGTGTCTTATTTATGGTTTCACCATGATTTGGGCCATCTGCACAAAGACGAATTACTACAAACAACGGGGCATGAACCAGTTGGTCTGCACGTATCCATGGCGTTACGTAATGCTCTGCCTGTGTCGGTTTTGATGGCTTTGTCTTGGTTCTATCATGGCTGTATTAACCAACGCTCCATTCCGAAGCCGCCAGCCATTGGTGACGGCGCGCTGATCCTTTGCCGCTTGACTGGCTCGCTGCAGCCGTCATGCTTCATGGAAAAGCTTATTAGGCGCGGTTAAAAAGCTCCTGCATGATTGGTTCATCTTGGTTGGCGCGCACTTTTAACGTTGCAATGGCTTCTTAGGCATTCCTAAAGCTTGGGCTGTGTGGATGCGGGCACTGTCGCTGCGAACCGATGGAACTGATTTATATCTGACGGGTTTTTCGATTTGTTGATGATTGGGGCTGCTTCTGGATAGGTATTTCTGGGGCTGTCCAGGTAGCTCACCTTGCTCCGTAGGATATTGCCTATTGGTACAAGCCGCGAAACAACGATACTTGTTATGGTTTGGTATCTTCAGTGTTTGGTGGTTGCGAAATGTCTGCAAAATAACCCCGCCCGTTGGCCTTGTTCAATCTATTTGGTGATCAGCCCTGACCAGGGAAAACAATCATTCTCTATGTCGCAACAAGCCGCGTTGCGTTCTTCTTGCTCATTGGCGTCGCGATTCTTTTGATTCAGTATTTTTCCTGAAGTGTGCTGACCTATTTGACCGACCACCATGTCGCAGAACTAACCCGCCTCATTATTAAACAGGCAAGAGAGTAGTAATCAAACATGAAATTAATCGCGATCGGAGGGCGAAGCATTTGGCGCTTGAGACAATGCATTAAGCGATCATTTATGCCCCTTCTCGTGGGATCAAGCCAACATTGCCTGTGTGCTTTCACCTCTCCGCATCTCCCATTAACATGCGAAATAACCTGTTTGCTCTTAGCAATCAACACAATCTCAACCATTGGCGCAACATCGGCTTATCCAGATTTGTCGGCTTTGCGTCGGCGCTAATATGGACATTGCACCAGCCGAGTTAAAAGCAATGGCATTCCAATACTAATAATTGCCGCTGCGCCTCAAGAAAGGCCTTTTGTTGAAAGCCAAAATACACCCAAGTGGACTTTACGTGAACCGCATGGTTGCTTTGCTACAACACCATGATGGACCGGATTTCACGGTATTAGAAACGTAATGCAGGCTGCGTGTAAGCGAGTTGAGCGCCACTATTTAATTTTGAGGGGTAATGGCCTGTGCCAGAAGACCTGAAAATTTAAAAAGAATTCTAATGGAGAATTACGGCTTTCACCTTTGGTTTAAGCCCTTCTCTGAATCGTTGTACACAGGACGAAGGCGCGCACCGAGCCTCCCCCATCTTATGCCACGCAAAGACCCAACGCGGTCATGCCAGCTTTGACCTGATTTGAAAAGGCAGTCGGCATTTATGCGAAACAGGACGCTCACCACGGCATTCGGGCAAACAGCTTGCATTTCATGCGGGACACCATCTGCGTACACGGCGATACGGCGCCGCTCGACGCCTTGTGCATGCTGTCACGCAGCATTCGTACGCTGGTCGATCGACTTAAACTTATCTCCAAGTAAGACAAGCGCGAAATAAACCATGAGCCATGCCAGTTTTCGAACATTGACATGGTCCAGTAATTTCAGGACTTGCCCTTACTGAGACCTTTCGTCACTCATTAGCCGAAGCGACCTCAAAACTACATTGCCCAAGGACCGCAGACTAAAGAAACTTAGCTCGGCATTGTGGATTGTTACCGTCTACACCACCTTATTTGGTTGTTTTTGCATGATGATCATTACGATCGTTTGCCATTTTTTAAAGCCATCGCCAGACCAGTACGACCATGTTCCGAATCCAATAATATGCGTTTTCCCTAATCGACAGCGTGAAGTTATGATAGATTGCCAGTGTATGTACTGGCGCAAGAAGTGGACCCAGGATTTATTTGAAGACTTAGCAGTGAAGCATGGTCAGCTAGGCATGGAAGAGATTATTAAACGCCACAGTGAAGACAGTTTATCGCGCCTACGCGATCGGCTTCTCACTGGCAGTGGCTTGCGCTTTTTAGGCATACGCCCGATGAATGCATGTACCAAGAAAAAACCACCCACGATTAAAAGTACCCCATTGGTAGTGTGGCCCATTGCGAGAAAACCAAACGCGGTTACCCCGCCAGTGTGGACACGGGGGTGGGCAAATTATTGGCGCCACCCCCATTATTTGATTGTTGGCAGTTTAAAAAACCTTCGCCCTGATTGGCGATGGGCGAATCTGTACGATTCGAGTGTCAATTTTCTCGAGTGAGTTCTTAGTCAAGGAGCGTCAGCTCGATGGCTTTTAAGTATCAAACCCGGTTTATTGGCCTTTAGTTTCAAGATTTAGGCCGTTTCACGCTGTCATCAGTCTATTGGCTTAACCACTGGGCGGTCGATGGATGAATGTGGCGTTTCGCTGGAGGCAATGCACTACTCGCATACGAACCCAATGAGCGCGCAGAATTGATAAATCCTCTTCGGTATGTCATCTTTGTAAAGATCACAGAAGACCAACCAGCGCTCGGCCGTAGGATGGTGGCCAGATTTAGAGGATGGCATACCATCTTATTCTGACGATAAAATATTCCGCCTTGGCAAACTTGACGCCATTTTCAGAAAAAAGGCGCATTCTGGCGTTTTCATGCAACCTGGTTTAGCGGAGTGAGCGTACTCGACTGTGTAAAATAAATGTGCTGGGCGCTTCCTTTGTGAACACTCCCCATAGGTGCCAGAGCGTCGCCTACACACGCGGTGCATTGCCTTCCGTTGTAAATAGGTTGGTCGGTTGCTTAACAAGTGGATTTATTAGACAGAGCGAAAAAGGCGGATTCCCACTTTAAGTCTCATCATACGGCTCCCCACATGATCCCTCAAACAACGTGCTCGTCCTCTGTTATTGCATATTCCAAATCTCATGGAAATAATAGGGCAATAATCCTTCATGATTCTGTGGAGCTACATAATCCTCAATACTCGCTTTGCGAAGCGGTCTCTAGTCAGCTATACATAGCCAGCGACTGACTAACGTTGTCTTTACACAAAATTAGTTCGGAAAAAGGAATAGGTGGCGTGCCTATATACAGACGGAACGCCACAAAGGTTGCTAAGGCGGTTCACAAATTCGAGCGCGTCTTTTATACGTCTGATCTTAAGTCCTGTGCAAGCACGTGCGATGGGCGTAATATGTCAGTTTATCAAACCTCGACATATAGGTCACATGACTCCAGGTCCGTAATTGAGTACACACTAGCAGATCGGACAAACCAATGTGTGTCGGGGTGTGTAGATCTCTCTAAATTGAGGGCTGGCTCTGCTACGTCCGTGACACGGCCCGGCAGGTGGGCGCTCGCCTGACAACGAAAAATAACAGTGAAGAAGTTCATATATGCAAATCACGGCTATTGCAAACCTCGGAGTGGAACTTGTCTGTCGCGGAGCTAAATAAATGAAATTTTGTGCTTCGCTAACATGGCGCGTTTGTCACCAAACAACATTCAATCGCGCTGACGAATAAATGACCCGCTGGAATTGTCTCACGGTAGAGTCAATCGTACGATTTTACTCTGTGTATCAAAATCTTACAAAGTGCCTCCGAAGTCCCCATCTCATGACGGAGCCAAAGTGATTAAGGTCACTCCTCACCCACGCCATACGATGGGCATGTTTTAGTGTCAGTTACCCTAAGATTAACAAATCTATCGACATTGTGAGGATAAATATGGTAGAAATAAAGGTAGATCCGTTTAACGAGAACCGCAGAAACTCCCGAAGCGGTGCAGTGGGAGGATGCCCCGGAACGACGCGACTTGCCGGGCCGAGTGGACACTCCACGGCAAAGCCGCGGAAACAAAGAAAGACCCAAAAGTTAAGACGATTCTGGATGTCTTGTTATGTCAAGGGTACCTCACCCTATACAATAGGCATCAGGCGTATGCACCTGAGCACAGCATGCTCACCTCGACCAATTTACTTGACTGAATGTGATGCGACACTAATACAATGAGAGCAAATAAGACATTAAAGCGGCTCTGCTTTGTAACGGGCGGCTCATCAATTTGCAAGAGTGCAAGAAATGTAAAACTAAACCGACGCTCCGAACGTATTTTACTGGTCGCTTCAAGTGTCGCTCGAATCATACTCAATTCAGTTGTGTAGACTCAAAACGCAAAACCATGGGCCAATTGCTGTTTAATTCTCGTCAATATACTTGATGTTCCATAAGTATCGAACGTCACTAATCTCAGGACAGTGCCGCATAAAAAAATAAACCCTTCTATATCCTTTTATTTTGTTGCGGGTTGATGACTGTGCTTTACACTAGGCGATTTTATCACGCGTCTTTAATGCCATAAAAAGATAACGGTCGTGATGCATTTGGTCACAACATTTATCGCCCAGCCAGATAGCCTGAAAGACAATGTATGCATATCTTCAAGGCAAAATACAAAACAACGACCCATCGGAGCCTCTCGCATGTTGAGAATAAAATCTATAATAATCAAACCGATAAGTTATCGACGAACGTGTGTTCATTATATGCTCTCAGTTGTTTCTTCATTTACCTGAAATGTGTTATTTATTATTGTGTCGATAATAGAGTGACGGCGTTTTGAGTTCTTCCTCAAGATATTAAGTGACATACTTGCCCGACCTATGTAAAAGCATCAATTCCCAACATATAGCAAACAAATAAAGAAGACATATAGGTTCCTCTTTTTATAGTCTGTGCTCGCTAGTGACTGTTTGGAAACCTTTCGCCCAGTTAATTGACTGGATGAAATAGGAATGAGGTCGGAATGAGTTCTGGAAATGGTCTTCCAGAGACTGTGGGACGCATGTGAACCAGCGCAAGTAGTTTGGCGCCTAGATACTACTAGTATAAAAACAGTCATTCCAACGTACATCTTCTTATGGTCGTATACTTTCATCACCTAATCTTGACAAGAGAGAACTTGGTTGTAGTGGTTGATAAAATAAAAGATCATAGTTCTTGCAAAAAAGGCTTTGGTTTTATCCCTTAAACCCTTTCTTACTTTTGAGCTTTCGCATAATACGCATTATAATAACCCAGCTGACAACACACATAAGTTCCCAACCATAATTCTGCGTTTCACTTTCAGCACCAAAGCCCTCTGATCTAGAAAATACCATAAGGTTTCTCTAAGTTAGTTTTTGCGTTGGACTGCGATAGCCAAAATTGCACTCCATCATATCTTGCCAAATTCGATGAAAGCTTCAGCGGTTGTCAATACATAATAAGGCAGGAACCATAAAAATTCTAGAAAAAGGCGAAATGAAATCGGATCAACTTCGACCTTGACTTTTAGCTTTTCTATTTGTAGACTGATTAGCTTGTTTTACTTCTGCATTATCCTTTAGTTCTAAACAATGTTCGATATATGCATCTTATACTTTTTATTATTATCTGTTGTGGTATCTTTTGAGATAGTTAGGAACTGTCCTTACTAGAGGAGGTAGCTGCCATTTATCATGACCAGGAAATACTGCCAAACACAATTGGCCGCATTCGTCAACATTATTTTGAAAAGGGCCAATTTGGTCAAAAGAAGAAGCAAAGCAATTAATCCATTTTTCTAGAAACTCTACCGTAAGGTTTGTGGGGATTCCAACTACTCCACAATAAGAAGCAGGTGTGACGGATAGAAAACACAGTATCTGAAACCTAAAGAAGAAACCCAAACAGTAACCAGCTTGAACCCGCTGACTGCTGATCCGCCTGAAGAATCGCCAGGCACATAATCTTCATTGGCCGCATTGCGCGTAAACTCCAAATGCAGAATTCTCAGGTAGGAGGCTCCCCATTGCGAATTTCATCACAGTTTTTTAAATCGACCAAAATGATAATGGCATCATCTTATCCGGGCTAACAACTTTTCAACAACGGTAGCGAAAAAAGTGATTCAGAAGTTTTTCCAACATTCTTTTTGAAGATGCTGATACTTTTGTGGCTTTTATATACAATATGTCCTTGATGCCAATGACCATTCCGGCTAGTTTTGCCAGCGGTTTTTTGATGCAATTTTGCATGCCCACTTCTTTTACGCTTTTTCTAACGCTGATTGATCAAAATGTTTCTAAAAAGCATTTAAACGGTTTACGTTCTTTCTATGCGATTTAAATAGCCTTTAACCAAGTGGTTTCACAGGAGTTAAAACCCGAATGTAAATTCAGGTTTGAATCTCCGAAAAGAGAAGTATATTCCTTCAATTGCCCAAAAAAATATTAGAGTTTTATTACATTTTGGTTTGGTCGTCCTTTCTTGTTATCCTCTTCTTTGCCAGTAGCATCTTTAAACTCTTTAATGGCCTTTTCCAACTCCCTTTCATTAATTCAGGAATTTTCTTATGCACCAAATAATACACTACGATTACTAAGATGATAATAATTTGTTTAGGTCCAATAATACTAGATGATTGTTTAAAATCCATTCTGTTTAGATTAGGGAAACAAAATTAGTAATTTTTAATTGCCCATTAGCTTGAATCGCTAGTTTTGGGATTAAATCTATGGAAACAAGAAATTGATTTACCTTATTGTAGGCAAGGGAATGCGGGGTACATATTAAGTTATCAGCTTATAAATAAAGGATATAAAGTTATGGTAATTGATGATAAACATTCAAAGTTCTAGTACGCTTGTTGCCGCAGGACTGATTTAAAACCCCGTTGGTGTTAAAAACGACTTACAAAAACATGGAGAGCTGAAGAGTTTTTTAGCTTTTAATGAGCTTCATTACCAGCAACTTAGAAGAATTTATGTCTTGTAAAAATTCTATCACCAAAACACCAAGTTTTTAAAATTAATTAAACTCAGAAGGACGAATTAGTTTTGGACACATCGTCACAAAATGAAGAGGTAAAAAAACCTACATTTTGACGAATTTTTGGATCTTCCGACGATTTTCTTTTTAAAAGATTTTTCAAAGTGAGGGTTGCGTCAACCAAATACTGTCATGGCATAGATGCGCCTGAAACTTTAAAATTCTTACCGGAACAGTAAGTTAATAGAAAAACAATCAACTTGTGCAAGAATCATTTGATTTAGAACATTATATCATGAAAAATCATACAATACCAAAACTATATTTCGAAAACACATTATTTTGTGTGAAGATTTTAAATCTTTAATTGAATCACTTATTCAACTGGGATTCCATTAAGTTTAGTAAAAGGAGAATTAATTACTATTCATAGTGAGGACCTTTCCGAGGGGAATATATTTTTAATAAAAAAAAAGTATTATACTTCCTCTTGGAAATCATCTCATAAAATAGGCGCTACTTAGTGCTTGGGGAGATTTAAGTTTATCAACCACTGGAGGAAAAGCGGAAGGTTTTGTTTAAAAGACTAGAAGAGTTAATTGATTGTGAGTATACATCGTTGAACAACGCAGGAATCCGTCCTGCTGAAAAAGGACAGACGGACCAGTAATTGGCGAAGTCATCCGAGAATACAAGGCACGTTCAATTTTTAATGGACTAGGATCAAGAGGCTAATGATGGCCCAAAATTTGGCCGAGATTGTTTATGGTATCATCTAGAAAACGGAATCCTTTATATTTCTGAGGTAGCGATTGGAACGTTATTATTCAAGTTTACACCAAGTTCAACTTGTTAAACAATTCCTTCTTATTAAGAACACCAACTGGTAAACAGTAATATTGCTTTTTTTCTAAATTAGATCGCATTTCAATCGCTTTAATCTGTTTTTAAATTAACAATGTATTGATCTATGAATTTCGTTGGGAAATAGGTTTCAGGTTAATTTTTTAGCAATTGTCCTTCATAGTTTAGAGTGAATGGTGTATTTTTTCATTTGCCTAACATGAATAACAACATAATCTTTTAGGTGCTTCAACAAAAAGAATGTCTTCATATTTTATTTAATCAATCTAGAATTAGATTTACATAAATAAAGTCATTGTTTCTTAGTGTTTCATAGAATAAAGCACCTCTTAATCTACCTCTGGTGTATTCTGCTCTTTTTTTCTTTCTCTTTCTGTATTTATTAAAGCGCCATTTCTATGGAAGTACGTTAAATCAATTTCCTTAAAAGGTTTAATGATGTATCCATAAGTTCGGTTTACCTTGGCTTTTGCTAATCGTTTTTCGTCTAGCGTAAGCAGTTAAAAAACCAACTGGTATGGAGTAATTTTTCGTTTTACTGCGGCAGAAGTTTTTCAATTCCTGTATTTTCCTTTCAAACATTTGATGCCATCAAAATTAAATCAGGCTTATCCTTTTCAATGGCTTGCTAAGCGCTTTCACCGGAAGAGTGGAGAGCCCAATACATTCGTATCCAATCTTGTTGAGACATACTTTTATATCACGTGCAACAATTGCTCTCTTCAACACTAATATTTTTTACTTTAGACATGTTGATTGTTTTAGGTGTTAGGTATCTTTTTTAAATTTATAGGTGAATTTTTGGTTTCCATTACTTCTGTCTAAATCTAGTTCTCCTTCTAGTTGTTGCAAACTAAACTTGAAAATCAATTGTAACCCTAGAGTTTGAGTATTCTCGATGTCTATAGATTCATTTCAATCCAATTCCATCATCAACCAAACTTTCTAATTTTACAAATTCAATTTTCCAAAGTTAACATTTATCTTTATATCCCGGCCCTTATGGAATGTCAAAGCATACTTTAAATGGGAATTTGAATTAATTTCATTCATAATTAAACCACAAGGTATTGCAAGGTCCAAATTAAGGTAAAATTTTTTCAATATTTTAATTCCAATTTGTGGTATCTCAAACCAACATCGTAGGTTCTAAATAGGTTTCTAACCAATTTGAAAATGTAATCGGAAAAATCAATTTTAGAAAAATCTTTATTGGTGGTATAAACTTTCGTGAATAAAGCCATTGACTTTTATTCTATTTTGGCTTTCTAAGAATTTGAGTGTTCCTGGGTCGGTACATAGGACTTGAAGATTTCAA
>Ga0163217_1068125_pt1 | contig 11261 bp, 14 predicted proteins | sample SynspAceP_FD_185933 | JGI IMG/M metagenome (GOLD analysis project Ga0163217, IMG submission 185933) | Saline lake microbial communities from Ace Lake in Antarctica - Synechococcus sp. Ace-P (PacBio error correction) | ecosystem: Environmental > Aquatic > Non-marine Saline and Alkaline > Saline ... | reverse complement strand
CCATTACCGGCAGGGCCAGCTCGGTATCGCGTAAGCTGATTGCGATATGGCGCACCTGGCCCGGATCTGACGCGCTTTTCGTCTGCGTCAGCCTTGGAGTTACTGGGTTGGCAAGCTCGAAGAAAAGAGGTCAAGGCCTGGGAAAAAGCTGTTGCCGTAGTAACGCTTAAGTTACCTGTTCTAGATAAAATTCTGTTGACAGGCCGGGGCTCGAATCATTAATATGCGCCCCGTCCTAGAGGACGGGGCTATAGCTCAGCTGGAGAGCGCCTGCATGGCATGCAGGGGGAGGTCTGCGGTTCGATCCCGCATAGCTCCACCATTTTTTTGGTCAAACGCTCTGCGTTGGCTTTTGTTTATCACATGGCGCCGGAGGTTCCAACCCAGTTGAGAAAGGGTTTTTGCGTCCCCTTCGTTCTAGTGGCCTTAGGACACCGCCCTTCACCGGCGGTAACAGGGTTCGAGTCCCCTAGGGGACGCCATTAGTTTGACCGGTACGCTAGGTGTTCGGGGTCGTAAGACCCACGGGGCTATAGCTCAGCTGGGAGAGCGCCTGCATTGGCAATGCAGGAGGTCTGCGGTTCGATCCGCATAGCTCCACCATACCAAGCGGCCGACATTCATGTTCGGCCTTTTTTTTGCAGCGGCGCGGCGCTGCGCCAGAAGGGGTGATCCTGTTTGTTGCCACAAAACGTGGCCGCCCAAACAGTATCGAATATGACTTTGCCTCGTCTGGCATATCGCGGCACGCCTGCTCGTCGTGACGCGTAGGCAAACACTCCTGTCGGGCGGTCCGAACCCTCGAATGGCAAGAAAGTTCTCCCTGACCACCAGTTCGCCCAGCGTTGCTCATCCGCTTCAGCACCTGCTGATCATGAAACGAAAAAAAGGCAAACAGGATCGGCTATCTCCGGCTCAAGTGGCAAAAGCCAGGGCCACTCTCCCAGCGTGCTCGCAGACGTCGAGCTGTTCGGCGTACCGGCGGGCGACCTGGCGCATAGTTCGCAGGCGATTCTGCATAGTCGCGAGCTTTCGCGGTTGACCTTTTCCAGCCAAGCGTAGCCCGAATGCAACGCTTCGCGGCGTTGCTGGTGGCTAAGGTCTGCTTGCAGGCGTCTGTCGCTTTGGGCGCTCTCGTTGCCCAGGCGAAATACTCGGCAAGTCCGATGACTGGCGAACTGGCTTTGATTCAAGGCATCTCCTGTTCGCCCAGGTACTCCAACTTCTTTTTTTGTACGCGTGCCAGATATTGGCAGCCAGCGTATGTGAATAGCGCAATGTGCCAGGTAAAAGCGTCTTGACCGGCGTGTTCTGCCCGCCCACCAGCGGCCGGTAGCGGGTGCCAGCCTTGGCGCCATGCTGGTTGTGGGTTTTGTCGTTGAAGACAAACAGCTCTCTTTTCTGACATCTTTGTCCCCAAGATTTTCGATAGGCCGGTAAATGCGGCTTTCCCGCCGCGAATTGCCGCCCGATACATTCTGATGCAGGCTAACCAGGCCCAATTCATTGCTGGCTCTTGCTCGCCGGCGGCGATACCGCCGCCGCCGATAATCCTCGCTGACCGCCGGCATCAGTTCCGTCGCGCCAGTTCCGACGAACTTTTCTCCCAGCAGCCGGGCACGAGATAGGAAAGCGCCGCTCATGGGCGGCCACCAGATGCAGCCCGCCTTACCTCGGGATGATCAGCCCGCCGTCGTTCGGGCATTGGTGGGTCGGCAGGAAGAACTTCCAGCGGCGGCAGCTCCGCCGAGGTTGCGGTTCCACCGCATCGAAACAGCCCGGCGAACACCACCTCAGACCCGAGATCCTGATAGAATATTCACCTTGCTGTCTTCTGGGCAGCGCTCGAACAGCGTCATGAACCAAAGGGCCCGCCCAGGGTGGCACCAAAATCGAAGCCGATACTGAAATCTGATGGTGCGTAGAGGATGCTGCTCCTTCCCTGGCAACCTATTTATGTGGTGGTCCAGCTCGTAAGAGCGCCTTTGCAATAGCGGGTATCCACCGGTTTTTCAGTAGTGAAGCCGCCCAGCGTGAATCAGTTATGGGTTCCGCCACTTCGGCAAGCGGTGTTGAGTGCGGCTCCTTGAATACTTTCAAACCTTTAACGGGGCTTGGTTTCTCAACTCGCCCAAGTCACGTTGCAGACGTTGCCACCAACTGCGTCCAGCCAGATTATCCCTGACCCCCTCAAAGCCTGATCGCCGGCTATAATCTGTGGAATATTCCAGTATTTCGATTGTGCGGTGCGGAAGCTGTTCCGCCATCTGGGCGCCAAGGGAGGCGTTCATAGTCGGCGCCGAGGCCGGAAAGATTAGAGTTTTACGATATAGATTGAAAGGTCTGCGCACGCCCGGGCTGATCCAGTATCAGGCCAGGAAGAGCCTGCCAATATTGCTTACCCTGTTTTCTCCTGAAATCATTTCTCCAATGTCGGGCAAATCCATCGAAGAAAAAAAACGATAGAAGGTTTCCCGCAGGCTGGCGGAATAAGGTGTTCAGGGTACGGGCTGCGAGCGCTGCTGGCTTGCGCCCGTTGTAAGTTTTCACAGGTACTCATTGCCTCTTCCTTGGCCCTTGTTGGAGCAGCAACAAGATGCTCATAGGGTGAGTCGTGGTTGGGAACTCCAGGCAGTCGAATTGATTGTCTGGAAAGAAATGTACATTGCAGTAGTGGTTTCTATCACGCTGTCTGGGCGGGGTTGGGAAGTTTCAGTTTGTGGTGCTCTTCCCTCCAGCCCCTGCTCCCAGTGTTGCTCGGGTACAGCTTACTATCCATGGAAAAAACCTCCAGTAAACTTCGCCTCGATACCCCAGCAGCAGGTAACGCCCCCATTTCCACCCCAATTGTTCATTGGACCCAGTAACGAATATCGGCCGGTCCGTTGGTTGTTGCCCGTAAGTGCCGCGCCTGATGGGCGGCTGGTATTGCCAGAGGCAGGTAGCGCCGATCAGGGACAGTAGGACAGGCATGATCAGCGACCAGCGCCAAGGAGGGCGCCAGCTTTGAGCCATTCATATAGCCTTCATTACCGGGCACCTGCCTGCCGGTGGGCATGGTGTACGGGTGTGGCTCTGGTGTGCTTGTTGCTTGTCGAGTAGGAAGGTATCACAGGTCGTCATGGCGTTTTCTCGGATAGCGTTCGGCAAGTTCCTGAAGCGGAGGGGGGCTGGCAACGGCATAATTCAGGCCAGGCGCCACCTGGTTGCCTGGAAGAAAAAATGCACATTGCAGGTTACTGTCTTCACGGCTGTCTGGGCGGGTTGTAATCCAGTTCGCTGGCTCTTCCGGCCAAGCCCCGGTCGCCTGCTCTCTGTTCGGCTGACGATCCATACGACTTTCAGCGTATCGCCTGGGATACGTGAGCAGCAGACAGGCACCACCGCCTCCGTGAGCGGAGGCATTGCCGCCCCACCGATCATTACCCAGTAACTGAAGATCGGTCTATCCGTATGGTTATGGCTGTACAGCGCCGCCCCTGACGGGCGCTGGTACTTGCCAGAAGCAGGTAGCGCCGATCAGGGACAGGTAGAACAGGATAATCAGCGGACCAGCGCAGGGAGGGTGGCAGGCTGAGCCATTCTGTCGCAGAGAGCGGTCATGCGTGGGTTCCAGAATTAGATGGGGGCAGGCGAAAGCTGCTTGATACATCCATGCGTCTCAGACTCCTTACCAGTTCCCGCAGGGTTGGCAAGTGTGTGCTGTTTCTTCGTTGATTATTCCATAGACTTCCATGCCAGGAGTCCTGTTGCTGTTCGGGTGGATATGCCCTCAAGTAGTGTCAGCGCGGCATAAGGACGCTGTGATCGTCTCTATGCCGAAGGACCGGCTGCCTTGCATGTCTCGGAGGCAGCTCTCTACCTGGGCGAACGCTCTCCATGACAGGTGCTGAAAAATACCTGTGGGCGCTGCGCTGCAATTCGTCCGCAATTGCACAGGGCCTGCGGGTCCATGGCAGAGCTGCCATCAGCGGAGCATCGAGGGTTATGGAATAGGCTCGGGAAGCGTTGTCAGGCTCCACCCGGATTACTGCGGGGACGTCATTGTCACTGCAGGCAGCCACCAGTGTTTTGATCGGCCCGAAACAGGCTGGCATGCCAGGCGCAATCCTCGCGGGCATGCAGCGCGTAGAGCCTTGGCTGAATAACTTGCGCAGCAGCAGGCCTGGCCCTCGGCGGTCTGTGCTACCAGAGTATCGCCGAGGTGCCGACGGCAGCTCTCCAGCGGCAGATGGCTTGATAGCCAGGCCCTGTATCGCTTTGTTCGCCCCAAGGTCTGCCGCATTAGTTGCTATCGCGGATGCGGACGTCATCATCCAGCGGCTTACCAGCCAGGCCTGCCTCCATGTAGAGCGGCGATGCCGGCTGATGCATCAGGGGCTGGCGCGGGAGTCTGGAATGCTTCCCACCAGGCGCTGATTGTTGGCTGATAGTGGGACTGTTCGATGATCGCATAATTGATGCTCAGCCCGTGCGGGCCAGCTCTGAGTTGGATTCTTGCTGCATGTATCTATTCTCCCATCAGGCATGGGCTGGTTTTCATGCAGCTTTTGCGCCAGCACCAAGACAAATGTTCTGGGGACTTGCAGGTAGGCGGGGTGAGTTGGCAAGACTGGCTCCAGCAGGGTTACCCGGCTGACCACTGATCTGCGGCTGCACCTCGCCTGGTAGCAGGGACGCGGGCCATACTGCCCTTTCCCGGCTGGCCTCCCCACATGATCTTTTGTCTCCGGCCCGTCAGGGTGATGCCGCTGGGATCGAGCTTGATAAAACTTGCCGCGCACCCTTGGCAGTCAATTCCATGCCCGCGTCGATGACCACCTTGGTCGCCGGCGTAGTAATGGATTTCGGCTACCGGCTCGATGAACTGGCACGGTACCCAGTATTGATATGCTGGCTGTTGCCAAACGGTCAGATGATCATCAAGCCTTGAGGGGGGGGGGTTCTTCGTCTTTCGGTTTCACGTGGTGTGGTGCCTTTCAAGCCTCAATTCCGCTGAGTTGTTGCCTCGACGCGATCATGGCGTTCGTTACCCACGCGGATTTTTCTGGTCTGTTCGATATTCTCGTTCCCAGTCGCGCTCGGCGTGCACATAGACTGCTCTTCGCCTTTCTGTCCCGATGCGCAGTCGTGTAGCCATCGCCTCGCCGCCCGCTTGCAGTGCTGGGTCTGAAACACGTGCGGGTCTTGTGGGGCGGCGTAGTTCATACGGGACGGGGTGGGTCTTGTATACAGGCAAACCGGTGACCAGCGGTTGGCCGGTCGCCCTCAAGAAAGGTGATCGTACTTTCCATACGATTCTTGGGATGGCGATGCCGCCGTAGCTATTGCCAGCCCAACTGAAGAAAACTTCTGAGCCAGCAGCTGCGTTTGATCGTTGCCCTGACTTCGCGGGTCCCAGTGAAACTGCACCTTGATTGCGGCCGTATGGTCGCAGTGGATTTCTTCCGCCTGCGGGGCCGGTGACGACGGCGGCTGGCATGCAATACTTTTGGTTTGCGGTGATTAGCTGGGGGCGGAAAGGTACTCCCAGGGCGTGGCGGTGAACTGGTTGCGGTAGCCCTGGCGTAAAGCCATCGGAGTCTTTGACGTCGCTGGTGACGGACTCTTTTCGAGCACCCTGCGGTGTTGCCTTCGTGGTGCAGGCTGATGACCAACCCACAGGTCGTTTCCAGTCGGCTCTGGGTGTGTTCGGACAATGTAAGAAAATGGCCGCTGATCAGTGTGGGGACATCGCTTGGCCTTCGGGCCAGCCGGTAGTTCGCTGCGGTTGACGTTCCAGGCTGCGTTTTGCCAGAAGTGTTTGCCACGCGCGTGCGTTCGCTGAAACAGGCCAGGGTAGTCGTAGTCTTCCAGGTCGGGTAGCGGGATGGCTGTTGATCATCCGTCGGAGGCGCTGCTCGGTCTGATGCGCGGCTTCCATCAGCAAGATGTGGGCTTTTCGAAGTCGTAATCCGGCGGGTGACGCGGCTGGGGCGGGATTTCGACGCGCATCGCGAAAGCGTTTGATCACCCGGTTCGTCGGCAACCAGGCCGCTGTCCTGAATGTATGCGGTTAAGGACGGAGCAGTTTGGGAAAGCCGCGTCTGGGTAACGTCGCCAAACACCAGCAGTATTATCGTAGTGTGTATCGAAATGGTAGTGGATGCCTTCTTCTTCGCACAGGCGCTGGATTAAAAGTGCAGGTCGGTTTCATCGTACTGGGTGCAGTAGTCGCGCTGCGGGTAGTCCGTATTCAATTGAAAGCGGTAGGCATCGGCCTGGATGCCGGATCGTTGAGTGCCCGGGCGATGACTGCGGCACAGTCAGGTGCTGGAAGATGCGGCTGGTTGGTGCGGTGGCCCAGGTAAACAGGTGCGGGGACCAGGTCGATATTGGTAGCGGCGTCAGGCGCTTGCCGGCATCCGCCCTGGGCGACGCGGTGGGAATCAGGCCAGGGCAAATGCCTTGCCCTGGCCTGCAAAGCTGAAAAGGCCGGTTGTTGCAGCAGGCGATCGATATCCAGATCGGGCGTTCGCTGACCAGCTTCCAGCTTGGAAATGGTTACGGCTGGCTGATGGCTCGACGCCCTCGAAGGACAGGACCTTAAGTCGGGCTTGATTGCCGGGAATAGCGAGCGGTGAAGTGGGCCTGGTTGGCGCGTGCCCAACATCCGATGTTCCTTGTGCAGGTAGGTTGCTTGGTCTGGCTGAAAGGCAAGGCGGGCCTTGCTTGGCTGCGCGCAGATTATTTCGCAGATTTGGAGGCAGGCGAAGGTGTGGAGCCAGTCGGCAAACGACCGGGTGTGGTTGAAAAGGGCAATCAGACAAGGGATTTAGGTGTGCAAGAAGCTTGCGCAGGTGGGTTGTGTAGGTGGGCGGGCGGGCATGGAAAATTTAAAGTCCGCTTTGATTTCCGCCTTCGCGCATGCTGTTCCGGAATAAAATTTGGAGAGGGTTTCTGGTAAGGGTGCAAGCCGCTGAGTCTGAAGGGTAAAACCCGTTTGATGGCGACTCAACACTCAGCGGATTAGCAACATGTATAGGAGATACCCGATTTGCCGAAAATTTTGAAAGGCTTGCCACGTCCGGTTTTTTGAAATACGCTCGCATACAAACGCCGATAAAGCACTGCAAAGGCTTCAAAACTGGGATCAGACTGTGATCTCGCTGATGTATGCGCAAAGATTTCCGGGGCCACCAGCCTGCGGGAGTGGAAGCGGGCTTTAATAGCAGAAGAATCCACCACTACCAACCTTGGGAACGCCGCAGATCGCCGCTCAACGCTGGCTGATGCCAACCAACAAGCGCCCGGCAGCTCTGTTTGAAGGGGTTTGCAACACCTGATGGCCAAGATGGGCCGTGCCTGCGGCAGGAGTGGGCCGATTTTCTCTACCTGCCTCGATTCCACTCCGATTCCTTCTGAAAGGATTGGGGTACGACGACTGGACCAAAGCAAACCACAGCCACCGCACGCGAGGGCTGAAGTACATGTAATGATGACATCCGATAGCTGACGCCTGGGAAAGCGATTCATCACGCGCCTAATGGAACGACATCGAAATAGGAGCCGCAGATGCCCAGTTGAGAGCGGCCAGACCTATGTCTTATCGACCAAGGGATATTGCGATTCAAACTGGTGGCACCAGATCCACTTGCCCGGGCGCTACTTCGTTACGCGATTCAAGAGCCAATGCAGCATTGAGATCAAGCAAGAAAGAGAAATAAGCGAGGAAGATCGCGAGAAACCTGGGCGATCAGCTCGTTAGCATCAAAAAAAAAAAAAAGGGGGCGGGGGGCCCGGGCGGCAAGCGCCAATCAACCACCTATCACGGGCACATTAACTTACTCGGGTGACCGTCAATCGAGAGGGCGGAAAGCCACCCTTTGGTGCTAGCGGACAACGACCTGGAAACGCCGGTCTGCATCATCGCTGATCGCTTTACAAAGGGCGCGCTGGAATTGAATTGTTCTTCAAGTGGTTGAATCAAATTTTGAAGATCCGCAAGTTTCTGGCCGCAGCGAAAAAATGCGGTCAAGGTTCAGATATTGACTTGCCCTGATCACGTATCTTCTGCTCAACTACATCACGTGCTCAGACGCCAAAACCAGCAGCTTGCGCATGGCTTGGACTTGAGCTGAGAGCGCGGGCCTGTTCCAACGCCGAAAAAAACGACCATGAACTGCTGCCAACGAAGGCAAGAAGCCGGCTGGAATGGCAACGGGTTCAAGGAGCGCTGCCGCTATGAATTTAGTTCGGACAGCAGTGCGCCTTCGCGGAATGACGGGGTGGAACGGGAATGATGAGAGGGGGGCGGAATGAAGGCGGTGGGGGTGACGGTGGTAGGTGTGGGAATGAGGGGGCCAAAAAGCGGAATGGTGGGGCTGGGGCGGGATGGATGGGGTTTTGGTGGGAGCTATGGTTTGGCCGGATACACCGTATCGGCCAGAAAACGTCATCCTCGCCGAAGGCGGGGTTCCATGGGTGGGGTTGTAAAAGTTTGCGGTTGTGGTCTTGTTTGCGTGGACGGATGGTGGATCAAAGGTCCCGCTTTGGATTCCCGCTTTCGCAGGGAATGACGAGATAGACAGCCTGATGGCAATTGTAGCAATACGCGTTTTTCAGTTTTGGCATCGGATTTATCTGAATATCTTACCAGACAATCGACACAGAAGATGGTTACTGCCGTATCCTGGGTATGAATGGGTCGCAAGCCATGAATATCGCTTTCAAAGCCAGAAACTGCGCGTCCTGGTTTTGGCCACCTGCAGGAAATCGGTAATTGCAGGTGCTGTCGGAGGCAAAGCGTTCACCTGGCAATGATCACCGGAATGCCGGGCGGGTTAGGCACCAGCATGGACCGCGCTGATGCGTCCGGCCAACATTGATCTACCGGGACCATTTTCCACCTGAACCGCGAGACCTCTGCTGGCAAGCATTCGGCGGGGCGGATGACCATCTCCGGCAGCTCGGTATAGATCTGCCGAAGGATGCGAACATGCGTTGCTCCCTTGTAGAACGCATTGCAATTGCTGGCAAAATATTCCTGTAACCAGGCCGCGATAATGGCGGTAGCGGCGATCCCAGTAGCGTCGCTTCCAGCGGCGCGTTGGCATCGTAACAGCGCTTGAACTCCTGCCGTTCCGGAAACCAGTGGTGCTCCACTTGCCCTTGCGTGATTAACGCCCGAGAAACAGAATCAGAAAACGAGTACAGGCCGGTCTTTCACGACCAAGCCCGCGTTTCGGCGAGAAAAACGGGTCTACCGGCCGCCGGAATGCCGCCCTCTGGCCAGGCGGCCCTTTTCTTCCACGCCGGGGTGTGAGTAGTGGACCTTGAGGCGTCTGAGCAGGGCGTAATCCTCGGCCCATCGGTCCGAACCGTGCCGTGTTTCGTTTATTCGTCCCAGTGTCCCAGTCGCCTGGCCTGAACCTTGCTCCGCGTCCAGCGGCATCCCGGGTTCCCAGACGTCAAACCACCGACTGGTCCTCCTCCAGCGAGTCGGCGGTCTTGCTGACATCGCGCGGCGGAATGGACAGCGTCCTCCATCAAAGGGTTCTCCTGTTACCAGGAGCGCCGGGATCGCCAAGCCATCATGCCGTGGTCGCGACAGCAAATGGACGCGATGAATGCCGTAATGCGGCGAGCGTGGATTGTGTAGCATCATGAGGCTTCGTGAAACGCTTCAGATTCAAGGGTCTGTTCGAGGCTGTTCTCGGCCAGGAGATCGAGGCCTGGGACAGGGCCGCGAGGACCTTGTGCGGTGACTGGGGGCGAACACCAGGGGATGTCTGGCGCGTCGAACCCGCGCTTGCTTGCCCATTTGCCGTGCCGGCCGCATAGAATTCGTGGAACGCCGCGAGCCGTACCAAGGCCTCATCAAAGTGCAGTATATTCGACGGCGTCTTCCAGTTCGTGCCTGAAATCAGCTCGGCGCTTGTTAGCACAGGCCGTCATAGGTCGAATTGGTCAAAACCGCCAGTCGGAATAGCGGACGTCGCGGGCCGTGCAGCAGCGGATGTATCGGCAAACCGTCGACGCAATTGGCCGGGGACGAAGGAGTCCAGGCTGGTCGGTCCGATGATGCCGTAAGGTCAATTGCGCGAACCCTGTACAGGTAACCACGGGGTAATGGCGCCAGTCATGATGACGCGTGCAAGAATTCGATTATAGGCAGTTGCGATCCAACCAGCACCACATCGTCGCGGCTGACAAAAGGCATGCCAGATGATCTTTGTTAGCCCTGTGGACGAGTCGCACCACAAGTTAGACGACAGCGGGGATAGAAACCTTGCGGCATTCACGCCGCCACAAGCTGCGTGCCAATGGCGCGGATCTGGAGCTCTCTTCCGCACCTCTGCGAGGTACAAGACGCGATAAGTGTCCACAGACAGTGAAAAACCCAGGCCGGGGAGAACGGACACGGAAGCGGTCAGAGACGAGTGCGTGTTTGTTCTCCCGAAAAAATGTCCATGTAAAAGCGCGGCCAACCGGGCATCTGCGAGGGCAAGGCCCGCCGCCGACCATGCCCGAGGTCGGATGCCAGGAAATGCTTGGCGCGCCCCACGGTGTAGTCGAGCACTGCAAAGGCTTGGAAAAGAACAGAAGACCGGGGGCTCAAAGGCCAGCAAACTTGGCCCAGATAGGCCTGAGCGGTGCGCGCGATCTGCCCGGCGATAAGGGCCAGGGTTATCTTCAAACGGTAAATGATGCGCGTAGCTTTGATGCAGAATCACGCAAGCGCCGCTGAGCTTGTCGTATCCAGGCTCTGACGCGTTGGCTCAGGGCCATTTGATGGGGAGCTCTAGGTGAGGCGTTGAATGGGGCGGCGAGAAACAGCGCTTTTACCTGCTCAAGATCTCTTTCCTGTCGGCGGTAAGAGGATGCACGACAAGCCCGCGGATGCGCTTCTGCGATCATCCGGCCCTCTTCGTGAGGCGGTGGCCAACCACCTCGAACCCTTCCTGCTTCAATGGCCTTGAAACAGCTCTGCCAGTTGGGCTTTGCCAGCCAGTCCTGGCGGGCCGATATTTGCGGGTTGATGATCAGAATAGGGAAGTTACAAGTGCTTGAAACATGAAAGCCAGATCCTTGAAAGGTTCTGCCCTCAGATTACACCAGAGCAGCCACCTCCGCTTGGCCCGCTTGGGGCAAACACGAGAGCCAGCGGGTTGTTTAATGCTCTGAAGCCTGTGAAATGAAAATGGACGGACGGAAGGGTCAGCGAACTGTTTCGAAATTGGTCACTTTCGAACAAGTTACCAGCCACACAGCTGGAGATT
>Ga0163217_1067206_pt1 | contig 11261 bp, 11 predicted proteins | sample SynspAceP_FD_185933 | JGI IMG/M metagenome (GOLD analysis project Ga0163217, IMG submission 185933) | Saline lake microbial communities from Ace Lake in Antarctica - Synechococcus sp. Ace-P (PacBio error correction) | ecosystem: Environmental > Aquatic > Non-marine Saline and Alkaline > Saline ... | reverse complement strand
TCCGCTTGGGCGCTTCGAAGCAAGCGATGTCTGCGGTTTGCTTGCAATATTTCCTGGATGTCCCCAAGCAGTGGCTTGCATCGAAGACACGGGCAGTATATATTTGCAGGATTTGGCTGATTACATCCCGATGAAGTGATGAGATAGATGGAGGCTTTAATCAAAAAAGCCGGTATCACTATGCGCATGCCGGTGCAGGAGGAAACCATTTCTTCGTCCAATTTTAGATTTATAAAACAGATCAGCCGATGTGGAGGAGTTTTTATAAAATCTCCCAAAGCTTCAGCCGAATTGTTGTTAAAAAAATATCAAGGTCGCATTCAGGTGAGCATGGGACTTTCGGTCGCGCGGCTTTTTATCCCTTTGATGGTTAGGGAAAAAGAAATTACGAACTTTTCCGCAGGTATCAAATACAACTGGGGATCGGAAGAATATTTTCAATCCAGAAAATCGTAGATTGCCGCCTCCGAGAACCAGTTTCTTCGATATCACACCTGATGTCTGAAAACTCTTCGAGCAGAAACGCGTTTGGACTTCTCAGGAGTGGTGGCGAATGCCTGAGAATTGGTGCAGGAAATGTAATGGTACATGGAGGACTGCGCAAGCTCCCTGGAATCAGAGGACCATGTGTCCGAGCTACATGGCTTACCACGCGATAGAGAAGGATTACCACCCGTGGTCGAGACCAATTGTACTTCGTGAGTTCTTGACTTTGGATAAAAAAGAGAATGCTATTGATCAATCCGGAGATCAAGGAGGCAATGGAACCTTTGTTTGTCTTGCAGGCTGTTACTCCGAGGGCCCATCGAATGTGGCATTATGGCAAGTATGAAGGCAGAGTTTCTTTATCAATACCAGAAAAACGCATGGTAGTTCCGCGGCGATCTAGGCTTTCGCCTACTCAATGAGTTGAATCAATTGGGTTCGATCGATGCGGGAATTGCCTATATTTCTTTTGAGTAATTCCTTGCACGGGAGGATGATGAAGTCATTTTTAGGAGTAGCCCCAAGTTCGAAATCTTCCGAAATCAGCTCCATTAGAGCCTTCGGAACATGGTATCTAAAAATTACGATTCACTTCCAAGTGAGGGAGGGACCATTAAGTCTGTTATTTCTTTGTTGATGAATTCACCAATCACAACATTACTGACAATTAGGAATTCAAGGCGATTTCACTTTTTGAAAAAAGCTTGGCTTACGAAGTGAAGTGGTAATCATGAAGAAGTGGCGGCTGTTCGGCACTTTCGAAGGGACTTTTGCCTAGCAAAAAAACATGCAGAAGCCCAATGTCGAATTTTTCGATAAGTTGATTGATGGAAATCTTCCTTGATGGGATATGGAAAACCTTCGGCTATTTTGAGTTTTCGGACTGATATCCGAAATCGTAATTCTGCTGATCCTGGACGCTTGCTTGCAAGAAGTTGGAAGTTTATGTGAAGTTGATTCGATGAGTTTTGGCCGACAGGAGAGTTCGCTTCCGGATATTAAACGGGAGTCATCACGGACAGCGACTCAGAAATTCAAATTGCACGGACATTTTGGCCATCAAAAGGCACTTTCTTCCATTCAATCTGGACCAAAAAAGTTATTTTCTTGCCTTGAAAATTTATACAGTAGAAATTTATTCCTGGATGCTGCGGAATGGCGGGCGAGTTTTTGGCTATGAGGTCGAGCATTCGAAGTTTTCACAGCAGAGTAGGGGGTTGGTGCTCTTTCCTGCAGGTACGAAAAGGCCGATAATGATTTACGCTTATCAGCTGCTCCAGGAAACCTCTTGTAGAATCAGATAGAAGATGAACAGGCAGGAAAGCCAAGCATTCGGTGAACTACTTTTTGGGAGGCGTTGAAATTTTGACGGTCGAATTTGGACAAAGGAAGTAGTCACCTAGAAAAGTTTTCTAGTAGGCGTCATAATAGCGCAGCATTTTTAGATTCTTGAAAACGAGAAGAGTCGCAAAGAAAATAATGAAAAAAACCAGACCATCCAGATTAATCTCGTGAGTCTTGTTTTATAATTACCAAATACCCTTTCTAGCCAAATATCTGCACATCTTGCTCCAATACGTGCGGTTGGCATGAGTCCTTATCGATAAGAAGGATTCAATTCCACCACCATCCATAGAAATCAATTTATTTCGGCTGGATGCGAATCAATATCAAAAAACTCTGAACAGCAATATTCCGGATTGGCAATTCCCACTGTGTGAAGGCGCTAATACTCCAGGTGCAAAAGCAGAAGAGGAATCTCATCTAAGCAATACTCAAATAGACTTTATTGACAGAGTTCCAAAAATGCTAGAATCTTCCTTGAATTGGCCCCCAATGTTGATGTTAAAATCTTTCCATTGCCATTCCAACGCGGCATTGTCATCGATCGGCCAGTTCAAAAAGTGATCGGGGATTTGCAGCACGCTGAATACCGAGGCAAGGTAATGGAAATGATTGGGGATTGAGAAAGTCGAAAAAAATGAGAGCCAGAATGCCCTGTTGATTCATCATTGCGCCTTCATAGTCCGAAAGTGGGCATCTTAAGTGATTATGCCGAGTTTTTCATTTTTCAGGAGAAATATACTGATAGATCCCTCTGCCAGTGTTGCCAGACGCGCAAATCATGTCCTCGCTCAAGTAGGAGAGTGGAAAATGCTTGGTTCTCTAGCAGTGCAGTTTTTGAAAACAGCCAGTTTCAGAAATTCAATTCATGGCTGACTTTCCCAGATGGGCTCCATTTATTGTGGAAATATCCCGTAATCGAAGATTTTTGGCTGCTTTCCTTTAGATGGAAAGCCAAACCACCTAGCATTTTTCGAACTGTGCGTTTTGGGCCCCTTCCGCCTGTTCCTAGTCTTCCGCTGATTTCGCTTGACTCCGGCTTCAACCCAGGCATAGCGAGAATTCCAATTTTTCAAATTCTTGATTTTGATCGAGTTGCTAAATCCTTAACTGAGATTACAGCTGATTCCAAATTCTATAGACTCAGCTTTCCTTCCAGTCCAAAGTGAAGAGATAGGATTGAGTTGGAAAGTTGCAACATAATTTTCTCTCCAAAAAAGGTATTAAAATTTTTCACTCTACCAAGTTTGCTAAGGTACTTTTAGGCTCTGTGTGTGCGCTTTCATTTCTCTTTTTAATAGCCTCTCCGATATAAACCAGTGTTCTCGCCTCACAGCTCTCTCGCGCTATCCGTATTGACATCGTAAAAAAAGCATTATTTTCTTAACTTTGCTCGATGCTTCTGGGGATTCCAATCTAGTACCATTAAAACCAAAACCCACCCATGATCACTTCGCCTAAGGCCTACTCCGCCACGTGTGAATGGCATTACCCAAGTTGCACCACAGGAATATCGCCAATTCACATTTTGAATAGCACATGGTCGGCAGTGATATGACTCTCCATCATACGATATTACTTGTTTCTCAGGCGTATGGGGAGTCGTCCCGCTTACATCGTGATATTCTCTTCCTAGGACGATTGGGAGCCGTGATTCTCCAGGATTTGATTTGCTTGATTGAATGCACTCTCTGCAATTTCTGTGCCCGGCCTTTCCGCATCTGCATACGAGGATCTTTGCTTGGGACCCCCACAACCGTTTGTTTTGTCTCTGCCTCTGTCTATCCAGGTGGATATTATCCTGCATCTGCTGCTTTATTTATTCTGAATAATAAGTCATAATTTCTCTCAAAACTTTAGCAGCCAATGATCTGATTTCTCAAGATCCTCCGCTTGACCGAACTGCACGACCCAATCTAAATGGTCCCAAAAGCCTATAATCAAAACACATTGGCCTAATCGTCCTTGCACGTAGGAAGGATATTTGAATCAATCCCCATTTGCTCAAAGACATCGGCGCCAGCTCTTAGAATTCCAACAAAAAGGCATTTCCATAGTCGGAAGACATAGCGTTCCTATTGGCTGTATGGCTGATAATTGAGCAGTGACTTGTCTTCGAGGCTTTCTTGAACATTGGTTTGGAAAAGTTCGGATGGATACAATAAGTCTCGTTTGATTCCTCGAAAGAAAGTCCCACAGGATAATAGCCGCCTGCCCCAAGGATTGTTGAATTGAAGTTTGATCAGAGCCTAGCTCCACAAAAATATTTTCTTGGTCAAATCGCTCCCAACTTCGACCAATATTCCCTATGAAAGCTATTGGAAAAACTAACCTCTTGGTTTGCTTTTTGCCAGCTGTTGTACGGCTGACTTAAACTCATTCTAATGTCTTCAATTCATAAACATCTACCCAGCCTTGGCATGACGTTTTCTTGCAGCGACTGCATTGACTTCTGCACAGATGGCGGTAATGCAAGCCAGCAAATATGTTCCTGCTTTCGGCGGGGCTCCACTCATCGCCCAGACCTGCTTTTTGTCAAGAAGGATTTTCCATTTTGAGCTTTCTCTTTCTTTAGCTTTTTCCGGAAAGGCATTCATCACTCGTGATGTGGCTGCCGTGAGACTATTTCTTTGAGGGCCGATGTACATAAAGATCCAGCGGTCATTTGTCCATATTGGGTTACGCCAAGCGCATTAAATTTCTTCCCAATTCGTTCAGGTTTGGAATTAATTGGAATCATCATTCCATGGTACTACCACTCTTGGAGGCCATGCTCAGAAGATGGAAAAGGACCCATTGGATGCCCAGAATAGAGATGAAAGGGTTTGTGTTTCCCGCTCAATTTCTGCCAAGATTACTGTCATTGTAAGCAGGTATCTGGGCCCATTTGGAAATACCGCTCCATTCCAACCGTAAGGTGATTAGTTCCTGCGGATGTTGCACATCAGGGTCAAGGTTATTCTTGGATCATTGGCTGGGATCGCACGCGGCCCGCATGACTACTTGCCAGGATACTCTGGATTTGGTCGAGCCATGCATTCGGTAGTCAGGCTAAATCGAACTGTAGATTCTCCCAAAATCCTGTATTCTTTCAAAAAAACTCTTGGGGCCTAAGTAGGCATGCCAATCTTTGGGAAAATCGCAGCGCGATTGCTCAGTTGCTATCGCTTCTCTGTATTCTTGATTAAAAATCCTTTCGCTTTGGAGCATGGACTAAAGCGGCTAGTGTCACGCTCTTTTAGAAGTAGGAGTTTCATTAGGGTTCCTGTTAGAATTTGACTCACCGTTTTGAAGGTCATAAACACGTTATTTTTATTCCTTTTTAGAATTGAATCTGAGACCATTTTTCCCCACACGCTGTGCAGCGAGTGAGTTGGCCTTGATGGTAAAGAATTTCTTGGTAATCTGCGACGGTACCAAAAGTTGAAAGTCACAAGCATTCCTGGCTCCAAAGTTCCGCGATCCGATAGTCCCAAAAGCAGTCTGCAGGCTCTTGAAGGTCAAGTCCGGCAAAACCTCTGCTGTACTAGAGTTTTTCCAAATGTTGCCCAAAATGGAAGGGCTTGGGCTACAAGTCTTCCCATCGGGCAGGAACCTGGGTTCCAATCACTGGCGATAGCAAGTGACCCCTCCTGCATCTAGAATTTTTTCGGGCTGAGGAAGTTGCAACCAATTCCCAAGATGCCACCAGGCAATCAGCGACGACATCAAGAATAGCGAGAGTTTGATTTCCTGGATACGTGCCACGGAGACATCACTTCTAAGTCGAGCAGTCTAGCAGATTTCTGCATCCGAGCACACATAACCATTATATATCTCTCTATTCGTAATATCGGCATATGCGCACGACATGGTTCGTCTAGGTCACATAATCTGCTGCATCCACTTAGAAGTATCCGGAGATTCTCTAGGACTCCAATCTCCTCGCTAATTTGATTGTCGTCGCTTGTGGCTGTTGCGCTGCGTGCATCCTTGCGAATTTGGTTGCAACATTCACTTTTCAACGCCCGAAAAATTCTAGATGCAGGAGGGTCACTTGCATATCGCAGTGATTCGGAACCCATGTTCTGCCCGAGGCGAAAACTTAGTAGCCCAAGCCTCCCATTTTGGCAAACATTTGAAAAACTCAGTACAGCAGAGGTACTTTGCGGACCTTACCTTCAGAGCTAGCATGCTGCTTTGGCGACTATCGGGATTCGAGGAACTTGTGGAGCCAGGATATGCTGCTGACTTCAACTTTGTACCAGTCGCAGCTATTACAAGAAATTGCTTTACATCAAGGCCAACACTTTCACTCCTGGCACAGGTTGTGGAAAATGGTCTCTCAGATTCAATTCAAAAGTAATAAAAAATACTGTTTATGACCTTCAAAACTCAAATTCTAACATGGGAATCCTAATGAACTCCCTACTCCTAAAGAGCGTGACCCGCTTTAAAGTCTCATGCTCCAAAGCGAAAGATATTTTATCAGTACGAGACAGCGATTTAGCACTCGAGCCAATGCCGCTGCGATATTTCACAAGGGATTGCATGCTACTTTTAGCCAAGATTTTTTGACACAGATATTACAGGATTTTTTGGGAGAAATCTACATTGTATCGATTTCAGCCTGACTATTCCGAGCATGCTTCGACCTATCCAAGAGTATCCTGCGCAAAAGTCAAGCAGGCGCGCAAGCGATTTCCAGCTTAATGATCCAAAATATCTTTGACCTGATGTGCAACACACTCCGCAGGAACCTAATTCAACCTACCGGTGAGAAATGGAGCGTATTCAAAAATGGGCGCAATACACTGCTTAACATGAAGAAAACAAATATCTGGCAGAAATGCGGAAACACAAACCCCTTTCATCTTATTCTGGGGCAATCCATGGGTCTTTTCCCATCTTCTGAGATGCTCAAGATGGGTAGTCACGCAATGGAATGATTATTCCAATTATTCCAAACCTTGACGATTGGCGAGAAATTTAATGCGCCTTGCGTAACCCAAGGATGGGACCAAATGTGCATCTGGCTCGTTCTTTTATGTACATTCGGCCCTCAAGGAATAGTCCCCACGGCCACCACCATCACGGCTGATGAATGGCCTTCACGTGAAAAGCTAAAAGAAAAGGATAGCTCAAATGGAAAAATCTTTCTTACAGCAGTCGGCGGGAATGAGTGGAGCCAGCTCGAAAGCAGGAAATATGCTTGGCTGCAATACCATCTGTGCAGAAGTCAATGCAGTCGCTGCCAAGGAAAAAACGTCATGCACAAGGCTGCGGTAGATGTTTGATTAAGAATTAGAATGGAGTTAGTCAGGCCGTACAAAGCTGGCAAAAGGCAAACAAGAGGTAGTTTCAATAAGCGCTTCAAGGAATATTGTCGAAGTATGGGAGCGATTGACCAAGAAAATATTTTTGTGGATGCAGGCTCTGATCAAACTTCAGCTTTCACAATCCCTTGGCAGGCGGCTATCTGTTCCTTGTGGGACTTTCTTTCGAGGAATCAAACGAACTTTATGTCCTCCAATCCGGAACTTTTCAAACCAATGTTCAAGAAAGCGCTTCGAAGACAAGTCGCCTTCAATTAATCAGCATACAGCAAAGGAACCTATTCTTCGACATATGGAAATTGCCTTTTTGTTGGAATCTTTACAAAGAGCTGGCGCCACCTGTCTTCACGCACGTACTGGCTTGATTTCAAATATCCTCTCCTACGTGCAGGACATCTTAGGGACCAATGTGTTTGATTATGGCTTTGGACCATTTAGATGGTCTGCAGTTCAGTCAGCGGATGGATTTGAGAAAATCAGATCCAAATTGGCTGCTAAAAGTTTTTGAGAGAAATTAGACTTATTCTCCAGAATCAATAAAGCAGCAGAGCAGGGATAATATTTCACCCGGGATAGAAGGAGCAGAGAAAAACAAACGGTTGGTGGGAGTCCCAAGCAAGAATCTCTCTATGGGCAGGGGGATTTGGGGCGGGGGGGGGATAAAAAAGGGGGGGCCCCGGGCCAAAAAATTGCGAGGCATCAATCAAGCAAATCAAATCTGAGAAATCACGGTCCAATTCCGTCCTAAGGAAGGAGAATCTCACGATGTCCAGCGGGACGACTCCCCATACGAGAAACAAGTAATACATGATGGAAGTCAAATTCACTGCCGACATGGCATTTCACAAATGTGATTGGCGATAGTTTCCGTGTGCAACTTGGGATCCATTTCACAACGGTTGGCGGGTAGGCTGGCGAAGTGATTCATATGGGCGTTTTGTGAATGGTACTAGATGATCCCCAGAAGGCATCGGAAAAGTTAAAAAATATGCTTTTTTACGATTTCAATACGGCGAGTTAGCGCGAAGAGCTTGGGCGAGAAACACTGGTTCTATCGAGGCTATAAAAGAGAAATGAAGCGCCACCAGAGGCTAAAAGTTACCTTAGCAAACTTGGTAGATGAAAGAAATTTTAAATAAACTTTTGAGAGAAATTATTTGCAACTTCACCTCAATTCCTAATCCTCACTTTGACTGGAAGGAAAGGCTGAGTCTATAAGAATATTGGAATCAGGCTGTTAATCTCAGTTTAGGATTTAGCACTCGATCAAAATCAAGAATTTTGCGAAAAATTTGGATCTCGGCTTCGGCTGGTGAAGCCGCGAGTCAGCGAATTAAATCAGGGAAGACTGGAAACAGCGAAGGGCCAAACGCATCCGCAAAAATTGCTAGGGTGGTTTGGCTTTTCCACTCTAAAGGAAAGCACAAAAATCTTCGATTACGGTAGATATTTCCACAATAAATGGAGATCTGGAAGTCAGCCATGAATTAATTCTGAAACGTTTTCATAACTGCTAAAACATGCATTTCCCTCTCCTACTTGGCGGAGGACATGATTGCGCTTGCGCACATGGCAGAGGGATCTACTCAAGTATATTTCTTCCTAAAACATGAAAAACTCGCATAATTCAACTTAGATGCCCACTTCGACTTGAGTGCAATGATGAATCAACAGGGCATTCTGGGCATCTCCATTTTTCGAACATTTCTCAAGAATTCCCCAAATCACATTTCTATTACCTACTGCCTCGGTATCAGCGTGCTGCAAAATCCCGATCACTTTTTTGAAACTGCGATCGAGTGGAATGCGCGTTGGATGGCAATGGAAGATTCTTAACATCAAACAATTGGGGGGCACATTCAGAGAAAGATTTCTAGCATTTATGGACTCTGTCATATAAAGTCTATTTGAGTAATTGACTTAGATGGATTTCTCTTCGCTTTTGCACTGGAGTATCAGCGCTCCCACAGTGCGGAATTCCATCCGGATATTGCTTTCGAGAGTTTTTGAATTGATCGCCATTAGCAAAAAAATTTGATTTCTATGGATGTGTGAATTGAATCCTTCTTTCGCATTAAGGATCATGCACGCACGATTGGCAGCAAGATTGTGCAGCAGTTATTTCGCTAGAAGGGTATTTGGGTAATAATAAAACAAAGACCACCGAGATTATCTGGATGGTCTGGTTATTTTTCCATTTTTCTTCTCGACTCTTCTCGTTTTCAAGAATTTAAAATGCTGCGCTAATTATGGACGATTACTAGAAAACTTTCTAGGTGACTATCTTTGTCCAAATTCGACCTTCAAAAAGTTCAACGCCTCCCAAAGTATCTCCACGGGATGCTTGGCTTTCCTGCCTGTTCCATCTTCTATCTATGTCTACAAGGAGCTTCCTGGAGCAGCGATAAGCGTATCTTATCGGCTTTTCGTACTGCAGCGAAGAGCACCACTCCCCTACTTGCGTGAACTTCGAAATGCTCGGACCTCAATAGGCCATTCCCGCCATTCCGCAGCACCACTTTGGGATAATTTCACTGTATAATTTATCAGGCAGAGAAAGTTAACTTTTGGGTCAGTTGATGAAGTAAAGTGCCTTTTGTTGGCCAATGTTCCGTGCAATCTGATTTTCTGAGTCGCTGTCGTGAATGGACTCCGATTTCACATATTCCCGGAAGCGATCTTCCGTGTCCCAAAAAAAACTTCATCGTATCAAACTTCACATGAAACTTCAAACTCCTGGCCATCAGCTCCTAGATCACGCAGATACGACTTCGGATATCATCCGAAACTCAAAATAGCGAAGGTTGTCAAAGCCAATCAAAGGAGTATTTCCATCAATCAACTTATCGAAAATTCGGACATTGGCTTCTGGACATGTTTTTTGCCTTAGTCTAAAGTCCCTTCGAAAGTGCCGAAACGCCCACTCTTCTTCATGATTTACCATTTCACTTCGTAGCCAAGCTTTTTCAAAATGAAAGTCGCCTTGATCCTATTTGCAGTATTCGTTTGTTGATTGGTGAATTCATCCAACAAAGAAATAAAACAGACTTAATGGTCTTCCCTGCACTTGGAAGTGAACTCGTAAATTTTTAGTCCATTCCGAAGGCTAAATTGCAGCTGATTTCCGGACAGATTTCACTTGGGCTACTCCTAGAAATGGACCTTCATCAATCCTCCGTGAAGAATTTACTCCAAAAAGAAATTAGCAATTCCGGCACGATCGAACCCCAATGATTCAACTCATTGATGTAGCGCGAAGCTCTAGATCGCTGCGAACACAGCGGTTTTCGGTATTGATAAAGAAACTCTGCCTTTCATACTTGCCATACCACTTCGATGGCCACTCGGAAGTCAGCCTTTGCAGACAAACAAAGGTCCATTGCACTCCTGAAAATTCCGGATGATCAAAAAGCAATTCTTCTTTTTCACAAGTCAAAACTCACGATAGTACATTGCTCGACCAGGGGTGGTTATCCTTCTAATCCGCGTTAGCAGTAGCTCGGACACATTGGTCCCTTCCTGATTCAGGAGCTGCGTCAGTCTCCAGTTACCATTACATTTCTCTGCCACATCTCAGGATTCGCCAACGCCTGAGAAGCCAAAAGCGTTTTTCTGCTCGGGAGTTTTCACATACAGGTGCTGTATCGAAGAAACTAGGGTTCATCGGATGCGTCTACGATTTTTCCTGGATGAAAATATTCTCGGCATCCCAGTTCGTATTTGCATCCTGCGGAAAAGTTCGTATTCTTTCTCTCCTACCATCAAAGGGATAAAAAGCCGCGCGAACCGACCGTCTCCATGCCTTCACCTGAAAAGGCGATCCTTGACTATTTTTTTAACCGAATCTCGGCTGAAGCTTTGGAGATTTATAAAACTATCGCACATTCGGCTGACTTTTTGTAATCATAAAATTGACGAAGATGGATTTCTCTGCACCGGCTATGCGCATAGTGAACCGGCTTTTGATAAAAGCCCTCCATCAATCTCATTCAACTTCATCGATGTAATCAGCAAAATCCTCAATATCACTGCGTGTCTTCGATTGCAAGCCACTGCCTTGGGTAATCTCCAGGAAATTGCCAAGCAAACCAGACCGTGCTCGAAGCGCCCAGCGGA
>Ga0163217_1042757_pt1 | contig 11262 bp, 14 predicted proteins | sample SynspAceP_FD_185933 | JGI IMG/M metagenome (GOLD analysis project Ga0163217, IMG submission 185933) | Saline lake microbial communities from Ace Lake in Antarctica - Synechococcus sp. Ace-P (PacBio error correction) | ecosystem: Environmental > Aquatic > Non-marine Saline and Alkaline > Saline ... | reverse complement strand
GGAACTTTTCGGACCACGTGGCTAAAAAAGTCACTACTGCGTCGCTCCCCTTCTCAGTAATTCATATGATCCAGGATTTCCCAGACCACTACGACTCTCTCCCGCCTCGGGATGGCGACCGCCCGCTTGGGCCCGTCGATGACACGGCCGTTTTCGCCGGCCATATTCGTGAGCCGCGAGCGTGCCTGCTCGGAAGGTGCGCTGGCCCGGGATTCTCGAAACGTTGGTCGCTCTGCAGGATTATCGGTTTGCGGGCCGGGCGATCGACTTTGATCCGCCAAATGTTCATCCCGATGCGATTCGTGAACTGATCTGGAAATGCCCCAACGTGGGCGGGCTGACGAGTAATTGAATTGATCCGGGCCAGCGACGCATGCGCAAATATCCGCGGTCTTGCCCGATTCGTGATTAGCTCAGCAGAACGACGCGATCTAGCCGTAGCGGGAATTGCGGCACCTCGGCAGCCGAGGCGTTTGTGGCTAAACCGGTTGATGTAGGCGGTACTGCGCGAAAACGGTAGTCACGGTTATTTGTTTGATCTGCTGAAAGTAGCTGCTGGCGGTCTGTTGATTTATCACCTGGCGCCGTCAGCGCGGTACGCGGTTGATCGTGGTTTCATCGTCTTTTCGAGTTTGGGGCTAGCCGGTGGATCATGGCGTCAGCCACGCTACGATCGAGCGGTTTGCTGATGCATTCGGTGCAACCTTGCCAGCCAAAAAACAATCCTCCCGGTTCGCTTTCAGGCGTTGGGCGGGTCAAAGGCGAGGATCGTAGCTTGCATCCCTTCCGGACCGGAGTTCGCTTGCGCCTCGTCGCCGTTCCATCACGGGCATTGCATGTCCATCAAAATCAAATCCGTAGGGGCCGAACCCGGATCGGCGATGTATCGGAGGGTTTCTGCCGTTAGTCGCGGTGAGCACCGTGCCGCCGCCTTTTTCGATGAAAGTGATACCGACCCCTCGGGTTGCCCTGGGTCTTCGGCGGATGCTAATGCCAGAAATGCGTCGATCACGTTGGGCTGCCTGCCCGCGTAATCGGGTTTGGAAAGGGCGGACGCTTGCCGTTGCTTTAAAATCGAGCAGGGTTTGTGGCGGACAAACGTAGACCGTGTCGGTTTTCAGCTTTTCGACCGACCCTCGGTCCAATCGAACCACGTTCCATGTCGGTCCTCTGGCCGCAATTCGTGGCAGCAACGATTTGCTGCTTGGGTTCGGATTGTTGGAACAAAAACGATCGCCACACCGGCCCGTCGATCCAGACCCGCCAGTATAAACCTTCAAACGCTTCCAGGCCGCCGGCGGCAGTTGCCACCACACCGCGACCGATCAGGGGAAGTCGATGACGCTATTGATTCGGCGCCACGCTCGACAACCACTTCTTGATTAAAACGGCCTCGAAGTTCGCGTTGATGATAGTAGCGATAAACCGGTCACCGGATTGTTCGCTCGGGTACCAGTCTCCTGGACCGATCCCAAGTCATTCCGCAGGCGTCTCTTGTGCACACGCCTTTTAAAATAACGCAGCCGCCTTAGCCCCACTGGAAAACCATGCCTTCGAAGTTCATCGTATTTCTTGTCTGTCGAAAAACAGTCTCGGAGACACGCTGCTACGTTGGTTCTTACCGAATGAATTTGGGACGACTTTTTTACCGGCGCCAACGGAGCAGCTTTGGTTGAATCCGGCGAAAGCTTTGCGCCGGAGGGTTTTTTCAGGCAGTGATTGCCAGTGTCCAAACGAGATTGGTGCATTGGAGTATGAGCTGTCGACAATGTTGACCGGAAAAGAAGCGCAGTCGAAGCTCTGCAGAAGGTGCACTCGACAAGGGAGATCTTCGGGCCAGCGTCTTGCTGAAAAGCGGTGCCGCCAATTCGGTGCCGCCGGGTCCTCGGCGGATTTTGGTTCGCGATGGACGATTTTCCATCGAATCAGGGACACTGGAGCCATTGCTTTGAAAACATTTGGTCCTGGGGGTTCTGCGCAAGCTCCGTCGGATGACCGCAACTTTTGGAGCCGCATGTTGAAAACAGATTACCAGAAGCGCGACACGGCAACACGCTTTGCTTTTAAGGCTAATTCGTTTCTGCACGACAATCCCATCCAGCTGCATCGAACCCATGAATGGCAAAACCTCACTCCCAATTCGCAACGATCAGTGCCGTCGCTTCAGTTACTCGCCGTCCGTTCTGATGGTGCGGCGTTGTTCTTCCGCACGTGACGTGTCATCTCGCTGGCACTCGGGCTGTTGCTTGTCGTTTTTTGCTCAGCCCCGTCGCTCAACCGATTGCAGGCGTGCGGGGAATTCCCATATCGCCGTTTCGTCGTGGCGACCCGCGCCCTGGCATTCGTTACCTCCTCGCTGACGGTATTCACACTGCTGGCCGAGAAACTTGGACCATTTTCTGGTTGGTGATTCCTCCAAAGCACAGAAACGAGCCTGTTACGAGGCTTACGGCGTTGTGGGTTCGTGATTCGCCTGTTTCGGCAAATTTAAAAAATTTCGACAATCTTGAAGCCTACCTTGACGGTCGATGGTTTCCGTTCGGACGCCACGCGATTGGACCCATTGGCGGTTTCGTTCGCATTGTTCACCTGCCGCGATGCCGCCTGACGCTGGCCTTCAGTACGATTCGGGTAGCGTGAAAAACACTCGGAGATTGGAAGTGTGGGCCAACTGAACGGACAATCGACAATGACTTGCTCCGACCCAACCAAACGCTTGAAACGGGCGGTTCAGCTCCGCATGACATTTCTGTATTGGGAATCAAAAGTCCCGCGAAGGCATCGTTTGCCTTTGGCGGACACGCGGAATTCGTCCGCGGCGGCGAGCAATCGAAACAAACAAAAAGCTGGCCGAGTTCCAGCACAAACGGTCATGAGTCTGTTCACAATGACTAAGCGGCCTGCGATCGGTTCGCGACAAAAGCGATCATCTACCTCGATGAATCACTCCGTAATGACTCCAACGGCCTTCGATCGCTTGTACCAAATCGTTTTAATCGGTTTCGGCGAACAACTTCCGCCGCGTCAAAGCGAGACGGTGCAGCACTGCAATCCACTAACCACAAGTTCAACTCGCACGCGATTATTGGCGGGCCGGCTGATCGGCGATGCGGGTGCCCGCAGGTGTTCTACGTTTTTACCCAGAGGAAAACTGGATCGGAAGCGGCGAAGGGACGCTCCCTACTTCGCTGATCGGACGAACCTACTACGGCAAAGCCGATCTTGGACGCCTGCTTACGTACTACACCCCGCTACGACCGCGATCGGATTGGCATTGCTCCTTTTTGACGCCACCCGACCAGTTGTCACCGACGTGGCCTGCCCATCGACGTCGCCGTGATGTCGAACCAAGCCAGCGTTACCGATTATTCCGCCGATACAACGTAGCCGGACATCGCGATCACAAACGGATTGTTTGGTCGAACATGCTTTGCTAAATTCAATTGCAACAGATGCCATGCAATGGGCAAATGAACTCCTATCGTAGCGAACTTGCCAAGAGTTTTCGGTGTTCGATTGGCCGAAAAAACTCTTGGCGACTCTCCGCTACGACAAAAAAGCACAACAACCCAATAAAAGAGAGGGAACTTTTCGATTGAATGGAACTGTCTCGCTCCCCGGCTTCAATCGCGACCTCAGAAAACAAAGTTCGGATGGCCGCGATTCCGCACATTCACGCAATGCGGGTCCTAATCGTCTCGACGCTTGGCGTCGTCTTTTCGCGTCTGGGCACCCCACGCGGATGAGGGTCCACGTCGCGCAATTTTCATCGAATGGCAAGGCTTTGACGCCAATTTCCAATGCAACGCGGAAGACAGTGGCAAATTGTGTTGGCGATTCATCGAGAGCGTTAAGCCGGCCGGTCATACAAGCATTTGAGGTCACCATCGACGAACGCCACGTTTCAGCGGGATCGACCTTGGAGTTCGCGAGGTTACCAATTCGCATCGGCAACGGCACGTGTACCGACCCCAACTTCGATTTGGCCAAAACAACGCCTACCTGACCAAGTCGGACATCGAAGGCGGTTGCGGTTTCTCGACCCAGCTGGGATGCCAAATTTGTCCAATCCGATTCGCCGAGCGTGCTCACGCAAGTCGATGACGCCGGTCGCGACATAACAAAGTCCGCGACGCACTTCATCGCGCCCCCAACCTGGAACGCCTTCCAACGAGTCGTCTACACGGAATCGCACGGACGAAGTCGCCAACGGAAGTCTCGAATCCGAGTGAGTTCACGAAGGCCGGACACGGGACGAAGCCGACACGGACGACGCGCATCGCCTGTGGAAACTTCCCGTCGCGTTGCCTGGCGTCAAGACGCGGATTACTTGTGTTGAATTGGACGACTCGCGAAGATCGTTGGATGAATCGTATCTTTGACTTGCCGTTGGAATGTTGCTGATTGCCTCTTCTTTGGCATCCGCCCAATCAACCACGCAGGTACACTCCCCACTCTGATAGGGTGAATCGGTCCTGTCAAGGATGTTCACTTACAAGTCATCTGTCTGATCGAAATCGGACGATGCGAAACGCGGAGTCGTACGAAGCCTCGCTGGTGAGAGGCCTCCAAGGTCGGCGGGGGTAGCGGCGACTTGGTTTTTCGCGCCCGGGAGTGCCACCGCAGCGGCACCATCGGCCAGCCTTCCACGGTGGACGGGTACGTTCGCGATACGGCCTACTGACCGCCACTGACGCGCCTGCTCAATACGGACGAAAAAAGAACGAGTTGCAGGATCAAAATCCCAGTTTGCGGACGCAGAACCAGTCGCCGTTTGACGATCGACACAACGATTGCGTGCCCGATGGACGATGGTTTCCTTCCCCCGGGTCGGCTCCGGCGGACTCACGCCGTTGGCTTGCCCAAACACGTCCGCCGACGGCAAACGAGGCTGGCGATTCATGCAAATCAACCGACGGACAAGCTACCGTGTTGCCCTTCGACGCTGCGACGAATCGGCGTCGCGTGTGATGAATCGAAATACGCGAGCTAAAAGGTCTGCAACGGATGAAGCTGTTACGTCTGCCGCTCATGTGCGTGCTTCTTATGTTTGGCAGATGCGGACGGCAAGAAAGCCGAGTGCCGGCAAAATTCATCTTCGCGAAGACACCCCGCATCCTTGCTTGCTGGGTTGCGACTCGAATTTCTCGCCCGATGCCGCCTTTGCTTTCGACAGTCTCTCCAGATAACGTATTTGCGATCGGGCAGACTCAAGTGGAAACGATCCGCGTATTGACTTGCGAACAGGGAAAGAAATCGGTCATTTGGCCATCAGCGGTTCCCAGTTGGTTGATCCAGCGACGACTCCGAACACTTGCTGCGGGCTGGAGGGGGGGACACCGTTTCGGTCTTATCCGAGCGAAACCTTGGCAAGTTTTGCAAAGTTGGAAGGGCAGACCACGCTGCCGGAGCGGATGAAACGCCTGCAAACTCAATGCCTTGCATCAGGCCAAGCGGACGCCCGAGTCGCAGTCTCCAATCAGACGGCTGCTATCTGGCAAACCGAAGCTTGGCCGAGTGCTGATTTGGGACACGGCGGACCTGGAGGCAGTTACCAGAGCTCGACTTCCCGATCAAGCGTCCCGAACCACCAAGAAGCTGTGCCCTGGAAATTTTGATTTCGTCGGATCATCATCGCGGTTGCTTGGTCACCCAAGACGCATTACGTGCTCAAGCAATCGGCTTTGATCAACGTTGAACGCAATGGGCGTGTGCTGCACGGATTTGCGGACGACAACGGAAACAAACGGAGGTGGCGTCCAAAAGTGCGTGGATCGCGTCAGTGCAACCACCTGATGGCGACGGTTCCTTCCGCAGCGAAACGATACCGAGCTGTGAACGAGGGGATATTGAACCGTGCTGCGGCCATGGGGCGTCCGGTCGGGAAAGCTGCTCGACGAATGAAAGACTTTGAATCTTCCGGATTCCGCCCAGGTCCGTTACGGTTGCGCTCGATGGAGCTGCTTGTATCGACATGGAATACCCGGCCGGGATCGACCATATCCTTGGATTCACCTGTGGCGGGTGGATTCGCTGCCATCGGGCGAGCGCTCGATGCGGAAAGCTGCTTCACCGAACGATCGCCAGCGACCTTCCACGGTCAATTGGCTTTTTTTCCGCCTATGAAAAGCGATTTTTGATCCAGGGTGGCGGACGTTTGCGTTCATGAACTTCCAAGCGGTAAACGAGTTTGGTGTTGCCGAGCCTCGATGAATATCCTGAGGTGAAAAGCATCCTTCCACCGGACGGGCGGTTCGGCTGGTTCGATCACACGCTCACTGAAGATGGGCAGCGGTCCATCAAAAGACAGTGCGTATGACCTCGAGATGTTTCGTTCCTTTGCTGAGAACCAAACGCATCTTTCATCAGGGGAGTAACGGCGTTGAATCTTGTCACTGGCAACGGCGAATTCTGATGGCATCGAAGACTCAATTGGAATTTCGCCCCGCAGGATCGGCTGTTCTCCGCTTGCCGGTCGGTTACGTGGCTCTGCTGCTAAGTACACCCGCGTGTTCGCCAACGGATCGGTCGGCTCACCAGGCTGGTTGCTATTGACCGGAAAGACGAGAACAATCCTCGCTGGACTCCGGTTGCGATTGGGCAGCAAATCTGCTTTGGGGCCGAATGAGGCAGACGCTGAATCGTCGCAGGAGAAGCAATCGGTTCGGCAAATCGACTCCGCCAGCCTTGACGTTTTGCGTGAGCACATCCATCCCGGCGGGCCAGCCGCTGGACATTCGCTGGCAGTTCCGAACGGAGTCATGTTTGTTGCCGGAGAGACGACACCCGGCCGACGACCGGCTTTCCGAGGTATCGTTCCCAAAGGAGGTTAGTTGCTGTGGATCTTTTCGCAAAGATTCCGTTTAGTGATTCTTGCGTCATCGAACCCGACGCTTGGACGGAAAACCGATATCGTTGATCAACGGTCACCGCGTTTGGATGTAAACGATGTGGCGTTTCATTCCTGATGGCGAGATTGCTTGCTTTCCGCCGCCGATGATGGTGCAACCTTTGTGGGACGTACGAGGAAAACCGATCCGACGCGGCGAAAAAGGTTTGATCAAACGAAAGGCCGCTGGCTAGTCCACCACGAGTCCGGTTGGGTCGGAAGGCAAATTCGTACACTGCAAGATTCACACCAGAAATCGATGACGGCCGGAAACGACGTTTGTCAGCACTACCGGATGGAACAGGCAGACGATTGCCAGCCAAGTATCGCCGCGTGCGGATTGGCCCATTGGTTTGCGATTGGGATGAGCGACCGAGGCGAGATCCGTTGGACAGGGACCAGCGAACTAGTTTTTGGCTGCGATCGGCTGAACGGCAAGTCCATCATGATCGATCGGTTGAAACGAATCCGAGCGAATCAGACTTTCTGGAACTTATACGAAGTGAGGAACGCGAAGTGGCGACTGGACTCGGCAACTCGTTTCAATTCTTCGCGAAAGGTTTTCATTCGTGGTCGACGAAGGTTGGCGGCGTGCTTGCAACGTATCCGAAAACTGACGGCGACTACCAGGCGACCTTGTCTCCGTCAGGTCAGCTGGTAGCGGTCTGTCTGCGAGAAAATCGAGTCGGAGGGCCGTTGACCGAGGAACTTGGTCCATCGATACTGTGGGATGCCCGATTCGGGGCGGGAAAACCTCTGGTTCGAATCCGGGGACGGTGCCGGCCACCTATGTCTCAGGGCTGGAGATGGATCGCGACGATCGCTATGTCATTGATTCAATGACAACGGCGGGTCGCATTGTCAATGCTCGACGCCTGCCGATGGCAAAACAACTTGCGTGCTCCCCCCGTTGATGGCAAGGCAAACTGCTCACCGTTTCCAGTTGGCTGCTAACGGTCAAACGTGGCGGAGGCCAAAGAAATTCCGCAGCCAAGTGACGCTGCGAGCCCCCTTCCACCCTTGAAACCGATCGAAACCATTGACCACCATTGTCTCGCTGTTTGCGGATCCACGAAAGTCTCATCGAATCCGGACGCCGTCGCCGTGCCAGAGCCACTCGCAAATCTTGTCGGCCAGGCTTTCAAATCCCCAACCGAGGGATCGCCGATGACGACTCGGCCATTTCACGCGTCCGCCCCAAGGCGACGACACTGTGTCCCATTCCTGCGGATCCAATTCCCCCACTGCCTCGGCGTACCGGCGGTCGTCGGACACCAAAGGGAAGCTCCACCGCTAACAAGACCGCCAATCGTGGCCGCACAAGCAGTCGGCCGACGGTCTCGTCGAATCACTTCGACGATCCTGCCTTCGCGATCCGCAAAAACCAATTTCCAACCCCTCGATACAAAACCCAGCGTCGCGTGCCGGCGGAGTCTGTTAGGCATAACGGGGATCATGTTTCCGATTCCGAAACCTTACTCCCTTCGGCACGTTAAACAAAAAGTCGCCGCGGCCGCCGGACTGCAAGTTGCCCAAGAGGTTCTGCATGGCAACACCCTGGTTCCATTGATCGCGATTCCCGCCGGCGGCGGTTCGGACGGGCGATTCGAAAGCAACGGCCAAAGGATCGCAGAGAGCGACTATTCAAACCCCAGACCGAGCGACAGCAGGACGATGCCGACGCCAACCGCGGTGTATTGCGGAAGCCGGACTGGCCCAACCCGCCGCCAGGGGGCCGCCAGAGATCGCCAGCAAAATTGGTTGTAGATTGATCGCCGCAGGAAAACGCGAAACCAAATGTGGCCCAAAAAAAGGTCGGCCGACCCGTAGAACTGAAAACATCACCGCCGTCAACACCGATCGCCAACAACAGCATCCGTTCGTTGCCCCTTTTCAAGAGCAAAGGAAAACCGTCGAGCCATGAACCCTGCCACCAAGCAAGGGAGAACGGGACATGGTGGTAATTGCAACAAGTAAATCAAACACCAGCTAGACAGCAGGTACGATGGGATTTGTCTCAGTCCGTTGGCCGTTGGTGGACGCAAGCGGGCTTGTTGAATTGAAGCGTTTTCGAGAAGTTATGTGGACAATGATAACCCGGCGCCCTTTGTTAGCGAGGTACGGAAAGTGTTTCGTGTTATTCACGTTTTGGGGTTAGCCACGGTTCTCACGTAACCGGGGCTAACGCCCAAAACGGGCTAATGGAGTTATACGCAATGAATTACCCGAAACCTGCTTAACGCCCAACGGCTTAGCAACCGCCGGGAGCAAGGAATGTCGACTCGGTTCTCCGAACCGAAAGCGGTCGGGGTGACCGCTTTCGGCTCGGAGAGAAGCGAGCGCTAATCCAAACGCCCATTCCGGTTTGATTTACCGGGTTGTCGATCAGCGTTGGATCTGTCGCTTCCAAAACATCTCACCGACAGGCGCTTCAGCGATTGAATCTGTTTTGCCTCAGCCTGGACGCAATCGCTTGCCGGAAGACTTGTCCTCAAAAATTTTGGCGACCGTCTTGATCGCGGTTAGAGAATCGCCCGTCGCTGCCACGCAACCATGGCTGTTCAGGGAACCGGGGGCATTAATGCGATCACCGTCGTTGACTGTGGTAGCCGTTGCGTGTCGGGCGTTGGGCTCGGCCCGCCCAACGGGCGCCACGTTGCCGGGGCTGAGTCGATTGTGGCAAGCCGTCATGCCTTGAAAAACCTTCCGGCGCACGCTTCCGCCGGATGAACGCAGGAGTACGCCGGACCTCTGGAAATCCACCATGCATGACGATTCAAGGTCACTGTTTTCTAGACAGCACTTTTTGAACTTTTCTCGCCACTCCGCACTTGGTTCGTTGCGGACCCGTCCTTTGGGTTTGAGTTTCGTGATGGCATTGTGCGGGCCCGCAGAGTTCGAAGCCTCCTTCGTAAAAACGCTGCTTAGCGGATTGCTGATTTCCGGGCCCGTTAAAGGCTGCCGTCTTTCTTCGCTTCATCATCTTCGGAATCGTTCTCCGCAACCTCGGTGCGATTGCAGCAATTCAGGATTCGCTCGGCGGCGGCGTCAAGAAAATTCAGCAACCGCTTTCAGGGCAGGCCGCAGCGAATTTGCGGTCGTCCAGAGTCTTTCAAAGCGTCCAGCGCGTCGAGACAGCGGCGCGACTTGCCGGATTCGCGAGGAACTTCGGAGCCCGCGAAATAACCACATCGCGGTTCGATGACGAAATCCGTTCAGGATGCAGAAATCGGCGTTGCCGATGACGTCCTCGGCAGAGCGGTTCCAGCGGCGCTGGTCGTCCACTCCGACTTGCACCTTCCGGCAATCGCGGGGCAAGCGGCTGGTCGGGGGGTGCTATGCAAACCCAAGCCGCTGGGCGGAAGCTGTCAAACCAGGATTCGTTGGTCACTTTCTCGGGCTTGATGCAAACGTTTCCAAAACAGTCGTCGAACATCAGATCAAAGAACTCGACACTTTTCACGATGCTCCCACAGGGCGGTTTCTGGAAATCATCGATTCGCCAACCACTCGTTCTTCGTGATCCAGGGTTCACATTCCTCATCCGAAACCGAGATCCATCAAGCCGTCAGAAACAATTATTGAAGTCCCAGTTTGATGGTCGCACTTCTGCGGGCACAACGTCGATCGCCCGCTGAACGCATCGGGCAAACGGGACAACCCTTCGCGCCGCCGCGTTGCCAAGCTCGAAGCGTAAAAGGGGGGGGGGGGGGGAAAATTTGTGCCAAATGGAATTTCATTTCATTGTCAAAGCAAGGCTCGCTGGTCTGCATGGGATCCAACCAAGCAAGTGCCGACGCGAATCTTTTCGCAGGATTTTTCTTACCAGGGCGTGTGTCCAATCCGCAACCGACCGTCGACAGCGAGGAATACGCCTCGTCCGCTTTCCGGCTTCTTTAAAACGAGAAAAGACCCCCTGGACGGATGCACCAGCAGGAACGGGTCGGCAGGTTTCTTTTGCTCGTCGCGGATTTAATTTGGCCTCCCACAGACGAAAACTTGGTCCCCGCTTGACTTTCAACCGCAGAAATCTTTGAGGGCTTCGGGCAAACCTTCGTTTTTTGCTTGGCGTTCAAAATCCCGGCAATCGGAAGGAAAAATCCCGGGTGGGGATTTTTTCGGGATCGAAAATCCAATCGATGCGTGTCCTCTGTTGGCATTGGTTTTGGGGCCAGGGCGTTTGCGGCGAACGTCCCCGGTCATCTTGGGGGCAAAAACCTCTTCGGTTGATTTATGTCCATTTTTCATCGTTCAAAAAACTTCCCCGCTTTGTCTCCAATTCCCCCAGTGACCCCGCATCGGCCAGATTTGGTTTTTGGTTTTTCCGGCATTTTTTTCCCCAAAATCTCTTTCTTTTTCCCCTTTTTTTTTTT
>Ga0163217_1036122_pt1 | contig 11262 bp, 9 predicted proteins | sample SynspAceP_FD_185933 | JGI IMG/M metagenome (GOLD analysis project Ga0163217, IMG submission 185933) | Saline lake microbial communities from Ace Lake in Antarctica - Synechococcus sp. Ace-P (PacBio error correction) | ecosystem: Environmental > Aquatic > Non-marine Saline and Alkaline > Saline ... | reverse complement strand
TAGAAATTAATCTCTCCCGTTATGAATAATTGTTTAACCGATAGGAGTAAATATCCAGAATTAGAATTGATGAAAAATATGAATCTTTAAGAGGACTAGTGATGCTGGATCGCCTCTTTTTATATTGATTAGCTGCCAAGCTCCTTACTAATGTGAGAGATACAGCAGAGTCAAAAATTCCATTATCAATCATTATATTATGGATGATTTAGGCTATGCGGATATGAGTGCTTCGATGCCGGGCACGCTGCAAAACACCTAATTTCGATATGCTCGCCAATGGGGAATGCCGCTTCCCAATGCATCACGCATTCCTCATCTACTTGTTCTTCCCAGCAGATATGCGATCATTGACAGTACATATCCATGGAGCAAATGAAAGGAAGATCCTGCCAGGCACTGCGCACTCTTTAATCGACCACTTGCTCAAATGACAATTCCTAAAATGCTAAGGCAACAAGGGTATTCCAACTGGGGTAGAAGGCGAAATGCGCTCTAGGCTTAGGAACTGGAGATGTAGACTGGAATCAGAAATCAGTCGCGGTCCAAATTTTTCAGGTGCTTTGATATTCCTATATCAATGGCCGGCTACACAGGAATCGAGTTCTTACGGATATATCGAAGATGGAAATGTGGTCGGTTTGGATCCTAATGATCGATTGAAAGTGAATTATGATCAGAATTTTGAAGGCTGAACTCAACAGCGATCACGATCCTGAAATTGCTTACGATGAAATGGCATCATGGTCACAACAAATAGCATATAACATGGGATACCAAGAATTGGCTTTATGAAAGGTGGAGAAAGCAGCAAGGGTCAGATTATGATATGGCAGATCACTGTTTTGGAGAAAGCCATTTCTTATGTAAAAGAGGAGGGTAAACTTAAAAGCTTTTTTTCCTGTATTATTGCCAATGCAGCAGCCACACGTACCGCGCTACTCCACATCCTAGATTTGTGGGCACTTCCGGAATGGGAACCTAGAGGAGATGCTTTATCGAGCAGCATGGCATCGTTAGGGGAGTTTTTATCAAGCAATTGGAATTCTAGTATTATGGAAAATACGTTGATTCATATTTTCAAGTGATAATGGGCGTGCTTCAATGATGGTTTATTACGGACGATGCGGGTAGAGAAGATTGGAGATCACATCCTGCAGGACCTTTTAGAGGAGGTAAGTATAGGCTTGTTTGAAGCAGGTTACAAGGCTTCCTTTTGTAGACTTATTGGAAAGGTTAAAAATCCAGCTGGAGTTTTCTGATGCTATGATTACCCAAATTGACTATATTAGGAATCTCTTGCGTGCTTTTGGTAGGAAGTGAAGTTAACAGACTTAGGATTAGGTGAAAATTTACTCGACGTTTTGATTGGGAAAAAGTAAATCAAGGAAGAGAAGATTTTTGTATTGAAGCTACTTCCAGGGACGGCGGCTGCGCAGGGAGGATTGGTTAATGATTTCCACCATTACAAAGGCTGCTATTTGAGAAAAAATGTAAATATTTTGAAACTGGGGCAATTTCACTGATTATCAGTTGTACAATTTAGAAAGAAGATCCCAGTTGAGAACAAACTAATCTAGCTGAGGTCAAAATCCTGAAAAAGCCTTGCGATGAAATGATTCAATGTTTTCGAAGCCAAAAGAGAGGACAAAACAACAGACGATTCAAGCAATTGGAATTGAAATAGTAAAGAGTTGTAGCACCCAAGAAAGCCTGGTATTCCAGGCTTTTCTGTTTTCAAGGAGTTTTTGTCTGATGAAATTGTACCCATGAGAAAGATTCTATTTCCCAGAGGGATGATTAGTTTGGCGTTCTCCCGAACGATGGGTCGGGACATGGCTATATGCTTTAAAATCAATTTATACCAGAGTAAATTCTTGCAGCCGAATCAACACAAAATAGCATGATTATTATCTCTCAAGATTTCATCCCGATTTTTATGAACAGGTAGTGGCATTAAAAAATCAATTATAATCTTTATGAATTTATTTCCAATAAGGATTAAACTTATTTTTAAGGGGTTGAATACATATCTTCTGATATAGTTGGATTGTTAATCAGAATCACATAACGGTTGCTTATGATTATACGAAGTCTTCTTGTTGATTTTTTAAGTTCCTACTAGCCACATGGACATAAAAAAATGCGGATCCAGAAGACCCGAGTTCCCTAAATACCCTAATTATGATCTAATGCACATAGTAACTTATTGCTGGATTAATGGATTCCAACTTGAATGAGAATCAGGTAAAGTCCAGGTTTTTAGGTTGTTTTGAAGTTACAATGGTCTGGCCGCTAGCTTTCTACATGGTTTTTCTGACATCCATACTCTGCCATACATAATCAGCAAATAACTAAAGTTAAAGGATTACATTTCTGTAGGGTAGGAGGATGATATTAATCATTCGCTAGTACTTACTGGGTTTGGATACACGTTGAAATCCGCAGCAGTCAATAGTTCTTACTGTTGAATCGTCCAGTTTTTTTCTACAGAATTCAGTACTCTAGCTGATGCCAATTCCTCCTCTGGAGTCTTATCAAGTATTGCTATTTTATCAATAATGGAGCACCGTTGGTCGCTGGTCGGATTTCGATTTGTTAGAGCCTACTTGAAGTTCTACCTCAATCACTTTAGTTTGCAGGTAGTTCCACCTGTCCACACCATTCTCCTGTGTCAGTAAATGAACACACTGCATAGTACCATTGACGATTGACACGTGCTGTTCTATCATACTGCTGAGATATAGCTGATCTCAAGTGATAGTTTCCAGCGGTCATGATTTGTATATTTTCGAATAATTGCTTTTCGTAGGACGAAGCCATATTAACCAAGGCACCATTGGATGCGTGCTGCAGTCCAAAAAAAAAAAAAAAAAACAAAAAAAAAAAAAAAAAAAAAAAAAAAAAAAAAAAAAAAAAAAAAAAAAAAAAAAAAAAAAAAAAACGCCAAAAAAAAAAAAAAAAAAAAAAAAAAAAAAAAAAAAAAAAAAAAAAAAAAAAAAAAAAAAAAAAAAAAAAAAAAAAAAAAAAAAAAAAAAAAAAAAAAAAAAAAAAAAAAAAAAAAAAAAAAAATGTTGAGTGGCTGGTATCCAAGCAAAGTGGCGTCTTCCGCTTAAGTGAGTCAATCCTCCTTCTTTAGACTGATTTTGTCAATGAAAGGAGCGCTCAGTTTTCAGTTCTGTAAGCTAATTGTATTTACGCCTTTTTGCAAATTGATATTAATCTCATAAGTAGCCGTATTACCGCCTTCCAAAGCACCAGCCTCCTGATGGAGATACGGCTTTATAGCCTAAGGCTTCTCCATATTTACTATTGTTCTGAAATTCTGATTACTTTACTCATGTAGTGGACAGACACGCAAGTATTCTCCAGCTTCAGCGGCTATTACTTGGTTGAACGTATTTTTCCAGAAGAAAAGCCAGCCCGGAAGTTGACTTGCTGACCATTGGAGGATGTTACGCAGTCCACCAGCAAATAGCATTCCAAAAATTCAGCATTTTTCAGCTTCATAGTCCATCGCCCAAATACTCTAATCACATCAGGATCTTCAGAGGAAGGAAGTTTTCCTTCAGGAAGCAATTGCTAATCTATCTACTTTGAATTCCTGGGAGAATAGGCAGGGAAATGGTAGTGATTTCCAGCAGTTTAGGAAGTAAGGAAGGATCGATCTTCCCCTCCCTCAGAAAAAGTGGAAAATGCATTTCCAATACCATTCAAAGCATCCGTTTTCCAAATTATCCACTTTCTAAACTCGTCGTCGTCCCTTTGATCCAAAGTGAGAGTTGTCCACTCTGAGTCAAGATTGAATTTTTCGCCAAATTCTATACGTATCCTTTTCCTCAATTTTCAAATGAAGTGACCTGGACGTCTGTTTACCTGGGAGAGTCGCAAAGTGCTGCGTTACTACAATTTGCCTCTATATATTGCCTCTCGATGGCAGTACTCGAAGTTTTGATTTCCTCACTTATCTCATAGGCTACCATCCTCAGTTACCAGCCAAATAAATAATATCGGTGCTTAGGTTTGTCCCCATTTTTCCATGGAGTTTCGGTGCAGGTATCAGAAGGTAGCTGGCTTCTTAAGGTTTTACCTCATCACTTGTCGTGATCAAAGCAGTTGATCAAGTAGAAGTAAATTGTTGGTAAAACGCAAAACCTGATTCTATGTTTTCAGATTGTTAGGGTGTTAGAATCTAGGTAATTGTAGCCAACTTATTTTAGCTGGGGAATTTAACCTTCCAATTGTCTCAAATTCTCCAATCTCAATTTTCACTTTGATTCATTGCCTCCTGTGGTGGCAGCTCTAAGCCATATTTTTTGAAAGTTTTGGCTTCGCTTAAATCTAATTCATAGTGGAGTATGTGAGGGCCAAGTGAGGTTTCCTTCAATCGATTATTTCCCTGCACATATTGCCCATTTGAACTGGATTCATTCTCTTTGATTTCCACTTATTACAAGGTAAAAGGCACATTGCTTCGAAACTTAGAATCTCTGGTGTTACAGGAGTGAAAGGTTCATTATCAATCCCTGAAGGTTCCATCGATTCCAAACGCTAGCCTCAGGTATAGAAGGGAGGAAGTGTGACTTTCAGGTATATTTCCCCAATATTTCGTCGGTTTGCCATTCTTCATCTGTTAGAATCAGCTGGTCAACTGAGAACGGAGCATTAAGAACTCATCGGCTTCAAAATAGGCGTATCGCTCTACATATTCCAATGCTCCAAATTAAGGCCAGTGCCAACTCTAGAAAATGCAGCTTGAATGCATTCCCTCTATAGAATTGGCGTTGAAACTCAGTGATCCAAATTGGTAACCATAGATGCGATGGACATTTTTTCTAGTTAGGTTTTTAATCTGCTGAAACATGACTGAGGATCAGCATTTGCGGCTGTTTTTTTGCAGGATTTGCTTCCCCAATCATACAATGACAGCCACAAAATCGAAACGAACATACTCTCGCTTTGGCCAATTCAAGCAAATTCAAGTAACCATCCAGTAGGGCCGTGCTTCTTAGGGTGCTGGTGTGCCAAGACGCATTCCGGTCTTCATAGATATTCTCGTAATAGCGACTGCTATTCTGGTTTGCAGAGATTATTGATTAGTCCGATTATCATTGCAGTTGTCAGAACCTCATTGGAATTCCGAGCAATGATTTCACTTTATCTTTCTCAATGTTCTTGTTTTAATACGGCAGGTGCTGTAGCTCGCATAACTTTGTATCTAGCAGCCAAGCACTCTAGGTGTCAGCATGATTCGATGATATTGAGGTTGATGCTTTCTTTGCGTTTCATTCCCGCGACTTGTTCAATGAAAATCACAGACCAAGCGCATCAACCCTCCCTGAATGATCTCCGGCTATCCTTTTGTGACCCTACCCAATTCCAAGGGCAATACTCGGATCTGAAGCATTACATATTCAGAAAGTGCGGCGAGGTAGAGACTTCGGATCACCAATCTCTGTAGAACGATGTACCACTTGCTCTTTACTTGTGCCATTTTTCAGAGTTGCAAAAGTGGCCATGAATCCTTCGTTTCAGCTTAAAGACGTGGTTTTGTCATTAAAACTATTTGAATACTGAGCCGAATAAATACATCCTCGTTTGATTTTTCAGGCAGATATTCGCTCATTTGCTCCAGCATAAATCTCTAAACATTGCGTAAGTTTTCGACCAAAGGGCGTGGATTAAAGATTTCGCTGACTGTAGAATTGATTTGATTCTGTAATCGAAAATAAAGTGTGCCTCAGTATTTGATCCATACCTGATCCTGCTAGTTTGCTTTATGCAAATTATCAGGAGTTGTATTTCAAAAATCGCCCAAGATTCTAATCTTCAAAATTCCAAATTGCACTTCTGAACCTATGGAATCCATTCTCAAGGTTTAGGTAAGCGAGATCTTATATCCCATGGAGATTACTCCATTTTCTAAGTAGCTTTGAAGTTCACATATCAGTATTGACTACGGTCAAGCCATAGCTGGAGCATACAAAACTCAGGACTCATTGAGGTACTGGATTTTTGCGTCTTCTATCCAAAGATTTGTTAAGCCAAAAGGAAACCCCGGTTCGAGTGTGGCCTTCTGTAGGGATTCTTGTCTTTTCTCCAGATCGACTCATTGAAGCAAAATTTGATGAGGAAGTTTGTTGCTTCCTGGGAGACAGGCTGCTTAGCACTTCCAGGTCATTATTCTCACTTGGCCTTTTTGGACATTAGGAGTAGATGGTGTTTTGACTTACAATCTTCCAGTTGCCTTCATTAAAAAATCATTGTTCTTCTCTCCTGTCCAAAGGTATTTGGATAATGTCCACAAAGACTCTGCACTCCTGAAGCCCGGAGGGGAAACTCAGTAGGAAAATGCTCAATACAATTAGGTAGATTTTTTTCATGGCATTCGGGTTTTTTTATCGTTGATTTATTACTCCCGAATTTATTTAAGACTGATTATTTTAGTGCTTTGGGCTAATTTATGTCAGCCGTAGGTGATATCGGTCACTTTAACATTTTTATTGTTAGTGAGTTTGCTGCAAATAAAATGTATATAAGAGTCCAAATCCTCGCTACAATTCGTTTCATCGGTTTTTCACTAAATCATTCACTGCCAAAGTTTACATTCTTTTTCCTTAAATCGATTTCCCGTTTCGCCCACTCCCAGATTTCTGATCAGTCAGCACCATTTTTCAAATGACAGCTTTTTCTCTTTACTCTGGAGAGGGCTTTCACTCTCATGCAGATTTCCTCCTCAACTTAGCCTTTACCGAGTCCCGACAAACCTGGATTCGGGAAGACCGGGACCGTGAAATTATAGTCCTCTAAAATTGACTTCATCAATATGCCTGAGGAAAAGAAGCTTTCAAAAGAGACCGAGCAATTTTTATCTCTATTCTCTTTCATGAAATGATCCATTCTACAAGGTCATGAAAATTAGGTTAGGTCGATTTTTCTAGAAAGATCGGATTAGTTGGTTTTGGCTCGATTGGAGTATTCAAAGAAGAATTAATTGCAGGAAATGGGAGCAGTACTTGAATGCATTTGCAGGGAATTCAAAGATGCCAATTTTAGAATTCTTGGCTTACATTGAATTATGGTTAAAGCCATTTACAGATGATCCTAAAATTGCTTGATCTATGCCGCTCAAAAGGCACATCAAGCAGCTAATTATATTCTTTGGAATGCGAATCAGAAGGGGAGAGTAAATTCTTTTTTATTGAATGATTGGTTTATTGTAACTTGCTTTTGCTTGATTCAAATCATTGAACCTGATAGTATGTACAAAACCACCTGCTGAATTGTTGCCTTATTTCTTGGAACGTTGGGTTTATATACTTTCCATTCCAAACCGCGCACGTGGAAAAAAGCCATTTCTTTCCAGAATGGCTTTAGCTTGTTAGCTTTGGATTCTATATGCTTTTTTCTTCTAGGATCTTTCGCTTCGCATGAAGTTCCCTTTTTGGGTTCTAGAGTTTGTCTAGAATTTCTCCTTATTTCGGACGCTCTTTGTCCAATTTCTTTTCTTTTTTGCCCGTATTGCTAAGGATATTAAATTGATCCATATTCCCAGGCTACAGCAAAAAGAGAAAGGAGGTTTTCAGAAGGCCAACGCCACCGATCATCGCAATGAAAGCTGATAAAATACTGTTCCTAGAATTTCTATACTGACCACATAATTCAGATGGTTTACTTGAGGTATCTAGTATTTACAAATTTCATGAATTAACTTCAAAGTTCGGTGGCTATTTTAATAATGATGTATTTATATTAAAGTGATAGTAATAATTCAAGTGAGTTTTTTATTAAGTAGGATTGCCTGGCTTGTTATTCCTTCTGTGGAGAAGTAAAATTCACGGCAGCAAAAGTAAAGAAAAGATAGGAGAGGGTGATAAAGGTAATTTGCTAACAATTAGAGTTGATCAGCTGGTAATCGTACGATTCGCACATCCTCGCGTACCTCGTACCGTACGAATTGTCGAAATGGAATAGGATGTCTTTGAATTGATTTCATACATTCAAAATTTAAAAATGACTTAGTTCTGTCCTCCCTTTTGTCCCTAAAATTTAATATTGTATTGATATACATATTGTTAATTAGCCCCTGTTCCCGCTACTCCGAAGGACATAGAAATGGTGTTCCTTTTTTTGTTTCATTTTTCCGAGGCGTATTGTTTACCAACATCGCTAAACTTTTCTGTTTCTATCTTCCTCATATAAGATGGACACTAGCTCAGCGATAACAGTTACTGCCTTGTCAATATTCGATTGAAATTACGTTTTGAGAAAGTATGGTTAGGGCCTGTCCACATCAAAAATTGGAATAATGCTAGCCCTGATTGTTTACACGTTTTGCAAAAAACAATTTGAATGTGCGGGGGAGGTTCAACTACCGTATGGAGGCCCGTGATGGTAGTTTTGGGTTTGACTTTTGAAGGAATATAATCTAAAAGTTAGAAACCGAAAAGCTATACGAATTTGTCCTCGCGATGGAAGAATGGAAATGTTGTGGTAAGTTCGAAAAGAAAGGGGCAAGCATTGAGTTAGCAACCTTTCGAGCCGGAAACAGGAAAATTCAATTGAAAACTTCAACGTCAAGAGTGCAGGCAATCTTGGATATTTTAAAAGATATGCCGAAAGCCTTAAATGGGTTGGAATTGGGATTTTCCCTTGAATAGATTATTTTTCGCTTAGTCTTCAGCAAACTCTACCCACTTCAAATCCCTTGTATCTCAATCGCAGTATCTTTTTTGCTGGGATGGCAGCTCGGCAAGGATTTTTCCAGTTGCTGGTGCTAAAGAAATTCCCATTCATGGAATGCCCGCTACCTACCAAAACATGCTTATAGCCCGGGCAAAAAACCGATATAAGGTAAACCATCAGGAGAGCGGGACGAAGGTCCTTTTCCAAATTTTGATTTTCGGCTGGAAATTTTTGCCTTCAAAATCTGGATAAAAGCGATTTGACTGATTCGAAAATTCCTTTTACCCGATTTCAGGTTTTGATGGGATGGTTAGTGCCGGCGATTCATGGTTCCACCAAAAGCGAACTGTTCTGAATAGGGCTTAACAGCCACTTCATTTCAGTTAAAATCGTTGCTTGCGTAATCTCAGGCATTTTCTTGTACAAAAGGAGTGCCTTTACCTCACCATCATTGGGTAAGGGAGGAAAATTCTACATTTTAGCTAGTTCACCAGACAAGAACCCCCACAAAGCAAGATTTTTATCAGCTTTCGATTTTACCCTTGATTCTGTCAAGGACTGCTTCCCACCTTTTTGATCCGCTTTTCTCAAAAGCCTAACAACTTGCGTGTTGTATTAAAAATCTTGACCCTTTTTCTCCAAGATATTTTTTCAAAAGAATAACAAAGCACCAGGAGCTCCAGATGTGTCGCATTCTCCAGGGAAAAGTACGGCTCCTCTAGCTTTCACTTTAAGATTCGCTCTTTCTTTTGGATAATCAGCAGAGTTAGGATTTCTTGCTTTCCAAACCGTATTTCCGCGGCCAAAGGCAAATTCATTTTCCTCTTTGTCCACGGACTCGGTTTGATATTGCCATCATAGCCCTTTTTCCACCAAAGCGATAGCAGCTCTGGATGCTCAACTTTAAAATTTCTTGGTATAAGTTGCTTTGCTTGAGAAGACTTGAGGTTTTGAGAAAAGATAGCTTTTTTGACTTGTTTTTTCATGCGCAGCTTTGAAAAATAACGAGACACCCACTGCGGCAAGTTTATAATCTTAATCTCGGCTGAATGTAAGAAAGGGGCTTTTGGAAGAAAACATCCAAAACCGTTCCCTTTGCTCGCTCTCGGGAGCTGCCAATGGAATAATATGACTCGGCACAATTTCATCCCCCGGCCATTGCCTGTGGAGCAATTATCTTTTCAAGTTCTGTGCCGGTCAATTACATGACCTTCAATTCCTTCTTTTTGAGGAAAATGCGAGAAAAAGTCGACGTTTTTCCACCGCCGATAGATTAGAGTTGGTTTTCATTTTTAAGTATTCAAGTAACTAGTATCAAGATTTAGACTTTTCTGAAGTCAGTCACAGAGTCTTGATACTTCTTGTCTAATATCTTTTGTTTTTAATCACTTGAAATTCCATGCACATATGGAATCATCATTTCGTCCAAAATGATCGGTAATTGTACCATACACTTTTTTTGCCAACCTTCGATGCTTGGAATTGATTGCAGGTTTGCGTTATTTTCAGTGACTCTTCGATTTTCCCGGGAAATTTGATCGATAAAGCTTTCATGAAAAAGTCATCTTCTGCGTTATTAACCCAGGCCTTAGCAAACCAATTTTGCGCCATCCGAGCAGAAGTTTGGCCTGTGCCGAATGGAGATCGGGTTCTATGCTTTGGTTCTCCGTAGGAAGACCGGCATTTTCTAGCCGTTTTACTATTTGGATCTAAAAGTTTTTTCCAGTCCAAAGCACATGGAAAGTCTTCGAATTCGATTTCATGTTCGGAGTGCAAACAATTCATAGCGTTCGTTCATTTTTGCACGAAAGATTTCGAAGCCATGGAGATGAGATTGTCGGCTTTTGAATGTTCCAATCCCGGGGAAATTTCCTGAGGATCGACGATTGCAGTAGAAATTACCTTCCGTAGGACCATCCACGCTGAGGTTTTCGAGTCTCATTTCAGATTCATTTTCAGATTTTCGGCTGCAAAAAAGCCTTTCTTCACATTCGTCAATTTGACGGATTTTGACCTTTTCCTTCCTGTTTATATTTCGATTCAGTACCCAAACCTGCTGGGGGCTTTCCATTCTTAGGGAATTTCCTGGAGTTTTGGGATGGAATCAAGGCCCTCTTCCGATTCTGCAATGGTTGATGGCTAGCCAATCGTGCGTGACCGCACATTGGGGAGGCAGGCCAGAAGTTCTCGATAAAGAGACAGCGAAATCATTTTCAGGGGGATCATGTGCGAGGGAAAAAGCATGGGAGCCCCGGACTTCAACTATCATGGACCCCGAGGTTCCGAAAACATTCAGTTCCTTGTTTACCCGAATCCAGGGTTCGTAATTTTCTAGAAAAAATATAGCCGTTTTTCTAGGGGGGCCATGGTAATTCTTCCTTGGGAGAAAAAGGGCACCCCACCAGGAAAACTACTCCGAAACAAGGATTCCCCAACAAGGTTTTATGGGGCATTCAATTGGCCAAGAGAACGTATGTCTTTTTTTGGGGGACATTTTTAATTCAAAAATTGGAATATTGGGAAAAGAATTTTTTGGGGGAAAAAAAAATTTAAAAGGTTTTTTGGGAAAATTCTCCG
>Ga0163217_1106669_pt1 | contig 11263 bp, 9 predicted proteins | sample SynspAceP_FD_185933 | JGI IMG/M metagenome (GOLD analysis project Ga0163217, IMG submission 185933) | Saline lake microbial communities from Ace Lake in Antarctica - Synechococcus sp. Ace-P (PacBio error correction) | ecosystem: Environmental > Aquatic > Non-marine Saline and Alkaline > Saline ... | reverse complement strand
TGTGGCGCCACGCGGCGGGGTTCAAAACTGCTGCGGGTCTTTGCGTTTATCGCACGTTGTTGCGCGAATGGAGCGCTTGGTATCGCACTTGTTTCGGAAGGCGGACAAGGGCGGCTGGCGGCGGCTGAAAGCACGAGGGCGTTTTATCCGCTTGGATCTCTTCATTGGCTCTTTGTTGTCCCCGCTCGCGGCGGTGACCTTGGCTCCATTACCTTTGTGGTGCGGCCTTTTGCGACGCGATGGTTTATGTTGTGGCGACGGATTTCCATACAGGCCCCCGTTTGGAATTCGCCGCGATGCACCGATTGTGTGATCCAGTCGGAGACGGGCAAATCATCCTTGTGCGGCATTGGTGCTGGGCGCCTCGAACTTTTGGCTATTATTTTGCGCTGCTGACCTGATTTGTGGCGCAAATGAACGCAAGTAGGGGCTTTGCGCGCAACAGTTTTGACATTTTGGGTGGAAAATTCCTTCCACAGGTTTCTTGTTCTTTCGAGGGGGACCCGATCCGCGGGTTGCGAGAATAACGCGACAAGGCGGCAACAATGGCGGGTGGACGACCAAACCGGTGCAGAGCATTCTGCTGTTGCGTAAGAAAGGTGCCGGTTAAACGATTTTCTTGATTACGGCGTGAAGCTGCAAGGCGTTATCAGTGGTTGCCAATTTTTCTGTTGTTCTGTACGCCGCGATGGCCAATCGCGCTTGTTTAAAACGCCCCGATTTCTCGTCATGCAAGACGCCATCTCAGCTATGCGGGGTGAAAGACGTTAATTGGCGACCCATTTCAAATTGATGACACGCAGGCCCGAAGCGTACGGGTTGATCGGTGTTCACCTGACATTCAAGTAGACAACGACCGCCCGCGTTGCCGAGCCCGCTTGGCGGAAGCCCGTTGGCAACTGGCGGCATGCCTTGGCGCTTTGGATGTCGAAGGGGCGAATATGTGCCCTTCGACGTGAGCGCGGGGCATTGTGTTCGGCTCGGTAAACTCGAAGGCTCAAGAACATCTTTGAGAGGCTGAGTTGACCCTTGTTTTGGTCGACGGGCCCGTCACGCTGTGCGCAGGCAACCTTGAAAGGCGTGGAACCGTTAACTGCTGGATGTAGGTTTCATCCTCGAGATTTTTAGCGGACCGTCGGCGACCGCGGGGGTGTCCTTTTGCAGGTCGAGATGGCGCATTGAACTATCGCGTACGCGTTTGGTCCGCGCTGGCACTTGAATCGTCAAACGTTGGTGGGTTTGGGGCTTTGTCGGCGGCCCGGCTGAAACCAGTTGAATTTATGCCGTCTGCATTTGACGACCAGCTTTGTTGGCGGTTTGCGCCGTAGTGGACAAGGTCGTTCAAACCCGCGCCTGAGCCGTGCCGCGGCGGGCCAAGGTGCGTTTCCCGATTGTTTTCCCCCCGCTTTTTCGGCTATTACCACGCCGGTAAATCGCGCTTTTCAATCGATGGCCGGCGCGAGGTGATCCAAGGACTGCTTTTTGCACGCTGGGACCGACGATGCGAACTTGTGTTGCACGTGGGAGAGATTATCCTTCAGCGATACCGTGGGCTTTATCTCTGACCTGCGATCCGAGCTGGTCGCTGGCCTTCCGCGCCGACGTGGAAGGGTGATTGCGGGATATCATCTGCCACGTGCGCGACTTTCTCATGCGGAACGGAGCCAGGCCGAAGCGTGCGGATTTCTGACGTATTGGGCGTGCCAGACACCCGTAGTTGAAGTTTGGAACAGCTTGGACCGCTTGTGAGACCGGCCGACGCCTGTTCTGGCGCCCGTGCGCAACGTTGGATTGACAGCGTGCTTGCATCTTGCCATCACGGCGCGATGGGCTGGCGAGCGCAAGCGGTCATCCCGAAGCGGCTTTCAGGGGGCTGTTAGGAGGCGAGCTGACGCTGGGGCTTTTCCGAGGCAAAAGCTGCGGTGGCCGTTCGAAAAAGGACGTCGTGTCGAGGAACCCGACGAGACGGGATTCAATATGATGTCGGCTGGTCGCCTCAGCAAGAAGCAATACCAAAACGCCTTTGATGGACCAACCAATTTAGCAAAAGCCCGGCAAATTCGCATTTTTCGGGCGCTGCCGCTATCAAGGTACCGTTGATTTTTCAGGGCACCGAGAGCTTGATCTCCTTTATGTACTGACTTTGCGATTTTTCTGGCGTCGATTTTTCTGGGGGGTCAGCTATCTGATCAAACCGGTTTTTAGCCGCGATATGGTCTTTGTTGTGTTGAACAGTTCGGCTCTACCGCTTTGTATTTCTATGCTTTCTATTCCACGGTGCTGCTGGTATTTCGTAGCTGGCAGCGATACCAAGAAATCCTTGCTTGTGCGGTGTTCGGGTAATGAGCGTGATCGGCGCGTATGGGGTTATGGGCACTATGAGTCACCAACTTGCACGTTGAAGACTGGAGGACCAGATGGTGCGGGATTTTCAGTGGAGGGTGGTGTGACGGAACTCTTGCCACGCTCGGGGTGGGGCACGCGGTGTTTTCATGACGTACCGCGCGAAGGTCAAGTGGGGGCCGCCCCCGGGATTTCGAGGGCCATTTGGATATTAGCGGCCAGCTCGGATGAAAAGCGCAAGCGCCGGTTGAAGCTTGTTGCAGTTCCCGTCTCGGGACAGTGCACGGAATGAGGCGGAGTGTCGGGCAGATCCACATGCGCTTGTCATGCGGGTCGGGACTGACGGTGTGCGGCCTTCGGTGATGGTATCTCGGCCATGGCGTCAGGCAGGTATTTTACGGAAGAGTTCAGGCGAGTCGCGATCCCAAGCGGGTTCGGGCGGGTCGTCAGCCGGCCTTGCGGGCGCGGTTTTGCCGTTTTGGCATCACACCGCTTGCGCTAGAGCGCTAAGTTGGCCTGTTTTCACTCGGAGTTTGCCTTGACCTGAACCAATATGGTTTTGAGTTTCTGGCTTGTATTTCGGATGCGAAATGCGGGGCTGAAGCGGGCAGCTGTCGGGTTAAGCCATAGCTTCGCTATCACGAGTTGAGCGGCAGCAGGGATAGAACCTTTTTTCGTCATATAGGCGTACAAAAGAGTCGGCGGCGGCGATTCCTTCGGTTGCTTTATCAGGTGAATTGAGAAGTACGCCAAAAGGTTTGGTTGAAAACAGGATACGCGGTTCATGGGCGGTCTCCAGGTATCAGCTTGGTGATGCCAACGGGACCGGACACAGCTGGGGGCGAGATCTTGGTCAAGCGACATGTGGATGTTATTTCGTCCGCCGCGCCATAGCTGTGCCCAGGATCGTGTAGTGGTTGTGACAGGAAGTGCCACGAGCTGCCCGTAGAGGTGACAATACCGATGAATGCGGGTCGGCGGAAGTCATTAGAGCCGCGGAATCCTGCGCCCGGTGGACGTTGCCGAAGGACTCGGCCCCGTGCCCCGTGTGCGGCCACGCAGCAAGCGTGTTGTCGCCGCCTTGAGGTCGATGGCGGATGTTCATTGAAATAGCGACAGCCCGGGGGCACTCTCCTTCCACTCAGGGTCTGTATAGTGGATTATAGATCTTGATAGAGGTCGCTGATGACGCGTGCGGCATTTCCCATCGTAGAATTAGAGGAGATTCATGATGGCTGCCCATGTTTCATCGATCCAGACCGCGGCTATCGTCGTCCAGGGCGCGGAACGGGCGCCCCAGATCATTTCTTTGTTTTTGGATCGTCCGCGGATTTCTAGTTTCTCGAGCGCCAGCTGTATTAATGTCAATAGAAGTGTATGCACAGTAGAAGCTGGTGCAATCCAAACATTTTCCAAGGGCTTCAACACCAAGGCGGCAGCCTGTCACATTGCGGAGAAACGCGTTCAATGAAACGCGGAGACGTTTTTGGTCATATTCCTGTTGCCAATTGCGCCCAGTTCATACTGGATTTCAGGCGTTCTTGCAGAGCGCGTACCCACGCCGCATGATAGCGTTCGGGCAGGTGCTTCGCTCATCTTCCTGACCAGCCTGCGCAGGGTAGCGCCCGCTGGCGTTATGACGTTCAGGCGTTGCCTTCGGGCGCGGTTTCGCCCCGTTGAACAAGTTCGGCCGATCAGCGGGAGCAAGAGCGGGCGAAACGCTGACGGTATTCAAGCTGGTTCGGATAAAGCTGTCACGGGTTGTGGACCTGCGGGCGCTTGATTCAGATGTGCGCCAGCGTGGTACGTTGGGGTATGGCGCCAAGGAAGGACACGTGTTGGGAAAGGCCGGTCGGACGGTTTTGTTGTTCGTATTCCGAGAATTCCGACGTCCGCGCGGCGGAGGAATTCGGGAATTGGCGCTTAGGGGAGCAGGTTGGCCAGCGGTTGGCACCATCCCGGGAGTGGGATTCCGCCCTTGGGCTTTGGTGTGGGCCGCGTCACGGGCCGGCAGAACGCCGATGGTTTTCATACGCCGATCGTTTGTTTAATTCCACCAGTGTCAGGGTTTTGCGGAGGGCGCGATATAGGCTCGCATGATGCGATTCCCTTCCTCGAGGTCTTGCATCCTCGCTGCATCGCGGGGGCGTCGACGTGTCGGCAGGGGTCAAGCGCGGTCAGTTCAGCGCGCGACTGGCGGGGTTGGCGTGATTGCGCCAGGTTATAGTGCTGCCGGCAGCACGGGCCGGTTGTCCGTCCGCGCAGGGTCAGGCGTGATGGAGGTCGGCGTTTTGGACGGTGATGTTGTATGCGGGTTTGGCGCGACCTTTTGACCGTCGGGAGGTGCGGTATTCTCTGAGTTATTGGGGTTAGCTCTTCGATATAGACGTCTGTCATGGGTAGGACGATGTTGATGCCAACCAAAGCGCACTGATGCGGCCGGGTCAGCACTATGGGTGCCGGGGGATCGTGCGCCGTGAACACCACCGATTTGCAGCTTCAGCGCGGCAAGGTACCAGATTGGTCGGTGCGGTGAGCCAGATGCGGGTCATTGCGATCAGCGTTCCCCCCGAGGCGAGCGATCCCGCGCGCGGCCAAGTCGTTTTGAGCGCCGGCAGTCAAGGTTCTGAACGGCGACAGGGGTGATTGGATCAGCGGGATTTTGCTGCTAAAATTGCGGGCAGGCCGGTTGCCAGTGCGATATCTCTGGCAAGGTTGCGCGATTACCGCTGGACCGGCGGTCGGGTAGGATGTCGGCCGCGGATCTTGATCGGCAGGGCACGACGTGCGCGCACGTTTCACCTTCGGCATCAGATGGCCGACAGTTTTTGTAGCGCCATGCTTGACCAATGCGCCAGATCGCGCACGCCAGGGGCAACAGGGGCTCGACAGCCAGCCTTTCAGGGGACCCGGCCAAGGTTTCTTTGTTTTTGATCTGGTCCGGACGGGCATTCACACAGGCGGGCGAGCGTAAGAGTCCAACGCACGCACGGGGTGTGGAGGTCGGCGCCTGAAGGACTGGACCGACAACAAAGTTTAAGAGTCAAACCGGTCGATGAACAGGAGGTCAATTGCCGCACGGTGGGCAGTGCAAACACTCTGACAGGCGCCCTGACCGTAGCGAGCGGGGTATAATTGGCACAGCGGTCCTGGCATGGGCGAAACCAGCCCATAGAGACATCGCGGTCATTCTCGCCAAAGATATGCGGCTTGGCGTTGTCAGCACGATCTCTACCTTCGGCGCTAGGGTTGGCCACCTTAACGTATCGTTCGTTAACGGGGCAGCGACGCGAAGGCGAGCCGTAGGGCCCGCAACCCTAATCACCGCGATTTTCACCACCTAAGCGTTGGGCAATTCGGCATCAGCCACCGAAAACCCATGCCATTCAGCTTCCTGGGAATATCCGGAGCAATTGACCATGGTGCGCGGGGATGATAGGTGTCCCACAGCAATTAAGCGCAACTGAATGATTAAGGAAAAAGACGGATGACAAACTGCTTTTTGGGATGGTGTGATGGGGGGGCCGATTGGCCGCACATCTGCAAAAAGCACAGGGCATGACGTGACCGTCTACCGCACCACGAAAAGCGCACATGGAGCCGAGACCATAGCGGGGTTTACCATGGGCCGAACGCCCAAAGCCGCCGCAGAGGGTGCGGAATGTGTTTTCTGCGTGGGCAATGATGATGATTGCGGTCGGTTTGCCTGGGCGACGATGGGCGCCTTTGCGGGAATGGACGAGGGCGCGATCTTTTGTACCACAAAACCGTATCGGCGGCCCGATCACGCGCGAATTACATGCGGGGCTGCGGCTGCGGGCCAGATCGCATTATTTCGATGCGCGATTTCGGGCGGTCAAAGCGGGCGCCTCGAGAATGGCAACTGTCGATTATGTTGTGCGGCGGCGACTCCGCGCGTTTGAAAAGAGCCGTTGGCGTGATGGAAGTCTCGCCAAAAATCTGCCGTCGCCTGGGGCGACGCGGTTTGCCGGCAAATGCCAGGATGTTTGTAACAGATCGGCATCGTACGGTCTGGTCCAAGGCTGAGCGAGAGCGCTCCATTTCGCTCAGAAGGCCGAGGATTGGACGGGCGCGATGTGGTGAGGTGATCAGCAAGGTGCGTGCTGGAGCTGGCAGATGGCCACGTAATCGCCAGTACGATTAGACCTAGAGATTGCATAAAATCGTTTCTCATTCGGCGTTTTTCGCTCCGATGTAGATCTGGATGGCGCAAGGTCTGGGGATTTGTCTGGACACTGGCACGAGAGATTTGACGCGAAGCCTCTGCCTGTTCACCGGGCGCCGTGGATATCGACGGGGGGGTTCGTATAAGAAAGTTTCTACGCAATAGGAGTGGCGAGATTGTTGGGTTACGTCCGCGCCGCTGTTCAACGGAGGTTGAACGCTTTGGAGGTAGGGAAAGCTTGCCCGACCGAACAGATGGGCAAGGTCGGGCGCGTCATGTGGGTCCCTATTTTAGGGTTCGCATGCGATCGGAGAATTTGGTGCCTCGAGTTCCGCTCGCCGCAAGATGCTGACAGGGAGGCGGAAAACCGACCGAACACCGCCGCTCGTTACGGGGGCAAGGCACGGGTCGCTGCGTGTCTGCTCCACGCTTTCGCGCAATCTGGTCCTCGAACGATGACATATCCAGATCCGCCCCCGCAGCCAACAGCGGTGCGCGCGCGCGGAAAAGGAATCTGGTCTTAGGTGCTCTCGCGCGTTTTCGGTCATAAGATGGGCGCACTGCTGAGCGTGATTATTGTTCTCTGATGCTTCCCCTATTTGCGTTCAGGCCAGTTGCTCTTTCGAGGTGCAGAGTTAATCGACAGTCACATTGATTTTTCTTTGACAGCGCGCGGACTGGCATAGGCCCCCCAAAGCCTAAGCTGGATTCGTTGTCAAGCCTCGGGGCTCGAGCTTTAGCTATGCCCAAGGCCCCGCGCACTCTTGGATTCCGGTTCGATTATTCGGCCCAGTATGCCGCGTGTTTGGGATAGGTGCGGTACCATCTTCGTGTACAGCGCTGGGCTCTGACACGACGCATCGTCACCGCTTGCTTACTCGGGATTGGCACCAGGTGATGAACATGCCGCCCGCCGCCCACCCGGCGCTTAGGCTCCAATTGCACCCATAGGCAAAAGCCGGCTGGCCGAGGACAATTGTTGTTTTGTCTGTATTCGCCTTTTTAATACCCGCGCTATCATCCCACGGATTTCCTGTAGCGATCTTTTTGCTCTCAAATACCGGCGGGCTGCCTCTGTGAGCCGGTCACGGGATTGAGGTCACTTTATTTATCAGCATGATGATCCTGGCAGTTGCTCTAATGACGTTGTTAATTCGTGTTGGAGCAGGATTATCCGTTAGATCGTCCGGCCACTCGCGGGGCGAAATCGAAAAGACGTTCAACTCCCTGGTCGAGCCCACTGTGAGTTTAAAGGCATAGGCTTATACGCGGTTGTGCGTCGATAATGTTTACATTCTGCTGTATTTTATTCTACCTACGGGGCAGCTGTAGGAGAGTTTGTGCGCGCAAATGGATTTTCATCGCTCTTCTTTTTTTTTGTGGTGGCAGATGATCAGGGTTGGCTTGCCGGGTTTGACCATGCATATCGGCCGCGCTGGTTCGAGGCGCAACGCTCTTTACTGTAGGCGTAAAGCATGATAGGTCTTGTCGCCGGCTCAGTTCCTGCCTGGTATGCGTACTCCGATAACGCATTTACGTCGTGGCCCTGTGATTATGATACGGTTGGTGCTCCGAGGTGTATTATCGCGGCTAATAGTTCAATCCTAAATGATCATAGGGTTTCCACATTTTAGAGTGTGTGTCCGGACTTTTCACGCGCCTGGTTAGTATGCGAAGCGATTATGACTCGCGTCTCAATATCTGAATCACGGTCCGATGATAATACCTTGCCTGACGCACAATCAGCTCTTGTGCCAGTAAAGGCGACATGCTATGATCCAGCGCTTCGACTGGCGTCGCACTCATTACACGTTTGAGAATTACCCGCTACTTACGGACCAAAGCCATGGTTGCTCATTGGAATATTTGATACGGTATCCGCGCCACATCGTGGTCATGCATGCCATATCCGCACAGGCCTTTTTCAGGACTTCGCCACGAACAAATTTGGCCGCTGCAGGTTGGAATTGTTTATTGCGGATCCCACGCCCGGCACCATCTCTGTCCGGTCCTCGATCGGTGTAGGGAGATGACATGCCCCAGGATTTACACATTCTTGCTCTGGTGTGAGAGAGGGGCGGGGGACCTCGAGGCTGTCGACGCATAACTCAGCGTAAGACATCGACGGCACTAGACGTGAGTTTCTTCCCATGCCGTCGCCGCTGCGAACCACGCTATTACCCGGCCAAGATTCAATTTTCCACTGAGACGAATCGTAAAGTGTTTTCACGCATCAAGGCGCGCAATATAAGGTAAGGATTGACGCGCCGTGTGCGATACGGTGTGGTGGATGGTCGGGGAAAGGGGAGCTTGTTTGGGGTCTTAATGTAAATACTAGATTGCTTTGGAGCGTTGTATGGCACGGTCAAGGCATAGGGGATTCCGCTTGTGACAGTCGTATGACTGCAGTGGATTGTAGGGCGCACGTCTGAACCGCAATGATTTCACTCAGAAAGACGCGAGCGACCTTTGTGACCCTCTATCAGGACAATCCTTCGAAGTGCTAAGCGATTCTTTTTCCAACTGTGGTACCCAGTCGGTCGCGCTAACTGGGATATAGCCGAGCTGGTGGATATTGGGATGGTGGCGGGCCAGTCATTGTTGTTTGTGGGACAGTGCCCTCTTGATTTGGCTGTTTGCGTGGGGCAACTCGTCGACTAGTGGGTGCGAGGGCTTGCTGATCTCTCGGAAGGAATTATGGCCGCGCGCATCATGTGAGCGATATCTATTATATCAACCAGTGTTCAAGGTGATCTCGCGATTTTTAGTGATCCTTTAATCGTCTACTTTATGTGTTCATGACGCGCGATGTGTAACATGGCGATATTCTACAACTTTGATTCGCCCAGCGGTGATGCTTATGGTAGATTTCAGGACTATCGGTGTGGTTGGGCTACAAATCCCCGGTAAAATCACTAATTTGGTCACATTAAAGGCGTTGGCCATTATCAGTTTTGTAATTACAAATATTTAAGGTGGTTGGTCCACGAGACCTCCATCGGCATCAATGCCTCGCTGTACCTCGGCATAGAGCCTAATTCGGCTCCTATTCTTCTGCTAATACGGCCGCGCTTCCATCAGAGGCAAGTATTTATTTGTCAGGCTTTCTTTTTACTTGTTGTTTTATTTCGATTACCATTTATGTGGCATTCCATGGGGGATTATTTCTGCTCCTAATTGAATTAAGTGGGTTCTATTTGCAGGAGTGTAGCACTTTTTTGTTGCAGTTTGTGGTTAGAGGCTCGAGTTTGCGTGGTGATGAGGTTCGTGTTTCTGTGTGTTTTGTGTTTTGGCTCAGAGCAGGGATCGGGCCCCATTGGTGGATCAGGTGGGCTGGTTGTGGGTGTGCGCTCTCTCTCTCGGGGGGGTAGTTTGTGTTGTTGGTGTGGTGTTGTGTTGTTGGGTGTGTTGTTTGGTGGGTGGGTGGCGGGTGTGTGACGTCACTCTGGGGCGGGGGGGAGGGAGGGGTGGGGGTGGCGGGGGAGGGGTGTTGGGTGGTGGGTGGTGGGATAGGGAGTGTTGTTGTGAGGGTGGTGTTTAATACACTCCTCGTATTGTGTGTAAATCGTGTGGGTGGGGGGTCGGTGGTGGTTATTGCGCGGGAGTAGTTTAAAATAAGAGGAGATCACCGATATCTATAAAAAAATTCTTTTACCCCTGTGTAAATAACGCTTTTGCATCGTATTGTCGCATACGCTCGAATCCTTGTGAAGGGACCTATTGTAATCAAAATACCATGAAACGTGAGGCTAAAATGAGGAATGTCATGTCGCTGGTGGTCGTCTTGTTGACTGATGTAGTTTTTAACATTGATTTATGAGATTAAGAGAACCTGCCGCCCAATTCTTTATACGAAGTTCGGTCTTTTAAAAACTAAGAGGTATTATATGATAAGGAGGCCCGCGGAACAGGCTTACACCGTATTAATATTTATCTGCTTATTGCGTAATTCGTAATACATTCAATTTTAAATTGTTATTGATTTTATCAATAAGAATTTCTGTTCTTTACAATAATTCAAATTGGCAACCTTCCAGGACACAATTTAACACGCGGGAAATCTAATCAATTATCCTATTATTTCTCTTTCAGATATAGGCGTTTTTGCTTATGGGACTTTGGCCCCTGGATTATTCATTATCTTTTTTGCTTGCAATTTGTCTGGCCTTCTTTTTTCTTACAGGGTATATCCCCTATTCACCACGCGTTGGTTTGACTCATGGGTTATGTTTTTCCCCCTTGTTATAGGAGTTTCAGGGGTTAATAGGCACCTTATAAATAATAGGTATATGCTGACCGTTCTTTTTAAGCCTTCTCCTTGGACAACTGGCATAAACGGCAGGCAAGCAACATTTCAAAACCTCAATACCGAAATTTCCCTAGCCATACGCCAAGGAATGACAACATAAAAGCACTTGTTCGCAACATACTCTTTCACACGGATTTACGGACAGATTATCAGATTGGTAGCCTGCGCTCAGGAAACTAGACATTTCTACAAACAAATAATCTAGGATTACAGAAGATATATATAAACTTTTCTATTTATAGGTATTGGCGTACCGCATGTCTCAATTTTTAAGCGCAGTAAAGACAGATTTGCTTTATTAATTGGCGTCAAATTTTAAACATTCTACCTTTCGGAATTACAATAACAGAGCCACTAATTCTTAGTCCCTTTAAATTACCCCTTTAAAACAAGTAGTTGCCCCCTGAAGTAAGCATGAATGAATT
>Ga0163217_1033716_pt1 | contig 11263 bp, 7 predicted proteins | sample SynspAceP_FD_185933 | JGI IMG/M metagenome (GOLD analysis project Ga0163217, IMG submission 185933) | Saline lake microbial communities from Ace Lake in Antarctica - Synechococcus sp. Ace-P (PacBio error correction) | ecosystem: Environmental > Aquatic > Non-marine Saline and Alkaline > Saline ... | reverse complement strand
TACACCAACACCTTCTTCACAGTGCTTTTGTCATTCAACATATTGCAGCGATTTGTGTAATTCTAGTTAAGCCCAATTAGGGCAGGACAGCATAACCACGGGACCACAGGCAACCAATTGTATCATCGATGAGCCAGTTAGCTTCGCCTATCTGGCAGGATTTGGCAGGTGGAAATACCAGCAGGGTTTAGAAAAATGTTTTAAAATATAGGGCAGTCGCTCTGTATTTCAAACAGGATAGGTGATGAGGTTTCTTCTCGTCGAAAATCCTTCCGGGCTTAGCAAACTTCTTTTTGCAATGGAAGATGCTCGAACAGGGGGCAGACTGCGATTCATATATGAATGAAAGGGATGTATTCAATATTGGAATTTCATTGAGGCCTCGGATCGTTACCACTAAATCTAAATCACGCACGAGCCGAGGCGCAGAGGCATAAGCAAACGGACCCCTGCGCGCACAGCGCCCCGTAGAAGGCTAGCTCGATCTGGCCAATGTTTCACGAAATGATGCAACCGTTGGCATGAGCCATTCAGTGGCAAACCTGTGGCACTCGATGGCGATGTGTCAAAACGGCCGCTTTACGCCTTTGCAAAGCGGTGAATATCTCGTGAGCGGATCGACAATGAGAGTAGAAAATCCGGCAAGTATGTAAAAACGCAGTCCAGCACTTGAGTGAAAGCGGACAGGTTTGGTTTTTCGAAGAATAAGGACAGGCCTAGCTTCTCTTCTAAGATCTTTGAGCTGGTGAGATTAAAGCAGATGCGTTAAATTTACTCGTCAAGCGGCTTAGCTAAGCTGCCTGCTTTCTCTTAACGCGGGTCAGTGTTGTGATTAAATGTCCTAACTTCAATTAATGCTCTAGTAATCACGGTTAGATGCGTTTTTTTCAATGTGTTGATACTAAAAAGCTCTGGGATGATTGCGCCCAGAACCGAGCTTTTTTATTGTGTTACGGCACAATAAAAACTCAAGTAATGTTCTGTTTGTGCCGTGCACGGCGGTTATGTTGCTTCATCCCATACGACAGTCTGGCGGATTCTATGGACATCGGCAGGGGCACTATCTTCACCACGGTGTGCTGGCAACAAATAGCATGAATAGCGCATCGGTTGGCTTTTGCCATAAAGCTCTGAATTTATCTTGGAAGCCATCAAAATCTTTTCAGGCGTTGTTCTTGCTCGTCTTCTTGCCCATAGAGGCAAATACGTCATAGTAACAATGAGGTCGGCGCCTTTTGCTGCTTCAAGTGGAGTGTTATGAAACGACGAAGTGACGCAGGTCTTTGATGCTCTTCAACTAGGTCTGCAATTTGGCTCGTAATCCCACAGGGCAGCGACGACAAGTTGTAAAGTTTAGGAGTCGCGGCGGCGTTAATGTAAGAGTTACACATGGTATTGCAAGCACCGACCAGACTATCTTTTTTACCTTTCAATTGAGCTCTATGGCTCTTGATAAGTCTGCATGTAGCAAAGGAAGTTGGCACGGAATGATAGTCGTCCGTGAAGCGGCATTCAATAACCGGAACCGATAGAGTATTTAGCAAGGTATTCGAATGGTTCATGGTCAAATGTTCTGATCATTCACGGCTCCACAATGCTGGAGATGACCACCGAGCACTGTCCTTCTACCGGATTCCACGTCAAGCTGGGTATCAGGTACGAAAGGAAAAGCGCGTGATCCACCAATTTTGAGCCATACCCTGCTTTCGAAAGAAACGCGGTACGAGGACGATTTTTCAAAAAATTCATCGCCAGTACTCGGTTTTTCACGGTTGAATAGAAGTGCCTTTCATGATTGAATTTCTAAGATCAGAAGCTCGTAGGTAGTAACTGTTAACTTCATCAGAAGTTAGATCTTTCAAGGTAGAAAATGTCTTGGCGACACGCTAGAGCTCCTTGAATTGTTTTTTGAAAAGGAATCGACCACATTTAAATACATCAGTAAGTGAGTAAAGGCAATTACATAGAAGACAAAGGAATAAGCGCTTCTCTGGGAGTTAAATGCACCACCGCCAATAAACTGATGCAATTTAATGAAATTTAGTTGGTTGTTCATTTTTGTGCGGCAGTTTAACCATGTGTTGTCGCCATGTTAGGACGCAGCCAAGAACGACGGTTTTTAATATGAGTAATACCAATCGAAACAATTTAAAGAGCCAAAATTAAATAGCAATGAATATCCTTGCTATACAATGAAGGTAACCTTAGTGCGCCTCAGTGTTGGTTTTTCTTCTCAGGCGTCAAGCCTCTTATGCTTGCGGTGAGCGTTTTTTTTGTGAATATTTAGACAATCCAGTATTCGTGCAGAGCTTCCACAAATTCGCGGAATGGCAACGGTCCAACAGCTTTGGATCAAAGGATGAGCTTAGGTGGCGCTGTACATTATTTGAAATCGGCACGTAACGGTGAATTTGCAGACCTGATTAACGCTGCTGTTGGTACATGAAGAGTAAGCTAATACGTTGTTGTAAGGGGCTGACATTATTTGATGAAATGATTATCTGTTAAATTTTAAGACAATAAAGAGATTTTTTAAGCGATGTCTGATTTTAGTATGGTAAAAAAGGCCTGATTTTACAGGTTCCAGCGAGTATTGGCTGATGGCCCCAAATTGTGGATTCTTTTCAGCTTGTCTAACGATCAAAGGTAAATACGCTATCGGTTTTTTCTATCATTGGATTTTCACTTTTGATGCCCGTCTGAAATTATTGCTATGTCTCATCCGCATGGATAATCGTGACAATGGGCCGTAAGAAGTTGTTGGTGTTTCTATCGATTCTATTTTACTCACAACGCTGGCGTAACACCCCAGGTTAGAGTCAACGTGGTATCGGCGCTGTTCTGAATACACCGCAGCGGCCGACACTGGATTGCATGTGATCTGCATTGAAAGCGTATGCATTGAATCTGGAGGGCAGGTGACTTCTTACTACCCAGCGGGTGTGCATGGCGTGCTCTTTTCAGTTATCGATCAAAAGTATCGTTCGATGTCACAAAGTTGTAAATGACGAGCCTACTTGGTGTTAAATGGATGAGTTGGTTCGTGTTGTAGACGCACTTCAGTTCTTCGAAGAGGAACGGACCAAAGATTTGCCCTGCAGGCTGGAACAAAGGGTGACAAAGGTATGAATTACTTCACTCGAAGGTGTTGCATCTTACCCTTTAGCCTGAAAATTCTAAATCGCCTATAAGGCCACTGTACCAGTTAGTAAAAGTATGTCCATGAAATAGTTGATAAAACGCGTTCATTATGAAATAATGGACGCTTTTTTATTGTCTTCATTATCGCGTGGTTTTCGAATTTTCGCTTTTACCTTCCGTAAGCTCAAGAGGTAAGCCATCTCGGGTCGGCCAAAGAAGGTAAAGCGTTCCCGTTAAATATCCAGCCTAAGGGTCCTCTTGTGATAATGACCATGCTTATATTAATGTTGATGCATGATCTAGAATTCCTGTACCTGCAAAGCTGAAGTGTCTCGCTAGTCTTGTGCTTATGGATGGGGAAGGTCTTGCTGCGCGGTGAGGAAATGAGAAAAGTTCTATTTGGTTGGTTGCTCATGATAGCTAAGACTCTGATTTATAAGACTGGCGTGCTTCTCGGGTAGGTTTCTTCAACATTTTGAACCCAAGAATTTCTTTAGAAGCGCTGGAGACGTCATAGTCAGAGCAAATAATGCAATGATCGGACATGAGAAACGGTAAACATAATCTACCTTTTATTTAGTTCGTAGTTTGTGCTTTTAGCTCATTTGAGCTACATCGATGACTTTGTCGTCTAAACAAATTGTGGCTCGCTCGTATGCAGTAAAGGAGCTCCAAATATTTTTGCAACTCCAATTTTTGGAATATTGAACGGGGGATCGCAGAATAACCAAATACTCGGATTCTTCTTAGTTGATCAATTGTGCGGACCTTTTTAGGCAAGATGGATAAGATTCCTGCTCAGAGCCAGAGGCATTGCGGTGTGATAACTGTCTCGTGAACACCCGACATGCTGGTTTGCGGTCAAGCGCTTGAGTGCTTACATCCACAGCCGAGTTTTTGTTACATCGGTAGGTCCTGGCCCACCCGACGCACGAAGCCTGTTTCTAACGACCCAAATGTGATTGGGCTTGAGGTACGATCAAGTATCATGTCTTATCATGATTTTTGAACTCATTCATCGCAGACAAAGGTATCAGAAAACCACACACTTTTTCTGATGAAAAACGATTGTGGTAACTCTTCAAGCGAGTGATGGCCATATCAATCCTGGCCCCTAGCTTTCAAACATCCTGGAAAAGTTCACATCGCTTTTGCGGCGTTGCTATTCCCATTCAAAATGGGGCTCGGGATTTGTTGTATACTTGCTATAGGCATTTCCAGAGTGAATACACTCCAGCGGACTAATTCGCCCTTTATCAGTTTTACGCCATGAGAACATTACCGAAACTGGCCTACCCTGATTATGTACACCAAAAATACAGCACTGGAAACACAAGACCGCCAGACGTCGTTTTTCACCGGTCGACCCTAATGTGCGCGCCGTACGGATCCAATTTTCAAGCTTTAGCAGAAATAGTTCGATAAGTGATGAACATACACAGGTTCGTAGGCGTTGTGCCCATACGCAAGGGAAATACAATCGATATGTACGTAATCATATCTGAAGTAGACCACAATCGCAATGTGATTTTTATCACATAAACATAAAGTATGAATACATTCAAATAAAATAGACCTTAATCTTCTTATTTATCTTGTGTGTTATTAGAGAATGCACGTCACTCCGCTCTTGCAAGTAAGCTTAAAACATGTACTCAGCAGCCATGAGCAATGGCTCTGAAAAGGTATGCGTGATTTACTCAGCGATCCTCTACTTGTCGAACCAGCGAAGGTATGAAACCGACTGAAAAAGCCCTTCGCTTCAGCCGATTGTTCGTAAGTTCCTTACTTGAGTTAGGAAGAAGGCCCTACAACAGAGGAGGAATTAACGAAGGTACCAGTACACGATGTGTTAGAATCCGTATGGCCTAGTTTTGTGTGGAATTTTGTTTTACGCTACCTCAAACTCCGTGTGTATATTCCGCCTTGTCTGATTGATACTGATGTGTTCTTGTTGGACGTGTCTGAGGGGCTTTTCTAAAGAAGGTGAAGAACTTAAACGAACCAATCGGGCTGGAGGCGAGAATGCGTTCCCAGTGTTTTTTTCGATTGAACACACGCCCCTGTGCATCCCTTGACGCTGGCCTTTCGATACATGACACCGGAAGCGATTTTGACTTTCATGATGTTGACAAGGCTGGCAGGATTGATATGGCCATCAATTCGCTTTGAATCGAGTTGACCCAACCGTAAGTTCATCAGAACAAGCTGTTTGAGAGGCTGTCGGTTCGATACTCGTTGTGTACTGCAATGGTAATAATTGCAGTTTCAAAAAATCCCGATAAGGACCATTTTGATATTTGATGCCGTATTACTCCAGGCCAACACGATTTGGGTCAGTAAAACAGGCTTCGGCGTTCGGGTAGTGAGGCCAGCCATATAGACCCTTCCTATTCCTGACAAGTGTACAACAAACCTCGGTTGGTTTCCTGGATTTGGGTGGATGAAGCACTGCAATAGGCGCTGTTGACGCAAACGCAGCATGTCGGAGTGTTCACGAGAAAGTTATCACACCGCAATGCATCTGCCTTTTGCTGGAGAGTAATCAGGATTTCTTATTCGTTCCACCTTTATGAGCCTAAAAAGGTCGCAATGGATCTGAAATTGCAAAAGGAGAGAAATCCAGATTTGCGTTATTCTCGCATCCCGATTCAGATATAGTTTCCAAAATTGAGATTGAAAATGATTTGGAGCCCTTTACTGCATACACGACGCGAGCCCACATTTGGTTTAGACGACAGAAGTCACTCGATGTAGCCAAATGAGCTAAAAGCACCAAACTAAACAAATAAAAAGTAGGATTATGTTTACCGTTCTCATGTCCCATCATGTTGCCATTATTTGCTCTGACTATGGACGTTCTCCAAGCGCTCTCTACAATGGAATTCTATGAGGTTCAAAGATTGTATGAAGAAAGCCTGACCGAGAAGCACGCCAGATTCTTATAAATCTATATTACTTGCTATCAATGAGCACCAACAAATAGACAACTTTTCTCTTTTCCATTCACCGCCAGCAAGACCTTCCCATCAGAAAGGCACAAGGACTAAGACATTGGGTTTTGCAGTACAGTCTAGAATCATGCCTCCGTAACACTTAAATATAAGTCCTTTCATTTAATGCATTATGCACAGAGGAACATCCTAGAGCCATGGTTCAAAGAAATGATTTAATCAGGATTTTTAAGCGAAACAGGCATTTATGCCTTTTTGCAATGCTCGAACGCCCAGGTGTCCCTATCTTTTATCCTCTTGAGCTTATTTAAACGCAAGGGTTTAAAGCGAAATTCGGAAAACACCATAATGAAGACAATAAAAAAGCGTAATTTTTATCAATCTAGTTTTTTCATATTTTGAGTTGATCAAATGCATACGACTGTTATTCAACTTATCTTATGACCCAAACAGCTTTTACTACTGTTAAAAACGTGAGCCTTTTATAATTTAGCGATTTTTTGATATTTTCAGCAAATGAAGGTTTTAAGATGCGAATTTCACCTTTCAGGTGAATTTTGTCCAGTATTTCATATTCCTTTGTCACCTTTGTGCCAGCTGCAGGGCAAACATTGGGCCGCGTCTCTTCGAAAGAATGAAGCTGGCGGTCTTCAACACGAAACCAAAACTCTCCTATGTTACGACCAATAGGCTCGTCATTTACAACTTTGTTAACGAACGATGACCTTTTGTGATCGTAACGAAAGAAAAACAGCACGCATCGCTTAACACCCCAGACCCTGAGCGGGTAAGTAAGAATCACCGCCCATTCAGCATCAAATGCCATACGCTTTCTTAGCTTTTGAATTGAGGCTTTTAATGATCCATAGTTCAGTGCCGCTGAGCTGTGTATTCAACACGCCGATAACCCCACCAAGTTGCTCTACTGTTGTAAGGGGTGTTACGCCAAGGCGTCGGGCTGAGTTAAAATGAGAATCGATAGAAACACAACAACTTCTACGGCGACACCCATTTCACGGAGTTGATTTATGCTGCGATGAAAGACATAGCAATATTTCAGACGGGTCGCCATACAAAAGTGCAGAAAATATACACAGCATGGAGTAGAATTAATCACGGGCGTTTTTGAGTTAAGCGTATTTACCTTTTGATCGTGGTCAGACGAATGCTGAAAAGAAATCCAAACAATTTGGCCATTCAGTCAGTGAATACCGCTGGTATCGTGGGGTGGAACGTCAAAATCAGGCGCTTTTTTTACCATACTTAAATAGACATCTTAAGAATCTCCTTTTGTAACTAACAATTTTTTCCTTAAAAAATTTAACAGAAATAAATTTCATTATAAAAAATAATGTCGGCCCTTAAGATACATGACAATCCCGCGTTGTAGGGACGTTACTCTTTCAGCCTTTGTACAACAGCAAGGAGCGTTTAATTCAAGGTTTTTGCAATTCACCGTTTTACTGCATTTACAATTCCAGTAATAGATTCAACAGGCCGCCAACTAAACTCACCTTTGATTCAAAGGCATAGTGGAAATCGTCTTGAGTTGCCACCGAGGTTATGCGATATATATTGGGTCAATTGTGCTCTGCGCGGAAATATCACTGGAGTGTTCTAAAATATTCACTAAAGGCAGAAAACGCCATCATTACGCAAACCATGAAGAAGCTTGAAGAACCGCTAAACCCCCGAGCCATTGATGTTTTTGGAGAAAAAACCACACTGAGGCGCACGAGGGTTTACCTTGTCATGTATAGCAGATGAGTTTGACATCAGGATGCTATTAATCTGCCTCTTTAATTGTTAGTGCGATTGTACATTATGCTTCACCCTCATTAAAACAACTCTGGGCAAGAGTACGTTTGGACGTAAGCGTGCACACTTTCATTGAGTTGAGTAAGGATATTTTTGAGGCGGACAAACCAATGCATTTCCTAGATTATGGCCGTCGCCACATAGATTCCAGATGAACAAACACTAAATTACATTTTTAAAAGTTGCATCAGTTTATTGAGTTGCCAGGGAGGGTCTATTTTGAAGATCGTAGCGCGATGCATTTTACAAATTAACCCCACACCGAAGACAGGCTTTTTTCGCGCTTGCTCTTTTCTATAGCGTTAATTGCCTTTTTACTCACTTACCTGGTGTTTATTTTAAATTTAAATTGGTCCCTGCCATTCCACTTTTCAAAAGACAAGATTTAAATGTTTGAAGCCAGAACGTGTAGCGTGTTTTTTTTTCTTCTTTTTTCCGCTCACAGAAAGACCCCATTTTTTATTTTCTATTTTATTTATTTACTCCACTGAGAAAAAAAGCTAGAAAAAGATTCTTTCTTTAACTCATGTGTAACTGCTCAATTTAATATTGGTTAAAACAGTTCGTACTACTACGAGCGTGGGCTCTCTAGTAGCCTTCAGAGACTATATAAAACGAAAAACCTTTCATCAGTTTGGAACGGCCACTTTTATTCTTCATATCGTCTCTAGAAAGAGATTCCGAAGTACTGGCAGAGTAGATTTGTGTGTAAAATTAGTCGTACACTGACTTCCGCTCACTTCGTTGGCGTATCCAATTTCTAAATTAAACAGTATTGGGATGCTCACGTTAAATAAAGGACCATTTTGCTTAGGGGTAATATTTGCCAACAGCTGCACACTTGCTGCAAATGCAAAGAGCCACTGGAGTCCTTTTTCATTGGCCATGCTTTCTATTTTTTCCTATTTTGACTTAGAACCGCGCGAGCTTGCCGGTGAAGAGGCGTATTCTTTCGAAGACGGGTATGGCTCAAGGGGTGTCACGCGCTTTTCCTTTCGTCCCGTGATACCCAGGCTGTCTGTCTGGATCGTGTGTGAGTGAACCGGGTAGAGAGTGAATCAGATGTCTTGTGTAGAGTTCAGTCCTCGCTTGAGCCATGTATCGGCCCTCGCGAGTGCAAAACGTGAGGATCGGAAGAGGACATTTGACCATGACGAAAAACCACTTGCTTAAAACCTTTGCTAAATTACAGTCTATCAGGCCTCTATTGGTCTTCCGCTGTTTTATCAAGCTTTGCGGCTATGCCTTCTGACGACGCACTATCATCCGGTGCCCTTAAGACGTTTCGTTAGTCTGACATGCAGACTTATCAAGAGCATAGAGGGCTCCATTGAAATGGATAACCAGTAATAAAATCGTAGCCAGCGTCTGGGGTCTTGTAACGGAGGTGAATGCTCCAGTATGCAACGGCTCAATTTGTAATTCTAAGTTGATTCTCATTTTTGGCTATTGTAGCCTCGTTTCCTTTTTGTGAGTAGCGTACAGTCTTAGTTTGATAGTATGAGTCAGAATAGGTGCAACATGGCGGAGTATTTTATGATATTACATCTATAACAATTAACGCCGCGCCCGCAACTCAGCCTAAAACTTTACTTCAACTTGTTCGTGCGCATTCGTTTTCTTTCTGCCCTGTGGGTGGAGTGGAAACCTATACGTGTCAGCCCAAACGCCAGGATTTATCGCCTGTTGAAAGAGTCAATATTAAGACTTCGCAGCAGCCGAGTTGGTTTTCACGTTCACTGTCGCTCGTCATATACATCATAAAGTTCAGGCAAAAAGAGTTTCTACAAAGCGATCCGTTGTAGCGTTTTCTGATTGTAAACTCTGTGTTTGTCATTAGCCCGAACGCGCCCAGAATAGATCTTCAAATACCAATGGTGCGCTACCTCATTGTTACTGAGGCCGGTTTATTGCACTTATGCGGGCAAGAAGAGACGAAGCGGCAGCTTTATTATAAGAATAACTATTATCTTCCTTTTTAATTACTGAAAGATTTGAATTGTATGTTTTAAAACGCTATGGCCCACAGTAAATCCCTCCAGGAGAGCATGTTGGTTGCCAATAATTGGCAGAAAAAGCCAACCTGATGCGTGCTAGTCTCCATGCAGTTTTGGTTGTGCCAGCACATCGGGCGTGGGTGAAAGAAGGTCTGCCGATGTCATCAGATCGCCACAGACCTCTGTCGTATGGGTAATGACTTTACGCTTAGAAAACCGCCATGCTTACACGCACATAAAAAAGCATTACCTTTTAGTAGTATGTTTAAGTATTGTCGTCTCCTATAAGGAAACTAGGCTAACACTCTAATAAAAAGAAAATGGCTCGTAGTTGCTTTCGTGATATTGCATTCTCGATTAAAATTTCAATCCAGCGAGCTTTTTATATATCCAACACATTGAAAAAAAACGGTGTTCGGATCATAGAACCTACCAGGTGTGGATTTTTTCAGTTTACTTACCTTATTCCGAGAGCGATATAGTTTTTAATTGTTAAGTGTATAGGCAAAATTTACAACAAACACTGACCGCTCTCATGGAAGGGCAAGTTATAGGACCGAGAAAGGTCAAGCTTGGAGGTTCGAATTGAGCCGAAGCCCCACCAATTTGCAACGAGTACTCATTAACATATTACGCTCAGTACTGTTTTGTTTCGGACCCTCGACCAGCTCCAAAAAGACTAGAAGAGAAAGGCTAGGCATTGTCCATTTATTCATTCGAATGAAAACCAAATCACCCCAATGAGATCCAGAACTTTTTCAACCCAGGTGAGCTGGACTGCGTTTATTACCAGATACTTGCCTCGGCCATTGATGTTAGCTAGCATATTTTTTACTGCATTTTTGTGCGATTCGCCCAGCGAGATATTCTCGACATCCCGTATGCTTGAGGTCGAAAGCGGCCGTTTTTACGCATCGTATCCGCGTACCCTTTCCAGGGTGAAAGGAGCCAGGCCTAGAGTGCGCTTACCCTACGTTGCTTAAGACATGAATGAGAACCCTGCCATTGCCAAGCACGAATGTTTTTAGATTTGTTAATTTGCACTTTCGGATGTTCATTTGATGGGCGGGTGAACCAAATGGGGCCAGCTGTCAGAGCTAGACGCTTCGAGCGTGTTCGAGTATTGAGCTTTACACTGCCTTGGTCTGCCGCCGTACTCCCGCATTTTCGCCTCGTCAATGGCCGGATTGTAGAACCATTATAAGATGGTTTTCACGTTTGTCCATTGTTAAATCATCCTGTGGGAGAGCTTCCCTCAGAGGTCATCCCAATACTTGAAATACATTCCACGCAGTTTATCTGATATTTAATGTTCTCGTAGAATATGGCTTTGGAAATAGCAGTGTCTTCGGC
>Ga0163217_1010908_pt1 | contig 11263 bp, 8 predicted proteins | sample SynspAceP_FD_185933 | JGI IMG/M metagenome (GOLD analysis project Ga0163217, IMG submission 185933) | Saline lake microbial communities from Ace Lake in Antarctica - Synechococcus sp. Ace-P (PacBio error correction) | ecosystem: Environmental > Aquatic > Non-marine Saline and Alkaline > Saline ... | reverse complement strand
TGGCGTCAGCTCGCAACGGGCCGCATATCTCTTTGGTGCGCCAATTCCAGGTCGGCGATCCGCGCGCGGTGGGGTTGGTCAGGATACATGTCAGACGCGCCGCATTGACCAGCTTCACCACTCCAACAGCCAAAGCGGCAGCTATTTCGCGCAATCAAGATCTGGTTGAACCCGCGGCAGGCAACAGATATTTCGGCTTTTGGCTTTGCGGGTTCGGGAAAATCCACGGTGCTTAAGTTTGCACTCGATAACTGGTCTTATCGCCATCGCAGCGCGCGCGATGGATCCTGTGGGTGCTGGGCGTTGTCACGGCCACATTTCACAGGCAAGGCGGCGTTGGTTTTTGGCCGCAAGGCACGGCCTGCAGCATCACAGGCTGATCTATTCGTACGAGGCACGGGAAGAAGTCGAGGCAGCAGCGAGAAAGTGCGTGAGGCGGAACGGCATCCGCACCCTGACCGGTTCGACCACCGCGCGAGGGGGGATTGAGGCCTACTTGGCAGGGCGTTGTCAGCGATGAAAAACGCGTTTTGCGCTGAACCCGCAATGATGCTCGGAAGTGCGAGCTGTCGTTGCTCGATGAGGTCTCGATGGTGGGCGAGGACATGGCGCGCGATTTGATCGAAGCTTTATATGCCCTCCTGGTGTGGGGTGAATCCCGGTCGCTTTCACTCCATGCAAGGGGGAAGGGGCTTTACCGATATCGTCCGGACGTGATGTTGACCGCGCTCCATCGGAGGAGCCGAGAGCGCGATTATTCGCTGGCACAATGGCGCGCGTAGGCCAGCCATCGGCTTGGCAGCTATGATGAACTACGTTGCGTAGTATTTGCCCAAGGGTGACATCACGCCCAGATCAGGCGGCGGGGGTGGGCAGCTGTCTGCGGGAGACGCGACGCGGCTTGCAGTTGAACAACTGCGAATGCGCGCGTGGCCGGCTCTGGCGGAGGCATCTGCGTCAGGTGCTGCTTGAAAAATAGTCTGTCTGAGAACCAGATGACCTTAGGGCTTGTCAACGGTATGTTCCTGACATTTGGGATATCGTGGGGATGAGGGCGCCTCTATTCTGGCGGTGAGTCAGATGAGGATGGCCGCGTGCTTGGGGGCGCCGGACATGTTGGAAAACGGCCGTCTGGCTTATAAGGGGGCATTTCGAAGATCACATCGGTTTTGATCGCACGCGCAGACCGCGGCAGATGGAAGGGAGAAAAGACCTGACAGAGCTACGTTGGCTGGGCCTCACCGCACATATAGGCGCAGGGATCGCAATGGCAGTAATGTCATCGTCTTGGGATGATGGGCTTGGGCGCAGTGATCTTGACCGTGCCGCCGCTGCTGTACACGGCGATCACCGCGCTGAGCGCGGCCTTGTTCTTTATACTGGCCTGCTTCTCGCGCGTTGATCCTGATTGACTATAATGTATTTTTCCTCGACTTCTCGTCATGATTGTGAGTGTGCATCAAAGGACGGCGCTAGGGGCTCTGTCGGCTTCGGTGGATTGCTGCTATCGCTCGTCGTAAGATGTTCGTTTGCGTTATTGCTCTCACGTTTGATCAGGTTTGCGATGCTTATACTTTGTAGATCCTCGGACTCAACGGATTTGGCCTTTTTATTATTTCCTGAGGCGCGCAGGCTGAATTCCCTGACCCACGCGTATTCGCTGCGCTGTTGAAGACCTCACTGTCGCGGCACGTGGCGGTGAGGTCGTTGATCAATCATCTGACGGCCCTATTCGGGGTTGGTGCATTCGGATTTTTGCCACCTCGGCGACCGCGTGTGGCGCGGGGCCGTGTTCGACATCGCGATCTACCAGCCACTGGCATGAGCGCGGGCGGTTTGAGTAGGCCGCCCGGCTTCGACTTGCCAATGAACCGCGAAAAAGCTGCGCGGCCGCGTTCTGTGGCCTCAGTGCGCCCTGATCACAGTCTGGGGAAATCGCCGTATTTTGATGGGTGCGAACCGCTGGGGGCAGCTTGGCGAGGCACTATCTGTGCTCACGTGGGCTGAGGTCCGATACGCAGACGCTGCGCTACCATGCCTGACCTCACGATTCGACAAGCGCCGTTGGCCTGGCCCGGGGGTTGGTTGCGATCGCCGCGTTATATGGCAAATGCGCTAGAACGCGAGTCCCGGTGCGCACATCCCAGTTCGGCAACCTTCCTGCTCGATTGATGGCAGTGGCAAGGCGCCGCAGGAAGAGAAGATGTTGGGCGGTATGATCTCGCGGCGCCGGGTGTCGGCTCGGGTTTCCTGATGCGGAAGGATGCGTCATCTTGGCGTCGTGAGGGCTCGGACCGCGCTCGCGCGGCAGGCAATGGGCCGGCGGGTTTGGCGGCGCTGTCGGCGGGATGGTTCACCTGGCACGTTGATCAAATGGCCCGAGGGAACTCGGCAGTCATCCAATCTATGCTTGCAGTGGGGGTGGATGCAGGGCGTGTGGCCGCCGCGCTGTCGACGGTTGAACGACTGGCCTAAGTTCGCAAACCTGATCGTGCGTCCGTTGCTCATGGTTGATTGATTTCAACGACGCATCTGCTGAAAGGGGGCGCGCGAGGGCAGATTACGAAAGTGCCGGAATCACGTCTGAGGGCTCGTCCACCGTGATAAACTCGAGAACGGCAACCTCACACGGATCCGGAAAGTAGCCACCGGATGCTCTGGGACACGCGATCCGAGGCAGCCTGTACACGGGCCCGATCGTGTGACTCAAGTGGGCACGCTGCTTAGCGAGCGCCATTCGTAGGAAGGCGCGGCTCGAAGCCATGGAAGAGCGCTCCATGTTGCTGTTCGTATCAAGGCACGCACGGGCATTGCTATGTGCGCCGCACTCCGCTCGGACCAAACAGTTGGCGTTCTACGCCGCCGCCTGCCAGCCCAGTATCAAGTCTCTTACTCAGAGCAGACTCTACGTGAGCACTCGGCCCGGCCCTGTTGGGCGAAAGCTCTCGCGGCCTGGCGCGGCTTGACCTGTCGGTACGCCTGAAGACTCAAAACGAGCAAAGGTCATGCGGACGGCCTGAGTTCTAGGAGAGCCCGGGACGTGTTCTTGCCCGGGGAGCACCACGGCTCGCGTTTGTGAAATTCCGCGCTAGCGACGTCGTCGTCTACGCCTCCTGGCGCGCCATGGGGCACGATGAGCAGAGCTCGGACCATCAGCATTGAGGAAGGTAACAGGGTGAGCGACGATTTCGCCTCGCTTGAATGATTGCTGCAAGCACTCTGCGAGGGAATATTTCAAAGCATGATGTCGCCTCCGCGCGTTGTGCTGGCTACGCGGTTTCGGTCGGGTGGGCTCGTCGCGGTGAGGGAGCTGCTCTCATCAGTGGGCCGCTTCCTATTGCGAAAGACGCTGCGCTTATGGATCTCGCGGCCCACGCGCCCGCGCCTGAGCACCTTGGATATGGGCTCGCCCGTATACGCGTCCGGCGCGACGCAACCAACTACATTCAGTGGGTGGGAGCCTGTGCTGATCTTCGGCCGCTTGCGGCATACTTTCGACTTCCTGGGCGTCAAGGCTGACCTGCTGATCCTTGAACGCGGTCGAGCAAGGCGAACGCCAATGCGGCCCGCGCTGACATTTCCTGGGCAGCGAGGAGATCGGTTTAACTCAACGAGATTTTGCTCGTGACCTCTCGGTACCCAAAGACGGGGCCGCCATTACTGCAGGGCGGTCTGGATTAGTCGAGTATCGCTGAATCTCACGCAAGGATGGTCGCCGCTGGAAGTCTGCGGAATCAAGGGCGTTCCTGACGCGCACAACGGACGGTTCCGCCCGCCTTAGGCGCCACACCGTCGAGATGTAAGCCGCATACTCGTGTGTTTGCCGGCGACTGATAATGTACGCCGGACCACCTATTACTCGATGAATACTGGGCACCGTGGTTCTCGGCGATCGCGCTGTGGTCTCGCTCCGACACTTCGCAAACGCTCTTGGGCTTTGCGCTTCGCCGGCCAGCTATTGGCGAGACACGGCGCGCCGTGCCGCCAGGCGCTTCAAAGATGGGCATCTGGTGGATCGGCGAGGACAAGGAACTGCTGAAGTCTGCGACGCGGGATGGGAGGAGCAAGCGCTACAGTCCGACGCAATTAGGGACGGGCATGATCGAGCATTGGCGACCACACGAGGTCCGCATTGTGGCGATAGGCTATGCGTCCTTTAGAAGAGATAGCTTCGGCGGACGGAACGCGTGCAACGACGCGGAACCGCGAGGCTGCGCGATGCTGTCTGTTGGAGACTCTTTGGAGCGTCGCGTCATTCGCGCTGATCGACCACCAGGTCGGTCTCGGGATTGTCATGAATGAGGGGTCTTTGGGCTCCTTTGACAAGAAAGAAGCGGGGTGGAAAACTCGCTATCAGGCTGTCGCTGAGGTACCTGCGCTGAGAGAATGGCGTGGTATCGATGGCCGGGCGAGCTAACGCAACAAGCGTATTGTCCCGCACGATTGAAAGGGCATCTTGATGTGGATGCCGCTTTTTAGTTTGTCACCAACCTGCGACTGTCACCCAACTTAGCATGGGTGGGTGACAGAAAAGAGTTTATTGAATATCAATCGATGTCGACCATTGTCCAGACTAGTAACGGAGCGATTCTTAGCTATATAGATACTACAGTAATACGTGTTCGTCGCATCACGGAGTAAGCAGCCTTTATCTCTTCTCAGAGACATTGTGGTTGGTTGACGTTTGCGTTGACTCGGTGACAGGCTCGGTTGCTTTGGGTGTAAGATATTTCTTTCACAACCCCCGTGAGGGGTTGGTGAGAGCGTTGGTGACATAGGGCATCCGCAACCTGCCCACTGGCGATATTTTCTTTGTCCGAGGTCAGGCGGGGGTATTTTTGAGCTGACAGAAGGCGAAGGGCCTTCACTTTCGCACTCGTCGTTAGAGCTTCACCATGACTGACAAGACCTTGACTGTCCCGACCCCCTTCGCGGCGCTACGCCAGAGACACCATTGGTGGCGGCTGCTCTCGAAGCGGATGCGTTTGCGTGGCGACACGTTGGCACTAAAGAGCGATGCTGGGTCGCATTTCGCGTTGGGTTATGATCGGCGGCGTCGATTACCGAGTGGCCTACTGCTCGGTCTTTCAAGCCATAGCGCTCGCTAGACCGCGCGTGCAGTGGGCCGGAAGTTGTCGATGCGCTATCTGTCGGGCAAGTATCACCCAACTGGTCTGGACTCGGTAGATTCCGACCGGGTCTCCCGCCGCACCCGATCGCAAGGCTCAATATCTTAGTTTAGCGCGGAGAGAAGTGCGTCGCCACGTCGAGGGCCCCGAGCGCAGCCCATGTTCTTTGGGGGGCTGTTGGCTGTTGGCTCGACCAGCTGGGGCGAGTTGTGCGTCGCGGAGGATTGTCGCGCGCTGGTACAAGGCGTGACCTCGCGGTGTGCGGAAGTCAGAAATTCATTATCTGGCCGGGGGGCAACTGCGTAACAAGCAAGTCGCTCGAGTCGTACGCGGTGCGACTGTTGCCCGGGTGGCTGTTCAGCCCCGGTGGGATGATCCTCGGACGGAGGCCTCGGACCGTCGGACTGGCGCCAAATACTGGCCTTCCTTTGGGCGATAGAGATGTGCGGGGAGGGTCTGGATAGATGGGCATTGCGGTTTGAGTGCCCAAGGTGCTTACGGCGGCTATCGCCTGTGACCCTGAACATTCAGCGCGATGGCTGGTGCAGGAATTCGGGCTCCGGATCTGCGGTGAGACCTCCTCGTCGCGCTCGCTAGTTCGAAATACTCGCGCGCTCTGAGCTGGCCTAGCGCGAGCTGGTCGTCAGTTTTGCGGCGATAGATCATCACGAGCTGCTCTCGGGTGTCGAAGCATTCGAGCTCGTGTGCTGCTTATGTGTGCGCACGTGTGAGAGTCAGGCACTAGCACTGGACCGCGCGATGGTGGTCTGACCGCTGGACCAGCTAGCAGCCAGATCGCGCTCATGACGCTCTATTTGCCGGCCCGTGCGGCCGCAGGGGCTATTGTCAGCGCCTGCCAGGACTACGTGAATGGGCTTGTGCCGATCAGAGGGACACGCGCAGCGCAAATGAAAAAGCCTCTGCCATCACCGCGGATATGATTCACGCGGCCGACGCGAGGGCGATGCTCTGGCTGCGGTGGGTAGACAAGGACATCGGGCAGATCCTTCTGGGGCGCGGTGCTAACCGCAGAGGCCTGGCAAGGGGGATCTCTGCTCGGGCACGGCCGAGGATACAGTCGGCTGCCACAGCTTGCACGGCGGGCTCTCTGAGTTGTGGGTTGCCGTGATTGTTTGGCGATTTGACACTGGCATGAGGCAGCCTGCAGTCGCGCAAGCGGTCGACTGGACGTATTGTTCTCCAGCGCACCGCTTGAGCTGATCAGGGGCGGCGGGGGGAACGCCAGGCAGGCCTGAGTCAACCCTGTTCTCGTGCGAGTGATGACACTTGTGAGACACTTTAAGCTGTGACAATCAGATACGAAGAGGCTATAAACGATGATGACTCGTCGTGTGTGGCTAAGAGAGGCAGGTCTGGTTTTGAACGGTTTTGTAGTGGGTTAGTACATTGGTGTAACCGCGATTGTTGGAAAAATACTGTCTCTTGGTTTGATCGTCATTTATGAATGAGTACACTCGCTCGAGCCATTGATAGTTTGACCATATCTGGTTCACTTTACCCTGCTTGTGCTTAACGTATACTGGGACAAAAACGCAAACCGATGGCTGCCGACACTAGAGATCGGTGCGTCCAGCGCAGGCTCTCGCCCAGCATCTGCTCAGTAGCGATTTTATTTTTGGGGTCGCACCCCTCGTGGCAATCCACCCTGAAAAATCGCTGAGCAATTAGCGCCAATAACAGAAACAGACTACTTGGGCTGGTGGGATTCTCCGAGGGTGTGGAGGGATCCCTGGACTCCGGACGTCCCAGGCTTGAAGCCAGTGGGGATACCAACAATGGAGTGGTGTTCCGCAAGGCAGGAAGGTGCCACCCGGAAGCAGCCATTCCTGCACACAGGAGAAACGCAACTCATGACCTCGCCTCCTTGACTCCACCGAACGCACGCTCAAAATGCGGTCCGCCAGGCTAGTCCGATCAGTCAATTTGCAGGCCCTACGCCGGAATGAACGCGAGAGGCTGCATGGGCAGATTAAGGTTGCAAGATTGCCGCCAAGCATGGCGAGTTCACGGCTGGACCAGTGCCCTGCCTGTCGCGGACGACGGCGAAATTTGATCGCGGGACTACGGTCGGCGTGCTGGGCTTGCGACGCAGCTTTGGTGGCTGACCGAGCGCCGGTGATCGTTGCTGGGGCATCTGACTAGGCTCAGTCGAGGGTCCTACCGGGATCGGGATAACAGAATTGACTGATACTCTCGGAGGCGATGGGATGAGGCGTGCTGTGCGACGGGAAAATGAACGACCTGCTAGCCGGTGAGTTTCGGACGTCTTGTAGTCGGGGTGATTTGATGCGCTGAACTCGAGGCACTGTTGGCGGGAGGTGGTGATCCTGGCCGCTCTTGGGTGGAAGCGAAGACGATATTCCAGATGGGCCCTTGAAACCCCGATCAGCCGACGCCGGCGATCTCCTGCTAGCGTTTCTGGCAAGCATCGGCTGCTCTTGCTCAGGCTGAGATAGCGGATCAGTGGCCAACGATGTGGGAACGTGCCTGCTGGGTTGATGTGTGCTCAGCCGCTGCTGATGGGTAACTGATCCGCCTTACGGCGTGCGAATACGATCCTGCGCTGGCGAACAATGGCAGGTGCCGCTGGCGACCTAAGCGCACTCGGAAAGGGTGCGTGAATGATGACCGGGTGCCGAATCTGACTTGGCGCTCTCTACGAGGCTCTGGGCGTTGTTTCCTGGGCGGACGCTTGTCGTAGACGGTTCTGGTCAGTGGTGCGCTGCATTGCGACCACAGGTCGCGGACAGCCTTGATGCGCTCGGGTTCAAATTCGCGTCGCAAATCAATCTGGGCGAAAAGACCGTTGGTGCTGAGCCGTGGCGAGCTATCACTGGGCAGCACGGAGCCTTGCCTCTATGGCGGTTTGAAAAAGGACGGCAAGGGCATTGGGCCGGGTGATTCGACAACAGACGACGCTCTGGCAGATCGAAAACAAGGATCAGGATGCGAGACGTTCACGGAACGCAGAAGGCCGCCGTCGAATGCATGCGCCGACCGATCAGTGAATTAATTCCAGCCTGGCGCGTCTAGCGAGCCGTTCATGGGGTATCCGGCACCCACTCTGATCGCGGGCCGAAACCATCAGGACGGTGTTTGTTTGGGATTCGATACTCACACCCGGCTCTAGTCGATTACGCGTGGAGCATGTGTCAGGCCTTTACGGGCAAGGCGGCGGTGCTTGAGGGCGATTGAGTGCCTCGACAGACCTCAAGGTGAGCGAACGAGCATGAAGCAGTCGCGCGCCATTGTCACTATCGAAGCCGTCGCCAACTGTGCATCGGTCGGCATATCGGCATGGTGCGGTGGCCACGCAGATCGTTGTGTTTCCTGGTTTGGCATAAGAGGGTGCCACGCTGGATCGAGCCATCTTGGCGATTGGATGTGGCGTTTGTTGGGTATCTTGGCAGGGGGATACCTGTGCGGCGGATTTGTCTTGAGTTGGCCTTGGCAAGATGTGGAACGGGGCATCAAATACTGTGATGTATGACCGCCAACAAAAAGAGGCTGTGCTTCGGTTTAATGATTGGGTCCTTGACGCCACCGACGAACGTTGTGCCGCAAATTTGCGGCTTCGTTGCGGCATTTTGCCTAGCCAGACATCTCGCCGCTTTGCAAGAAGGCGGTCGAGGTGGAGATGCAGTAACCGGGAGATTGACTGGCCCAAGCCGAAGACGTAGCACGTCGACTCCAAGGACACAAAAGTGGCATCGATATTAGTCTCAACTCACCAGAATCACAAATCAAGCCTTGATTCCGTTTCATCCATTCAAGCTGGGTCCTTTTGTGAAACCAACCGTCATTGAATCCCGTCAGATTCGGTCTGACCGCGCGCAGATCAGAGCTCAGCACTTTAATGCACGCACAAATAAGAAAAAAAACGCAGCGGCGAGGCTGGCCCACTGTCTGAGGCAGTTAAAGTGGCACAGGCAGCACACTTCGAGCAGTTGAGGTGTCATACAGGCGAACCTAGCAGTAAGAATGTGTCAGTATCACAGGATCTTCTGCACAGACAACCGAGAGGCCTGAAGGATGTGGAGCCAACCGGACAGTCACAGCGGCATTAGCGCTTTCATTCGATACACGCGACCTCTGCCCTCAGTATTTCCCGCGCGCTTCATGTTCAGCCCCAGGCCTCTTCTTGAGCGCGCCGGGAATGGCACCAACGAACGGTGTGATCCATCCATTGAAGTAGCGCTGCGAGTTCTTCAAATAGTCGCGCCCTCTGGGTGGGTGTGAGCAGCATGGCGATGCTCAGATTGGCTTGTTTTGGTTCCCGCGCGCGGCATGCGCCGCCTTGGGCGCTGCCTTATCTATTGGTTCGCCGCCGTTCGCTTTCTGTCTCTCAATGCCGCATGGAGGAGAGCCCTGCGTCGGTGGCGGGACCAGCGTTGACGCCCGTTCGGCCGTCCACGGGTCTTCCGCGCCAGACGGGGATCTCGCCCTGCGAATGTCCGCGTCGACCTTCTTGCAGGATCACGCACCTTGGCGCTCTTTGTGCTGAGCTCCACCAACGCTTGGGGCGGGCTGCTGCACGCGGCAGGCTTCGGCAGCGGACGGCGGCAGATGCGGTCCTTTCGTTTTTGGCTGCCCGCTGACAGTCCTTTGCTTGGCATTTGATTGTCTGAGTAGTCGGAAGTTTGGGTCATGATTGATCTCCCGTGTTCGGGCAACACGAGGTATGCGCCTGCTTTGCTAACCGGTGAAGCCCGTCCTCAGGTCGGCGGGCTCGTGCGCTGTGCCGGGCCTTGCGGGTCATGATTCCGGTGTTCTGCTCCCTCGCCGAAACGCCACGTTCGGTAATACGCTTTTCGCAGGCTGGCAGTAGCTGCTCAGAAGGGTTGCCGACGTCGTGCCCTACGCTTTATTTTCACTCGGGGATTGCTGTTGAGGAGATCCGCGATTGTGAGCGCGTCCTGTGTGCAGTGTGACGGACGCGAGCACTTTTCTGCCCTCGATCTCAGGAGTCGGCTTCATTGCGAGCACCAGGCACGTTCAGCGGGCCGCGCCCTCCTGCTCGCGCGCAAGTCCTCTCGGCGCCGCGCAGGTGGATGGAGCGGGGTTGTGCGTGATACGGGTTCAGAGGCGTCTGTCATGGTGCGTGTCTCCGTAGCGAGTTGCGATGGTTTTCTTCGTCACCACAATTCGCGTCTGCAGTGTGATTAACATGCGGTGCATCGCAAAATAGATAGCCATAAATTATGTGGTCTGTCTGATTCATTCTCGCAGCAGGCGGGTCTCGTGGCATGCCTGCGCCCAAGCCACGCGTCTGCCAGAGATAAAGGTGGCACATGCGCCTCGCAGGTTGGATGCGCAGGCATTTGCGGCGCGCGGGGTGTGATCGAACAGTCTCAGCGCGTCGCCGCGGACGGCTGCCGAATTTCCTTTGCGGCGAGGATTGTCCTTAGCGTCCAGCCGCCGGCCGCAGTGCGGGGCAGCATGTGGCGGAGGTTTAGCCGGTCAAAGTGGAATTGATTATGTGCCCTTCCTTCGGGCCCGCAGCTCTCTCGCTGGACGCATCTGCGCGCGGTGTAGTCAATGGTTCTGCTCCCCTCAGATCAGGGTGCAAAGATGGCTGGCCAGCACCGCGTCCTGCGCCGGCGGCAAGCTGGGGTGTGTGTGCGGGTCGGCAGCTCAAGTCTTGAGAAGATGCGCGAACGGAGAACACATCGAGGCTTCGCCGCGCGCGCGGCAGTGATCCCGTTTCTCGGCGCAGCGCGGCTCGATGGCCTCAGCACACTGGTCCGCTCTCTTTTATCGCTTAGCGAGGCGGTGCGAAATAGTCCGTGGCGCTTGCGTAGTCGTATGCGGATGGTGGTGGTGGCGGGTCATGATCTTGTCCTTTCAGGATTGGGGTCTTGGTGGCAGCAGCGCCAAGCGCGGCATCGTCCGCTTCAAAGGCCTCTTTCAAGTTGCCCGCGTGTCGCCCACGACCGCCAACCAGTCGTTAGTTAAACGAAGCAGGTTCGCCCAGATCGTCGGGCGTTGTGCCAAGCGCGGTCTCCATGAAGAACTCTCGGGGCGTTGGAGACGATCACAAAGGACTTCAACGGCCCTACTGAAAAACGCTACGTGTTCGTGTGTAGGGGTGGTTTTGCGTTTTGGCCATTTGA